>JGI26529J51215_1000704_pt1 | contig 24270 bp, 13 predicted proteins | sample ThiBiot_500_biof_FD_51215 | JGI IMG/M metagenome (IMG submission 51215)
GTCACGCTGGCCAGCACGATCAGGTAGATCGACTGGCCCCACGGCGTGGCGCGCAGCGCGCGGCACAGCGCCCAGCCGTCCAGCCCGGGCATGCGCGAGTCGGCGATCACCACCTGCGGCATCAGCTGCACGGCCAGCGCGAGGCCTTCCTCGCCGCTTCCGGCCGAGTGCACCACCTGATCGGGCATGCCGCCGAGGATCTCCGCCAGCATCGCGCGCACCGGCGCCGCGCTGGCCACCCACAGCACGCGCGAGACCTCCACGGCGGGCGCGTTGTCAGCGGCGGCGGCCGGGGTGGCGACCAGGTCGGTGAAGGCCGACACGTTGTCGTCGGGAACTTGCAGCACCGCGCTCCAGTCGTGCCATTGCGCATGCACCTGGTCGAGCAGGATGCCGAGTTCGCCGGCGTCCAGGCCGATCTTGCCGCCCAGCAGCATCAGCTCGCCGATGTGCTGGGTACGCTGCTCGTCCGGCGCCAGGCTCAGGTCGGCCAGCCGCCTGGCCAGGTGGAACAGCCGGGTGAGCTGGTACGGACGCGAGCCCTCGGCGAAGCTGGCCGACTCGACGTTTTCGTGGAAGAACACCGGCTCGGCCAGTGCCCGCGGGATGCCGCAGTCTTCGAGGATCACCGCGGTGAGTTCGTTGTGGTCGACGTGCAGCAGTTGCCGCTCCGCCTCCACCGTGGTCTCTCCGCCGCGTTGCAGCAGCTGCGCGTATTCCTCGGGGTACAGCGTGGCCAGCGCCAGCTGCCCGATGCGGGCGAGCAGGCCACAGGCGAACAGCTCATCCGGCGACGCGAGCCGCACCCGCTTGCCGAGCTCCTGCATGGCCACCGCCATCAGCAGCGAGTGCGACCAGAAGCGCGGGTAGTCGAAGCTCTTGCAGGCGCCGCTGCGGTACTGGTCGACCAGCGAGAAACCCATCGCCAGCTGGCGCACGGCGGCCAGGCCGAGGCGAATGATCGCCTCGGGGATGCTGGCCAGCGGGCGGCCGCCGATGCTGGCGGCGTTGGCCATGTGCAGCAGGCGCCCGCTGGTGACCGGGTCGCTNTGCACCAGGCGGCTGATTTCCTCCAGCGTCGCGTCGTCGCGGCGACTGATCTGCATGATCGCCAGCGCCACACCCTTCGGGCTGGGCAGGCCGCCGTTGATTCGCAGTTGTTCGATGGCCTTCATGCAGCTGCTCGTTGGGTCGATGACGCACACGGTACGCGGGATGCGGGCGGATGTGCGACTGCCGCGCATCTCATGCCGGGCCGCGAGGCATTCGGCCTGCCGCAGGCCGCGGCCTGGCTGCTCGCANCGGGGTCCATGCCACTGGGGTATCGGCGTCGCGTCGCCGATCTTGAGTGCCGCGCGCGNGCCGGTCCTCGATCAGGCGCGCAGCGTGCGCCCGTAGGCGTGCACCTCGTCCACCAGCACCTTGACGTGCTCGGGATCGACCTCCGGGGTGATGCCGTGGCCGAGGTTGAACACGTGGCCGGGGTGGTTGCCGTAGCTGTCCATCACCGCGCGGGCCTCGCGGCGGATCACCGCCGGGCTGGCGCGCAGGATCGCCGGATCGAGGTTGCCTTGCAGCGCCACGCGGCCCGCCACGGCGGCACGCGCGTCGGCCAGGTCGACCGTCCAGTCCACGCCAAGCGCCGCGCAGCCGCTGTCGGCCAGCGCCGCCAACTGGCCATGGGCGCCCTTGGAGAACAGGATCACCGGCAGTTCGCGCGAAGCGGCGTGCTCTTTCAGCGCGGCCACGATCCGCGCCATGTAGCGCAGCGAGAACTCGCGGAACGGCGCCGGGCCGAGCAGGCCGCCCCAGGTGTCGAAGATCATCAGCGCCTGCGCGCCGGCCGTGGCCTGGGCGAGCAGGTAGGCGGTCACCGCCTGGGCCAGCGTGTCGAGCAGCTGGTGGGCGAGTTTCGGCTCGTTCCAGCACAGCGTCTTGAGCGTGGCGAAATCGCGCGAGCCGTGGCCCTCGACCATGTAGCAGGCCAGCGTCCACGGGCTGCCGGAAAAACCGATCAACGGCACGCGGCCGTGCAGTTCGCGGCGGATCAGCCGCACCGCGTCCATCACGTAGCGCAGTTCGCCATCCATGTCCGGCACGGCGAGCCGGGTGATGTCCGCCGCGGTGCGGACGGGGCGCGCGAACTGCGGGCCTTCGCCGTGCGCAAACGAGAGGCCGAGGCCCATCGCGTCGGGAATGGTGAGGATGTCGGAAAACAGGATCGCCGCGTCGAGGTCGAAACGCCGCAGCGGTTGCAGGGTCACTTCGCAGGCGTATTCCGGGTTCTGCGCCAGGCCCATGAAGCTGCCGGCGCGCTCGCGGGTGGCGCGGTACTCGGGCAGGTAGCGGCCCGCCTGGCGCATCACCCAGGTCGGCGTGGTGTCGGTGGGCTCGCGGCGCAGCGCGCGCAGGAAGCGGTCGTTGTTCAGGGCATCGGGCATGGCAATCAACGGTGAGGGATTTCAGCGCCCGTACGGGCCTTCCTGGCCCTGGGCGAACATCAGGCGGAAGCCGCGCTTGAGCTGCGCGTCGCGGGTCTTCTCGAACGCGGCAATGGCCGCGTCGCGTTCCAGGAACTGCTCGCGCTTCATGGTGGCGCGCCCGCCCTGGGTGCCCGACTCGCGGTACAGCGTCCAGCCGCCGAGCAGGTCCTGCTCCAGCGTGATCTGGACATAGCGCGGCGTGTCGGTACTGCCGGGCACGGATTGCAGGTAGAGGCGCATGGTTTTCCGAAACGGTGCGGACGTGATTGCCGCAGCACCCGCCATTCTAGCGGGCCGGGCCAGGGCCGTCTGCCGCCGCGGCAATCCGTCGGCGGCCGCGGCGGCCCTATCTTTCGAGCCGGTAGTTGAGGCTGGCGCGGCTGAACTCGGTGGCCTGCTGCGCCTCCAGGTTCCAGCGCTTGCTCAGCCGATAGCGCAGGGTGATCACCTCGCCCGGCTCGAACAGGCCCACGCCGTAGCTGAGATAAAGCCGCGGCGAAAGATACTTGCCGACGGTGAACGCCGAACTGCCGCCGAGCGCCTCGTTGCTGGACACGCCGATGTCGTCCAGCCCCAGCTGCGAGCCGATCCGCTTGGCGAGCAGGTCGCCCGCGGCCGAACCCAGCGCCTGCGCCGCGGCGCTGACCATGCTGCCTTCGCCACCCTTGACCTCGGACAGCGGCTTGCCGGTGATCAGGTANGACAGCGCGTCGGACTGCTCCATCACCGGNTTGGAGAACACGGTGAGGATCGGCCGCTGCGCGGTGCCGGAGACGTACAGGCCCACTTCCTGGCCCTCGTCGATGGTGGCGTTGGGGTTGAGCTTGCGCACCGCACGGATGTTCAGGCCGGGGTTGTCGATCGGCGTGCTGGCGAACAGCAGCTGGCCGCGCTGGATCTGCAGGTCCTGTCCGTACGCGCGGTAGGTGCCGTTCACCGCGATCTGGCCCTGGCCGATGGTGGCGCGGCCAGGCTTTTCGATCACCGTCAGCACGCCGCTGAGGCGGCCGTCCAGGCCCATGCCGGTGACGTGGGTCTGCTCGCCCAGGTTGACCTTGACCATCGCGTTCAACGGCGTGCCGCTGGCGGCGCCCTGCGCCTGCCGGGCGTCCACCACCACCACGTCGGGCGAGGCGNCGCTGGCGCCGGCGCCGGGCAGCTTGTCCACGTTCACCCGTGCACGGTCGAGGCTCACCGCGCCGGTGATGTCGATGCCGTTGGCGCCTTGCTGCACGAGCAGGTCGGGCGAGAGCACCACGCTGGCCGCAGGGATGTCCACCGCGGTGAACTGGCTGCCCTTGATGGTGAGTCGCGTGGGCTGGGCGCCGTCGAGGCTGGCGCTGCCGTCCACCGCGACACTGCCCTTGCCCGACTGCACGCTGCCGCGGATCTGCAACTGCTGTCCGTCGAACGTGGTCACGTGGAGTTGTCCCTGCGCGAGGGTCAGCCCGGCGGCGGGAATCTCCGCGGTGAAATCGCCCAGCTCGGCCTGGCCCGTCAACAGCGGTTGCGCCAGGCTGCCGGCGAACTGGAAGCGGCCGTCGGCGCGGCCCTTCACGTTGGCCAGTTCGTGGCTGAGCAACTCGACGAAGGCGAGGTTGCCCAGGTGCAATTCCAGCTGGCCGCTCAGCGCCTGTTGCGCGCCGGCGATGCCGAGCTGACCGTCGATGCGGCCGCCATCGTTCAGCGCGGCATGCAGGTCGATCTGCTGGCGCTGCGGCGTGAGGTCGGCGTCGAGCTGCAGGCGGTCGTAGCGCAGCAGCGGCGCGCGCGTGTCGTCGGTGTAGCTGATCGCGCCGTGCGCCGAGCCGATCGACGCCCGGCCGCTCAGCGCGCCGGCTGCGCTGCGGTGGATCTTGCCGCTGCCCTCGATGTCGCCGTCGGCGCGCAGCGGCAGGTCGGCTTCGCCGGTGGCGTTCAACAGCAGCGCCAGCGGCAGGGCCTGCAGCCGATAGCTGGCGTCGAGGTTGCCGGCCTTGTCGCGGCGCGCGCTGGCGCACAGCAGTGGGTCGCCCGCGGTGAGGCACAGGTCGGCAAGCTGCATCGCGCCATCGTCGTAGCCGAGCTGGGTGGCATGCTGCAGACGCCACGGCGGCAGGCCCTGGGGTTCCAGATTCAGCGTCGACAGCGTGCCGCTCCAGCGCGAACCGGCGAGCGCGCCGTGCAGGTCGAGCGTGCCGGACAGCTGGCTGCCGCGCGCCTGCACTTCGAGCCGATGNTTGGAATCGCTGCCTTCGGCCAGCGCGTGGATATCCTGGAATGTCAGCCCCTGCACGGTAGTGTCATCCAGTTGCAGGTCCAGCTTGCCGGCCACGCGGCTGATGTCCGGCAGCCCCACGATCAGGCGCAGGCGCCGTGCGCGCTGCTGCTGCCAGGCCAACGCCTCTCCGTGCAGCTGGCCGTTGATGCCGAGCTTCGGCAGCTTGCCCTGGATTCGCAAATGGCCGTCCAGACGGCCGCTGGCATCGGGCAGCCAGTCGCCGAGCGAGGCGATCGCCAGTTGCAGTTCGGCGTCGTTGCTGGCGCCGGGCCGCGCGGTCAGTTGCAGCGAGCTGGGACCGGAGGCCAGTGCCAGCCGACCGTCCAGCACCCGCTGCGGCGACAGGTGCAGCTTGCCGTGGCCGCTGACCGCGCGCTTGCGCAGGTTGCCGGTGAGCTTGCGGATGTCCAGCGTGGCGTCGAGTCCGTCGGCCGTGCGCCGGCCCTGGCTGGCGATGTCGGCATCGAGCGCGCCGTCCCAGTGCGCCAGCAACTGGCCAGGGTCGAAGGCCTCGGCGCGGACCTCGGCCTGCCACGCCAGCCCCGGTTGCAAGGTCAGCTCGCCGTGCGCCTGGAGCCGGCCCTTGGCTTGTTTCAGGTCGAGCGTGCGCACCTGCAAGCGCTGCGGCGTGCCGTCCAGTTCCAACGCCAGCTGCGCCAGCTTGCCGGGCGGACCCAGCGCGAGATTGCCTTGCACGCGGTACGCGTCGACGCTGCCCGTGGCCTTGAGCTGGCCGTGGCTGGCCAACTCCCGACCAGCCAGCTCGGCCGGCAGTTGCAGGTCGGTCCAGCCGATCTGCAGGTTGGCGGCGAGCGGCTTGGCGTCCAGCTGCACGGTGCCGCTCGCTTCCACGTTGCCCTTGAAGCGCGGCGAGCCGAGCCGGAGTCGTTCGAGCGTGAGCGTGTGGTAGTCGGGGTCGAACCGCGCGCGCAGCGGCTGCAGCAGCACGCGGTACTGGTTCAGGTCGAGCTGGCCTTCGAGCGTGCCGCCGTGGCGGTCGCCGTGCCCCGCGAGCGAGAACGCCAGCGATTGCAGCGAGCCTTCGCCGAGCAGCGGCGCGGGGTCGAAACGCGGCGCCTCGAGCGTGCCGCTCCAGCCGAATTCGCCAGCCTGGGCGAGTTCGGCGTGCAGCTTCATCGGCGCCGGTGCGGTGAGCGCGCCATCCAGCGTGGCCCGCCTGCCGTCGCTGTGGATCGAGAGCGTGCCGGCGACATCGGTGTCGCCGGCTTTCCACGCAAAGCCCAGCGTGCCGTTGCCTTGATAACTCTTGCCGAAGACCAGCTCGCCGGCGAGATCGGCATGGCCGTCCGGTGCGCGCAGCGCGAGCTGGCGCAGCGCGATGCCGCGGTCGGTCCAGCGCCCGGCCAGGTCGAGCCGATCGGCGGCAAACACGCCCTTGCCCGCCTGCGTCACCTTGATCGGGCCGACGTGCACGCGATCCAGGATCAGCTCCACCGGCAGATGCAGCGACAGGCTGCCGGAGCTCGCGCTTTCATCGGTGCTGGCGGCGGGCAACGCCACCGCGACGCGCTCCACGTCGAGCGCGGTCAGGTGCACGCGCTTGCCCAGCAGCGACCAGAAGCGCAAGTCCAGCCGCACCGTGGCCAGATCCACCACGGTGCCGTGGCCGTCGTCGTAGCGCACGCCGGAAAGTTGCAGCGGCCCGGCCAGCCGCCCCTGCGCCTGCTGCACCTGCAACGTGCCGCCACTCAGGGATTGCGCACGCGCCAGGGCGAACCGCAGGCCCGGAGCGGTGCCGAGCAGCCACCACGACGCCAGCGTCGCCACCAGCAGCAGCGCGACAGCGGCGACGGCAATGCGCTTGATCCACTTCATGCCGTCAGCCTGCTCCGCTTGCCGTTTACGCGGATGGAATTTCCACTGCCGTTCGCCCTGAGCGTAGCGAAGCGCACGCGGNGAGGGGCCATGGATGGCCGCTGCTTTGGGGAGCGAGGAAGTCGAAGGGCAGTCTTCCGCGGGGCGCCCTTCGACTTCGGCCTTTCAGGCCTGCGCNCAGGGAGAGCGGTGGTGGGTGAGGTGTTTGTGGTGAGCGTCATGTTCAATAGTCAATAGTTCAGCCTTTCCCGAATCCCGGCTGCTCACAGATCCGGCCCGATCACCACGTGCAACTCGATGCCGTGATGGTCCGAATCGTGGATCGGCGTGCCGAGGTCGAGCCGGACCATGCCCACCGGCGAGCGCCAGCGCAGGCCCAGGCCGGCGCCGATCTTCGGGCGGAAATCGGTGCCGGTGTAGGCGTTGCCGGCGTCGACGAAGGCGGCCATGCCCCAGTTGCGGGTGAAGTAGTGCTCCACCTCGGTGCTGGCCACCAGCAGGTTGCGCCCGCCGATGACGCGGTCGTAGCTGTTGCGCGGGCCGATCGACTGGTAGCCGTAGCCGCGCACGGAGCGGTCGCCGCCGGCGAAGAAACGCAGTTGCGGCGGCAGCGCGGCGAAGTCGTCGGTGCGGGTGATGCCCGCGCTGCCGCGCAGGATCAGCCGGTTGCGCTGCTTCGCTCCGAACGCGCGGATCCACTTGGCGTCGGCGCTGACCTGATTGAAGCTCGCGTCGGAGAGCAGGCTGCCGGCGGTGCTGCGCGCGGCCAGGGTCAGCGACCAGCCGCGGTGCACGAAGGCGGGGTTGTCGGCCTGCTTGCGGGTCAGCGAGGCTTCGGCGAACACCTCGGTGCTGCGGCCGTGCTCGATGCCCGGCGTGTTGTCCGGTTCGCGTCCGCGCTTGCCCACGGTGAAGGTGCCGGCCAGCGCATGCACGCCCAGCGTGCGCGTCCAGCCGTGCCACTGGCGCGTTTCGTTGCCGACCAGCTCCAGCGTGCGCGACTGCGAGGTAGTGGTGTCAGCGTCGCGGAAATTGGCGCCGAGGTTGTAGCTGCGCTGGTGCGGCCCGGGCAGCGGGATGGTGTACATGGTGGACAGCGTTTTCAGCCGTTGCGCCACCACCAGCTCGTTCTTCCACTTGTGCCCGCGCCGGTTGACCCAGCGCCGCTCGATGCCGCCGCGCACGCCGAAGCCGGTATCGGTGCCGATGAACGGGCCGCCGGTGTAGATCGTGCGCTTGGCCGGGGCCAACTGCACGGTGACGTCGACGACGCCGTGCTTCGCCTCGTCGACGTCGGGCAGCACGTTGACCACGGCAAAATAGTCCGCGCCGTTCAAGGCCTGCTGCAGGGTCAGTAACTGGTCCTGTGAAAAATAGTCGCCGGACTGGAACGGAACGTAGCGGTCGAGGAAGCCCTCGTTGAATTGCGAGCCCTCGAAGTGCACCTGGCCGTAGCGATAGCGCGGGCCGACTTCCCACCCCAGCTTGACCACCGCGCGCCGCTCGCCGCGGTTCACTTCCACCCGGTGGGTGAGCAGGCGGGCGTCGAGGTAGCCGTTGGCGGTCAGCTGCGCGCTCATGGCGTCGCGCGCCTCCTCGTAGGCTTCGTGGTTCAGCGTCTTGCCGGCGAGCCGCTCGATCGCGCGCCGCGCGCGGCGGATCGGCGCGATCTTGCCGGCGGCATCATCGAGCTTCAGTTCGACCTTGGTCACCTTGACCGGCTCGCCGGGCGTCACATGCAGGTTCACCTGCCAGTCCGCGCCGACCTGCCTGAGCTCGCCGGTGACGCTGGCGTCGTAGTAGCCGTAGGGCTGCAGCGCCGCGCGCACCTGCTCCGGCACGCGCTGGTACAGGCGCGCGGCCTGCGCGGCGGTGACCTCGCGTTTGGCGTACTGCGACAGCTCCAGGCGGTCGATCACCGCCGCCTTCAGCGGATCTTCCACGCCGTCCACGTGCAGCGCGACGCCCGCGTGCGCCAGCGAAGCCAGCGCAAGCAACGGCAACAACAGCAGGCTCAGGCGTCGGCGGCATCGGCGCATGCGCGAAGGGCGTCCTTGGACGGGATGACAGGTCGCCGCAGCTTACCCAAATGGGCGTAGGGCTCGCATGAATGCCGGCAGGTGGCTTCGGTGCCCGGGCCTGCGGGCCACGCTGGATTTCAACCGGCCTTGTCGCCCGATCGATGCGCGATCCACGCACCGGTCACCGCCGACACGTAGGGGATCGACTGCGCGGCGAGGATGATCATCCACAACGTGCCCTCGATGTAACGCGTGCCGAACGCCTCGGCCATGCCGGCGATGCACAGCATCAGCGCCAGCGCCATCAGCAACTCCTCGCGCACCGGCGCGAACGCGGCGAAGTTGCTGCCGCCCAGGCGGCGGCTCTTGGCGGTGACCACGAACGAGGTCTTCTCGCGGGTCAGTCCGTGCAGGATGCCGCGGGCGATCGCGTGGGAGAGGCCCATGCTGGCCAGCGAGGCCATCAGCGTGTCGCGCCAGCTGCAGGGCACGCGGGCGCGATACAGCACGATGCCGAAGATCGCCTTGGCGAAGAAGAAGCCGATCACCGGGATCAGGAACAGCTGCATCGGCAGGCTGAAGTACTGCGGGAAGGCGACCATGCCCGCGGTCCAGAACAGCGCCATCAGGGTGAAGATCAGATGCAGCGCGTCGGCGAACCAGCTGAACCAGCCGGTGAGGAAGTGGAAGCGCTGGCCGGCCGAGAGCGGGCCCTTCTGCGTCATCCAGTGCCAGCGGCCCTTGAGGATCTGCATCGCGCCGAAGGCCCAGCGGTAGCGCTGGCTCTTGTACGCCTTGAAGTCGGCCGGGGTCAGGCCCTTGCCCATCAGTTCGTCGACGTAGACCAGGTCGTAACCGGCATGCATCAGGCGCAGGCCCAATTCCGCATCCTCGCAGATGGTCCACTCCGACCAGCCGCCGGTGCCTTCCAGCGCGCTGCGCCGAACCATCGTCATGGTGCCGTGCTGGATGATCGCGTTGCGCTCGTTGCGGTGGTGCATGCCGATGCGGAAGAAACCGTCGTACTCCCACGCGGTCATGCGGCGGAACGTATTCTGCTCGAACTCGCGGTGCGCCTGCGGGCACTGCACCACGGCGACCTTGGGGTCGTGGAAGTAGCCGGTGAGCGTGGACAGCCAGTCGGCGCGCACCTCGTAGTCGGCGTCGATCACCGCCACCACGTCGGCCTCGGGCGCGGTTTCCTTCAGGCCGAAGTTCAGTGCGCCGGCCTTGTAGCCTGGCCACGGCGCCAGGTGGAAGAAGCGGAAGCGCTTGCCGAGCTTTTCGCAGTACGCCTGCACCGGCTCCCACACCGCCGGGTCCTTGGTGTTGTTGTCGATCACCAGCACTTCGTAGTTCTGGTAATCCAGCGCGGCCAGCGAATCGAGCGTGACGATCACCATCTCCGGCGGCTCGTTGTAGCAGGCCAGGTGGATCGACACGAACGGCTGCTGGTCCGGATGATCCGGCTTCAGCATGCCGGCGTGGCGCATCCACTTCGGCCGCCACAGCACCTCGGTGAACTCGAAGCCGTTGATCAGCAGGATCGCCAGGATCGCGATCTGCGCCGGGAACAGCAGCGTGAGCATGGTCCAGTCGACCCAGCTCAGGTAGAAATTGAAAGGCAGCGTCGCCGCCCACACGATCAGTCCGCAGGCGAGCTGGATCAGCGCGCAGAAGAAGAACTTTCCGACCAGCTTGAAGCGGCTGAAGCGGCGCGCAAACAGGATCATCGGCAGCAATGCCAGCAGGCTCGCCGCCAGCGCCTTCCACGGCCAGGCGGTGTCCTCCACCACCGGCCCGGTCAACGGGAACTTCAGTTGGCGGTCGGCGTTGAAGATGCCCCAGTACGCGCCGGTGCGGCCTTCGCCGAGGTTCTCCTTCCACGGCTGGTCGAACGCTTCGAGCAGGTAGTACTCGATGTGCGCGGCCTTGGCCCGGTTCATCCAGTCGCGGACGAAGATCGCCTCGTTGGAGGTCGACGGGTCGGCGTATTCGTGGCGATCGCCGTTCGACGGCCAGCCGATCTCGCCCACCACCACCGGCTTGCCGGGGAATCGCTGCACGATCGACTCGTACGCGCCATAGGCCGCGTCCACCGCGTTGTGGCGCACCACGCCGTTCCAGAACGGAAACAGGTGGATGGTGATGTAGTCCACGTGCTGCGCCAGCTCGGGGTACTTCAGCCAGATGTAGTCCGGCTCGGCGATCGACACGGGCTGGCGCACCGCCGCGCGCACGCGGTCGAGGTAGGCCATCATCTGTTCCGGCGTGAGGTCGTTGCGGAACAGCACCTCGTTGCCCACGATCACGCGGGTGATCGTGTCCGGGTAGGCGCGCGCCTTGGCGATCAGCAACTCGATCTCGCGCTCGTTGTTCTCCAGGCGCTTGTCGATCTCGGCGCCGGCCATCACCTTCAGCCCCTGCTGCCGCGCCAGCCGGTACACCTGCGGGTTCTGCTGCATGGTGTAGGTGCGGATGTGGTCGGTGTAGCGGTGCAGCAGCTTGAGGTCGGCGCCGAGCTCCTCGTCGCTCGGGTAGCTCTGCTTGAACGGGCTCTGGTAGCGCTGGAAGAACGACACCGCGAAGCCGCTGATCTTGCCGTGCCAGTCGTCCGGCCCGTGCGGGTAGTTGCCCCCCCACCACAGCGCGATGTTCAGCGCCGCCGCCAGCAGCGCGAGCACGATGGCGCTGAACAGGGGGAACCGGCTGTGTGGGATGGCTGCGGTGGCGCTCAAGAAGGTTCCCGGCAAGGCCTGCGCGACAGGCGGTTTAACCGCAGGAGCTTACCGAATGTGACGCCATCGGCCAATCATGCTGCGCCGCCGCAGTCAGCGGGAGGTCATGGCGGGTGGCGGAAATCGTCGCGAGGGAACAACCCCTGGCGAGGCGATTTCCCATCTGACGATGACCAGATCGCCCCCGCAACAACCATAGACGAGTCCGAATCAATCCGCATCGAACGTAGAGTTCCTGCTGATTCGGCGAGTGCTGACCGCGCGAGAGCGGCAGGCGATCCATCACACCTGAAGTCGGCACACCAGATTGCTCGCGGCTTTGGATTTTTGCGCACGCGCGCACGACTTTGCGATGCGCCCGACTGCGAAAGTTCCTATGGACGCGCGAAAACGAGCCATGAACTCTGAAAGGCGATGCACGCAAAGCGTTGAACGCAAGACGCCATATCGAGCCAATGGGAGAGCCGGGTTTGTCGCAGGGGTTGTTTCGACAAGAAGTCATCGCGGCGAAGCGTGGCGAATAGCTGGGCTCGATCATCGTCGCCACGCCGCTGTCGCGTCGGTGGCTCACCATGCTGGCGCTGATCCTGGTCGCGTCGATGCTGCTTCTCCCGTGCGGTCACTAACCCGCCGCGGAACCGCGACCGGCCAATTGGTGCCCAACGCCGGGGTTCTCACGATCGCGGTACCCGGCGGGTACGGTAACGCGCCTACAGGTGCGACGAACTGCATCCGGCGCTGCCTGCACGCGTCTTTACGGTGGTGCAGAAATAGACCGCCAGCGCCGTGGCCGGGCAGCTGCAATCGCCCGCGTTTTTCACCGCGCTGGGCTGGGACAAGGTACCGCTGCCCGCTTGCGATCCGGACTGCGTCACGCCACACCGATGGACGTGATGGGCTGAACTTGGATCAGGTAAAGCAGTACTACGCACAAACTCTCTGCCCCGACATGATGGTCGGTAAGGTCGGTCCCGCGCAGGTCACGCAGGTAGTGGCGCAAGCTTTCGGCAACTGGCAGGCGCAGGGCGTCTGGCCGGAGGTGGAATATGCGGCCGTGCCGGAGGACAGGCCGGACCAGTTCAACTTGCCCAACACCAGTGCGAGCCTGGCCAGCGTGCACCTGCCGCAGACCATCGACGTCACCCGCAACGATCAAGCGCGCTACGCGCTAAATCAGGGCCAAGAGGTACTCGGCGGCGGCTTCCACGCCTCGCGGCGGTACTACGACCTGCGCGGTAAGCGTGGCCTCATCTACAGCTTGACCATTCGTTTCGATCTCCATACTCATCGCGGCACCTACACCGTCTCCTCCGGCGCCAACCCGGGCAAGATCGCGGCGGCGAGCAAACAAGATTGTGGCGCAGGATCTGAAAAAGACGCGGCGTACGGAGGTTATCGACAAAGAGCCGAAGCGCGCCAAAGGCATCCTGTTGCTGCAAATCCCGATGCAAGCTCACCGGACTGAAGTGCAGCACGCATACGCGAACACATCAGGGCGGACGCGTTTGTCACGGCGGTGAATGGGCCGGCGCGAAGAGATAGGAGTCCTTCTGCATGACCTCGGAATTAGGCAACGTTGCATTCGAAGTAGTTCAGTTCTATTTGAAGGGCCGTCTCAAACTCCACGTGCAACACCTTATCTGACATAGGCTGTTGCGATGAGAACGCACAACGAACTGATCCTGGAAGAGCGAGTGGAGATTCAGCGGCGCCTGGAAGCGGGCGACAGCCTGCGTGCCAACGGCCGGTCGCTGGGCCGCGCGACAAGCACGATCAGTCGCGAGTGCCACCGGGCAAGCGCCGATCCGGCGAGCTACAAGGCGCAGGTGGCGCATCACCGCAGCCTACAGTGCCGGAGCAAGCCGCGCGTGACGCGAAAACTGGCTGACCCCGCGCTGTGGGAAACCGTGCAGGCCCTGTTGCGGCCGCGCTGGTCGTTCGAACGGATCGCCGGAATACTGACGAAAGCCTTTCCTGACGCAGCGAGTTACCGGGTGTCCCAAGAAACGATCTACACCGCGGTGTACCTGGTGCCTCGCGGCGAACTGCGCAAGGAACTGATCGGTTGCCTGCGCCAGGGCCGCAGCACCCGCAAGCCGCGCACGCGCGGGACGCATCCGCGCGGCCAGATCCCCGATATGCAAAGCATCCACGTGCGGCCGCCGGAGGTCGAGGATCGCCTGATTCCTAGCCACTGGGAGGGCGACCTCATCAAGGGGGTAGGCAACCGCTCTTCCGTCGGCACGCTGGTCGAACGCACCAGCGGCTTCGTGGTGTTGGTCAAGATGAGCAGCGCCAGCGCCGCCGACGCATTGGAGAGTTTCGGCAAAGCCCTCAAGAGCATTCCTGAGACCCTGCGCAAGACACTCACCTACGACCAAGGCAAGGAGATGAGCTATCACGACGGGCTGACCTTGCGCACGGGCGCGCAGGTGTACTTCGCCGACCCGCACAGTCCATGGCAGCGCGCCAGCAACGAGAACACCAACGGCCTGCTTAGACAGTACCTGCCCAAGGGCACCGACCTGTCCGTCTACGGTCAGGACGAGCTCAACCAGAGCGCCCTCAGCCTCAATACGTGACCGCGAAAGCAACACCATTCCGCACCCCGCTGAAGGTCTACAACGACGACTTGAGGCTCGCCGAAGCAAGCGCCGGAACGATTCATTGATCATGTTGCACGTGGATCTTGAAACCGCCAAGTACTCACATCAAGTCAGCATCATTTGACAGCCATATCTTGGTCGAGGATTATCGTGCAACTAGGGAGGAGCCGATGCCCAAGGTATCATTGTTCAGACAGGAAGTCGTGGACGCTCGACACGGAAGCTGGCTGGGTTCCGTCATTGTCGTCGCGCCCCCATCGCGATGGCTGTTAACCCTGCTGGCTATGGCATTCGCCGTGGCCATGCTCCTGCTATTGTTTTTCGGCCATTACACCCGTCGTGAGACTGTCAGCGGGCAGTTGGTCCCCAGTACAGGGGTGCTCAACATTGCCGCCCCAAGCGCGGGGACTATTACTCGTTTGAACGTGTATGACGGCCAAACTGTCAAGGCAGGAGATGCATTACTCGAACTCTCCAGTGAGCAGAACAGCGTCGCACTCGGCGATACAAATGCGTTGGTTGGCCAGCAGCTGGACAACCAACGAGCACGATTGAAGGGCGATCTAGTCAATCAGCAACTATTGTTGCAGAAGCAAGATGAGGCTTTGAGGACCAAGGCTGCATTGTTGCGTGCGCAACTGGGCCAAATTGCGCGGCAACTCGCGGTCCAGCGACAGCAAGTAGTCGGCAAACAGCAGTTGACAGAACGCATCAAGCCACTTCTTGCTTCGGGTTACGTCTCTGCGATACAGGTTCAGCAGCAACAAGCGGCTGTATTTGACGCTCAAACCCAATACATGGGGCTGGTGCGGCAGCAACTTGACGTTCGTCAACAACTTGATGCAACGCAACAACAATTGGCGCAGTTGCCGTTAGATGCCAAAAGCAAACGTAATGATACCGAGCGTCAGCTCGCTTCTGTCGCCCAATCGATAGCCCAGAATGAGATGCAGCGTGCCTTGGTACTACGTGCCCCAACTGATGGTGTCGTTTCTGCGGTGCTTTTGAAGGAAGGTCAGATGGTCACCCCTGGCAGGCCGTTACTTTCCATCTTACCGACCGGCTCAACTATGCAGGCGCAGCTCTTGGTGCCCAGTCGCGCAATCGGCTTCGTCGAGCAGGGTAGCAAGGTGGTATTGCGATACCAGGCCTTTCCTTATCAAAAATTCGGTCAGCAGTATGGGCGGGTGACAGAAATTTCACTCAGTGCTCTAACACCATCTGAGGTCGGTACGCTTGGCGGACGACAGGTATCTGAACCAATGTATCGCGTGAACGTGGAACTGGAAAAGCAGTATGTAATGGCCTATGGCAAGGCTCAGCCAATAAAGCCAGGCATGGCGCTGGACGCTGATATCATGTTGGACCGTCGTCGCCTAATCGAGTGGGTGCTTGGGCCGGTATATGGAGTCACTCATGACATAGCGGGGGCTGCTGCACATGGCTGACGGTATGCGACATAAATCACCATCGTCAGTTTGGAGTTCATACACACATTTGCAGTTCAGCTGGTCGCGCCAGTTACCGATGATATTGCAAACCGAGGTGGGAGAATGTGGTTTGGCTTCGCTGGCCATGGTAGCTAACTATCACGGGTACGATGTTGACCTTGCGAGCCTGCGCCGTCGTCTGTCCACTACGATCAAAGGAGTGACGCTGGCGCGCTTGATGGAGATGGCCGGAAAGTTGGGTTTCAACTGTCGGCCTTTAAAATTAGATCTAAAGCATCTGACCCGACTCAAGACCCCGTGCATTCTCCACTGGGATCTGGATCACTTCGTGGTATTGAAGCATGTCCACTTGCGTGGCATCGTCATTCATGATCCCTCTAGTGGCCCTCGCAAATTGAGCCTGAACGAGGCTTCCGAACACTTTACTGGCGTGGCATTGGAGTTGAGTCCCTCAGCCAGTTTTGAGCCGGCACGAGAACGCAATGCGGTATCCTTGCGTGCGCTCACAGGGCGTGTTCATGGAGTGGTGCCTGCGTTGTTGCAAATCCTTCTTCTGGCTTTTGCGCTGGAGGTATTTGGGTTGGCGGGCCCGTTCTATATGCAATGGGTTCTCGATCAAGTGATGGTGTCGGCAGACCATGATTTGCTTACTATTCTTGGCTTGGGTTTCCTTGGAATTGCTATTTTTTCGGCACTGATTACAGCCGCTCGCTCCTGGGCGGTTACTTGGCTAGGGGCAACCCTCAACGTGCAATGGGCGAGCAATCTGTTTGCACATCTTATGAGGCTCCCGTTGGACTGGTTTGAGAAGCGACACGTGGGTGACGTTATGTCGCGTTTTGGATCCATCCAAGTCATTCAGCGGACTCTTACTACGCAATTTGTCGGATCCTTGCTAGATGGTGCAATGTCTCTAATTACCCTAATAGTAATGACGTTCTATAGTATTTCACTTACTTTGTTGGTGGTGGGACTATTTTTAGCCTATGGCCTTACACGTTGGGTGTTCTTCAGTCCTCTTCGCCGGGCCAACGAGGAGCAGATTGTTTATGGGGCACGTCAGCAGAGCGAACTTCTGGAATCCATTCGTGGCGTCATGCCCATAAAGATCGCCAATAAGCAAAACGAGCGACTAACCCGCTATGCTAACGCGACCGTGGCAAGCACCAATCGGGATGTCAGTATCCAGCGGCTCAATATCGCGTTTACGTTGAGTAACCAGCTCATGTCCGGCATCGGTCGAGTGGTATTGATCTGGATAGCTGCCACTCTGGTGCTGAGAAGCGAATTGTCCGCTGGAATGTTAGTGGCCTTTATTGCTTACTCCGACCAGTTCACTAGTCGCACCGCGGGGTTGATTGATAAATTAGTTGACTTTCGCATGTTGCGATTGCATGCCGAGCGCGTAGCTGACGTAGCTCTGAATTCACCCGAAGAGGAAGTCGCGCCGGCATGGAATGGGCCCTTCCCAGAAGCCAGCGTTGAGCTGAGACAGGTGAGTTTCCGCTATTCCGAGGGGGATCCGTGGATACTTAAAGACTGTGACCTGCGTATCGAGGCAGGTGAATCGATCGCCATTACAGGCGCATCAGGCTGCGGTAAGAGCACGCTGGCCAAGGTACTCCTCGGCCTATTGCGGCCTACCCACGGCGAAGTGCTGCTCGGTGGGGTGGATATTAATAAATTCGGTCTTGGTAACTACCGTCAGCAGCTTGGTGCGGTGATGCAAGACGACCAGCTGTTTGCCGGAACTATCGCTGACAATATCAGTTTTTTTGACACGGAATCTACACCCGCAAAGATCGAAGCTGCGGCTGAGTTGGCAGCAATTCATGATGACATCGTGGCTATGCCGATGGGCTATCAGAGTCTGGTCGGAGATATGGGTTCAAGTTTGTCGGGGGGGCAAAAGCAGAGGGTGATTTTGGCGCGAGCGCTGTATCGACATCCGAAACTACTGGTGTTGGATGAGGCGACGAGCCATCTGGATGTGGAGCGTGAACGATTGGTCAATGCGGCCGTGCAGCAACTCAACATGACACGTATTGTTATTGCCCATCGGCCGGAAACGATTTCTGCAATGGGAAGATCAATAACCATCGCTGACGGCAAGGCGACAGTAACTTAATAGGCCGATTCTTTGGTGCGCGGCCGGATAGGCCGAAATTAGGAGGTTGAGCCAACACGGTAGGGAAACGGCAGTATGACAGGCGCGGGCACCGCGTCTGGAAATTTAGGTTTGAGCCGCGAGCCGTCGAGAGAATAGCAGAGCACTAGGGCGCGCTTGGGCTGCTAGCGATCACTTGACTCGCGTAACTTCCGCTGTTGATGAAGAGATTAAAAATGCTTGGACACGTCACCCCACCGATCAACATCAAGCGTTTGCTAAAGCAAGGGGCCGTCATAAGCTTACGGCGAACTATGTCTCTGCGGGAATGGCGTGACTTTGCTAGAAGGCACCCGGAAGTTAGGATTGGGGCTCGGGCCCGGGCGCGCGCTCGCCGGATAATTGCGCAATGGAAGAGCCGGAAACCATTTAATACGGGTAGCTATTTTTATAATCGCCTTCTTGAAGTCGATTGCACTGAGCAGGAGTTAGAATTTGCGCTCGCTGCACCCAGTCATTCCCGCTTAAGTAGGATGATGCGCGATAAACACCCGGACCCAGTTGTTAGGCCATTGAACGACTGGGCCGAAGATGCTCTGGTTCGATTTACCTCTGGAAAATTTGGATTTTTGGCTCTAGTTAAGCCTTGGTTTGGTGCGGCATTGAACGATTTTCATGATGATTTCATGGAGATGTCCAAGTGTGCGGGGGGCGAAATCCTGAAGGATCACAAAAAATTGCTCGACCGCGCTGCGGCGACACTGGCGTCGCGGCTGTTTGAGATTATACAGGGAGTGTGCGTACTCGAACAAAATGTGGCGCTTCTGAAAAGGAAGCTTCATGGATTAACTGGCGATCTGCGCGCGAAATCGTTTTACCTGCTATTATCCAAGCGGAAAGTTAGAAGTGAAGTGCTGACTGAGTATCCAGTCATTCTACCTCTCGTGATCAATGCGATTCATGAATGGCGCACGACCACGTGTGAATTTCTGAGCCGCTTGATGCACGACTATCGGCAACTTTGCGACACGTTCAATTGGACCCAATTTGAGGGCCACTTGGAGGGTTGGGAGGAAAGTCAAGGCGATAGGCATTGCGGCGGTCGCGCAGTCATCATTGTTATTCTTTCGAATAATAGGAAGTTGGTCTATAAGCCCAGGTCGCTTGGCGTCGAAGTGGGCTTCAGCCAGTTGCTTGGGTGGCTTAACGGAATTCTGCCGGAGGACCCGCTTCGCGCTGCTAAGGTCGTCTCCCAGGAGGCCTATGGCTGGGCTGAATTCATTGAATCAAGCCCACACGAAACGGATGAACAGAGTCGCGCATTCTATCGGCGCCAAGGCAAGTTCTTGGCCATCTTCTATGCACTGCACGCAACCGACATGCACATGGAAAACGTCATCGCGTCGGGTGCCGATCCCATTTATGTTGATGTAGAAACACTTTTTCATCCTCAGGGTAACGTATTGGTCGGTGATGCCATCAATCCAACATGGCCAATGTCCGTGAATATGATGCTGCAATTGCCCTTCGGCGTTCCTATGTATGGGCAGCGAATAGAGGAAGTTGGTGGCATCTCGGCAACGAGCGCACGTCAACCTAAATCACGAATCATGCAGCTTGTTGATACCCCGGACGCGCCGCGTCTCCAAGAAATGCTCGTCGAGGCTAACTATGTTAAGCATTTGCCGCGCCGTGGCAAGGTGGTCTTAAATCCGACAGATTACTTGCGTGAGCTAGTCGTTGGATTCGAGCAGGCAGCTCGAACGATCGTAACTCATAAGGCATTCCTACTTGGGGCATCAGGGCTTGACGCTTTCTTTCGTGACGCGATAGTCAGAGTGCTGCTAAGGCCGACGGTGCTCTACTACAATCTTGCTATGAATTCTCTTCACCCTAACCTGATGCGGCATGAATTGTTTCGCTGCGCATCATTTGAACGACTTTATAGGACCCTCCCGGATACCGAGAGGCTCAATGTACTGTTGGACTGTGAAAGGGATGAGTTGAGCTGTTTAAATATACCGCTATTTTGGCGCCGCTTTGAGCAGGATGTGATCCACGATTCCAAAGGTAGGCAGTTACCGTGCCGCCTGCCAAGTGCGCGTTCTGTCGTGCGTTGCCAGTTGTTGGGAATCGATGAGTGCGAAGTAATTCGTCAGTCATCACTCATCAAACGGCTTTTTGGTGAAAGGTATCCGATCGCCGAATCCGGACACAATTTTAATACACCTACACCAAGGGAGATGGCACTCGAAATAACCAAAAAGATTCATGCCGCTGTGGCGCGCAGGCGTGATGACGTCTATTGGCTATGTTCTATGTCGATGAGAGAAAGAGAGCTCACTTGGTCCGCGGGTGTGCTTGATGTATATTCGGGGCAACTCGGGGTTGCCCTTTATCTGGCGCTAGCGGCGAAAATTTTTTCGAGGCCCCAATTTGCGAAAACGTCGGTCGACGTTTTGAATACGGTTAGCAGGTGGAGTGCGCACGGGCTCCAGAATATGGAGTCGCTGGGGGTGTTTACTGGCGCTCTTGGTTACACATATACGTTTGCTAATGTTGGAATTCTGCTCGATCGTAGGGACATCTTTGATGCTGCTTGGAGGCACTTAGAGAAGTTGGATTTCAATCGCTATAGGGATGATTTAGATATCATCGGCGGGGCAGCTGGTGCTATCTTGTTTCTCGCCAACCTGAGCTCTCACTCCTCATTACCTTCCTACGGCGTTGATCTTATTAGCGAACGAGTTGACTTTTGTGCGACACGTCTTGTGCAGTCGACCAACCTGGTGTCAGGCCGTCCTACCTGGCAAATGGCATTAAAATCCATTGATGATATTGGATTTGCGCATGGGTCGGCCGGAATTGCGGCCGCTCTTTGCGCTGCAGGTCGATTACTGGACAGACCGGATTTATTCGAACTTGCCAGTAGTGCAATAGAAAGGGAGAGCCTCGAATGGACGATAAAGTATGGGCGAGCCGAGAAGCCTGACGGTAACAGTGACAAGATCCCGCCGCTCTCCTGGTGCCGCGGTTTGAGCGGGCTCATTCAGGGACGTATGCAATGCATAGCGAATATCCCCCCGAATCACGTCCGGCGAAATTCAATCATGGCCGACTGTAAAAATCTCATCGAAGTTACCAGCAATCTATCATATGTCGATAATGGCAGTTTGTGTCACGGTCGGTTGGGAAATCAGATGATTCTTGATAAGATCATAAGTAAGCGTGAGCTGGGCCTGGCGGAGGAAATACGGCAGTTTGCCAAATTTCAGATTTCACAGAAGTCGGCTGGGGACTTGTTGTGTGGCGACGGTATATATTCTAATGCGCTTACTGAGCTATTCTCGCCAGGGGTCCTTACGGGCGGCGCGGGGATCGCCTGGGGTATGTTGCATACTTGTGATGACGTTCCCAATATACTTTCGTTGGAATTGGCTAAATGATAGGGCGGTGAATTAATGTAATTAGATCTTGGTCCGAAGGCCTGCGGATTGAGGATTTACCACATCAGGCCATGTCAATCACAGAAAAAGGAAGGTCAAACATGAAAGCTTCCAAGCTTATCCGCTCATGGAAAGTTGCTGGTCGTGATGTATCGCTTTCTGACGAGAGTGGGGCCGGGGCAGCGAATCCGGCTGACATGATGACTCTGGACGAAAGTCTGCTTGATGAAGTGGGCGGTGCTGGTGGTGGTACTGTGGGAAGCCGCTGCCCTACCGGCTGTGTCGCCTGCCAGAAGTAATGTCGTAATCAACAGTTGATCGTTGAGTGGGCGGGGTGATTTTATTACGTAAATCACCCCGCTTTTTGTGGCTCTCTCGCGTTTGGTGGGGTTGACACGGGGCGGATTCAACTCCGAAGCGCAGCGCGTTTGAACGACCGCTCGAACACTTCTTGCGGAGTGCGATAGCCTAGCCGCTTGCGTGGCCTGCTGTTGAGTTTGTCTTCGACGTACTGGATGAAGGCGTCGTCGAAGGCGGCCAAATCGCAGCCTTTGGGAAAGTACTGCCGAAGGAGGCCGTTGCCGTTCTCGTTGGTACCGCGTTGCCACGACGAGTACGGATCGGTAAAGTAGCTCTTGGCTGTCAGCGCGACGTCGATGAGCGCGTGTTCGGCGAACTCGCTGCTGTTGTCCCACGTTACCGTGTGGACACGAGCAGCCAGCGGATGCAGCGCGTGAATGACGGCTCGCGCCGCCGTCCTGGCCTCGCCGTTGGGTACGCGCCGGATTCGGGTGAGGCCGGACTTTCTGTCAGCCAAAGTGGCTAGGCGGGTGGTTCCCTGACCAACGATGGTGTCACTCTCCCAGTCGCCGACGCGCCAACGTGTCTCAATACCCGCTGGCCGCTCAGCAATGCGGCGACCGTGAAAGCGCTGGCGCTGTCTGGGGGCTCCGCAGCGGTGGCGTCGTCGTCGCTTGCGCCGGCGCAGGTGCTCCTACAACGTGCCGCCCCGCCGGCGATCATTGGCAATGTGCTGGTAGATGCGTTCGCGACTGACCGCCACCTCTCCGTGGCCGGCAATCTGGTCGGGACTCCAGTCTTCGCGAAGGCGATTCTCCACCTGCAACATGTCGCTTCGCCAATGCGTGGCAGGCTGCTGGCGGCGTGCCGGCGATGGACGCTCGACCGGTGCGCCGAGCGCGACTCGTAGTCGCCTTGCGGGCGCGCATTGCGCCGCAGCTCCCGACTGATGGTGATTTCGGCTCGGCCCATCTCACGGGCGATCTGCCGAAGCGGGAAACCTGCCTTCTTCAGCCACTGAATCTGGTAGCGTTCGCTCTGGCTCAGGTGTAGCTCATGTGCAGTTCCACTTGGCGGTAAAGCTGCGCAGGCTATGGCACCTGCGCCACCTCAACGTTGATGGTGCTGCACTTCAAGGTTGAATCCGCCGTGCATCACCTTGAGATCCGCTGTCGCCGAACGTACGACAATTTCCTGTGGGCGCATATTGTCGTGCCGCGAATCCTGAAAAGGGTAAGCGTCCGCCCACGGCACCTGTGAAGTCGCCCCAAGTTATGCCAGCGGGAGCAGGCTGTCGATGTCGCGATCTTTGGTCGTGGGCAGCCGCGTGAGGGTATCCGTGAGCCAGGCATGGGGTTCGAGGCCGTTGGCCTTGACGGTGGCGAGGAGACTCATGATGGCCGCCGCACGTCGGCCGGCGCTTTCGGAGCCGGCGAAGAGCCAGTTCTTGCGGCCGACGGCGACGGGCCGGATGGCATTTTCGACAGGATTGTTGTCGATCGGCCAAGCCCCCTCGTCGAGCACGCGCACGAGGGCGCCCCAGCGTCGAAGGGTGTAGTGGATGGCACGGCTCAGGCCGCTGTTGCCCAGAACCTTGGGCTGGAGCTCATCCAGCCAGCGTTTGAAGGTGTCCAGTCGCGGCGCGAGATGTTTTCGTCGCTCACGCAGGCGAGTGGCATCGTCGAGATCGCGCAGCTTGGCTTCGATGACGTAGAGCTCGCCGATGCGGTCGATCGCTTCCTTCGCCAGCGGACTGCCGCTGGCCTTGTGAGCGTCGACAAAGCTGCGCCGCGCATGCGCCCAACAGGCCAGCTCGGTGACGCCGGCGGCAAACAGGGCCTTGTAGCCGCTGTAATCATCGACCATCAGCGCCCCGCGCCAGGTGTCGAGGAACGCGGCGGCGTGCCTGCCCGCGCGACTGGCGCAGTAGTCGAACAGGACGATGGGTTGCGCCCCGGGGCAGCGGGCCGCTCCTGCGCCTCCTGCGCTTGCGGCACTCGGCCATCCATGGCCAGCGTAGGCGAACAGGTAAGCTCGCCTGGTCTTGCCGGCGCCGGGGTCGAGCTGGGCGACCGGGGTTTCGTCGGCATGCAGTACGGGCGACTGCAGCAGGCGCGTGCGCAGCACATCCACCAGCGGTTGCAGGGCCACGCCGACGGCGCCGATCCATTCGGCCAGAGTGGTGCGCGACAGCGTGATGCCGGCGCGGGCAAAGATCGCTTCCTGCCGATGGAGCGGAAGATGATCGGTGTACTTCTGGATCGCGACCTGGGCCAGCAGGCCCGGCGCGACGATGCCCCGGTCGAGAATGGCGGGTGCCACCGGCTCGGCGACGATCGTCTCGCAGCGGCGGCAGGCGTACTGGGGGTGGACATCACGGCGCACGAAGAAGGTCATCGGCTCGATGTCCAGCTTCTCGCTGACGTGCTCGCCGATCTTCACCAGCGCCGCGCCGCAGGTGGCGCAATCGCACGAGGCCGGCTCGTGGATCGTCTCGATGCGCGGCAACTCGGGCGGCAAGGGGCGGCGGGCGGGTCTGGGCGCGCTACGGGCTGCCGGCTTGGCCGGTTCACGCAGGGCTTCCAGCTCGCTCTCCAGCGCCGCGATATCCGCCGCCATCGCCTCGTCGAACAGTTCACGCTGGGCCGGATCCATGCGCTCGGACTTGGCCGCAAACTGCACGCGGCGCAATCGCGCGATCTCGTGCGTGAGCTGGCTGATCTTCGCGTCCTTGTACGCAATGGCGTGGTCACGCTGGGCGATGGTGCGTTCGTGGACGGCAATCAGCGCCTGCTGCTCAAGCACCATCGCTTGCAGCGTTTGGACGTCCGAAATGGCGTTGAGCGCTGCGCGATCCATGATCGTGCAGCGTAACGGTTCACACCTGCATTTCAAGAGGCAACGATGCACTCAGTCGTTGCCAGTCCACACCGGCGCACAGCCAGCGGAATTGCCGGCGCGTCAACGAGGCCATCGGTTCAAGCGCCGACACCCAGCAGAACCGCCCCTCATGCAAACGACG
>JGI26529J51215_1000725_pt1 | contig 23457 bp, 18 predicted proteins | sample ThiBiot_500_biof_FD_51215 | JGI IMG/M metagenome (IMG submission 51215)
GCGGTCGGCAATGGCTCGACATTCGAAGTACAACTCCCCGTGAAAGGGACTCACCGATGACCGTCAAGGCACCCCGGGTTTGTCTGGTCGACGACGACAGGATATTCCAGTTCACGTTGGAGAAGATGCTGCATCATATCCGTCCCGACGTTTCGGTGGTCGGTTTTTCCGATGGCGAGGGCGCCTTCACCTTCCTCAAGGAACATCAGGAGGAAGCGCAGCTCCTGCCGGACGTCCTTCTGCTCGATCTCAACATGCCCTACATGGACGGTTGGCAGTTCCTGGATGCCTTCCAGGAGTTCAGCTCGCACATGGCCAAGAAGATCAGCATCTACCTGGTGAGTTCCTCCATCGATCCCAGGGACGTGAATCGTGCCCGTCAGTACGACGTGGTACGTCAATACGTGCCGAAGCCGATCACGACGGACCAGTTGCGGACCCTGCTTACGTCGACGCAGCCGGTTTGATGGACAGGAGGACGGCACGTCGGTGTCCACGAAACCGTATATTTGCTCCGATGCAATGAACGCACCGTCCGGAACACTCATGTATACCGCACCATATCTGGTCATTCCGCAGATCAAGGATCTGCATCAGATCGACACGTACATCGCCAACGGTGGCTACGAGCAATACCGTAAGGCAGTACGTATGACGCCCGACGAGGTGATCAATGAAGTCAAGAAATCGGGTCTGCGCGGACGTGGTGGCGCATGTTTTCCGACGGGACTCAAGTGGTCCTTCATGCCGAAGGGGAACGACAAGCCGAAGTATCTCGCCATCAACGGCGACGAATCCGAGCCCGGATCCTTCAAGGACCGCCAGATCTTCGAATCCAATCCGCATCAGCTCATCGAAGGCATCATGATCGCCGGCTATGCCATGGGCATCAGCAAGGCCTTCATCTATATCCGTGGCGAGTATCATGCATGGGTACGCATGATGGAAGCGGCTGTCGAACAGGCCTATGCCAAGGGCTACATCGGCGAGCGTATGAAGTCGGCCTTCGGTGGAGACTACTCCATCGACATCGTGGTCCACAAGGGGGCCGGTGCCTACATCTGTGGCGAGGAAACCTCCCTCATGAATTCGCTGGAGGGCGATCGCGCCTATCCGCGGTTCAAGCCGCCCTTCCCCGCGAACAAGGGTCTATGGGGCATGCCCACGACCATCAACAACGTCGAAACCATCGCAACGGTCCCTGCCATCCTGGCTCTCGGACCCGAAGAATACGCCAGGATCGGTGCCCAGGGTCATGCCGGCACGATCCTCTATGGCGTGAGCGGCCACGTGAACAAGCCCGGCGTCTACGAACTGCCGACGGGAACGCTGCTCACCGACATCATCCACAACATCTGTGGTGGTGTTCCCGGGAACAAGAAGGTCAAGGCCGTCATCCCCGGTGGATCGTCCATGCCGCCGCTGCGCGGTGACGAGATCGACGGCATCCGTATGGACGAGGAATCGCTGAAGGTTCTCGGAACCCACATCGGAACGGCCGGCATCATGGTGATGGACGAGGACACGGACATCGTGGCGGTCACGCTGCGTATCGCCCGGTTCTATCACCACGAGTCGTGCGGTCAGTGCACGCCCTGCCGCGAAGGCTGCGGATGGATGGAGAAGGTACTCCATCGTCTGGACCACGGCGAAGCGACGTCCGCCGACATCGACCTGCTTCTGTCCGTCGCTTCGAATATCGAAGGCAATACGATCTGTGCTCTCGGTGATGCGGCTGCATGGCCCGTGCGCGGCTTCATCCTCAAGTTCCGCGACGAGTTCGAGGCACGGTGCAAACCGAACCGCAGCTTCATCTCGCTGAACGTCGTGCACGGTCGTCGCGAATCGGCCCAGACCCTCGTCCGTACCGCCTGACGTTCGGGTCACGTACCATGCAACGAATCGGTCTCGTTGGCGGCAGCTTCAATCCGATCCATATCGCTCATCTGATCATCGCCGACAGGTTCGTCGAACAGATGGAGCTGGACGTCTGCTATTTCGTGCCTGCGAACCAGTCGCCCTTCAAGGCAGGTGTCGCAGTGGCCGATGCCACTCCGCAACAACGGCTGGAAATGGTGCGGCGTGCGGTCGGACAGCATCCGCGCTTCCGTCCGAGTGATGTCGAAATCGACAGGGGAGGAATCTCCTATACCATCGATACCGTACGACACTTCGCGAACGAGCATCCCGGTGCCATCGTCCACCTTCTCATCGGCAGCGATCAGGCCATCGAATTCGTGCGATGGAAGGAATGGGACAGTATCGTTCGCGAGGCCCAGCTCTGCATCGTACGCAGGCCCTTCCTCCTCACACCCGAGCAGGAACAGCGTATGACGGAGAATCTCACCATCGACGGAAAGCAGCCGATATGGGTATCGGCGCCGCTGCTGGAGATATCGTCTACCGAGATCCGCCATCGCGTCACGAAGGGTCGCACGATCAATTACATGACCGTCAAGAACGTACGTGACTATATTGCCGACCAGGGCCTGTACAGGTCGGAAGCATAGACGTCCATGAAGCATGTCGTCACCATCCTTCTCGTGTTGGTCGCCCTCGGCATGATCTTTCCGATGGCATGGATGCTCCTGCTCTCCGTGCGCGAGTATCCCGAACAGTACGGCTCGTTGCCCGACATCGTCGCAGCACCGACCGTCATGACGAACTACAGCGATGCGCTGCGGTCGGATAACTTCCTGGGCTACTTCGTCAATTCCCTGATCGTCGCCGTCTGCGTGACGGCAGGCAATGTCGTCTTCTGTCTGTGGAGCGGCTATGCCTTCGCCCGGAAGCGATTCCGCGGAAAGGCCATGCTGTTCGCCACGATTCTCGGCGTCCTCGTCATTCCGCAGCAGGTCATCATGATACCCTTGTATCGCCTGATGGCCGAGATCGGCTGGCTCAATACCTACTGGGCACTCATCGTGCCGTGGCTCGTGACGCCCTTCGGCATCTTCCTCGTGCGCCAGTACGTGCAGAATCTGCCCTCCGACATCGAGGACGCGGCCCGCATGGACGGAGCGGGGGAATGGTACGTCATGTTCCGCATCGTCATGCCGCTCGCACGGCCGGTGCTGACCGTACTCGCCATCTATACCTTTCTGAGCAACTGGAATTCCTTCCTCTTTCCCTTCCTCTTCACGAACGACGAAGCGCATCGCACGCTGCCGGTAGGGCTCGCCTTCTACCTCGGAAAGCAGTCGATAGACTGGGGCCATCTCATGGCGGGAGCCAGTATCAGTGCACTGCCCATCCTGGTCCTGTTCGCCGTATTCCAGAAGCGGATCATCCAGGGGCTGACGGCGGGCGCCCTCAAGGAATAGCACCGGGAACAACACTTGTTCATGGGTGCTTCTTTCCGCTATCTTTGCCCAGTTCAATCTTCATTTCAGGAACAGGAACGATGACCGTACTTGCCTCGTTGATCAACCAACGTGTGTCCAATCGCCTTGCATCCACAGTTCTGATGGCTGGCGCGGGAGCTCTCGCCATCATGGCTGCATCGCAGATTGCCATACCGCTGCCGTTCACGCCGGTACCGATCACGCTGCAGACCTTCGCCGTCGTAACGTTCGCCATGGTGGCCGGACGTCGTCATGGCGTCAATGCCGTCATCGCCTACCTGCTCGCCGGTGCTCTCGGCGCTCCGGTCTTCTCCGGATTCTCGTCGCTGACGGCTCTGTGGGGCCCCACGTCGGGCTATCTCCTCGGCTTCATCCCTGCGGCCTTCGTTGCGGGCAGCCTTGCCGATCGCGGCATGACGCGCAGCTATCCCGGCGCCATGATGTCGGCACTGGCCGCCAATACGCTCATCGTTCTCTGCGGCGCCTTGGTCCTTTCGGCCTTCGTCGGCTTCTCCAACATCTGGGCATTGGGTGTCGTACCGTTCCTCGCCGGTGACGTCATCAAGAGCATCGCCGCAGGAAGCATCGCCCGTGCAGCCCATCGCAAGCAGACGGTCTGAGAGAAGGTAGCTGCACGATGGAGATGGATTTCCATGATATGAAACGTCTTGCCGGCCTCGTTGCCGACGAGATCGAAAAACGTCACAACGCCGACCTCGCTCCCAAGTGGGAGCGAGGCGTCGTCGTCTTCGTCCCGAACGAACCGGGTCTGAAGCAGCATGAAATGGCTATGCACAAGTTCATGCACAAGGTCGTGATGATGCGTGACAGCCTTCGCGTCCTGGAACAGCAGATCAACGCCAACGACACACTGTCCGAAGGCGACAAGGTCAAGTTGCAGAGCTACATCACGAAATGCTACGGCTCCATGACGTCGTTCAACTTCATGTTCGCCGAGGAAGAGGATAAGTTCTGAATCGCATCACGGACCAGTCTCGTCGTGAAAGGGAATGACGAGAAGGTCAACTTGTGATAGACATGGATTCGATCCTACCGTCATTCCGCAGGCGATAGCGCCTGACCTTTCACCCGACCCAACAGATCGCGCAGGCGTGTCGCGACATCCGGCAGGATCTTTCCGTGTTCACCGAACGACGAAGCGTACTCGAAGAACTGCCCGGTACCGTCGGGCAGAAGGACGAGGATTCCGAGCGTCTGATTGCTCGTGATATTCTTCATGAATTGTTCTATTGGTGTATAGGTTTCCGATTTCTTCCTAATGGGAGTGACGGTCACGATATCGCTTACGAGCGCACTGTCGTTGTGAAGGATAGTACGCTCTTCCATCCTTGTTTCAACGTTGATGGCAGCCACATACTGCTCACCAATACCCAGACTTTTGATGTATCGTGTCTGCGAGATCAGACAGTTCCTACAGATGAGCGGTCCCACGAGATGAATTACCTTCGGTCGCTTGACGTGCACGTCCGATAATACGTTGTGTTGAGCATACTCGATCCGTACGCTAGCGAGAAGCAGGAAGATGGAACTTGTAAGTAACCAGGGAAAGGGGAATGTTCGGGGTTTCGCTGAGATAGTCATCGATGATTCCTTTCAGGTCGGATAACGGTGTTCCCGTCTTACATGTGACATCGAATGGAGGCAGGATCGTGACCATGCTCAATCCACCGGTGATCGGCCTGGCCGAGAAATCATCGGCCAGTAAGGGAAACGTAGCCTTACTACAGGACCTGGAACCGCTCAGATCCGTGTCCATAAGATTCGAGTACAGCAATTTGGGAGCTGTTTCCGTATCGAAGTCCCATATATCCCAATAGGTGATGTTGTCAGATTTCTCACCGGGTGTCGAGGCCGATATACATACCAGCAAATACCGATTGTCGATGCAGGTCGTATAGACGATGCGCTGACCGGCGATATCATCCAATCCGAGAGCATGTTTCAAGAGAGGTGAGACGGTCGTCGGAGTCGAATCCGAGTAATAACGCCTCAGATAGAGTCCGTCTATCATCTCAATGGTACCTTTGCCGATCTTGAGCCAATGTGACACGGTATCCTGGACATTACGCAGATAGATATCATAATTCGTCGGGTCGATAAACACGACCGAATTCCTGATGGTTGTATGGCAGGAGAATGGCCGACGGAATGTGAAGAACAGTCCGTTGGTAAACGGCATATCCATCAAGCTGAGAGTCAAGGTCTTCAGGCTGAGTGTCGCGATCGCTCCGCATTCCGTGGACTTCATGTTTCCACGATGGTGCCAAGTCGAAAGAATGACCGTCGAATCGTTGATGGCATTCAGATTATCGAATGATCTCGGAAGTCTGACCGCATTCATCAAGCGAACACGGTTCCCCGCTCGTGGTCGCTCGAATACAGCGACGTAGTTGAAACTCTTGACGACGTAATATGATGGTGTAACGGCACAGCCTTTCACCCGGAGTCCCACTCCACCCCCATCACTAATATCCAAGTTCTGGATGTCCATGGTATCCTCAACTGCTCGTCTGCCTTCAGGCTCATAACCACTCATGATCAGGCTGCCGTCCGGGGTCACGGACGGCAGCCATGTCAGATTTCTACTCGTATTGAAGAGATTCCCATACTGTTCCTTCATGTCTCCATGACCAATGACAACGACCGTATCGATACTAACGATGTCGAGGATGCTACCTGCTGACTCGGCCGTAGATCCTGTAGATTTACAGGATGACACGGTGGCCAGTGACAGCAGCATAAGACACAGGTATTCGCGCATGAGGATCATGGATATCTAGATTGATGGGTACTCTTCGGTACTGTGTAATGATCAGGGTTCAGGATCGCCGAACACCCAGCTTTTGATGGTGCTATTGGCACCGTTGGCATTGTCGGCTGTCCATTTCAGCCTCTTGTTATTAGGATTGCCGGGAACGGAGATGGTCGTACTGCCGCTCAGGACGCCAATACGAATCTGGGAAAGTGCGTAGTCAACCCCAGCCTGTTCAACAGCAGTGTGCTGGTCAGCCGAGCGGTTTGGTCCTACAACTGCATCCGGACAGTTATCCGCGCCCTCACCGGAGCAATTGATGGTTGTTGATATACACCATACGCGTGTTATCGAGATAACATCATACGTAGCATCATTACCTAGACCATTGTCACGGCCACCTGACCGGGTGATTGACGTGAATATCCCGGCAGTCAGTTGCTGTACGCACAATGCGCACATTACGAGCACACTACTCCAAACAGAGATCTCTTCATGGAACTACTCCAAACAAGTAATAGATAATGAGAAAGAATACGTTGCCGATACGACGATGTACCGTCGTGAGTAAAGTAAGAGTCGCTGTATCGTTTTCGAGAAGCCTATTAACGAAAGATATGAAATGCTTGGTGAAGCATGACCGAAAGAGTGTCCAACGCTTCAATGGCAGGAGATTTGTGCTGTCGTATCATGTCGTAAACGAAGAAAGCCCATCATCACTGATGGGCTTCTGCTGTCTGCGGAACCGACGGGGCTCGAACCCGCGACCTCTGCCTTGACAGGGCAGCGCTCTAACCAAACTGAGCTACGATTCCGTCGTGTTTGCCGTGGACCCAAGCGGGATCGAACCGCTGACCTCTTGAATGCCATTCAAGCGCTCTCCCAGCTGAGCTATGGGCCCGTTTGGTGTCAAACGGACTTCAAAAATAGGGGACGATCCGAACATGTGCAAACGAAAAAACGATTCTTCGTGTATCGTGCATAAATAACGTCACTATATTGCCGCGTCGTTTGACCCGCGACACGTCGTTTGACCCACGACATCGATTCATTCCAAGACAATACATCGCAAACCATAGGGTAACACCATGAAAAAGGTAGTACTCCTCATTTTCGTATTGTATGCTTCGTTCGTCGTCGGGTGGGCCCAATCACCCTCGCTGGCATCCAATGCGGGATGGGGGCCGTTCGTTCAGGGCGTCTCCAGATCGGTGCAGTTCTCCGTGCAGACGATACCCACCGGGTCCCGCGTCCAGTCCGCGAACTTCCGTATCCTCAGCCCTCGTGCGGGACAGTCACCCGCGGTGATCGCATCGCAGTCGGGCGCATCGACGACCTATACGGTTGACGTCGGTACGTTGCCTCCGAGCACGGCGCTCACCATGGTCGTCGATCTGACGTACTACCCTCCGGGAAGTACATCCACGGTCACCACGAGCCCGTCGCATACGCTGTCCGTCATTCCACCACCCATCACGTTCACGGCCGACGACAACTTCGGTCCGGTCATCGTCGGTTCCGCGCATACCTCGCGATACAGCGTACGGAACATGCCTCCGGGCACGACGAAGATCACGATGTACATGATGACGTCGGCAGGTTCCATCCTCGACTCCGTGGTACGTAACGGTTCGGATACTGCGTCGATCGTCTATCGTTCCAGCCGCTATCCGGGTCGCCTCAGGGTCGCGGCGCTCATCCGCTATCCGAAGGAACCCGATGGCGGATACCGTGTCATCAGGAACATCGCCGATTCACTCCTGCCGCCCATCGTCACGGCATCGGCCGGTTGGGGACCCTTCCGGCCCAACGTCCACCTCGTCAATAATTTCTCTGTCCAGGGACTGGGCAAGGCCTGCCGTTCCATACGGTGGACGATTTCCTTCGCAGGACGCTATGGACGCATCTACAGGCCGGTCGACGTCACGGTGAACTACGATACCGTCAACGACCGCAGCACGTTCTCACAGGACATGCGCAATCTGCTGCCGACGTCGCTGCTGACGGTGACGGCATACTACGACAGCCAGGACTCGCTGAATTCCTCGCGGTCGTATGGTTTCGACATCATCTATCCCCGCAGGCCACCGCGCTTCCGCAGTACGACGGAGCCGCCCTTCGTCTTCGGTGGTCAGGGCCGCGATACCATCACCGTCGATTCCATTCCTGCCCGTACCGTCTTCGCCAACCTGACGATTCTCGACGTCCGTGGCCGCACGATCACGTCGCAACCACTCCAGGCGCCGGACGGCAAGTTCCTCGACAGTGCCCAGATCATCTTCAACATCAATCAGTTGCCGATGTACACGGCAACCGTGCGCGCGCAGTTCACGCAGGACTTCACCTCGCAACCCGTCGAATACAACTACTACATCGACGTGCGTGATACGACGAAGCCCTTCCTGTTCGCCGACAACTGGGGACCGTACGTGCAGAGCGACTCGTCGATGATGTCGATCGCCGTCACCGATCTCCGTACCGCGAATACGACGAACGTCGTCGGCCGCTTCGACGTCTACGACACCGTGGCCCAGCAGTCCATCATGACCAGCCGGTACATCGACATCTCGAGCGTCAGCCGCGACTCGATGGTATTCTGGTCGACGGAGGATGGTACGAGGGTCTACATCGTCCCTGCGAACTTCCCGCTCTCCGTCGAAGCCCGCTTCCGCACGTATTCGGTAAGTGGTTCGGATACGACGCTCGTCTCCACCATCTCGCATCCCATCCTCATGGTGGCCGAACCGGGAACGTTGACGGCCAGTGGTGGCTTCGGGCCCTTCACGGCAACGCGCCAGAACAGGAACACGTTCACGATGACGGATCTTCCGCCGAAGACGAAGATGGTGGAGTTCCGTATCACCGGACAGAAGGATCCCGCGGCGGTCGACTCCACACTCGTCGCCGGAACCTATCTCAACGAAGCCAGATTCACGTCGGACATGGGATCGCTGCCCATCAACTCGGAACTGTACACGACGGTGACCTACGAGAACGGTCCCGACAACGGTGTCACGTTGCAGCGCTTCCTTTCCATCGTTCCCGATTCACTCTCCGTGACGTCATCCGCCGGTTGGGGACCGTACAGGTTCGACTGGAAGACGCAGGCGTGGGGAAGTGGTCAGCACATCACGGGCATCAATCCGATTCCCACGACGTTCACCTTTTCCAGGCTTCCTGCCCAGACGCAGTACATCTCGGCCGTGAGCATCGACGATGCCGGAGCCGTGATCGACTCCGTGGAGATCGCCGTACCGTACCGTATCCGATACGATTCGGAGCTCAGCGTGACCATGCCGTTCTCGCTCCACAGCCTGCGCATGACGGCCTTCCGCTTCAGGGTATTCACGAACGGCGGACCGATCGAAGGCGTCACCTATATCCGTCCCGTCCAGGTCCTGCAACCGCAGGTGGCCTTCACGGCGCAACTGCAGACGCCGCAGTTCACGCCCGACACGTCGGCCGTCAAACAGGGTGTCGATCAACAGGTCGACCTCAACGTCCGCTGGACGCGCATGTCGGGTTCGGGCTCGAATCTCGGACTCGATCCGAGCCTCGCCATCGACTCCGTACGCGTGAACGTGACGGACTGTTCGGGCTCGATCACGGCCTCCTTCCTCATCGCACCCGAAGCACCGAACGTGACCAACGGTGTGCTGGCCGACTATCTCTACAACACGAAGAGGCTGCCGGTATCATCGGAGCAGATCCACGTCACGATCTACTCGGAATCGCTGACGTTCCCGCGCGCCGGGGTGAGCATGCACGACACGCTGCGCATGGTGCCGTTCCCGATCCTTCTGTCGAAGTACGGTCTGGACTTCCCGACCTATCGCGTGACCGATACCGTTTCCGGAAAGATGAACAACGTGTTCACGATCTCGAACCTCGGTAACGTCAACGCATTGTCGGACGTTCACTTCATCGACAACGCTGGAAGGCGCGTCCTCACCCTGGGTGAATTCGTTCCGGCCAAGGACACGGTCCGCATCACGGTCGACATGAACCAGCTCGATCCCGTCGGCCAGCCCTACAGACTTCAAACGCAGATCATCTTCAACAAATGTCTGCAGGAGAAGTTGTGGACGACGATCATGACGTCCGTCACCGTACCGCGTCGTCTGGTATCGCCGCCCGTGAACAACTGGGTCTATTCGACCATCGGCTGGGGACCGTTCCGCCAGGGGAAGAATGCCATCGCGTCCTTCATCGCCCAGTTCGATCCCTCGCAGTTCATCACGTCGCGTAACGGCACGAACGACATTCTCTCGATCTCCGTCGTGGGCCAGGATTCCACCGGCACCGACGTCGCCAACTTCCTCGCCATGGACACGACGTTGTCTGCAGCGGCTGCGCTGCCCGGCGTGATCCGCTTCCGCACGAATTCGAGCAACCTCATCGGTATGCCGATGGGTTCGTCGCTTGTCCTGCGCTTCGTATGGAAGAAGGCTTCGCAGGCCGGTCCTACCGTCGTAGGAACATGGAACGAATCCTATCCGATCCAGATGATACCGTTCCCGGCCCAGCCCCTTACGGCACTCAACGGCTGGGGACCGTTCAAGCAGAGCGTATCGGCGGGTGGTTCGGGACCGAAGGTGATGTCCGCACCGTTCGGCATCAGCGTCGCGGCATCGGCCGACAGCATGCTCCGCATACCGACGTGGTTCTATGACCAGACGTCGGCCCTCCTCGACTCCGTGGGCATGGCCGAAGACTCGACGAAGATCATCGGCGGTGAGCTCACGCGCTACTGGAGCTTCAAGAACCTGGACGTGGCCCAGTTCCCGTATCCGAACATCATGCGCGACCGCGGTGGCGTCCTGATGAAGATGGGCTACTGGTTCACGCCGCAGTACACCATGCCGACGGCATTCCAGAGCTCGCCGTTCAATATCATCCCGCGTGCCGACTGGCTGAACGGCAGCGAGGTGACGGTAACGGGATCGAACGGTTCGAAGATCAATCTCACCGTTTCGACACCGCTGCCGACGACATCGTTCACCTTCGACATTCCGCTGTTCGGCAAGATCCCCCTCGACCTCGAGAACACGGATGGTGGCAATACGCTGGCCTTCAAGACGAAGGTCATCTACGACACCGCCTCTCAAGGCTTCCAGTTCGCAGGTGATAACCTGAATACAGGTATGGCATGGAAGCCCACGTGGGCCATCGGCGGCTTCTCCGCGAGCTATGATGCCGTCGTCGAAGACGGTGAGAAGGCGGACGGCTTCGAAGCGATATATACCTTCGAGCCCAAGGACAGTATCCAGAACCGTAGCCTGCGTGTACGTCAGTACACGTCGACGTCACTCACGGCCAACATCACCGGCATCGTCAGCTTCATCGCCAATATCGTGGAGCTGATCACGGTCCTCGGCGAGGACGAGTTCACGGGCGGTCTCGTGACCGTCAAGCCCATGTTCATCTTCAAGGCAGGTGGCAAGCAGATGTATACGCTCAACCTCGATGCGTCGGAGTCGAGCGTGCTGCAGCATGTCGGTGAGGTGTTGAGTTCCGGTAGTGACGACGACAAGAAGAACAGCTTCCCTACGAGCTTCGGTTCCGGTGTTTCCATCGAAGGTGGTGGCGGCATCGAAGTAGGGATCGCACTGGACTTCATCGGTGTCGGTGCCGGTATCTCGCGTGAGGATCTCTACGCTTCGGGATCGACGTGGACCGGACCGGTCAACAACGTGACGCAGACGAGCTATCCGATCGGCGTGTCCAATCGTGTGTGGTTCAGCCTGGACCTGTCGCTGTTCTTCGGTCTGATCAAGATCGATCTCTTCCGCGGTCTGCTCTATCACACGGATTCTCCGAGGTTCATGCCGTCCTTCTCGGTCTTCTCCGAATCGTGGGAGTCGATCTTCAAGAGTGGTCTGAAGAACAAGATCGATCAGACGGGAACGGACAAGGCACAGGGGCTGATCGCTCGCCGTGCCCAGCTTCCTCCCGAAACACCGTACTACTATTCGCGTCCGCAACTGGCCACGAACGACTCCGTTCTCGCGATGGTATGGACCGAACACACGGCCCGGTCGGGTGCGAGCAAGGTCCTGTTCGGTCAGCTCGACCGCACCCGTCATCAGTTCGAGACCACGGCGGTCGTGGCAGCCAACATGCATGGCATGCACGATCCGGCCATGGCCCTGCTCGACGACAAGGGCAGCGCGGTCGTTGCCTGGGTGCAGAACGAACGTTCCGCAACGGAAGGTGCCGGACTGAGCCTGTCGTCCTTGCTGATGCAGGAAGACATCCATGTAGCTGTCTACGATGGCCCGTCGCGTTCCGTGAAGCATACCTTCAGGATTCCCGACGTCACGGGTGGACGTGCAGACGGTCATCCTCAGGTCGTTGCCGGAGCCGATGGCAACTCCGCCGTCGTCGTCTGGAACGTCCTCGACGATATGAGCACGACGTCGTCGGACATCATGGCCGTACGCCTGTTCAAGAACGGCGATACGTGGGAGATGTCCGGTGTTCGTGAAGCCGGTGTCCTCGATGGATCGGACCACGACGTACGCGTCGTGGCACTGCCCGACGGAGAGTTCATGGCCGCATGGGCAAACGACGTCGATGGTGGACGGTCGCGCAAGGTCGTCGCCGCCCGTACGGAGAATGGAGCCTGGGGACAGGCCGACGTCGTGATGCCGAACAGCATCGGGGGCAGGAACATGCTCTACGAAGACATCGAACTCGTCAAGGGTCCGAACGGCGTGATGCTGCTCGCCAGCACGCACGAACGCACAATGGAACGCGGCACGGTGGGTCAGGTTCTCCATGTGAGCTTCACCGGTGGCACGTGGTCCGAACCGACTACCCTCGACATTCCCCGTGGTGCAGGTGAACTGCGTACGATCTCCGGCGACATCCATGCCGACGGTCGTGTAGCCGTCTACCTCGATGTCTTCGGTGCGGTGTCGGAAGGCGCCGAACCGGAACGCCGTGCCATCGTCTTCACGGGTACGGATATGACGAGACCGCAGTCGTGGACGTCACACGTCGATGAAGAAGCCACGACGGACAAGAATCACGTCGTATGGAATGCCGATCTCGTTACCGGGCCGGACAACACCTACTACCTCGTCTCGCAGGAGCTGGATACCATTCCTGGAAACACGCAGGTCTATGGTAACGGTATCGCCGTCGGTGCGAATCGTCTGAACACCGTCCTGCGTGCCTTCACGCTCGGCGGTAACGGCAGGCTGCGTCCGCGCCCGTTCGCAGGACAGACGACGTCCGTCGAAGACGATCGCTGGGAACAGCTCGCACGGTATGCACCGGTGATGCTCGATCCCGTGCCGAATCCCGCATCCGACGAGGTGTCGATCACGGTTGCCATCCCGGCACAGCAGCACATCCGTCTCCAGGTCGTGGATGCTACGGGACGTGTGGTGTCGACGATCCGCGATGAATCCGTGATGCACGGCATCTACCAGTTCAGCGTTCCGGTAAGCGGTCTCGCACAGGGAGTATACGTCGTGAGCCTCGTTTCGGAAGACGGCACGAGAGTATCGAAGACGGTGTCCGTCGTTCGTTGACGACAACGGTTCCGGGAATCATCGACATGGCCTGCACCCTTCGGGGTGCGGGCCATGTTCGTTCATGGACCGATGCACTGTATCATGTCATGAAGGCAGTGGCATCAGGCGAGAGGTCCCTGTCCATTGGGCAGGGGGAATGTCAGGAGATGAACTGGAGATCGCACCAGCGACGATAACGTCCGCCGTCGATAGCGTGCAATTCCTCGTGCGTACCGTCTTCGATCACACGTCCTCCATCGAAGACGAAGATGTGATCGCATGTCCGTACGGTGCTGAGACGGTGGGCGATGATGATCGTCGTCCGGTTCGCCATGAGGCGTTCGAGTGCCTGCTGGATAAGGTGTTCGCTTTCCGCATCGAGCGAGCTCGTCGCTTCGTCGAGAATGAGGATGGGGGGATTCTTGAGCAGGGCACGCGCGATGGCGATACGCTGACGTTGTCCGCCGCTGAGCTTGATACCGCGTTCACCGACGAGGGCATCGAAGCCTTCAGGAAATCGCTCGATGAATTCCAGTGCATTGGCATCGCGTGCGGCCTTGACGATGTCATCGTGCGTGGCGTCCGGTCTGCCGTATCGGATGTTGTCGGCGATGGTGCCGCCGAAGAGGACGATGTCCTGCGGGACGATGCCGATGTTGCGTCGGACCTGGGCCAGCGTCAGCTCTGTCGACGGATGGGCGTCGTAGGTGATGTGTCCCGACGTCGGTTCGTAGAGCCGTTGTATCAGGGCTGCCGTCGTGCTCTTTCCTGCACCGCTTTCGCCGACGAAGGCCACGCGTGCTCCCGGGGGAACGTCGAGGCTGATGCCGTTGATCACACTGAGATCGGCCCGCTCCGGATAGGCGAATGCAACGTCGTGCAGCGATACGGACGACAGATTCACATCGGGAGCATCGGCACCGAGCTGTTCGGTACCTGCCTCCATGAGTTCACGTATACGCACGGAAGAGCCGAGGGACTTCTGTATCTGTCCGAACAGCTCCGCGAAACTTCCGAGCGCTCCGCCGACGAACATGGCATACATCAGGAAGGACAGCAGTTCGCCCATCGTGACGGAACCCGTCGATACGAGGTTGGCGCCATACAGGATGACGGCGGCGATACCGCCGAACATCGTGAAGATGATGAAGGTGACGAAGATCGCGCGGATGCGGGCGCCCTTGACGGCCAGTCGGACGTTCTCCTGCAGGGCTTCGTCGTAGCGCGAGGTTTCGTACCGTTCCTGTACGTATGACTTGACGGCCTGGATCGACTGCAGCGTTTCCTCGACGATGGTGGACGTGCGTGCGAGCGCATCCTGCGTCGACGTGCTCAACGCCCTGATCCTGCGTCCGATCAGCAGGGCGATGCCGACGATGACCGGAAGGCCGATGAGGATTGGAATGGTGAGCTGAAGACTCTTGCTGACGATGATGGCGATGCTGCCCACGAGGAAGACGCCCTGCCGCAACAACTGAAGGAAGGAGAACGAGAACGTTTCCTGGATCTGGGTGAGATCGGACGAAAGTCTCGACGACAATTCGCCGACGCGCCGTGCCGTGAGAACGCTCAGCGGCAGGGAAACGATATTGGAGAACAGCCGCGAGCGCAGGGAGGCGATCACGCGTTCCGTCGTTCGCGCCATGGTGACGGAGACGAAGTAGCCCACGACGGCCTGGACGACGAGAAGGACGAGGAACATGCCGCCTACGCGGTAGAGGTCGCCAACGCCGTTGGACTTGATCACGGAGTCGATCAGTTGTCCCGTCAAGGTGGGGAACAGCAGGCTGATGGCGCTGCCCGGAAGCATGAAGATCAGGGCGACGATCATACGTCCGGCATACGGACGATAGTAGGAAAGCAGGAAGCGCAACTGGTTGCGCGCCTCTGCGCCGGTTACGGCCGGCGTATCATCTTCGGATGGAGAACGGCGTCGACGTTTGGCCATGAAGTGCTGACGCGAGGTCAGTAGGGAAGGCGTCCATACATGGGAATCACGGCACCGCTGACGCCACAGCCGGGATCGGAGAGATGGACGATGGTGCGTGCTATCTCTTCCGGTGTGATCCAGTCCTTGTCCATATCACCTTCGGCCCATTCGAGATTGGCCGGCGTCCGTATGATGCTCGGCAGGATACAGTTCGCCCGGATACTCTTCTGGCGGCCTTCTTCGGCCATGGACTGTACGAGTGATACGACGGCAGCCTTTGACGAAGCATAGGCCGCACGATTGGATACGGGATGAAGGACGGCCTGTGCACCGATCGCGATGAAGCTTCCGCCTCCGGAATCCTGCATAAGAGGGATGGCCGCCCGCATGACGTTGAACGTGGTGACGGTGTTCAGCGACAGCATCGACTGCACGTCTTCGGGCGATGTCTGCTCGATGGGTTTGCCTGCGACGATTCCGCCGACGAGGTGGATGACGGCCGTGCAGCCCCGGCCAACATCGTCGAAGCGCCGCCGGGTCTGCACCGCATCGCCCAGGTCCGTTTCCCGGTCGACACCTTGCACCGTCCAGCCGGCGTCCTGCATGACGTTGACGACGATGCGTCCGAGATTGCCGGCTGCGCCGGTGACGAGTGCGAGTGCCATGGTCGTCTCAGCGAATGATGAGCGGAAGACTCAGTACCGTCGTACCGGCCAGGATGACCCTGTACGATCCGGGCGCAAGATGCGGAATATGGAGGATGATATCCAGGCCTGCATCGATGCCGACTTCTTCCCTCCGGCCCAGTGCATCAATGATGAATGCCGTATGGGGCGTCATGCCTGCGTCCAGGACGCGGACGTCGCGTTGGCCCGCCGAAAGGATGGACGGTGCGATTCTCGCCATCGTGTGCGATGGGGACGGAATCGAGGCAACGACGTTCGGTACATCCGAGCCGCAGACGATGGCGTTTCCTTCCTTCGGAATCGTCACCGGTCTCGAGCGGCCCTTGACGAAGATAAGTCCTTCCACTGCGGGAGAGGGAATCGTGGCGGGATCGACGGAGAAGACGTAGACCGGGTGACTGCGCTGGATCGGGTCGAGCGGGGCACCGTTTCCGATGATCAGGACGGGATCCACCGGGCCTCTGTTGAAAATCGTGACGACGACGAGTTGCGAACCGTCCGTACCACGCACGACCGTCGGCGGCGCTATTCCCGGGCCGAGCAGTTCCGCGGCGTAGGTCGCATCCACCAGTCCATGGCCGCGCAGGGAGTCCATCGTATCGGGCAACTCCGAACTCGCAGTGAGTGCCGCCCTCAATTCCCAGGGTCGTGCTTCGGGATAGAGGCTGCGCAACAGGGCTACGACTCCGGCCACCTGTGGTGTGGCCATCGACGTACCGCTGACGCTGACGTACGACGGAAAGCCGATGCCCGCGCCGATGACGCTCGTACCCAATGCCATGAAGTCGGGCTTGATGCGGCCGTCGGCCGTGGGACCGTGCGACGATCCGGGCCACTGTTCTCCATCGCGCATGACGCCGCCGATGGTCAGCACGGAATCGGCATCGGCCGGTGTGATGAGCGTGCGCGCATTCGGACCCTCGTTGCCCGCTGCCGTGAGGCATACGACTCCACGTGCGACGGCCATGTTGACGGCACGCGACGCGAACGTCGTTCTGCCGTCGAAGGCCGAATAGGGAGTGGAGGCTTCGGTGGAATCGAAGTACCGGTAGCCGAGCGACGACGTGATGACTGCCGCACCGCGTCGTTCAAGCCATTCCACGGCTGCCGCGTAGAGATCTTCCTCGACGCGGAACTCCCCGCGCATGTCCTCGGATTTCGCGAGGAGATAGGTGGAGAACGGCGATACGCCGATGAGCGAGTCCTGTGCATAGCCACCCATGAGGGAGAGAACGAGCGTACCGTGACCATCCTGATTGAAGACGTCGACGGCCTCGTTGGAGACGATCGTATCGTTGTATACGAAGTCGTATGTTTCGCGTACGTCCAGATGCTGCATCGAGGCATGACTTCTCCAGCGGAAGCCGTTGTCGATGACGCCGATCATCGCACCCTGGCCGAAGACACCGGCTCTGTGGAGCGGACCGATGTTGAGCAGATCCAGTTGTCGTGCCGAAGCTCCGGGCCGGGCCGGATTGCAGTCTACGGCCATGGTAGTATAGTGCACCTCGGCGATCCTGTGGACGCCCGAGACGAAGGGGAGCAGCGTCAGCAGATTCGCCGTCAACGTGTCCACGTTCACGAGCACGCAGTTACGCCAGCGAGACTCCGTGAGGACGTCGATGCCGAGATTTCGCAGACGGGTCAGATACGCTGAAGAAAGGGGACGATCGTCTTCGGTCAGCACCGGATCCATTCCCGTGCGCTGGCGCCGTTCCAGGGCCGCGGCCGTGAATTCCGCGAGCGTGGATCTGTACGATGGACTGTCCGGGGTGAACGATTCCGAACCCTTGTCCTTGAACGTGATGCGATAGTTCGCGCGTTGTTGCGCCGAGCTTTCCGTCGTGCCGATGACCAGTGCCACGCATATCGACGCGAGGAGCCACAGGGCCGTTCTCCTGACGTCGTTTTCGTAGTTTTGACGTACCATTTCCATCCCGAAATCATGAACATTCTTCAACAGGCCAGGTCGACCGCTGCGTGGGCCGATCGTACCGGCTGGTCGTGGATCGAACTCGGCGGGAGTGACCGCCTCGACCTCCTGAACCGGCTTTCCACGAACGAAGTCGCCAATCTGCCTGCCGGAAGTGGCAGGCAGACCGTCCTGCTGACGGAGAAGGCGCGCATCATCGACGTCCTCACACTCTGCAACGACACCGAACGCACCATGGTACTGGCCTCGCCGTCCCAGGCGGGCCGCATCGTGTCCTGGCTGCGAACATACACCATCACGGATGATGTTCGGGCCAAGGACCGTACGGATGTCACGGCAATGATCGAGATCCTCGGCCCGCGTGCCGCCGCTGCCGTCCGCGATCTGAGCGGTATGGACGTGAGCACGATCGCCATCGCGGAATGGAAGTCCGCCTCCATCGACGGCAGGCCCGTGACCATCGTCCGCATGCCGTCCGCCAGCGAACTGTCGTACTGGATCGTCGCCATGCGTGAGGACATGTCGTCCATCGTCGAACTCCTGCGTGCCAATGCCGGGACCTTCGCGGAACTGGATCCGGCCACGGACGAATACATCCGTGTACTCGGAGGGCAGGGGCGTCTCGGCCACGAATGGTCCGATGCCTACAATCCGCTCGAAGCCGGTCTTCTGCACTTGACGAGTTTCACGAAAGGCTGTTACATCGGACAGGAGGTCGTGGCCCGACTGGACAGCTACAACAAGGTCAAACAGCGCATCATGGGTCTGCATTCGCAGGCAGCATTGGCCGTGGGAGACGAGGTGATGGCGGACGGTGCCGTCATCGGTCGCGTCACCAGCGTCGTGCCGTCGTGCGATGGTGGGGCGCGATTCGCCCTGGCCTACGTACGCGGCGAGCATGCCCATCCCGAAACCACGCTCGCGATCCGAGGTGCTGCGGGAGACGTCACCGCCGTACAGTCCCTTCTACCGATGCAGGATCCGTCATGTCCGTCGTGATCATCACCGGAGGGGCGCGGCGCATGGGGCGTGCGCTCGCTCTCCGTTTCGCCGAACGCGGATACGACGTAGGTATCACCTATCGTCGTTCACAGGAGGAAGCGATGGCCACGCTGGACGAAGTCCGTGCTCACGGCGTACGGTGCAGTATGCAGTCCTGCGACGTTTCGGACGACACGGCGCTGGCACGCGCTCTGCAAGGGCTTGCCGACGATCTCGGACCCTGCGGCGTCGTCGTCAGCAATGCTGGCGTCTTTCCGGATCCTCAACCGGCCGTGTCCATCGCTCCCGACCTCGTGCGTGCGACGATCGGTACGAATACCATGCCTGTGCTGACGATCGCCCAATGGTACGGGGCATTGTTGACCGCGCAGGGAAGAACGGGACGTCTGGTCTCCATCGGATCACTCGGCGCGCTCGAGCTGTGGAAGGACAGACTCGCCTACAACGTCTCGAAGTCGGCGTTGCTCACCATGACGCAGGCACTGGCACGCGGCATGGCACCCGTCATGACCGTGAATACCGTCGCGCCTGGAGCCATCCTTCTTTCCGACGATCCATCGCCTGCGGATGCCGCCATGGCCCGTATGGAACGCATACCGATGGGACGGCATGGCAATGCCGACGACATCTTCGATGCCGTATGGTTCTATGCGACGGCGTCGACCTATATCACCGGACAACTCATCGCCGTCGATGGCGGCTATCACCTGGTACGTTGATGACGGAACCGACCGATCACCATCTCGAATCTCTCATACGCTTGCTGGACGATGATGATGCCGACGTCGTATCGACCATCACCGATCATATCGTCGGTCTCGGGCCCGACATCGTACAGCCGCTGCGCGACATCGTACGGACCACTTCTGACGTCGTCGTACGCGGTCGTATTGAAGGGATCATCAGGCAGTTCCAGCAGGGCGCGCTCGACGATCTGCATCGACTGATGCTCATCCATCGCGATTCGGGAACCGACATCGACCTCGAATCCGCACTCTACCTGCTGAACGGCTTCGGCAGGCCCGGCGACGATCGCGAGACCGTTTCGGACTATCTCGACAGCCTCGCCCTGCGCGTGCACGAGCACTTCATCGCGACGACTCCGGCCAATGATCTCACGCAGTTGCTGGCCATGAACTCTGTCCTCTTCGAGGAGGAACAGTTCCAGGGTGCCGTCGATCGGTATTACGATCCGCAGAATTCGTACCTGACGTCGACCATCGAACGACGGAGGGGGATTCCGGTCACGCTTTGCGTGCTGGCACTCCTGCTGGCCGACCGCAGCGGCCTCACCCTGTATCCCATTGCACTTCCGTACCATTTCATTCTATATTGCCCGGATATCGACGTCTACGTCGACCCGTTCCATCATGGTACGTTCCTGAGCCGGACCGACTGCATCTCCTTCGTCGAGCGGTCCGGACTGACGTTCACCGATGACATGCTGGAACCGGTCCGCAATCTTGATATCGTGATACGCATGATGCGGAATCTGGCCTTCGCACATTCCAAGGTCAACGAATCATGGGAATCTCACGTACTGCAACAGGTGCTGCTCGACGTGGCACCACAATAACCGTAGGCACATTACCGATGGGTCCCGTCATGAAGTTCCGCAGTCTTTCCGCCGTCGTCGTATTCCTCGCCGGTGCGCTGTCCGCCCTGGCCGGTACGGTCAATATCCTCCCTCTCAAGCCGAAGGAAGGCCAGATCGTCACCATCGAATACAAACCCGATGCTCCGGAGGAAGGATGGATCAGGGAGTCCTCGTCCATCCATGCCACACTCTTCGGGTTTTCCGAAGAAGCGGAAGCGCCCAATGCCATCGACGTGCGTCTGTCGAAGAACGGCAGCGGTGTATGGACCGGAACGACGGAATTGACGAAGGGCATCGTCTTCACGCTCGTCAAGGTCGGTAACGGACTCATCTACGATACCAACAAGGGTATCTACTGGTCGTTCCTGACCTATGGCGCCAATGGCTCACCCGTCCGTAACGCGAATCTGAAAGCTGCATACTCGTGCTTCGGCATGCTGCCGACGTACTGCCGCCGCAAGGAGGATATGCAGGAGGCCGTGGACTATCTCCAGAACGAAGTCAAGCAGCATCCGCGTACCATCACGGCGCGCGTCAATCTCGCCATGCTGCAGAAGGCACTCGGCGAGAAGGACGAGAAGGAAGTGGAAGGGGAACTGCGTGAAATCATACGTTCCACACCGAACCCCGCAACGCCGATGGAAGCGCTGGCCATTTCCCAGGCCTATATGGGCGTGGGAGATCAGGACCAGTCGTTCCTCGTACAACGCAACGCCGCACTCAGGTTTCCACGCAGCAAGGTCGACGAGCAGATGGCATTGCAGAAGCTGTCGGAATCGCCCAATGCTCAGTCCTTCATCTCCAAGGTCAGCAGCCATCTCGAAGACTATCCGAATACATTCGCCAAACAGAACCTCCTGGACATGGTCGTGACGACGGCGGGTCAACAACGCGACGTCACACTGCTCATTCCGTTCGCGAAGCGCATCAAGGATCTGCCCGCGAGCGTTTGTCATTCCATCGCCAACTATCTCGGTGCCGTGGACAGTCTGCGTCCCGAAGCTCTTGCACTTGTCGAGCGCGGTCTCGTCGCGGCCAAGGACCAGTCCCTGCGTCCGGTCTATGCCGGCCCGGCCGAATGGAACGAGGAACAGCGCATGGTCAGCTCGCAGCTCCTGTACGTGAAGGGCGCCATACTCCGCGCCATGGGGCAGAAGAAGGAAGCGCTCGCCGCACTCGAGAAGTCCATCGACGTCGGCGCCAGGGAGACGGACAAGGGAACGTACGAAGCCTACGTCAAGCTGCTGCAGGAATCGGGAGAAGGGAAGAAAGCCGTCGGTGTTGCCGAAACGGCCATCAGGAATGGTGCGGCGACGGCAGGACTGTATCAGTCGTATCGTGAGATGCGCAGGGCGGACGGCAAGGATTCCGCGTCGATCGAGAAGGACCTCGCAGCATTGCGTGTGAATGCACGACGCATGGCCTCGACGAAGCTCGCCAAGGATATGCTCAACCAGACCGGTATCGCGGGAACCTTCACGACGCCGGAAGGCGCGCCCGTCAATATCGGCGACTGGAAGGGCAAGGTCGTCATCATCGACTACTGGGCCACATGGTGCGGTCCGTGCCGCAGCTCGTTCCCCGCGGTGCAGAAGCTCTACGAACGCTATCGCAGCAATCCCAACGTCGTGTTCGCCATCGTCAACGTATGGGAACGCGACAAGGACCGTCAGAAGATCGTCAAGGACTTCCTGTCGAAGAACACCAACCTCACCTTCCCGGTCTACCTCGACGCCACGGATGCCGTCGTCGGCAAGTTCGGCGTGACGGGCATTCCAACGAAGTTCTATCTCGGTAAGGATGGCCGCATCCAGTTCAAGGAAGTGGGCTACCTTCCGGAAGAGCAGTTCCTCGAGGAGGCGACGAACAAGATCGAAGCCCTCCTGGATCAGGAACTGCCATAGCCGATCGTCGAGTCATCCATCGGATGTGGTGGATGTATCATGATGATTCTCTCGGGCCTTCTGCGGATTACCGTGGAAGGCCTTGTTCGTTCGGCATGGACGCCCGGAAGGGGAGTCATGTTCGGCATACACGCGGATATCCCGGCTTCGATCCGCAAGGCAGCGGAGACAGCGTATGAAAACCATGGTCGATGTGGATGACGAACACGTCGGCATCGTGCATGAAGACTACGTGCGATGGGACGATGTGGATAAGTAATTCGCGATGGACCGAACTACGGAAACACTGTCAAGTACAAGCTGATGAACAGGCGATTTGACTTGATGAACACAGTGTATTGACATATGGAGTCATGACCGTATACTAGCGATAGTTATCGATCGATCGGGCATCGTACGTGATGCATGCGTACGTGAAAGCGTGTATTTCGGGAAGGTAGTTTGGAATCGGTGAGACGATGCCGTTAGTTTCGCATCGGCATGGTGCATGAGCGCATTGCGGTCTTTCATACCGGCGGCGTTCGTTTTCTGGATATGGGCATGAATGGTTATGACAAGAAGCCTCGTACAAGGCGGCCTTCTGGCTGTCCTGCTCTACCTTATCTCCGGCATGACGGCGACGGCCGGTGATCCATGGACGTCGAAGATCCTGGTCGACATGAATCTGGACTGCGAGCTCGATACGCTCGTGATCGAGAACACGTCGAGCGAACGGGCGATGCTTCTGCGTATCGATTGGGGATCGCTCGATCTCGCCACGTGTGC
>JGI26529J51215_1000776_pt1 | contig 21807 bp, 15 predicted proteins | sample ThiBiot_500_biof_FD_51215 | JGI IMG/M metagenome (IMG submission 51215)
CCAAACGATCTGCATAATCTGTTGTCCCTGAAGTTCCTTTTCTTGACCAGAAAGAAACAACATCACCATTTTCTACTGTAACCACAGGACTGATTAACCAGTTGCTGATATTTCCTGCTCCTGTAGTACTGGTAAAATTAACCAGGGCAAAGGAATTGGCACCACCCGCCTGCCCATTAGGTACCGGGCTGACTTCGCCTGTGGCATATTCCCTGTCATTGAAAGGATTTCCCTGAACTGCCGGTGTCGCAGCCAGATTTACTGTAACAGGAGTATAGCTAGCTACCGTCCATAATGTAGTAGTTGACGGGGAGCTTTGGTTGGTTCTTACCCAACCGGCCGTCTCCATTTCTGTTGTTGTACCGCTAAAACCAAAATTGTAAACATTTTGGGCATTAGCAAATCCTGAAGCCAAAACGAAAAAAAGAAAGGGTAAAGTTTTTTTCATAATTTTTTAATTAAAAAGTTAGACATGTTTCAAAAAACAAACCAAATATAAGAATTATTTACAAGATTTAGAATACATGAAACCGCTCCTGTTTCCTCGAGAACTATTTTGTCAATTAAATATGCTTTTATACCTTTGCATTCAAAATCGAGAAGAGGAAAAATTTGTACTGATTGCAACCTCTGATGCTGTCAAAACAGACATCATAAAAATGCTAAAGCAGAAACCCTTCTTTAGCCTTTCCCTGCAATTTTTCCGATTCCTAAAAACATAAAAAAATATGGCTTATTTATTTACGTCAGAATCTGTGAGTGAGGGACATCCGGATAAAATTGCTGACCAAATTTCAGATGCACTAATCGATAATTTTTTGGCTTTTGATGCCGATTCAAAAGTGGCATGCGAGACTTTGGTTACTACTGGACAGGTTATTCTGGCGGGAGAAGTTAAATCAAAAACATACCTGGATGTACAGCAAATTGCCCGTGATGTCATCAAAAAAATAGGATATACAAAAAGCGAGTATATGTTTGAAGCAAATTCTTGCGGTGTATTATCTGCTATTCACGAGCAATCTCAGGACATCAACCAAGGTGTTGACCGTGCTAGTAAAGAAGATCAGGGTGCCGGTGACCAAGGAATGATGTTTGGTTATGCTACAAATGAAACGGAAGATTTCATGCCCCTGGCACTGAATCTATCTCATAAACTATTACAGGAATTAGCTGTTTTACGTCGTGAGAACAACGAAATCAAATACCTTCGTCCGGATGCCAAGTCACAAGTTACTCTTGAGTATGATGACAACAACAAACCGGTACGTATTGACGCTATTGTAATTTCTACACAGCATGATGATTTTGACAATGAGGCAAACATGCTTGCTAAAATCAAAAAAGACCTGATTGAAATCCTGATTCCAAGAATCATCAAAAATAATCCGCAATATGCACACCTGTTCAACGATAAAATCCAATACCACATTAATCCTACAGGAAAGTTTGTGATTGGTGGTCCACACGGCGATACGGGATTAACAGGAAGAAAAATTATTGTTGACACCTATGGTGGAAAAGGTGCTCACGGTGGCGGGGCTTTTTCAGGAAAAGATCCGAGTAAGGTTGACCGAAGTGCAGCTTACGCCACACGCCACATTGCAAAAAACCTGGTAGCAGCAGGAGTAGCAGAAGAAATCTTAGTTCAGGTTTCTTATGCTATTGGTGTAGCCAAGCCAATGGGTATTTATATCAATACTTACGGCACTTCAAAAGTAAATCTTACTGATGGTGAAATTGCTAAAAAAGTAGAAGAACTATTCGATATGAGACCTTATTTCATTGAGCAAAGGTTGAAGTTGAGAAACCCAATTTATAGCGAAACTGCCGCCTACGGACATATGGGAAGAAAACCGGAAACCGTAACCAAAACGTTCAAAACTCCAAACGGTGAAGAGAAAACAGTTACAGTAGAGTTATTCACCTGGGAAAAGCTTGACTTTGTTGATAAAGTAAAAGCGGCTTTTGGATTATAATAATTTATTCAGACAATAAAAAAACCATCCTAAAAAGGATGGTTTTTGTTTTTAATAGGTTCCGTTTTTCATTTTTTCAAGAACAACTTCCAAATCAGCTTTGCTTTCCTCTTCCATTATATCTGAAAATTTCAGCGCCTGTTCCTGTGTGGCTATTGCTTTCTGCTTTTCGCCATTTTTGTAATAAAGCTGCGCCAGAGTATCTAAATAATACGGATTGTTTTTTTCTATTCTTAAGCTGGATTCCGACCATTGGATTGCTTTTTTAATTGATTCCGAATCCTTGCTTTTTTGAACCACAAACCACGCTGCATCGTTAGACAGGTTAGAAAAAGAATTTTTAAAAGACGCCCAATCATTATAAGAATAATCAATTTTATTCTGCAAGGTATATAAATCGTCTAAAATCTCTATTTCATTTTTGCCTCTAAAAACTTCCTTAAAGAATGCTTCATATTCTGCTACAAACGGATTTTCTTTATTCTGGGCTTCTGCAATACCATGTAAAATTCTTAAGTATTCGATGTTTGTAGTATAATCCTGAGGTTTTTTTGCGATTACTTTTTTATAAACATCCATTATCCTGTTTCTGTATTTCTCATCGGTATTTTCTCTAATTTGAGAAATGCCACTGGAAATGGCCAATGGTAATTGGCTTTCTATAGTCGGGGTATAATCACCATAATAATCTATTGTATCTCCCTGTCCGGATGTTTTTTTCTGCTCTTCGAGAATTGCATCATAATGCTTCAGCAAATAGTCAACAGCTTTAAAGTTAGTTTCATCTAATGGTCTTTCTTCATTAAAAATTTTATAATAAAACCCTCTGTTTTGCACTTCGGCTAATGCAATTTTTACAAAATCCATATCTGGTGTTTTGTCTTTTGCATGGCCATTGACAATCCTGTCCCAGGCAGAAAGCAGCTTCTTTTTATCAAAATTTACTTTCGTATAGGCTGTCTGATTTTCATAATTCGGGTATTCCTGTATTGTATCCGACCCGACATCAGACGGGTCTGCAACACCAACAGCTACTTTTATTGGCGGCTCAATAGACCAGCTATATAGATTCTCATCTGAAAGCGGCAACAGTTTCTTTACAATTTCAGAATCTTTCGCTTTTTTGGAATTCAAAACCTTGTTCAAATCTACCGTTGCTTTTACATACTTCAGCTTTTCCCCTATTGAACTATAATAAACATCAAACAAGCTGGCATTTTCCGGTAAATTCTTTTCAGTCTGGCTCAAGATATTTCCATCCGCATCCATGACTATGGTTGCAGATTTAAACATTACATTCTTAGTCGCCCAAGACTTGTCTTTTGCCGTTGCTAAATAATAATTATACTTGTCATAATCTGTATCTGACCCATAAGAACTATAATTTCCTATAGTGTATTGCTGGCTTTGGACAAATTCATCAAAGGCAGTTTTTGCATTTTTATTGTCCGGGTCATAAGAAACTACCAAAAATTTCTGTGGCGTTTTTTTGGTTGCTTCAATGGCTTTCTGCAAATTGTCCTGCACCACCAGTTTAAAGTTTGACATAGGAGCAACTGCTGCGCTATCTACAACACCATAACCGTACATATCCGTTTTTCCAGGAAAGGTCCAGTCTTTTTTCTTTATTATTTCTATTGGCTTTTCCCTGATTTCAACCACTTTTGGTTTTTCATTTTCTTTTATGAAAGTCAGAGGATTTTTTTTATTTTCAGAAATTACCAATTCGTTCTTTTCATTGTAATAGCCCTGAAGATTTACTTTTCCTAAATAATTAGGAGTATATTCGATTTGAATTTCGTTGGCATTTCTCGGTAAAGCATATTTGTATAAAGATGTTTCTCCACTGTAATCTTCCTTTGCCAGATAAATATATTCTGCTTTATTGATTTCAAAATTAACCTCGGTGTCGTCATAATTCAGTTCGCCTGCCAAATCATATACTGATTTATAATCTGGTTCAGATTTACCGGATTGCGTTCCTATATATATTCCTGAATAATAACCTGAAACGCCTTTTAGAGTTACCTTGATTTTCCCCATTGCAGGATTGGCATCCGGAGAAAAAGCAACCGTAAAATCAGACTCTGTGGAATAATTGTTATTGAAAAACAATGTGTCATTCCTTACTTCATAATCTCCATAAAATACTACGAGTTCGTATTTTTTATTATCATAAAGATTCAATTTGATGTCCTGACCCAGGGAATTGGAAACATAAACAGTCTTTTCGGTTTTATTCTGTGCATAAGAAACCACAGAAAGGAACAGTAAAAATCCCAGAGAATAATTCTTCATATTTTGGCTTTTTAAATGATTTGTCTTACAAATTTAATCGATTTTTTCAGCAAATCTACCTCTTATCCAAAAATAGAAAATTATATTCCATTCGGGCTATATTCCTGATAAGAGGGTAACTAACCCAAAATCTCTTATCATCCTGGCCTACAGCCCGACCGAAATTTATTATTTATTATAGGTTGTATTTTAAAGTCAGTATTACATACCTTGGCTGTACTCTGTATTGTGATGTAGTCGTACGGTATTGATTAAAACTGTCATCATTTAGTGTCTTTGTGTTTAAAATGTTTGTGGCTCCGATTTTATATTCAAACTTGCTGTTTTTCTTTTGGTATATTAGGCTGGCATTTAAAAAATCATATTCGTTTTCTACGGTCTTACTGCTGTTATAGTAGTGATAGAATTCATATTCTGCCACAAAAGAAAAACTATCCAGGAAATAATAATCCAATTTGGCAAATGGCTTGTCAGTATAGAATTTTGAGCCTGCATAATCGTTTACTACAAAATTATATCCAACTTCAAGATTAGGCAGTTCTCTGTAATTTGTAGAAGCCTTAAGAGTGTAATTCTGCATGAAACTTTCCTGCGTTCTTACATTTCCGTTTTGGATGTTATTGAATTTTGACCAGTTTAGCCCTATTCCTGCGGATGCCTTATAATATCTTAGGAAAGACCTTCCGTAAGCCCCATTGGCATTAATAGTTTCGTCGGCCAGATTGGAATTATATGGAGCTAGAGTCTGGTTTACATTATCAAAAACGATTCGGCTTTTCACGGCATCCGTTACTTTACTATATGAAATATTGGCAAAAATATTTTCCAGATTGAACATGCTGTATTTGAAATACCTCAACGAATGTACTTGTGATGTTGAATTTTCAAGAAACCTGTTTCCGTTGTAAAGACTGCTGTATCCGGAAAGTACATTTCCCATGGCCAGATTGTTGATGTCTGTAAAATTGTTTGTCAGTGCAAAATTATAAGTCAGCGTTTCTGATTTCTTAATCTGATACAGGGCATAAAAATCCGGCAACAATCTGGTAAAATTTTGTTTGTAGTTTGTTCCCAATTGTGCATTATCCATAGTATAATAATGGGTACTGAATCCTGGGGTGAAGGTAAATTTTCCGGTCAGGAATTTATAATGCAGCCCGATAAAAGCATCATTAAAATCATAAGTAACCTTGTTATTATTTTCCGGAGCTTCCAGATTGTTTTTATTGCCGTTGTCTAAAATCTGAAAAATACCGGAGTTGAAATTCTGATGCGAATTTGTATTCCCTAAAGTCACATTAATGTTGCTTTTGGGTGTAAGCATATAGTAATAATCCAGCTTGGCATCCAGTTTATTGGTTTTAACAAAACGGCTCTGGTTCAAATTGTTCCTGTTTTGGCCTCCTACATAACCCGACAATGCAAAAGGCTGGGTTAATAAATTGGCATTGTAAAAAGGGTCTTCATCCTGATAAAGGTGTTGCATTTCAAAAGCAAAAACGTTCTTATCATTAGCTGTATAATACAAGCTTGCGTTTTGGTTTATTGAAGTTGGATTTTGCTTCTTAGTCGTATAAATGTCTTCGGCAGAAGTAACATTGTTAACGGTAAATTCTCTTAACAGGTTATTATTTTCGTCCTGTTTTGATTGTTTCATCAGCACATCATAATCAAACTGCAACTTTGTGTTTGGTTTATAACTGGAACTAAACTTGAACAGTCCCAGATTGCTTTTCTGGTGTGCCATTTCTTCGTTTTTCTGTCTAACGCCTGTTTCAAGAATAGTGCTTCTTGAGCGGGTTTCCAAGTCCGTTTCGGAAGAAGAAAGAATTGCAAAACCGCTTAAGCTCCATTGTTTAGTGACATTATACGAAAAGTTGGTTGCCCCGAATTTAGTTTCAATTTCTTTGGCTCTGTTATTCCTTAGCATGGCTATTCCCAAATCATTGGAGGAAACATTAAAAGAACTTCCTCCTTTTTGCATCATGCCTCTAAAACCTCCTGTGAATTTGAAATAATCCTGTATTGTTAGGGGCAACTCTCCAATGTTATTGAAGTTTGAGATGAGATTGATACTGTATTTCGGATTGTAGTAAAACAGCTTAGGGTTTACTATGTAACGGCTGTCTTCATGCCCGACTCCTATTCCTGCACTCATGTCACCAAACCAAAAATTCTTTTTTCCTTCTTTCAGCTTGATGTTCATTGCTACATTTTCCTCATTATTTTCAAGGCCTTTCAATGCCCCGATTTCATTATAATTTCGCAATACCTGAACCTTATCTACAGCATCTGCCGGAATATTTTTCACACCCAACTTTGTATCGCCATCAAAAAAGTCTTTGCCTTCTACCATTAGTTTCTGGACTTTTTTCCCTTCCACTTCAATCTGGCCATCGGCATTTACCTCAACTCCAGGAAGTTTTTTCAAAACGTCTTCCAATTTTCTTTCTGTTCCTGTTTTAAAAGAATCTGCATTATAGACAATCGTATCTCCCTGTATGGAAACCGGCATTTCCTGTACAATTTCTACTGCATCCAAATCAACTCCCTGCTCAAGCACCAGGGTCTGAACCATATTTATTGCTTCAGTCTGGACATCGATTTCTTTTGGTTGATAACCAATGTAGCTCACCTTTATTTTATAGAGGGTATTTGCCTTGAGTGATAATTGGAACCTCCCTTTATCATCTGTAATTGCATAAGCATCCATTGCTTTTGTGGACTGGTTTACCGCCATAACATTGGCCATTTCCAAACCAGTGGCATTTGCATCAGCCACAATACCTGAAAAACGGATGTTCTGGGAATATCCTGAAATGGAAAGGAATAAAAATATAAGGAGAAGTATTTTTTTCATTTTGTAAGAGAAATTGGAAATGTAAAACTAATGATTAATTACCTAAATTGATATGGATGTTGCCTTTTGAATCTTTCATGCTTTCAAAATACTTTTCAATTAGTGCATCATATTCCTTTTTTGTTACTTTTTTTCCTTTTTTGGGTATTTTAATAACTACCTTATCTTTCGGATTTAATATAATTTTCGAACATAATATTACCGTTTTAGCATCATTAACTTCCATAATCAGGCCTGGCAACCCCCAATATTCTGCCGGCCCATGGCTTACCGGAATTTCCGGCGTATACCAAACGGTTATTGTTTTTTCTTTAGGTTCGCTTGGAGTAAATAATTGTGTCTTGCCCTCACTTTTTTTATTCTTCATTTTTTCATAACTCTCCATAGCTTCTTTAGTCACAGGAATTACGGCTATGGCCTTGTAACAGGTGTAGTTTCCAATTTTTTTAGTTTCGTTCACCAGTTTCCAATCCCATTTTGGCAAAGAGTCCGATACGAGAAATTCTTTACCAAAAAAATCTTCTTCAGACATCACAGTCTTGTCTTTTATATTTTTATACGATTTCCCATCTGAAGACGAAGTGGTTTTAACAACCATTACCCTTCCTGACGAACCACCCGGAGATTCTAATTTTGCCGGTTCTTCGTAAACCGATTCTGTTTTATTGAAACTCAATTCATAGGTTTTTTCAAGACCTTTTTTCATTTTTTCTTCAAGTGAAGCCTTCATATCAGGAGTCATGTTAGACCCGCTTATCTGGATATCATTCATTATTGTTTTTGTTTCATAGGTTGCCCGCCCTGTAAATTCCTGAGCTTTCATATGCTGAAAAGAAAAAAGGGCTACTGCTATTGCCGCTGTAACTGCTGATTTTATCATGTTTGTCTTTTTTTTAATTAATGACACAAAGTAAACCACATGAAATCTTATTTTCGGTTAACCAACGTTAACGATTGTTAACGGCATTTTTTCAATGCTTTTTGTTTATACTTTTGAAAAATGAAATCAAAGAATTATAAATACATTTTATTTTTTATTTCCGTAACTATCATTGCTACAATCAGTTTGCAGATTTACTGGAATATAAAAAACTATGCAGAAAACAAGCAACGCCTTATCAACGATGTACAGATTGCGTTTGACAACAGCATAGAGCATTATTATGCAGAAGATGTAAAAACCGATTTCATGACTTTTGTTGGAAATGATTCTGTCAAGAGTCCTAATTTTGTAAACAGCATTGTTTCTGACTCCGTTTTTATCAATGCGATTACGAAGCGAAAAGTAAAGTCGACGAAAAGTGTCATGGCTAGCAGTACTTTCACGGATGACAGTTCGCCCAAAACCACAACTGTTATAAAAATCAACAATTCCGGGAATACTCCCACACAAGTAATCAAGCTTACGGATTCTCCAAAGTCTAAAAATCCCAAGGGAATAAAAGGTAAAACCACTGAAATGCATATGACGCCTTTTGGACTAGGGCCTGGAAAGCTCTCCGAAGTCAAGGTTCTTACCGGAAAACGTGCCATGGACAGCGTTTCAAAAATCCAGAATTTCACCAATAAAATACTTATTTCGCTGACCCGGGATTCTATCGAATTTGAAAAAGTAAGCAATACACTGGACAAAGAATTGGCACGAAAGGATATTACTATCCAATATGGCATGCAGCACATAAAAGCCGATACGGTATTTCAAAATTATCATCTGGAAAAGAACAGCCATTTCCCTTTGAGCACAACTTCTAATTCTACATTTCTTCCCCAAAACCAAAAGCTGAAACTGTTTTTTTCAAATCCGATAGTCGTGATTTTAAAGCGCAGTATGGTTGAAATCATTCTTTCATTTCTTCTTTCCTTGTCAATAATTGGCTGCCTGTTTTATTTATTAAAAACAATTAATAAACAGAAAAAGATAGATGAAATCAAAAATGACCTTATCAGCAATATCACCCACGAATTCAAGACACCAATTACAACGGTTGCTACAGCTATTGAGGGTATCCGGAATTTCAACGCTGTAAACGATACTGAAAAGACCAACCGTTATCTCGACATTTCCAACCAGCAACTAAAAAAGCTCGAAATTATGGTCGAAAAGCTTTTAGAAACAGCCACTTTAGACACTGATAAACTTTTTCTTCATAAAGAGCCTACCAATATAATTTCGACGATACGGAATCTTGTAGAAAAGCACAAGGTGATTCACCCTGAAAAAAACATTTCCTTCCATTCCAATATGGAACAGCTAATTGTTGAGATTGATCCTTTTCATTTCGAAAATACGCTTTCCAACCTGATTGACAATGCCATCAAATATGGAGGTGACAGCATTGACATTCATTTAAAATACCTGTCTCCAAATCTTGAAATCATTGTACAGGATAACGGGTCGGGAATCGAAAAAAGCCAAAGAGAAAAAGTTTTTGAAAAGTTTTACCGAATTCCTAAAGGCAACAGACATGATGTAAAAGGATTTGGTATTGGTCTTTATTATTCTAAAAAAATTATAGAAAAACACGGCGGAACACTGGAATTGCTTCCTAACCCTGAATGGACTGTTTTTAAAATAAGATTAGCTGATGTCTAGCAAAATAAAAATCATATTGGCAGAAGACGAGCCTGCCCTGGCCCAGATTATAAAAGAAAGTTTGGAAACGCGAAACTTTGAGGTCTTGTTATGCAAAAATGGCGAAGAGGCTTTTGAAGTTTTCTCAAAAGAAAAACCGGAACTTTTGGTACTCGATGTGATGATGCCCAAAAAGGATGGGTTTACACTGGCAAAGGAAATCCGTAAGCTGGACAAAAAAACACCTATTATTTTCCTTACTGCGAAATCACAAACCCAGGATGTTGTAGAAGGTTTTCAGCTAGGCGGGAATGACTATCTGAAAAAACCTTTTAGTATGGAGGAATTGATTGTACGGGTGCATTCTCTTTTAGGCAGGATACAATTGGAAAAAAATGATGACAGTATTGCTATTGGCAATTATATCTTCAACCTGACCAAACAAACACTGGATTATTCCGGAAATATACAGTTTCTCACACATCGTGAGGCATCATTGCTTCACCTTTTAATCGAAAACAAGAACGATATATTGGACCGTTCACTGGTATTAAAAAAAATATGGGGTGATGATGATTTTTTTAACGGCAGGAGCATGGACGTTTTCATCACAAAACTGCGAAAAAAACTTAGCCTTGACCCCAACATCCAGATTATAAATGTTAGAAGCCAAGGCTATAAATTGATTGCATAAGCAAGAGCTAAAAAAGAAAGATTTTATCCGTCTCCCTTTTGAAATTATTTTACAGAATTAATTCCCGATTCTGATTCCCGGCCTACCGCCACCTCTCCTGAATTGCTCTTTCATTTCCTCCATTTTTGTCGTTACAATTTCATCGTATTCTTTTTGAGTAACGACCTTGCCTTTGGTAGGCGCTTTAATAGATGTCTTTTCTTTTGAATTGAGTACAATTTTCGAACACAGAATGACCGTTTTATCATCACTAACCTCAAGGATTAGCCCCGGCAATCCCCAATAGCCTTCCGGACCTTGATTGACAGGTATTTCCGGAGTATACCATGCTATAACGTTTACTTCTTTCGGCATTTCGAAATCATCCATGAAATTGGTTTTCTTTTCTTCTGTTTTTTCCTCTTTCTTGTCTTTTGTTTCTTCCTGCTTTTTCTGTCTGAAGTTCCTGAAATCGGACTGGACTACTTTTTTTACAGCTGTAGCTTTATAGCAGGTATAATCTCCTATCTTTTTAGTTTCACCTTCTAATTTCCATTGTAATTTTGGCAATGTGTCTTTTATTAAAAATTCCTTACCCATAAATTCCTTATCAACGGCAAATGTCTTTTCTTTTACATTTTTATAATAGGTGCCACCGCCTCCCATCATAGAAGACATCATTCTGAATCCTCCGTTATTCTGACCCGGAGTATCCAGTTTTTCATCTTCCTTGTAGATGGATGCTGCCTTATCGAAATTGAGAATAAAGGTTTTCTCCAGCATTTTCTTCATTCTTTCTTCGATAGACTTTTGCATTTCAGGTGTTATTTCTCTATTTCCCGAAAATCTTGACTTCATATCCGGAGCACTTGTTTTGGTCTCATAGACTGCCATTCCTTGAAATTCCTGAGAACCCATTGCAGAAGTTCCTTGCTTTTGAGCATAAGAGTTGGATATCGAAGCCAACATCATTAAAAAAATCAGGTGTTTTTTCATAAAACAAAATTTAGTATACAAATATGACGGATTTGAACAATATTTGCTACAAAGCTTTTGTTAAATAATTTTAAGCTATTAAAAGTCACAACCCATCACTATTAAATATTTGTTACATCGTATGCATCTGAAAGGATATTCGTAAATTGGCACCTACTATGAGAAAAATTATTTTTATAGCCCTGACCCTGATTCCCTTGTTGACATTCTCACAACAACAAAGCATCATTCCTTTTTTTTCCAACTCTGAAAAATGGGAAACAGGGCAGTATATAGGGAAAGATAATTTTGGTAATTTTTATTCAATCAACCAAAATGAATTTAAAAAGACCAGTCCAAATCAGGTGTATTTCTATAAAAATGTTTCCTTAGGTAAAATCCATCAGGTCGATTTGCAAAACCCTCTTCAATTGGTTTTGTTTTACAAACAGTTTACAACAGCCGTCCTTCTTGACAATCAGTTGAATGAAACCACAAGAATTAATTTTTCAGAACTGCAAACACCCTTAAATCCGGAAGCTGTGAGTCTGGCTTCGCAAAACAGATTATGGGTTTATGACATGTTGACCCAAAAACTGGGACTGTTTGATATTCAGAAAAGTACTTTTCAGTCGATAACGCCTTCTTTTAAAGAAAACGTAAAATTCTACCAATCAGATTACAACTATTTTTATTGGATAGACACCAAACAAAACTTATATGTTTCCAACCTGTTTGGAAAAGTAAATTTTCTTGGTCATGTTCCTGATTACAATCAGTTGCAGGTTGTCTCTCCTAAACAAATTTTGATGAAAATTGATAATGGTTTGTTTCTCTACAATTTAGAAGACGAGTCGTTATCACCTATTCAATTAAATGAAAAAAGCTTCAGCCATTTTTCTTTTAAAGACCAAATTTTATCTATTTTTACCGAAAACGAAATCAGTCAATATAAAATCACATTACCGTAATGCACATAGCAGTAGCAGGAAATATTGGAGCCGGAAAAACAACACTGACAAAATTGTTAGCAAAACATTTTAAATGGGAACCGCACTTTGAAGACGTAGTAGACAATCCTTATCTTGATGATTTTTACCACCAGATGGAACGTTGGTCGTTCAACCTTCAGATTTATTTCCTGAACAGCCGTTTCAGACAGGTACTTCAGATACGCGAAAGCGGAAAAAACATTATTCAGGACAGAACGATTTATGAAGATGCCCATATTTTCGCTCCCAACCTGCATGCCATGGGATTGATGACCAATCGTGATTTCAACAACTACAAATCGCTTTTCGAATTAATGGAATCGTTGGTAGAAGGTCCGGATTTGCTAATCTATCTGAGAAGCTCTATCCCGAATTTGGTAAACCAAATCCATAAGCGGGGAAGAGAATATGAAAACTCTATTTCTATTGATTATCTTAGCCGGTTAAATGAAAGGTATGAAGCCTGGATTCAAAGCTATACCAACGGAAAACTACTGATTATAGATGTTGACAATATCAATTTTGTAGATAATCCGGAAGACCTGGGAGGTATCATTAACCGAATCAATGCAGAAATCAACGGATTATTTTAATCTTAAAACATAAAAAAGCCTTCCAATTGGAAGGCTTTTTCTTTTATAAAACTTATTTCTTTTTGTAGGCTTCGAGTTTTGCAGCAACTTCTGCTTCAGTTCCTTCAAATACCTCAACAGCTTCAGCAGAATCTGTTACAGTAGTAACGGTAGCTTTTACTTTTCCGTCGGCATCTTTTACAGATTCAATCCTGATTTCTTTTGTTGATTGTTTTACTTCAGGAGCAGGTGTTGTTTCATCAAGAACGATTTCAACTCCTTCCAATTGGTCAATTACCGGTTTTGCTTCATGGCCGCCCAAAATAGGAGCAATTACCAAACCAATCAGACAGGTAAGTTTAATCAGAATGTTCATAGAAGGTCCGGACGTATCTTTAAACGGGTCTCCAACCGTATCACCAGTTACCGCCGCTTTGTGGGCATCAGAGCCTTTATAGGTCATTTCTCCGTTAATCATTACGCCTGCTTCAAATGATTTTTTAGCATTATCCCAGGCACCTCCTGCATTATTCTGGAAAACTGCCCATAGCACACCCGAAACGGTAACTCCCGCCATATATCCGCCGAGCATTTCTGCAATCAGTTGGTTATTGTCTGCATAAACTAATTTTCCGATAACAACAATCAGTATAGGGAAACCAATCGTAAGAATTCCGGGAAGCATCATTTCTCTTAAAGCAGCCTTTGTAGAAATATCGACACATTTTGCATATTCCGGCTTTCCTGTTCCTTCCATGATTCCAGGAATTTCGCGGAACTGTCTTCTTACTTCATACACCATATCCATTGCGGCTTTTCCAACAGAGTTCATCGCCAATGCAGAGAATACCACCGGAATCATACCTCCAACAAAAAGCATTGCCAGAACCGGAGCCTTAAAGATGTTGATTCCGTCAATTCCTGTAAAGGTTACATAAGCCGCAAACAAGGCCAATGATGTCAAAGCCGCAGAGGCAATGGCAAAACCTTTTCCTGTTGCTGCAGTCGTGTTTCCTACTGAATCCAGAATATCGGTACGCTGGCGCACTTCTTTTGGCAATTCGCTCATTTCTGCAATTCCTCCGGCATTATCCGAAATAGGACCGAAAGCGTCAATTGCCAACTGCATTGCTGTTGTTGCCATCATAGCAGAAGCCGCCAAAGCAACTCCGTAGAATCCTGCAAAAGCATAGGAAGCCCAAATTGCAGAAGCAAATAGCAATACGGTCGGGAAAGTCGAAACCATTCCTGTTGCCAAACCGGCAATAATATTGGTTCCTGCTCCTGTACTTGATTTTTGTACGATAGCCAAAATCGGCTTCTTACCTAATCCTGTATAATATTCCGTAACCGAAGAAATTACGGCTCCTACAAACAATCCTACCAAAGTCGCATAAAATACCCTCATTGAAGAAATTTCATGATAACCCTCACCATAGAATTTCATTTTCATTGTTTCCGGAAGCATCCATGTCACTAAAAAGTAACAGGCAACCGCTATCAATCCGATAGAAACCCAGTTCCCAACGTTTAACGCGCCTTGAACCTGAGCTTCTTTAGCGTCATTATTTTTAATCTTAACCAGCATTGTTCCGATGATTGAGATAATGATTCCCACACCGGCTATAGCCATTGGCAAAAGAATAGGCCCTATTCCTCCGAATGCATCTGAAATGCTTCCGCCCATATCTTTGATTACATAGTTTCCTAAAACCATTGCAGCCAAAACGGTTGCTACATACGAACCGAACAAGTCGGCTCCCATACCTGCAACATCACCTACGTTATCCCCAACGTTATCGGCAATTGTGGCGGGGTTTCTTGGGTCATCTTCCGGAATTCCGGCTTCTACCTTCCCTACCAAATCCGCTCCAACGTCGGCAGCTTTTGTATAGATTCCACCACCTACACGAGCAAACAGGGCAATTGATTCTGCTCCCAAAGAGAATCCTGCCAATGTTTCGAGCAAGACGGTCATTAATTCATTTGCGGTCCTTGTTTCTCCATCATAAATTCCCTCAACCCATTGTCCGTTCATAAAGAAATGGAAAAAGAAAATGAAAAAGGCGGTAAGTCCTAAAACGGCAAGACCTGCAACCCCAAGTCCCATAACCGTTCCACCTCCAAAAGATATTTTTAATGCTTGCGGCAGGCTTGTACGGGCTGCCTGAGTCGTCCTGACATTTGTTTTTGTGGCAATCTTCATTCCCATATTACCTGCCAAAGCAGAGAATACTGCCCCGAAGATAAAAGCTATCACTATGGATAAGTGTGTGGTAGCTCCCGGTAAAAATGTGATTGCTGCTAATGCGATACTAGCGCCAATAACGAAAAAAGTTAATAATTTGTATTCTGCTTTAAGAAAGGCTAAAGCTCCCTCGTAGATGTATTCTGAAATTTCTTTCATCTTTCCATCTCCAGGATCTTGTTTTAAAACCCAAGATCTTTTAATCGCCATAAAAAGAAGTCCGACTACAGCAAGTATCGCCGGCACATAAATCATTATTGACTCCATATAAAGTTTGTTGGTTTTGGTTAATAAGTGTAAATGTAACGAAACCAACATAAATAAAAAAGCAATATTCTTGATTGAATATTGCTTTTTTAATAATTTTTTAGGAATTCGATTATCTAATGCTAAATAATTCTTCCGGTCTGTTTTCTAAAGATTCGAAACGATCAACACATTTTTCGATGATTTCTTTCGCTTCATTTACATCACCCCATCCTTCTACATCAACTTTTTTCTGCTCCAAATCTTTATATACCTGGAAGAAATGCTCGATTTCTTTCAACATGTGTGGATTCATATCGCTCAAGTCATTCAATTTATTCCAGATTGGATCAGATACCGGAACACAGATAATTTTCTCGTCTGGTCCTTTTTCATCTGCCATGTGGAAAACACCGATTGGCTTTACTTCCATTACACAGCCTGGGAAAGTAGGCTCTGTTACCAACACTAATACATCAAGCGGATCACCGTCTAATGCCAAAGTTTCCGGAATAAATCCGTAATCTGCAGGATACATCATCGAAGAAAACAACATTCTGTCGTAACGTATTTTTTTCAGGTTGAAATCGTATTCGTATTTATTTCTGCTTCCTTTTGGTATTTCGATCAATACATCAAAAGATTTTTGCTTTGCTGCACTCATATTCTAAATTTGTTTTCAATACTATTTTAGCGGGTGCAAAAATAAGCATTAAGATACATTGAAACAATAAAAACGCACACAAACAATTTAAAAATAAGGATTTCTTAAAAATAGAAACCAAAAGACGCCTTTACGGTAAATTTATTGGCATCAGGAAGGTCAAGATAGTTTCCTCTCCAGGCAAAATCAATACGCAAAACCTTGAAAATGTTCCCGATTCCAGCATGGTATTCCCAATACACATCTTCCGGTGCTCTGTAAGGTATTGCTGTCTGAGCATTTATAGCCCTATTCTCGTCAGAAATGGTTCCATACACACCTTTGATTCCAATAATTTCCCTCCAATTCAGTTTGCGAAGGAAAGGAACCCTTGCAAATAATCTTCCGTTGAAATTATGCTCAAAATGGAGCGAAACATATTCATCGGCCATAAACTCATAATAGTTCATGAGGTTATAGGTATTGTCAATGATAAAGAATGACTGGTTTCCAGGCACAACTCCCATTAATCCAAGCGGAACAGTTCCAAAAATCTTACCGGCTTCAAACGTAGTAAAAAGTCGTCCAAAACCTCCTACCAATAGCGGCTGCCTGTAATAGAGCTGTACTTTTTCATAATCAAAGTCACTTCCAAAAACTCCTTTTATTCCCTGGCTGAAACTAAGGTATAATCTGGCAAAATTCGAGTCTACATTGGTGCGTTCCACACCATACCCAATTGGTCTTCTGCCCGGCATATAATCAATTGAAGCATTAAATTCGTATTGGTTGACTTCGTTTTCTATTACACCCTGCGGATTTTGCGAATCGGGCATAACTTTATAATAATCCAGACTAAATGTGTTTGGCGAAGCCGATTTTAAAGTTCTATAAGACATTCCTGCCTGAAAAACGAGGTTCTTTAAAGGTTCTACTTCGGCAGAAAAGTTGGTCAGATTCACCGAAGTCAGCTTGCTGTTATCACCACTGGCAAATAAAGAAGACGAAGCGAAACTTCTTCCCAGAAGGTCATTGGAGGTCGTAAGACTAACACCTATCTGTTCAATGTCGCGTCTGTTTCCTCCCGAAATTATAAATCGGTTTTTCTTGTCCAGTAAAATCTTTCCGGAAATACCATATTTGAACTGGTTGTCTTTAAATCCATAAGCTGTATAAGCCTGAATACGCCACGGGTCATTTGGTCCGAAATAGGTCCTTCCTCCTGTACGGACACGAATTCCTTCTACATCATTATATCCGAATGTGGAGAATATAGGTCCGTAATCAAAATTATCCATTTCGATATAGCCACTTCCCAATATGGAGACGAGATTGTAAAGCCGCTTGAATTTCTTGACGGTCTTGAGCGTATCCAACATCTTATAAACCCCTTTTTCATCCTTGTTCAGACTTTCGAAGCGGTTTTCGTTCCAAAAATCATCCGATTTGGTATAGATTTCCGGGTCGTAGAAATTGACATCTTCTTTATAGAATTTGTCTTCTTTTTTGATATCAAATTTATGGTTTCGGAAAAGTGTTGTTCTTTTTCCATATACCCCCCTGGATTTGTCTTTTTTAGAGAAGGCAAAATCAGACATCATATGGTCTCTTGTCAGCAAAAAAACCGAATCGTTCAGTACTTCAAATTCCTGTTCGATATAGATTTCCTTAACCCAGTTGATATTGGCACCACGGCTTGCCGTAAGGTTGATTTTCTTAATGGCAAATGTCGTATCGTTTACCCAGAAATCTCCTTTAAATGTAAGTTCGTTTTTTCGTCTGGGATAAAATACAATATTGTAGCACCATTTATTATCAATATAAGTACTGTCATGCAGCACATAATTATAGACATTAATTCCGGTTCTTGAAAGCGGGCTCACGAAATCCTTATCAAAAAACTTCAGGTAATTGTCATAGATATCGTATTCTGCATACAAATCTTTTATGAAAGCGATTAACTGCTGGTTGTTACTAAATCCGGAGTTTTTATTGGCTTTGGTAATTTCTTTTAGCTTTCCGTTGGTATTGTCGCCATAAACCTGACTCAGGGCTTCATTAATGAAAATAGGGAGGTATGATTTTCCTGTTACATCTGAAGTATCGACCTGTTCAAAAACAAATTCCATCCCTTTGAACAGCTTGCTTTTCATCAGGGCACTGTCAATAGTATTCAGGTCAAATTCAACCTTTTCGTATTTGTCATACTGGTATTGTTTGAATTGGCGCAGTCCGTTTTTTTTCTTGCGGGCCCATATTTTCCTTAAAATGTCTATGGCCGGATTATTCTTTTTTGAAGTCTTTCCGGTATAAATAACCACCTCGTTCAGCATTTTTCCGGCTCCCAGATTGATTTCCATATTGTAGGTAACCGCTTTTTCGATTGGAACTTCTTTCGGTTCCATTCCAACAAAAGTTACCACTATGGCACTTTGGGTTGATTTGGATTCCAAATAGAATTTTCCTTCCTCGTTGGTAATAATTCCTTCTGTGGTTCCTTTGAAAACTACGTTTGCATAAGGAAGCGGCTGCTTGAACTCATCATAAACAATACCGCTTACTTTGGTTTGGGCGGTCAGAAAGTTTATACAAAGAAAGAAAAAGCTTAGGCTTACAAATATTTTCTTAGTCATATTGTGCTGCAAAAAAAAACTTCATCAGAATCAGTCTGATGAAGTTCCAAATATAATCAATTTGTTATTTGATTTTCTGATATTCCGATTTTTTGATTATTCGGAAAATCCGGCATCCAAAAGGACCCAAAAATCTATCTATACATTACTTTTTTTACTGCTTTAACAACATCTTCCGCATTTGGCAACCATTCTTTAAGTAATGTTGGAGAATAAGGAGCCGGTGTATCTGCAGTTGTAATTCTCTGGATTGGAGCATCAAGGTAATCAAAAGCTCTTTCCTGAACGATATAAGTAATTTCAGAAGCCACACTTGCAAATGGCCAGGCTTCTTCCAAGACTACCAATCTGTTTGTTTTCTTAACCGATTTTAAAATCGTATCGTGGTCCATTGGACGCACTGTTCTTAAGTCGATGATTTCACAAGAAATTCCGTCTTTCTGTAATTCTTCCGCAGCAGCGTATGCTTCTTTGATAATTTTTCCAAAAGAAACGATAGTTACATCAGTTCCTTCTCTTTTGATATCGGCAACACCCAATGGAATAGTGTATTCTCCTTCCGGAACTTCGCCTTTATCACCATACATCTGCTCTGATTCCATGAAAATCACAGGGTCATTATCACGAATTGCCGATTTCAACAATCCTTTTGCATCATACGGGTTTGACGGAACAACTACTTTTAATCCCGGAGTATTGGCAAACCAGTTTTCAAAAGCCTGTGAGTGCGTTGCGGCCAACTGTCCGGCAGAAGCTGTAGGTCCTCTGAAAACCATCGGCATTGGAAATTGTCCAGCCGACATCTGACGCATTTTAGCGGCATTGTTGATAATCTGGTCAATCCCCACCAACGAAAAGTTAAATGTCATGAATTCTACAATCGGACGGTTCCCGTTCATTGCAGAACCTACTGCAATACCCGCAAAACCAAGCTCGGCAATCGGAGTGTCGATTACTCTTTTTGGTCCAAACTCGTCCAACATTCCTTTTGAGGCCTTGTAAGCACCGTTGTATTCGGCAACTTCTTCACCCATTAAATATATAGATTCATCACGACGCATTTCTTCACTCATCGCCTCGCAGATTGCTTCTCTAAACTGGATTGTTCTCATATTATGTTTTATTATCTTCTTAAAATTGAAAGGCAAAAATAATTATTTTAAACAACTAAATAGAATAAATTATAATAATCAATTACTAATTATTCTTTTCAAGCTAAATGTTTTTTCTACGAAAACGATATAGCCTGCCTCATTAGTCACTACCTTAAACAGTAACTTCGGTTTTCTTGACACGAATTGCCACATAAACCAACGCCAAAAACGTCATTCCACCACTCAAATACATAATAAGCGGAATTTTACCTATAACATCCTGATAAATCCATCCTGCAAACAAAGCTCCTAGGCCAATACCGGCTTCAAGGGCAATATACATTGTAGCCATGGCTTTACCGCGATGTTCCGGATAACTCATATCGACTGTCCAGGCATTTAGTGCCGGAGAAACGATGCCTGTCGCGATTCCGTATAATGCGGCACCAACAAGCAAACCTGTTACGGACTGTGAAAAAGCGATAACCCCTAATGAAACTATCAGAATGGCCAGGCCAATCCCCATTGGTTTTAAACGACCGTATTTATCCGAAGCTTTTCCGGCTCCAAAACGAATCAGTAACGAAGTAACCGTAAAGACCATAAAAAACAGACCCTTATTAGCAATTCCCAAATGATGGCTCCAATCCGGAATCAGTGTTAGAATCACACCATACGCCATATAGGAAAGGAAAGTTACTATCGCTGCCGGGAGTACTTCTTTTGCTATGATATCTTTTCTTGAAATTTTCAAAACATGCAGGCTGAATCGGTGTTTGTGCTTCAATGTTTCTTTCATGTTCATCAGGATAACAATAGATAACAGCGCAAATACCGAAGAGGCATAAAACAGCATATTCATTGAAAAATGCAGCTTAATTGTACTTCCTATCGCCGGACCAATAGCCATACCGGTACTGAAACACAGCCCGTGAATTCCAAGTGCTTCTCCCCAACGTTCCCTTGGAATAATATCGGCCACATAAGCAGCCGTTGCCGTAGGTTTAAAACCCGTAGAAAAACCATGAATCAGACGTAAAAACAAAAAGCCGGAAACTGTTGTTAAAACCGGATATAAAATACCGCAAACAAAACAGACTATGGAGCCTACCGCCATTACAGGAACTCTTCCCAAAGTATCCGTTAGCCTACCGCTAAACGGACGCGAAATACCTGCTGTCAATGTAAAAAGCGCCACAATAAGTCCTTTGTATTCCGCACCACCCATACTGCTCAGATAGTCCGGCAATTCCGGAATCAGCATATTAAAACTTGCCGAAAACAGCAGAGAACTCAGGCAGACTAATCCAAAATGAACATTGTATATGGAATTAGGCTTATTTACAGAAGTATCCATCAGGCATTTTTAAGGCTGCAAAGATACCAAACATAACGGGAGCTATCTGTTAAAGATTTTCTCAAATTTTTATTAAAATCCCCTAAACCGCTACGAAAACGAAATAGTTCGGGAAAAATTATTAAAATATTATGCATGCATAGTTTTTTATTTAAATTATAATCCTTAATTTCGGAGCCTTAAATATCAACACTATAATTTTACATAAAATGAAAATATTAGTTTGCATCAGTCACGTTCCTGATACTACTTCAAAAATCAACTTTACGAATGGCGATTCAGAATTTGACACAAACGGAGTACAATTTGTAATCAACCCAAACGATGAATTTGGTTTGACAAGAGCGATATGGTTCCAGGAACAACAAGGTGCTAATGTTACCGTAGTGAACGTTGGCGGACCAGAAACCGAAGCAACACTTAGAAAAGCATTGGCAATTGGGGCTAACGAAGCTATCCGTGTCAACGCAAATCCTACAGACGGTTTCTTCGTGGCAAAACAATTGGCAGAAGTAATTAAAAGCGGAGGTTATGACCTGGTAATTGCCGGAAAAGAATCTTTGGATTATAATGGCGGAATGGTTCCGGGAATGATTGCCGGATTGACAAACTCCAATTTCGTAAACTCTTGTATTGGCTTAACAGTTGAAGGAAACAATGTAAAA
>JGI26529J51215_1000872_pt1 | contig 19232 bp, 20 predicted proteins | sample ThiBiot_500_biof_FD_51215 | JGI IMG/M metagenome (IMG submission 51215)
TTGCGTTCGAGCTTGCCGACGATCCACGTCAGCGCGGTCTGCGGCCACGCCTGTTGCAGCGTGCGCACCAGTGGCACGACGTGGGTGACGTCGCCGATGGCGGAGGTGCGCAGCAGGCAGATCGAGGAAGGTGCATTCATCGCGATGGTCGTTGGCCCGCGCCAGCGGAAGGCAGGGCGGGCCTGTGGGTTAGAATCGGTGTCCGGTCACAAGGCATCATGATGCCCGAACGCATCCAGCAAGACGCCCACGGCGCGATTCTGTGTGACGCCGCCGTATCGTCACAAGTCGACGACGACTGGTTTGCGCCGGATTACTGGCGCGAACGCGGCGCCTTGCGCATGCAGGCCGGCGGCCGCGGCGGCGTGGCGATCATCGCGAGCCCGCTCGGCGAGTGCGTGCTGCGCCACTATCGTCGTGGCGGACTGGTACGGGCNCTGCTGGGCGATCGCTANCTGTGGCTGGGGGCGCGGCGCAGCCGGCCTTTCAGGGAGTTCCGGCTGCTTGCCGAGATCGCGCGGCTGGGCTTGCCCGGGCCATGCGCGGTCGCCGCGCGTTACCGTCGCCAGGGTCTGCTGTATCGCGCCGACCTCATCACGCATCGCATCGCCGGCGCGCGGACGCTCGCCGAGTGCCTGGCCGGCGGTGACCTCGGCAGCGAGCTTGCGGTCGAGGTCGGCGCGGTGGTCGGGCGTTTCCATCGGGCCGGCATCTGGCATGCCGACCTGAACGCGCACAACGTCCTGGTCTCGGCCGCCGGCCTGCATCTGATCGACTTCGACCGCGGTCGCCAGCGTGCGCCCGCACCCGGTTGGCGCCGGGCGAACCTGCAGCGGCTGCGCCGGTCGTTGCTCAAGCTCGGCGCCGCCGCGGCAGGCGAGCAGGCGTTCGAGCGCGAAATCTGGCAGCCTCTGCTGCATGGCCACGAGCGCGCACTGACGGCATGAACTGGCAACTGCATTTTCTCGGCGTGGGCGCCGCGCATGCGACGGCGCTGGGTGCCTCTGCCGCCGTCCTCGAGCGCGCGGGCAAGCCGGTGCTGCTGATCGACTGCGGACCGGGCACGCTCGACCGCTACACGGCAAGCTACGGCACCCTGCCGGACGCGGTGTTCATCACCCACACCCACATGGATCATGTCGCGGAGCTGGAGCAGTTGTTCATCCGGCTCTGGTTCGATCCCGCGCGGCGTGGGCGGATGCGCCTGTTCACCCACGCCGCGCTGGTGCCATGGCTGCAGACGCGGGTGGCCGATTACCCCGGTGCGCTGGCCGAAGGCGGAGTCAATTTCTGGGAGGCGTTCCAGCTGGTGCCGTGCAGTCGCGGCTTCTGGCTGGATGGCTGCTGGTTCGACGTGTTCGCCACCCGCCATCACGTGCCGGGCACCTCGTACGGCCTGGCGCTGGAGGGCAGTTTCGTCTACACCGGCGACACCCGGCCGATCCCGGAAGTGCTGGCGCGGCATGCCGGCGGCGCGGCGCTGGTCGCCCACGACTGCAGCCTGCTCGGCAATCCGTCGCACACCGGCATCGACGACATCGCGCGGGAATACCCGCAGGCGCTGCAGCGACAGTTGCTTCTTTACCACTACGGCAGCGCGGCCGATGGCGATGCGCTGGCGGCACGCGGTTTCCGTATCGCCACGCCGGGGCAACGCGTCGCGTTGCAGGCGCCGGCCGCGCCGCGCGCCGACGCCGGTTGACTCCCGTTCGATTTGCTTGCCTGCATCCGGGCCTGCGGCTATCCTTCCGCTTCTTTGTCGGGCGGGATGCCCCGCAAGGAAGATCCGGGCGTCCTTGCCGGGTTGCTTCGAAAAGTGGAGAGGTGTCCGAGTGGTTGAAGGAGCACGCCTGGAAAGTGTGTATACGGCTTATCCCCGTATCGCGGGTTCGACAAATTCGTCTGGAACGAATTTGGACAGCCGCCAGGCTGGCCCCGAACGCCAGTGAGGGGTGAGGCTCAGGATGAGCCGAACAATCCCGCCCGCTGCGAGATGGTGCGACAAAGATTTTGCGGAGAGGTGTCCGAGTGGTTGAAGGAGCACGCCTGGAAAGTGTGTATACGGCTTATCCCCGTATCGCGGGTTCGAATCCCGCCCTCTCCGCCAGTTTCTGAACAAACTGCGACGGCATGAAGCTGGCGCAACAGCAACAGCAACAGCAACAACACAGCAACAAGCGTAATCGCTTGACGTCCATGGTGGCCCCGTCGGTCCCCCCGCGACGATAGTTCGCAAACTCCGCCAGGTCCGGAAGGAAGCAACGGTAGCGAATGACTCGGGTGCCGGGGTGTGGCTGGCGGGGCCGCCACCATTTCGGGCCGGACGTTTGCTGACTTGCGTGCGCCGACTTGGCACAATCGACCTTTGTCCCCACGTTGGCAGTCATGTCCTATCAGGTACTCGCCCGCAAGTGGCGCCCGCGCAAGTTCTCCGAGCTGGTGGGGCAGGAACACGTGGTGCGCGCGCTCACCAACGCGCTCGACACCGGCCGCATGCATCACGCCTACCTGTTCACCGGCACCCGTGGCGTGGGCAAGACCACCATTGCGCGCATCTTCGCCAAGTCGCTGAACTGCGAGCGCGGGCAGTCGGCCGATCCCTGCGGCGAGTGTTCGGTGTGCACGGCGGTGGACGAAGGCCGCTTCGTCGACCTGCTGGAGATCGACGCGGCCAGCAACACCGGCGTGGACGACGTGCGCGAGGTGATCGAGAACGCGCAGTACGCGCCGTCGCGCGGCCGCTTCAAGGTGTACCTGGTCGACGAGGTGCACATGCTGTCGAAGAACGCGTTCAACGCGTTGCTGAAGACGCTGGAAGAGCCGCCACCGCACGTGAAGTTCCTGCTCGCCACCACCGACCCGCAGAAGCTGCCGGTGACGGTGCTGTCGCGCTGCCTGAAGTTCAACCTGAAGCGGCTGCTGCCGGAGCAGATCTCCGGCCAGATGCGGCACATCCTGGGTGCCGAGAACATCGCCTATGAAGACAGCGCGATCGGNGAGCTGGCCCGCGCCGCNGACGGCTCGCTGCGCGATGGCCTGTCGCTGCTTGACCAGGCCATCGCCTATGGCGGCGGCGCGCTGCACGCCGACGACGTGCGCACCATGCTGGGCAGCGTGGCGCGCGGGCAGGTGCTCGGCGTACTGGAGGCGCTGGCTTCGGGCGACGGCGAGCAGTTGCTGGTCGAGTGCACGCAGATCGCCTCCTATTCGCCCGACTTCGGCGGCGTGCTCGACGACATCGCCGGCCTGCTGCATCGCCTGCAGCTGATCCAGCTGATTCCCGGCTACCGGCCGGAAGCGGATGACGCCGACGGCGCGCTGGCCGACCTCGCCGGGCGCATCACGCCGGAGGACGTGCAGCTGTACTACCAGATTGCAGTGACGGGCCGGCGCGACCTCACGCTGGCGCCCGACGCCCGCACCGGTTTCGAGATGGCCTTGCTGCGCATGCTCGCTTTCCGTCCGGGCGACGAACCCGCGGCGGCGCGCGTGGCGCCGCGTGCGCCGACGAGCCAGGCGCACGCGCGTGCACCCGCACCGCCGTCCGCAGATACTCGCGCTGCCACGCCGACACCCGCGCCAGCACCGCGCGAGCCCGCCGCGGAGGCCCCGGCGCCCGCGCCGATCGCACGCGATGCGAGCGGCCGGCCGGATTGGGAGGCGCTGATCGAACGGGCCCAGCTGCGCGGGCCGTTCAGCGTGGTGGCGCAGAACGCGGTGCTGCGCGAGCGTGACGGCCAGACCCTGGTGCTGGCGTTGCAGCCGGCGCACATGGGCATGGCGGTGGAGCCCATGGTCAGCCAGATGGAGGATCGCATCAGCCAGGCGCTGGGCGAGACCATCCGCCTGCGCTTCGTCAGCGAGAGCCAGGCCGACGCCATGCAGACCCCGGCGGCGCGCGCGGCCAAGGCACGCGACAGCGCGCAGAGCGCGGCCGAGCAGGCGATCGAGGACGATCCGCTGGTGCAGAGCCTGAAGCGCGACTTCGGCGCCCGCGTCGTGCCGCAATCCGTCAAACCCTTGGGCAACGAACCCGGAGCCAGATGATGAGAGGACAAATCGGTCAGTTGATGCAGCAGGCGCAGCGCATGCAGGAAGACATGAAGCGCGCGCAGGAGGAGATCGCGAAACTCGAAGTCACCGGCAGCGCCGGCGGCGGCCTGGTCAGCGTGGTGATGACCGGCGCGCATGAAGTGCGCCGCGTGCAGATCGACCGGCAGACCTTTGCCGACGACCCCGAGATGGCGGAAGACCTCGTCGCCGCCGCCGTGAACGACGCCGTCAACAAAGTTGCCCAGGCCAGCAAGGACAAGCTCGGCGGCGTCACCGCCGGGATGAACCTGCCGGCCGGGTTCAAGATGCCGTTTTGAGCCGGAAATCGGAAATGGGGAATCGCGAGACCAGGCGCGGGAGCCAGCGAGCCGTGCTTTCCCGACTCTCCATTCCCGATTCCCCATTCGCGGCCAAGGGCCCATGAACAGCTCCCCACTTCTTGCCGAACTGATCGAGGCGCTGCGCTGCCTGCCCGGCGTGGGTGGCAAGAGTGCGCAGCGGATGGCGTTTCATCTGCTTGAGCGCGAGCGCGAGCGCGGGTCGCGGCTTGCGCGGGTGATGGCGCAGGCGATGGAGAAGATCGGCCACTGCGAGCGTTGCCGCAATTTCAGCGAGGAGCCGCTGTGCGCGTTGTGCGCCAGTGCCAGTCGTGATCGACAGGTGTTGTGCGTAGTCGAGTCGCCGACCGAACTGGCGGCGATCGAGCAGGCCACCGGTTATCGTGGCCAGTACTTCGTGCTGATGGGCCGGCTGTCGCCGCTGGACGGGCTCGGGCCGGAAGAACTGGGGCTGGCGAAACTGACCCGGCGCCTGGGCGAGGGCGAGATCGAGGAGATGATCATCGCCACCAATCCCACCGTGGAAGGTGACGCGACCGCGCACTACCTCGCGCAACTGGCGCGTGCCGGTGGCGTGCGCCCGACCCGGCTGGCCTACGGCGTGCCGCTGGGCGGCGAACTGGAATACGTCGACCGCAGCACGCTGGCGCATGCGTTCGGCGGTCGCCAGATACTGGACTGATGACGGCCACCGCGCCGCCGGATCGAGGGAGTCAAGCATGAGCGATACCATTTTCAGCAAGATCGTCCGCCGCGAGATTCCCGCCGACATCGTCTACGAGGACGACGAGGTGCTGGGCTTCCGCGATCTGAATCCGCAGGCACCGGTGCACGTGCTGTTCATTCCCAGGCAGTCGCTGGCGACGCTCAACGACGCGACTCCGGAACAGGCGGCACTGCTCGGAAAACTGCTGCTGGCCGCCGCGGCCTACGCCAAGCAGGAAGGCTTCGCCGAGCAGGGTTATCGCACCGTGATCAACTGCAACGAGGATGGCGGCCAGACCGTCTTCCACATCCATGTCCATCTGCTGGCCGGACGCCGCATGCATTGGCCGCCGGGCTGACCGGCGCGGACCTGACGAAAAACGGAAAACGCCGGCTGCGAGCCGGCGTTTTCGTAGGCAGATGGTTACTTCTTCGGCGGCGGTGGCGGTGCCGGCGGACGCACCACGATCACCCGCGGGCCGCCCCAGTACGGATAGCCCCACGGGCTGCCCCAGTACGGGCCGAAGCCCGGGCCCCAGAACGGGTCGTAGAAGCCGGGCGGGTAGGCTGCGCGGGGCTGTCGCTTGGGCCACAGGTAGACCACGTTCGCCTCGACGCGCGGGTAGGCATAGTCGTACTCGCCGACCTTCTTGGTCACGGTGCCGTGCAGGGTGCCGGTCACGGTCAGCTCGCGTCCGCGGGTGAACACCTCAGGGTCGTAGAAACCGTCGCGGCAGGCGACGAAGCGGCCGTCGTTCTCGCCCGAATTGCCCAGGCGCGGTCGTGCCTGCTTGTCCAGCGGGCGCGACAGCACGAAGAAGCAGGTCTGCTGCGGGCCGGGTTCGGTCTTGATGATCTCGCCACCCCAGCGAACCGGGGTGTCGCCGGCGCCGCCCTGTCGCGCACTGGCGGTGGAGACGGTGGCGTAGTTTCCCTGCAGCGGTTGCGGGATCGTCGCACAACCACCCAGCACGGCAACCGCGGCGGCGAGGGTGAGAGGACGGTAAAGAGACATGAGGTTTTCTCCGTCAGGAACGATGGTGTCCACCATCGCATCGATGTCATTTGACCACGTTCGTTACCCGAAAATCCCGCACCATGCGCCGGAACGCGTGGACTGATTCAGGCGCGGGTTCGTCGCTGGCATAGCAAAGCTCCAGGTACTGCTGCATCAACTCCGTCAGCTGGCCGCGCTGCGCCGGCAGGGCACGTGCCGCGCGGCTCAGGTAGTGCTGCGGGCCTTCGCCGGTCCGCCGGACGATCCGTTGCCGTGCGAGCTTGCGTTCCAGCGCGCGCAAGGCCTCCCGCAACGGGTCGCGCGGCTGCCGCCGCCGCAATGCCCACGCCAGCCCGATGGCGACGAACAGGCTGCTGCCGATGGCCAGCAGCACGCCCAGCGTCCTCGTGTCGGTGTCGCGGATGCCGAACGGGGTCAGCAAGCCGCGCTGACGTAGCGCATCAAACGCCACAACGCCCTGGTCCCACCAGCGGTTGACAATGTCCCAGCGATTGCGGAACTGCTGCAGCCAGTCGCGTCGGTACCAGTCCAGCTGATCACCCGCGGCAGCGGCAGCGCCCAGGCTGACCCGTTCGGGGCGCACGGCGGCCGTGGGGTCGACGCGCACCCAGCCGCGACCGGCCAGCCACACTTCGCTCCAGGCATGGGCATCGGAGTTGCGCACCAGCAGATAGTTGCCCAGCTTGTTCCAGTAGCCACCCTGGTAGCCGGTGACCACGCGTGCCGGAATGCCGGCTGCGCGCATCAGCACGGTGAATGCGGACGAGTAGTGCTCGCAATAGCCTTCGCGCGTGGCGAACAGGAAATCGTCCATGGCGTCGCGGCCCAACGGCGCCGGCGCGAGCGTGTAGCGAAACCCGCCATCGTGAAACAGCGCCAGCGCCTCGCGGACGATGGCGTTGTCGTCGCTGCCGTGGCGCTCGCGCCAGGATTGGCCGAGCGCCAGCGTGCGCGGGTTGAAGCGGGCGGGGAGCTGCAGCCAGCGCTGCGGTCGCGCGTCCAACTGCGGTTCGAGCCGGTATCGCGTGGCCGAACCGAGCGCATAGCTGAGCGCATCGTCGACCGGTCGGCTGGCTACCACCACGCGGTCCCTGTGCATGACGGCCCCCGCGGGCGCCTCGATCGGCACATCCAGGGTCGGCAGCACGCGGCGGTGCGTGGGCAGCAGGTTGATCCGGTAGCCGATCGACTGCTCGACCTCGAGCGGCACCGGTGCTGCGTGGGCCACGTCGTCATAGCTCCAGCTCACGCCGTCGTACCTGGCCATGACGAAGGCGCGAAAGTAGCGCTGGTCCGGCGGCGGCGGTGGGCCGTCGAAGCTGACCCGCATGGCCGGGTGATCGTCGGTCAGCAGTTCGGTGAAGGCACCCGGACTCATGCGGTCGCTGAGGCCGGTGCGCGCCTGGTCGCGGCCGGGTGCGCCCCACAACGGCGAACCCAGCCGCGGCACCAGCACGAAGGCCAGCAAGGCCAGCGGCAGCGCCGCCGCCAGCAGACCCAGCGCGGGCACGAAACTGCGTGCCATTCCGGTCGGCGTTTGGGCCGGTTCCAGCGCGCGCAGGGTAGCCAGCGCCGGCACCAGACCCAACGCCACCACCAGCGTGCTGACCATGCCCTGGTCGAACAGCAGGGCGGTCATCAGGGTGAAACAGGCAAAGCCTACCCCGACGCGCACGTCGCGCAGGGTCTCGGTTTCCAGCAGCTTGAGCACCAGCAAGCCGATGCCCAGCGCGGTGCCTGGTGCACGCCCGAACAGGTTGCCGTAGTAGGCGATGATCGCCAGGGTCAGCAAGGTCAGCAGCGGCAGCTTGATCGCTTGCGGCACGCGACCGGGGTGGCGGCGGCGCTGCCACCAGCGGCCGCCCAGGATCACGGCGAGCGCGGCGTTGAGCCACCACGGCAGGTGACTGGCGTTGACCGCCAGCACGAAGGTCGCGCTGAGGCAAAGCAGGTCGAACGCGCGTTGCGTCAGCGCGACTTGCGCCGGCTTGGGCGGCTTGCGCCCGATCACGGCAGGCCCGCCAGCGCGTCCATGCAGCGGACGTAGTGCTGCGGTCCGCTGCCGCTGCCGATGTCGTTGCCTGGCAGCCACAGGCTGAAGCTGCAGCGCTGCGCCTGCGCTTCGTTGAGCCAGCGCGCCAGCCGCGCGATGCGTGCCTCATCGTCGAGGCCGTGCAATTGCCGCCAGTCGAGACTCCACTGCGGCTGGCTGCGCGGCTGCTCGAAGTCCTTCACCAGCAGATCGTCGTGGCGGGCGCTGGGCTTCCAGGCGATGTGTCGTTGCGGATCGCCGGCCCGATAATCGCGCAGCGCGGCCAGCTCTTCGCCGCGGTGCAGTTGCATGTGGCGGGCGTCGTCGGCCATCGCCCGTGGCGCCGGACCGGTCGCCTCCGGACGCGGCCAGACCAGCACGGATTGCGCCGGGTGCAGCCAGCTCCAGGCGCGGAACATGCCCAGCGGCCAACTGGTCCACAGTCGCAGTCGCGGCAGCGGTTGCCAGCCGCGCCGGCGGGTCGGCAAGCGCAGGCTGACCCGGGCGGCGTCGGTGCCGTCCACGGCGAAGGCGGTCGATTCGTCATCCAGGTCCAGCCGGATGGCGCTACGCGGCCGATCGGAGTGGAACGAGCACACCAGCTCGATCGCCTCGCCGGCGATCGCGTGGCCGGCGCGCAGGTGATCCAGGCGCAGCCCGTCGAGGTTGCGGAACGCCACCAGCATGCTCGCCGCACTCGCCGCGCCGAGCAGGCAGGTCAGCAGCAGGGCGGCGTTGTTGTTGTAGTTCAGCGCACCGACCAGCATCAGCAGCAGCAGCACGGTGAAACCGAGGCCGAAGCCGCTGGGCACGATATAGATGCGTCGGCGATGCAGGGTGATCGGCAACGGCTCCGGGCGGCGGTAGCGGGTCAGTGCCGGCAGGCGCTTTTCCGCCCGGCGCTGCAGGCGTTGCAGCAGGCCTCGCATCAGTCCACCGCCACCTCGGTCAGCAACTGCCGCGCCAGCAGCGCGCCGTCGGCCCCCCGCGTCGCCAGCAGTCGGTGGGCCGCCAGCGGCACGAACAGGGCTTGGATGTCTTCGGGCAGTACATGACTGCGGCCGCTGAGCATGGCCCAGGCGCGGGCGGCGCCCAGCAGGGCCAGGCCGGCGCGCGGCGACAGGCCCGCGCGGATCTCCGGATGGCGTCGGCTGGCGGCCAGCAGGGCCTGCAGGTAGTCGAGCAGGGCCCCGCTGGCAGTGATGGCCTGCGCGCGTTGGTGCAGGGCCAGCAGCGATTCGGCGTCCAGTTGCGGGGTGAGTCGGGCCAGCATGTCGCGGCGATCGCTGCCGGTGAGTAGCGCGCGCTCGGCGCTGGGATCCGGGTAATCCAGCGACAGCCGCAGCATGAACCGGTCGAGCTGCGAATCCGGCAACGGGAAGGTGCCGTTGAGATCCAGCGGATTCTGCGTGGCGACGACGAAAAAGGGTTGGGCCAGCGCGTGGGTCTGGCCGTCCACGGTGACCTGGTTCTCCGCCATCGCCTCAAGCAGTGCGCTTTGCGTCTTGGGGCTGGCGCGGTTGATCTCGTCGGCGAGCAGCAGGCCGGTGAAGATCGGCCCGGGATGGAAGCGGAAGCTGCCGCTGTCGCGCTCGTAGACGCTGACGCCGATGATGTCCGACGGCAGCAGGTCGCTGGTGAACTGCACGCGCTGGAACTCCAGCCCGAAGGTGGCGGCCAGCGCGTGGGCCAGGGTGGTCTTGCCCACGCCGGGCACATCCTCCAGCAGCAGGTGGCCGCCGGCGATCAGGCAGGTGAAGGCCAGCTTGACCTGGTGCGGCTTGCCCAGCAGGACGCGGTTGACCTGGTCGATCGCGGCTTGCAGGCGTTGCTGCAGGGCTTCGGCGCGGGGCTCGATGGTGGCGGACATGGTTTCTCGACGGTCTGGAGCAGGGCGGGCGCGGTCCGCGCCGTGTGTCTGGCAGTGTAGCGGTACGACCTTCGCCGCCTCAGGGCACGGCGACGCCGGCCTGGCGCAGCATGCGCGCGAGCGCGATCAGCGGCAGCCCGATCAGGGCGCTGGGATCGCGGTTGTCGATTTCCTCGAACAGGCTGATGCCCAATCCTTCGCACTTGAAGCTGCCGGCGCAATCCAGCGGCAGCTCGCGTGTGACGTAGCGCTCGATTTCCGCGCTCCCCAGCTCGCGAAAGCGGACCCGGGTGTCATCCACGTGGGTTTGCGAGCGGCCGTGACGGGTTTCGAGCAGGCACAACGCGGTGTGGAAATGCACGATGCGGCCGGAGCTGGCGCCGAGTTGCTCGCGGGCCACCTCCACGCTGCCGGGCTTGCGCAGGATTTCGCCGTCAAGCGCGGCTACCTGGTCGGAACCGATCACGAGCGCGTCGTCGAAACCCGCGGCTACGGCGGTTGCCTTGGCGATCGCCAGGCGCAGGGCGCGTGTCGCGGGAGCTTCCCCGGCCTGCGGCGTTTCATCGGTGTCGGGCGCGGCCTGTTCGAAATCCGCCAGCAGACGGCGCAACAGGTCGGCGCGATAGCGGGAGGTCGAGGCCAGCACGATGCGGCGTGGCATGTGCGGTTTGTCCATCAGTGGTCAGAGTCGCGGCGGATCTGCTCGCGCATCGCGCTGTTCAGCTCGGTCTGCGCCTGGGCCAGCGCCTTCAGCAGCGGCTGCAGCCGGTCGCGCGCCTCGCGCATCGAGCCGGCGGTTTCGTCCAGTTCGTGCTGGGTCGCGGCGGGGGAACGGTCGCGGATCCACAGGCGTTGCTGCAACAGCGCTCGCAAGCCGGCGTCGACGGCGTGGCGTGCGTCCTTTTCACTGGCGGCGGGAAGATCCGGGTTCAGCGACATCACCGCATGCGCCTGCTGCAGGCCGGAGCGGCAGGTTTTCAGGTCGAGCTCCAGCCGGTCGGCCAGGTCCAGCAGGTCGCGGATGCTGCCGGCGCGCCGGTTCTGGCGCTTGCGCAGCAGCACGGCCGTGCCGGCCAGCAAGATCAGGATGGCGAGGCAGGCCGCCACGCCGAGCGTGAGGTACGGGTTCAAGGGCGCTTCGTCGTGCGGGAGTGGCCCAGTCTGCCGCATCAGGGAGGGATCAGGCAAAATGCGCGTCACAGCCGTTGGCATCGGCGCTCCGGTGCGGCCGCGGGTTGACTTGGTGGCCCGGCAAACCTACCATTCCGCGATTATGTCCGTGACACTGCCAGAGTCCGTGGACGCTTGGCGCATGGTCTCGGCGCGGCGTTCGTTCGAGGGAACGCTGCCCATCGCGAGCTTGCGGCGCCTCGGCGAGGCACTGGCCGGCACCGATGGCGAGGTGAGTTTCGCGCTTGATTTCGGGCGCGACGACCTCGGCACCAGCTACGTGGATGTCCGCGCCAGCGCGCCGCTGACGTTGATCTGTCAGCGTTCGCTGGAACCGTTCGTGCTGCCGGTTGCGGTGCAGACGCGACTGGGGCTGATCAGCCAGGAGCGCGACGAGGCGGGGTTGCCGCCCGATTGCGAGCCGCTGCTGGTGGCCGAGGATGGCCGCCTGCGACCGGCGGATGTGATAGAGGACGAATTGCTGTTGGCGCTGCCGCTGGTCCCGGTCAATCCGGACAGCCGGTTGCCCGACGAAGTGACAAGCCCCGACCCGGCGCAGGATCATGCCGAATCGGAACGCTCGGAGAATCCGTTCGCGGTATTGCGCGAGCTGAAGAAATAACGTCGTCCCGGCTCGCCTGATCCGGGCCGTTCGATCAACGATCATCCCGTTTCATTTCACCACGTTTCAGTTGGAGAACTACCATGGCTGTTGCCAAGAGCCGCCGTACCCCGTCCACCCGCGGCATGCGTCGTGCCCACGACAAGCTGAGCACCGTGCAGCTTTCCACCGANCCGACCAGCGGCGAGGTGCANCTGCGCCACCACGTCACCAAGGACGGCTACTACCGTGGCAAGAAGGTGATCCAGGCCAAGGCCGCGGTGTCGGTCGAGGATTGACCGGGTTGCCGGGNCCCNGCGGGGTCCCGCCGGGCGATCAACCGGNACGGCGCGGCGACGCGCCGTTTTTGCGTTCCGCCACCCGGGCACGTAACGTACGGCGTCGGCCCAGCGGCCGATCCCGCAGTCCCTGCCGATGGAAAGTTGAATGACCCAGATTTATTCCCGCCTCGTCGCCACCGGCAGCGCCTTGCCCGAGCGTATCGTCACCAATGCCGATCTGGAAAAGATCGTCGACACCAGCGACGAGTGGATCCGCACCCGCACCGGCATCCGCCAGCGGCACATCGCCGCCGACGGCGAAACCACGGGCGACTTGTCCTTCCGGGCCGCGCAGAACGCGCTGGAGGCGGCGGGCGTCAAGGCGTCCGAACTCGACCTGATCGTGCTCGGCACGACCACGCCGGACCTCATCTTTCCTTCCACCGCCTGCCTGCTGCAGCATCGCCTGGGTGCCAACGGATGCGCGGCGTTCGACGTGAATGCGGCGTGCTCGGGCTTCGTCTACGCGTTGGGCGTTGCCGACAAGTTCATCCGCAGCGGGCAGTCGAAGAAGGTGCTGGTGGTGGGCGCCGAGACGCTCACCCGGATGGTCGACTGGACGGAGCGCGAAACCTGCGTGCTGTTCGGCGACGGCGCCGGCGCGGTGGTGCTGGAGGCGTCCAGCGAACCGGGCGTCTACGCCACCTGCCTGCACGCCGACGGCGGCTACAAGCACCTGCTGTACAACCCGGTGGGCGTGTCGGCCGGTTTCAGCGACGAGCCCAATCACGGCGTGCGCATCCGCATGTCCGGGCGCGAGGTGTTCAAGGTCGCGGTGAAGACGCTGGACGCCCTGGTCGGCGAGACGCTGGAGGCGGCCGGCATGCAGGAGTCGGACATCGACTGGCTGATCCCGCACCAGGCCAACCTGCGCATCATCGAGGCGACCGCCAAGCGGCTGAACATGTCGATGGAGCGGGTCATCGTGACGGTCGACAAGCATGCGAACACGTCCTCGGGTTCGGTGCCGCTCGCGCTCGATTACGCGGTGCGTTCGGGCAAGGTGCAGCGTGGACAGAACCTGTTGCTGGAAGCGTTCGGCGGCGGTTTCACCTGGGCCTCGGCGTTGCTGCGTTACTGAGCCACCGCGGTTCCGGCGAGTTCTTCGTGATGCCGCCCAGCCGGGCGGCATCGTGTTTTGTGTCCCGGAAAATGCGGAATACAGCTGCGTATGGCCGTCGATGCTGGCACCATGGCGGTTTTCGTCGACGGGATTTGCGCCTCCATGAGTTCCACTTCCGCTTCGCTGGCTTTCGTTTTCCCCGGTCAGGGCTCGCAATCGGTCGGCATGCTGACCGAGCTGGCTGCTGCGCACGCCGAGGTGCAGTCGGCGTTCGGGGAAGCTTCGCAGGGCGCCGGCGTCGATCTGTGGAGCCTCGCCATGCAGGGGCCGGAGGAACAGCTCAACCGCACCGAGCACACCCAGCCGGCGCTGCTGGCTGCCAGCGTGGCGGTGTGGCGCGTGTGGCAGAAGCTGGGTGGCGTGGATCCGGCACAACTGGCGGGCCACAGCCTGGGCGAGTACAGCGCGCTGGTCTGCGCCGGTTCGCTGTCCTTGCACGACGCGGCCGCCCTGGTGGCCGAGCGCGGGCGCCTGATGCAGGCTGCAGTGCCGGCCGGCGTGGGCGCGATGGCGGCCATCCTCGGTGGCGATGATGCGCAGATCGCGGCTGTCTGCGAAGAGGTGGCGCAAGGGCAGGTCGTGTCACCGGCCAATTTCAATTCACCGGGACAACTGGTGATCGCCGGCAACACCGAGGCGGTCGATCGTGCGCTGGTCCGGCTCGCCGAGCTGGGCGTGAAGAAGGCGATCAAGCTGGCCGTGTCGGTGCCGTCGCACTGCGCACTGATGCGCGAGGCGGCCGATCGGTTGGGCGAGCGGATGGCCACGATCGACTGGCAGCTTCCGCGCGTGCCGGTGATCCAGAACGCCGAGGCGCGCAGCTACGGCACGGTCGAGGAGATCCGCGGCGCCTTGCAGCGCCAGTTGTACCTGCCGGTGCGCTGGACCGAGTGCGTGCAGGCACTGGCCGCGGGCGGTGCCACGCGCATCGCCGAATGCGGGCCGGGCAAGGTGCTGGCCGGACTGATCAAGCGCATCGACAAGAGCATCGAGGCGCGCCCGCTTGGCGATCCGGCCCAGCTCGATGCCGCCCGCGCCGAGTGGGCGTGAGTTTTCAGTTTTCCGATTCCCCGAAGGAACACCCGACAATGAGCAACCCACTGCAAGGTGAAATCGCGCTGGTCACCGGCGCCAGCCGCGGCATCGGCGCGGCGATCGCGGACGAGCTGGCGGCCATGGGCGCCATCGTGATCGGCACCGCCACCAGCGAAGGCGGCGCCGCCGCGATCGGTGAGCGGATGGCTGCGCACGGCGGTCACGGCCGCGTGCTGGACGTCACCGACGGCGCCGCCGTCGAGGCGCTGGTCGACGCCATCGCGAAGGAATTCGGCCCGGTCTCGATCCTGGTCAACAACGCCGGCATCACCCGCGACCAGTTGCTGATGCGGATGAAGGAGGAGGACTGGCAGGCGATCATCGACACCAACCTCACCTCCGTGTACCGCACGTCGAAGGCGGTGATGCGCGGCATGATGAAGGCGAAGAAGGGCCGCATCATTTCGATCGCCTCGGTGATCGGGCTCACCGGCAACCCCGGCCAGGCGAACTACGCGGCGGCGAAGGCCGGCATCATCGCGTTCTCCAAATCGCTGGCGCGCGAGATCGGCACGCGCGGCATCACGGTCAACGTGGTGGCGCCCGGCTTCATCGACACCGACATGACCCGCGCACTGCCGGAAGAGACCCGCCACGGGTTGCTCGGCCAGATCGCGCTCGGCCGTCTGGGCGATGCCGGCGACATCGCCAAGGCCGTGGGATTCCTGGCTTCGCCTGCGGCGTCCTACATCACCGGCGAGACCTTGCACGTCAACGGCGGGATGTACATGCCGTGAGGCATGCGCACGCAGCTGTCGCCAGCGGCCTCGTTTTGGGCGACAATCGCCCTTTCGCGTCGGTCAGCGGCAGGCAGGTCCAGCCATCGCCGGCGAATCGTGGCAGCGCTGGCGCTTAGCCACTACAATGCCGCCGGTCTTGAGCCATGCAGTCGGACCGGTACCGACAAACAATCACCCCTTGAGAGGTATGGGCAACATGAGCACCATCGAAGAACGCGTCAAGAAAATCGTCGTCGAGCAGTTGGGCGTGAAGGAAGATGAAGTCACGGCGAACGCTTCGTTCGTGGATGATCTGGGCGCGGACTCGCTGGACACGGTGGAGCTGGTGATGGCGCTCGAGGAAGAGTTCGAGACCGAGATCCCGGACGAGGATGCCGAGAAGATCACCACCGTGCAGCAGGCCGTCGACTACATCAAGGCCCACTCCAAGGACTGATCGGTTCCGGAGGCATGTCCATCCCGCCTGGCACGCCCCGTGCGAGCCGGCAAGGATGGGCAGCGATATCGAATGCTGCGCCTGAATGGCGCAGTTTTCGTTTCTGAATTTCGCAACGTCCGAACCCGTATGGTGCATCGCGCATCGTCGGGCGCCACGGACGACGCACCCGGAGCGCGCCGCGCCGGCCATCGGTCGTGGCAGCTTCCCGGGAATAACGAAGGAACAAGCATGAGCAAGCGTCGAGTAGTAGTGACCGGCATGGGCATCATCTCGCCCGTCGGCAACGACATCGCCAGCGCGTGGGATCGGGTGGTCAAGGGCGAGAGCGGCATCGGGCCGGTCGTCCACTTCGACACCTCGGCCTACTCGACGCGCATCGCCGGCCAGGTCAGCGGTTTCGACCCCGCCGAATGGATGCCGCTCAAGGACGTCAAGAAGATGGACCCGTTCATCCACTACGGCGTGGCGGCGGGCACCCAGGCGCTGCGCGATTCGGGCCTGGAGATCACCGATGCCAATGCGCCGCGCGTCGGCGTGGCAGTGGGCGCCGGTATCGGCGGCCTGTACACGATCGAATCGACCACGCTGGAACTGGCCGCGAAGGGCCCGCGCCGCGTGTCGCCGTTCTACGTGCCCAGCTCGATCATCAACATGGTCTCGGGCCAGCTGTCCATCATGTTCGGCCTGAAGGGGCCCAACATCGCCTGCGTCACCGCGTGTACCACCGGCGCGCACAACATCGGCCTAGCCGCACGCATGATCCAGTACGGCGATGCCGACGCGATGATCGCCGGCGGCGCCGAGTTCGCCACCACCGGCACCGCGATGGCCGGCTTCTGCTCGGCCAAGGCGATGTCCACCCGCAACGACGAGCCGACCAAGGCGAGCCGCCCGTGGGACAAGGATCGCGACGGCTTCGTGCTGTCCGACGGCGCCGGCGTGGTGATGCTGGAGGAGTACGAGCATGCCAAGGCGCGCGGCGCGCGCATCTACGCCGAGCTGGTCGGNTTCGGCATGAGCGGCGACGCNTNCCACATGACCGCGCCCAGCGAAGGCGGCGAAGGCGCGGCGCGCTGCATCCAGACCGCGCTGAACGACGCCGGCCTCAATCCATCCGACGTGCAGTACGTCAACGCCCACGGCACCTCCACGCCGCTGGGNGACCTCGGCGAGGTGATGGCGGCGAAGAAGGTGTTCGGCGANCACGCGTACAAGCTGGCGATGAGCTCCACCAAATCCACCACCGGCCATCTGCTGGGCGCGGCCGGTGGCGTCGAGGCGATCTTCAGCGTGCTGGCGCTGCGCGACCAGGTGCTGCCGCCCACGATCAACCTGGACGAGCCGGGCGAAGGCTGCGACCTCGACTTCGTGCCCAACGTCGCGCGCGAGGCGAAGCTCGACGTGGTGCTGTCCAACTCGTTCGGCTTCGGCGGCACCAACGGCACGCTGGCGTTCCGTCGCGTTTGACCGACGCGGGCATGGCTTGCCATCGGCGCCGGCTGGACGGCCGGCGCGATCTTCTCGCGCCGGCGGCGGCGCTCCCCGAGCGCTATCCGTGCCTGTTGCAGAGCGTCGTGCACGGCAGCGCGCAATCGCGCTACGACATCCTGTTCGCGTTTCCCGGCGAGCGGCTGGAACTGGTCGCCGATGGCGTGTTGCGCGACGGTGACGGTCGCGTGCAGCCGGGTCGCTTTCTCGATGCGCTGGACCGGGCGTGGCTTGCCGGGCGGTGCCCGGCTGGCGCCGACGAGTTGCCGTTCCACGGCGGTTGGGTTTTGCTGCTGAGCTATGAACTGGCCGCCGAGATCGAGCCCCGATTGAAGTTGCCGCCCAGCTCGACGCTGCCGTTGGCGCTGGCCGTGCGCTGCCCGGCGGCGATCATCGTCGACCATTGGCACGAATGCACCTGGCTGGTCGCCGAGGCCGGCTTCGAGCCGTTGCTCGACCGGCTCGAAGCCGATCTTGCATCGCCGGCGGCATGGCCGCCGTTGCCCGCACTCGAGACCATCGAGGAAGACCCGCCCGGCGACTTCCTCGATGGCGTGCAGCGCATTCACGAACACCTCCGGGCCGGCGACACGTTCCAGGTGAACCTGTCGCGCGGCTGGAACGCCCGCTACGCGCTGCCTCCCCAGCCGGCGGCGCTTTACGACGCCTTGCGCCGCGCCAACCCGGCGCCGTTCGCCGGTTTGCTGCAACAGCCGGGCTGGGCCGTGCTGAGTTCCTCGCCCGAACGCCTGGTGGAAGTGCGCGGCGGCGTGGCGCAGACGCGTCCGATCGCCGGTACGCGCCCGCGGCTGAGCGGCGACGACGAGCACGCGCGCATCCGCGAACTGAGCGCCCACCCGAAGGAGCGTGCCGAACACGTGATGCTGCTCGACCTGGAGCGCAACGACCTGGGTCGTGTCTGCGCGCCGGGCACGGTCGAGGTCGACGAGCTGATGGTGGTGGAGAGTTACGCCCATGTTCACCACATCGTCTCCAATGTACGCGGACGGCTGCGCGCCGGCGTAACGCCGGGCGAGGTGATCGCCGCCACCTTTCCCGGCGGCACCATCACCGGCTGCCCCAAGGTACGCTGCATGGAGATCATCGCCGCGCTGGAGCGCACGCCGCGCGGCGCCTATACCGGCGCGCTGGGCTACCTGGACTGCAATGGCGAGCTCGACTTGAACATCCTGATCCGCACCCTGACGCTGAGCGGCGAGCACGTGAGCCTGCGCGCCGGCGCGGGCATCGTCGCCGACTCGGAAGCCGCCGCCGAGCTGGACGAGACGCGCGCCAAGGCACGCGGCCTGCTGCGCGCGCTCGGGAAGCCGGGCTGATGGCGGCGCGGCTGCTGNTCGACGGCGTGGCCGCGGATCGGGTCAGCGTGCTCGACCGCGGCTTCGGTTACGGCGACGGCCTGTTCGAGAGCATCCGCATGGTCGGCACGCGCGCGCCGCTGTGGGCGCGGCACATGCAGCGGCTGACGGCCGGTTGCGAGCGCCTGCTGATTCCCGCACCCGACCCGGACCAGCTCTGGCACGAAACGCAGCAGGTCCGGGCGGACATGGCGCATGCGGTGGTGCGTATCACCGTGACGCGCGGCATCGGCGAGCGCGGTTATGCGCCGCCGNCANCGCCGCGACCCACCCGCGTGGTGGCCGCGTTCCCGCCGCCGCCGGTGGGAGAGGCGGCCATCCACGGCGTGCGCATGCGGGTGTGCCGGCTGCGGCTGGCCGAGCAGCCGCGACTGGCCGGCGTCAAGCATCTGAACCGGTTGGAGCAGGTGCTGGCGCGCGCCGAGTGGAACGATCCGGCGATCGCCGAAGGCGTGCTGTGCGATGGCCACGGCCATGTGATTTCGGCGACCATGGCCAACCTGTTCGCGGTGATCGACGGCGAGTTGCTGACCCCGGCCGTGGACCGCTGCGGCATCGCCGGGGTCGCGCGGGCCGAGGTGCTGGAGGCGATGTCGGCGCGCGTGGCCGAGATCGGGTTGGAGGCCCTGGCCGGGGCCAGCGAGCTGTTCCTGAGTTCGAGCGTGCGCGGCATCGTGCCGGTACAGTCGCTGGAGCGTTGGACCTGGGCACCCGGCGCAGTGGCGCGCCGGTTGCAGCAGCATTGGCGCGATCTGGGATTTTCAATGGAGCAGGGCGGATGAGTGTTCGAGCGATGCGCGGGGCTGCGCGGCTGCACGGGTTGCTGCTGGTGGTGCTGGCGCT
>JGI26529J51215_1000886_pt1 | contig 18806 bp, 20 predicted proteins | sample ThiBiot_500_biof_FD_51215 | JGI IMG/M metagenome (IMG submission 51215)
AAGATGTACGGCCAGCGGCCCATCATCTTCTACTCCAACGGGTATGAGCACTGGATATGGGACGACCATTCCTACCCGCCACGGGCCGTGCAGGGCTTCTACAAGAAGGACGAACTGGAGCTGTTGATTCAGCGCCGCAGCAGCCGCAAGAAACTGGCCGAGGCTGTCATCGACCCAGCCATCGTCGAGCGCTACTACCAGACCCGCGCCGTCCGTCGCGTCGGCGAAACTCTTGAGGTGGACAACCAGCGCAAGTCCTTGCTGGTAATGGCGACCGGTTCCGGCAAGACGCGTACGGTCATCGCCTTGGTCGACGTGCTCATGCGCAGCAACTGGACGAAGCGCGTGCTGTTTCTTGCCGACCGCGTAGCTCTTGTCAATCAGGCCGTCACGGCCTTCAAGAAGCATCTGCCGGACGCAGCGCCGGTCAACTTGGTCACCGACAAGAACACCGAGGGCCGGGTCTTCGTTTCGACCTACCCCACGATGATGGGCCTCATCGGCGAAGCCCAAGATGGCCAACGGCGCTTCGGGGTGGGTCACTTCGACCTCATCGTCATCGACGAGGCGCACCGCTCGGTCTACCAGAAGTACAGGGCCATCTTCGACTACTTCGACAGCCTGCTGGTGGGCCTGACCGCCACTCCCAAGGACGAGATCGACAAGAACACCTATGGCCTGTTCGACCTTGAAACCGGCGTGCCGACCGACGCCTACACCTTGGAGCAGGCCATTGCCGATAAGCACTTGGTCAGGCCCGTGCCGATTTCAGTGCCACTGAAGTTCCAGCGCGAAGGCATCAAATACAACGACCTGACCGATGAGGAGAAGGAGCAGTGGGATGCGCTCGACTGGAACGAGGAGGGCACGATTCCCGACGAGGTGGACCCTGCCGAGCTGAACCAATGGCTGTTCAACACCGACACCGTAGACAAGGTGCTCGAACTGCTGATGACCAAGGGCCACAAGGTGGCTGGCGGTGACCGGCTTGGCAAGACCATCATCTTCGCGAAGAACAACGACCACGCCGACTTCATCGCTGAACGCTTCAACACCAACTATCCGCAGTACAAGGGCCACTTCGCCCGCGTGGTGACCTACAAGACCGAGTACGCCCAGAGCCTCATCGACGACTTCTCGAAGAAGGACAAGATGCCGCACATCGCCATCTCGGTCGACATGCTGGACACCGGGATTGATGTGCCGGAAGTGGTCAATCTGGTCTTCTTCAAGATCGTCCGTTCGAAGACCAAGTTCTGGCAGATGGTCGGGCGAGGCACCCGTCTATGCGAAGACCTGTTCGGCCCCGGCGAGCACAAGCAGGATTTCTACATCTTCGACTTCTGCGGCAACCTCGAATTTTTCAGCCAGAACCCGGACTTCTCTGAAGGCTCGACAACCGAGTCGCTGTCCACGCGGCTGTTCAAAGCGCGGCTGCAGGTCGTTCTTGAACTCGACGGGAGACTCAAGCAGGCCGCGCGTGTAGGCGAGAGTGACCCGCCACCCTATGGCGACCACCTGACCGAGGGGCAACTGCGCACCGACATCGCCAAGATGCTGCACGACAGGGTCTTGGCGATGAACGTGGACAACTTCGTCGTGCGACCGCAGCGCCGCTACGTCGAGAAGTTCGCCAGTGCCGAGGTGTGGACTCAGCTCGGCGCCGACGAGGTTGAGGAGCTGAATACCAAGCTGGCGGACCTGCCCTCGACCCTCACCGATGACGATGAAGAAGCCAAGCGCTTCGACATGCTTGTGCTGCGCGCCCAGTTGGCCATCCTGCAGGCCAAGCCCGAGTTCACATCGCTGCGGGAGAGGATTCAACGCATCGCCATCGAACTGGAGGGGCAGATGGCCATCCCGGCCATCAAGGCCGAGGCGGTACTGATTCAGGCCCTGACCAGCGACGAATGGTGGGAGGGCGTCACCGTACCCATGATGGAAACGGTGCGCAGGCGTCTTCGTGCGCTCATCAAGCTCATTCCCAAGGGGCAGAAGAAGGTCGTCTACACCGATTTTCAGGATGAGCTGGGTGAGACCTCCGTCATCGACCTGCCACAGGTGACTTCCGGCCTGAACATGAGCAAGTTCAAGGACAAGGCCCGCGCCTTCCTGAAGGCCCACGAGTCGCACCTGTCACTGCAACGTCTCCGACGCAACCAGCCGCTCACGGCAACCGACTTGGACGAGCTGGAGAAGATGCTGCTGGCGGCTGGCGGCACCCCTGCGCTCATCACTGAGGCCAAGGAGCAATGCCATGGACTGGGCCTCTTCGTGCGTTCCTTGGTCGGCTTGGACCAAGAGGCTGCCATGCAAGCCTTCAGCGAGTTCATCAGCGGCACCACGGCTACGCCAAATCAGATCGAATTTATCAACCTCGTCGTGCAGGAACTGACTCAGACCGGCGTGGTGGAACCAGACCGATTGTTCCAGTCTCCATTCACCGACGTGAGCTCCCAAGGACCACTGGGGGTCTTTCCTCCGGCCACGGTGAGCCGGCTTGTCGGGGTGCTGACACAGATTCGGGAACGTGCGGTGGCGTGAAAAGAGCAAGGTCCAAGCGGAGTCGCAGGCTGAGGGCACTATTGAGGCATCTGAGAACTGCCGCCCAAGCCCCTCACGCCTTGGGTCGGTGGCCGGGTGGCTGCGCAGTGATTCCGCTATCCCTGAGTGGCGCGAACACCCCGGAGCGCGCTGCTGAACTACCTGCGCCATGTGCTGTCGCAATGAGCGCGACACAGGCGATCAATGCTGGCGCCGCACGGCGTAGTCACGCCGACATGAGACAAGCCTTGATTCATCTGCTATATGGACCGGATGACCAACCCGGCAACTGAGGGGATGCCGTGACTGACCAGCCCACGCACGACGACGATCAGGCACAGCCCGACTACGGGACGTTCTTGTGCGCTCGCTTCGCGGGCGGGCGCTTCGATTCGCACGCCATCCCCTTTGATGTGCTGCCTGATCTAGCCGCATACCGCAGCCTGCTTGTTGAAGTCGCGAAGATGCTATTCAAGCGGCGGCACAACAACCGGGTTCGCGTGCCAAAGGGATTTGAGGACTCGTTTCAGATCGGACTGGTGCGCGTTGAAGGCGGCCATAGCGCCGTGGCCGTGGGTGTTCGACTCCCGCCGCGCCAGCCAGCTCCGCAGGGCGATCTAGGCTTCCCCGCCTACGAGGAATTCGAGGAGGCCAAGACGTATGTGGATGACCTCATTCGCCGAGTGCAAACCACTGGCGAGATACCGGACGACTTCCCGACTGAGCTTGCCGGTCGCTTTAATCCTTTTGGCCAGAGCCTTCAGCCCGACGAGTACATTGAACTTGGCTACGACACGCCGAACCCCGTTCGCTACGACACGTTCATTCGCAAGCGAATCGTGTTGTCGCGCGAAAAGACCTACGAGAACGCCGTCAATGCAGTATTCACGCTAAATGGCGGTGTCGCAAACACGGGCACCATCCACGTTCTTGACGAAACAGGCTCACCTTTCGACTTCCGCCCGTTGTCTGAGTTTGAGTTTCAGAAGGCGTACACGCGACCGACCCAGCGAGTGCGCCTCATTGGTACTGGCCTCTATGATCGTTCCGAGCGATTGCGCCGCCTGCTAGACGTGAGCATCGTCTATAACGACGATGAGCCACGTCAGCCTTTCGATGAGCGCCTAGATGAAATCGCGCTGGCCCAAGAAAGTTGGTATGCGCCGGGCAACCCTGCCCCCTCACAGGCTGCGGTTGAAGCGATGCGCAACTTTGTAAGGCTCGCCGTGCTGGAAGTCGGCGCGCACGCGCCCTATCTGTATCCGCTCCCTGAAGGCGGCGTCGCCGCCGAGTGGACGATGGGTGCATGGGAAGCCAGCGCAAACATCGCGCCCGAGGGGGCGAGCATTGAACTCCACGCGATCAATACCGAATCAATGCAGGAATTGCGGGACGAGCTGGCAGCCGATGCGGTTGACCTAACTGCTCGTTTCAGCACTTTCTGGGATGCAATAACCACCGACACGGGGAACGGTGATGCCGGTAGCTGTGGACAATAAACTCGCCGCATCAGAGGAACTTCTGATGCGGCAGGTACACCCAAACATGATGCAGGAGGGGCGGCTGTGGTCGGGTGCTTTCACGCCGACAGCAGCGGACAACGGCCTGCTTTCCGCCGACCGTGACTCGATCATTTCGCCGAAGGAAGCCTACGAACGCTACTTGAAGCTGAAGGCGCTGACTCAGGCTGGCGGCTCGTGGGGAGTAAGCATCAACGAGTTCAAGACAATGGGCCTTGTCTGCTACTTCGATCCCATCCCCGATAACGATGCGCATGTCCTCGTGGACTTCGCTGCTCACGGTGCAGACAAGGAGAAGGGGCTGGGCAAGCTTGCCTATGCCAAGGCGAGTGCCCGAGGCCGCCTCTATCCTTAGTAGCCCATGTGCCGAGTGCTCCTCGCTGGAGCGCCGCCACCTCTGGACGGCCGGATGTGGCCGAGGGCGGGGCGCTGGTACTTCGCCGGCTGCAAACACCTTCGGATAGTCGAAGGAAGAAGTGCAGAAGTGTTTGTTCTAATGGAGGCTTGACGTGAGAAAGCAGACAACCGAGCCATCGGTCACTGCGGATGGACGTGCCTCGGTAGATGCTGCCGATGATGGCGGTTGGGAAAGGTGGCGTACGCTGACAACTGAAGCCCACGTACGCTTCCACGATAACCTTCTCGCCAGTCGGGCGAAATTTCCCGGTTTGGCGGACTACGGCACATTGGAGCGTGTCCAAGCTGCGCGCGGCACTTTTGCTTGGTGGTGGGGTGCAGCTGGTGAGATACAGGAAACCATCAACTCGGTGAATTCTTAGTGCATGCACCTGCACGCGTGGGGCGCGTGGAACCTAGTTGTCGACTCCTATGAGGTCGAAGACGACAAATGGGAGGTTCTCAGTCATTTTGTCGAACCGGTGGCATTCTTCTGCATGCTTCAACCCAGCAGTATCGCTGACCGGCTGACGGTGGCTGCCGAGACACTCCTACATCAGGCCAACTGCCGTGTATCCCCAGATGAGCCAGATCGGCTGGACCAAGACCGTCTGAAACCCGGGCAGACCCTCCGACGTTCGGATCGACGAAAGCAGCTCAACCGGCTTGGCAAACATTGGGCGAATTTCGGTGCGTTCAGGGATGCTCTTAGCGCGATAGATGGCCGTGACTATCGGAATGTCACCCGCAATTTTCGCGACCTGTCTGTCCACTCATTTGCGCCTCGGCTCATGATCGGCCAAGTCGTTCGCGCAATCCGTTCGATTGTTCCTTGGCAAGAAATGTCAGCACAACCGGACGGCACGTATTTGCCCGTGGAGCACCCGACCCGGAAGGGGGTGCAGTACGTGGCGCAAGCCATGGAACCCCTGCATCTCGATGCCACTCGCGCAGCCAACCTTGCCGAGTATCACAAGGCGCTGACTGCCATGAGGGCGTTTGCGGCGTTGATCGACGAACTATGCGTTCGCATGGATGCGCTTCCACAGCACGGGCCGGAAACCAAGTGAACGTCCGCTTGCCTCTCCGATCACGCCTGCGACTCAGCTCGATCTCAGTTCTGGTTAGCCGTGACGGACCTAACAATTCAAGCCGAAGCGGAGCTAATTCTATAGGGTGCACGATATGGATGACACTGAACTCAAGCGCCTCCTGAATCAATTCGGTTCCATGCGCCACGTCCAAGACATGGTATCTCAGCAGAACGGCATTATGGCCGCACTGGAAGGTAGTCAACGATTGCGTGACTTTGCGATGCCCGGCTCCGCAATCCAACGGCTGATCGATGAGCAGCAGGAGCATTTCGGCGCACTCTCGCGCATCGGCGATAGCTTCGCTAGACAGTTCAGCCAGATGCAGTCGATAGTCGATTCGATGAAGCCGTCGCTCACGTTTGGCGAGGTCCTCAGGACGTACACCGATCGCGCAGCCACGGTGGCACGACTCGTAGGTGATATGCGCGCCCCTTACGAGTCAGTGCGCAAGTTGTTGTTACCTCACCATTCGCAAATCGGCGAGGTCATTAAGCTCTCCTCGGCCACCTCGGTTGCAGAGTGGCTGTCAGCCTACACGCTCGATCAGGCGCCTAGCATCGAGCTTTCGTCCGAAGAGCTTGACGAACAGCTTGTCGAACTAAGCGTAGTGCTCGCGGACGTGCGTGCTGCCGAAGCCGAAGGCAACGGTGGGCTAACTTGGGAGCAGTGGCTTGCACTCGCTAGCGCAATCATGGCCATCTTGATGTTCTGGTATCAATTGCGCGATTCGGAAGCGATGGAGAAACGCCTTTCCGATGCGATCGCAGCTGGCGATTCTCGGATTGAAGCGCGCATCGAGGCACATGCCCGAGTAACGGACGCAAGACTAGCCGAGCTCACTACAGCCATCGAGGAACTGAAACCGGGCCGCCATGGCCCTTCCGCCTCTCAGTACGCCGTCATTGTCGACATCCTGCGAGTTCGCGCGAAGCCCGAAGGCGCAGAAATCGCGCAGACTCACGCAAATCAGATCGTCACGGTCACGGGCCAGCGAGGGCGCTGGCTTCGCGTCAGGTATTACGATTACCAAGACGCGCGCCTCGTCGAGGGATGGTGCCGAAAGCACCACCTTCAGCTGATAGAGCGTGTAGAAGCGCAGTAATCAGCGGCCGAAACGACGCGCGAGCGTTACCGAGCCAGCCTCATTTGGTTCACCGTCCAGCCGATGCCCCGCTGCGCTGGCGCCCGGTCTCCTCGGGGTGGCCGGAAGTGGCCGAGCGCAGGGGGCGATTTGGGGCGAGGGGCGGGCTATCGGGCGCAAGACCGCTCGCGTGGAGGGTGGTTGCCCTATTCCCTTGCTGACGCCGCCGACGCCTCGACAACCACTTGGGGGTACATGACTTGGGGGTACGGAGATCGAGAACCCCTGCCCTACCCTTGGGCGTACCCCCAAACTTGGGGTAGCATCCGTGACGCCGAAGTGTGTCCAGTGACGGAAGGAGAACAAAAAACCCCAGCTTTTCCCGGGGTTTAGTGCGCCAAGTGATCTACAACTTGGCTTATGTGGTGGGCCCACCAGGATTCGAACCTGGAACCAAAGGATTATGAGTCAAAGATTTGCCGTCTACCACCGTCGATGACAGTCTCAACCCGTGAGCCATCCCACTGATTTTATTGGGGTGATGCTCTGGTGGCGTACATCACCGTCCACCACGAGAAACCAGCAAACGGGCACCAGACGGGCACCAGATGGGAAGCATGATCACGACGCGCAGCATTGCTGCAATGAAGGCAGGCGAATGGGCGGCAGATCCCGCCGCTAAGGGCGCGGGGCGCCTGCAGGCACGCAAGCTGCAAGGCGGACAGGTGGCGTTCTACTACCGCTACACGGCCCCCGACGGAACAAGGCCAAGGATGCCGCTGGGGACAGGGCTGACGCTGGCCGAAGCACGGTTGCAGGCCGCCGAGCTATCTAGACGTTACCAGGCCGGGGATCGCGACCTTCGCGTGGCACTCGATGAAGAACACGCCGCGGCCGAGCGCGCCAAATGCGACGCTGAGGCCGCGCGCGCGCAGGCGGCGCATGCCACATTGGGCGCCCTTCTCGATGCCTATGTGCAGCACTTGAAGGACAACGGCAAGCAGAGCGCAGTATCGGTGGAGAACGCCATCAGGCTCCACGTGAAGGGACCGTTCCCCGAGCTGTGGGCGGCGGCAGCCAACGCTCTGCAGCTGGACGACCTCCTTCCTATCCTGTCGCGAATGGTGCGGGCTAAGAAGCTGCGCGAAGCCGGAAAGATCCGGTCGTATCTGCGGGCGGCATACTCCGCCGCGATCCGCGCGCGCCAGGATGCCGCGTCGTCCGATGACCTGCGAGCCTTGGGAATTTCCGCGAACCCTGCCCGCGACTTGGCGACAATCGAAGGCGGAAACAACGCGAGGAAGCGCGCTCTGTCGCTGGCCGAGCTGAGGGCATACTGGCAGCGTATCGAGCACCGGACGGGGCCTCGTGGCGCGCTACTCCGGTTCCATCTGCTCAGTGGAGGGCAGCGCATCTTGCAGATGGGGCGGCTTCAAGTCCATCAGCTGGACCGCGACCGGGAGACCGTTTGCATTCTGGACATCAAGGGGCGGAGGAAGCAGCCTAGGGAGCACTTCGTGCCTCTGCTACCGGCTGCGCTCGATGCCATCGACACCATGCGCGGCGCCTGCCTTGGGCCGTACCTCGTGACGGTATGCGAAGGGATCGCGCCTGCCGGCTACGACGTGCTGCGTAGTGCAATCAAGGAAGTCGTGGAGGAGATGCTGGAAGCCGACGAGTTGCCCGGAGGACGATTCACCCCTGGGGACATTCGGCGGACCGTAGAGACGCGGCTTGCAGCCGGAGGACAGAACGACGAGGCGCGAGGGCAATTGCAGTCCCACGGCCTTGGTGGCGTGCAGAACCGGCACTACAACCACCACCGCTACGATGCGGAGAAGCGGGCAGCTCTCGACAAGCTCTACGAGTTGCTGACAGCGCCGTCCGCGACAGTCACGCCGATTGCAGGCGGACGGCGGGCGGGTTGAACGAGGGCAAGGCTACGCTGCATCGTCAGGATTCCAGCGCGCGACCATGGCCCTAAAGCGCGCGGCTTCGGTGCGGAGCCTTGTGGCGCCTCGTTCACGCTGCCGCATGGCCCGCCAATCACCGGACCTGTCATTGACCAGCGCGCGGGCCTGCTGCTCCAAAGCTTCCGCCCGGCGAGCAGCCCACCGGGCCTTTCCAAGGTTTTTCATGCAGGCATCCTGAATATGGGTCATCGCATGCGCCGAGATAGCGGCAACAGCGGCTAAATGGCGCCAGCTGCCCCCGCGTCCTTGCGGGGGCCCGGCGGGTTCTGCCTAGGCTGCGGTAGCCGGCGGCCGGTGCTGGCTGGTACATAGTGCGCCTACCGGCCGTGCCGCGGCAGTAGGACAAGATCGCGCCGATGGGTCGGAAAACTACTGGTGCCCCTACTCCGGGTGGTAGCGGCCGAGTGCGACGTGCAGCAGCTCGTGCCCGAGCGTCAGCGTCGCGGCATCATCCACCCGGGCCGGCGGCAGCGTGTATATCACCGGCCGCCCGGCACCATCCACGCCCGCGAAGCCGTGGAGCTTGTCGGCCTCCGCGAGCGGCATGCCCGCATCGGCGTAGACGCGGCGCAGCTCGTCGCGGTCCACTACGTGCCATTTGATTGCCGGCAGCTGGTACACCTGCCCCGGCCGCGGCGTCGGCTCGATGCTCTGGGCACAGCCGACCAGCCCGGCGGCCAGCGCCAGGAGGAAGATTCGCTTCATGGGTTCTATCCTCAGTAGCCGGTCACGTCGATCACCATGGAACCAGGCGATCCGGTGTAGCGGTCGATGATGTCGTAGGGCGGCTGGGGCGCCCCATCGTTGATGAAGATGTTGGCCTGCGGCCACACGGTCACCTGCTGGCCTTCGATCTTCGCCACGGTCTGATACGTCCGGTAGATGCCGGCGGCCTGGTCGGTGAACTCGCGGTAGTAGCCTCCGGGCATGTTCACCGCGGGCAGCCGGCCAGCCGGCAATGTGATCTGCTTCCAGGGCGGCTCGAAGATCACACCACTGTCAAAGTAGATTTCCCCGTCGTAGGGTTCGTCGAACAGCGCACCTTCGACCTGGCACAGCTTCTCGTTCGAGTTGAAGGCGCAGACGCCGGCCGCCGTGTAGAGCTTCATCCCGAACGAACCTCCCGCGGACTCGTCAGGCATGTCGAAGTGGTACACATCGAACGCCATGCCAGCCGTACTGCCGCCGCCAAGACCGCCCGAGCCCATCACCCACACGCGCGCCGTGATCGTTCCCGCGCCCGGCAGATAGGTGAGCATGAACCAGCGCGCGGCGCCGCCGGCAGCCTGGGGGCGGACGAACAGCACCGGAGCCGTGCAGTTGGTCACGGAGAACTCGACGTAGCGGTTCGCGCCGGCGCCAGCTGGCACGGTGACCGAGTAGCGCCGTTTGAACTGTATCGCCGGCACGTCCGCGCTGATGAGCAGGCTGCCGTAGCTGTTGATGATCTCGAGCCCGGCCGCCATCAGAACACCACAACGTTCATTTTCATGGAGGGATCACGCTCACCCGGCGGGACCGAGCCATAGTTCCACTCGACACGCTTGGTCGACTTGTTGACCGTCACGGCGGGGTTCTTGTACTGCGCCGAGCCGGAGCCCTGCAGCACCGGCACGACGTTGTTGGCCCCGGCGATGACATCGTTCTGCACCGCGCCCGTGGACGCAGTGCCGACGGATACGGTCAGCACCTTGTAGGCCCGGGTGCCCAGGGTGAGGATCGGCAGCCCGTCCGGGCCATAGAACTCGGCTTTCGCGTCGGCCATCACCACATCCCCCAGCGCGAACGGACAACGCCGCCGGCATCCTTCAGCGTCAGCAGCGTGTTCGTGATCTCCATGGAGCCGCTACCGCTCACCGCGCCGCGGATAATCGTCGTCCCGGACGTCGTCTTGCATTCGATGCAGTTGGCCTGCGTACACGCGGCAACACCGATGTTCGGGCCGAACCACTCCATGAGGTCGCCGTTTGCCCCGAATCCGTTGCCGATGATCTTCTGGAACCCGCTCTTCCAGACCCTGAAGTAGCCGTCCCGGTACTCCGTTCCATCGACTCCGGCAGGCGACATGATCCGGAACACATGGGCGGCAACGTTGAATTCACTGATGATGCCGTTGTTGATCGACTGCACGCCGCTGATGACATTGCCGACGGTCAGGTATACGCCCCAGGTGGCTTTCGCCTGGGTGATGCCAAGCTCGTTCACGGACACGCGCGCGTCCAGCGCCGTGGTCGCATTAGCGTTGGTGGTGACCCTGCCATCGAGCGTAGTAATGGACGACTGCACGCTCACCAGCTGCTGGCTATGCGACGTGAGCGTGTTCCCCTGGCTGGTCTGCGTCGTCTGCAGGTTGCTGATCGCTGTGCCCTGGGCTGTCTGAGTCCCCTCGACATTGCCGACTCGGCCAGTCAGGACGGTGACCCGCTGCGCCTCGGTCGTCACCCGTCCATCTACAAGGTCGACGCGGGTATTGGTCTGGACAATCGCTGAGGCATTTGCGCCAGCAAGGACGCCAGCTTGCTTGGCAAGCTCCAGGTTATTGGCGTCGATGGCATTGAGCAGCGCCTGCCGCTTCTCATAGACCGCGAGCCATAGCTCACGCCACTTCTGCCCGGCCTTGGCGGTCAGATCACCCCTGATCCGAATTCCGACTCGGAATCGCCCACGCAGCGCGATTGATGCGGACATCTGCCCGAGCGCATCCAAGCCAACACTTGACCTACCGCCAATCGACCTGCTGCGAGAAAGCTGACCACCAGCTGCAAACTGCACAGCAGTGGCGCCATGAATGCTGCGCGTCGGGGTCAACGAAGCTAGCGAGTTGAAGCCGAGCACAGCCGCGCCGCTGAGACTCACTACACCAGAAAGGACACCTACCATGCCGAACGACAGGGTGGCATGCCCGATTGTTCCGGCAGGCGTCAGCGAGCCGGCCAGCGCGAAGGAAAGCCAGGACTGGCCTACCAGCGGCACAAGCGGCTGCGCAGCACCTCCAGCAGCCACGCCAAGCGAAGTGGAGCCAACAACGTCGTAGTAGCGCGGCCCGTTCGCGCCCAACGCCCGCACGCTGCCGCCCGGCAGGCGACGGCGCGCACCGTTCGGCAGGATGCGGAACACGGTCATTGGACGGGAGCCTCGCTTTCAGCGTGCAGGTCGGCAACGTACTGCTTGATCAGCTTCACGACTTCCATCCCGGTTATCGTCTTACCGTCGATCTCGAAACTACGCTGGGCGAAATCGCCCACGGTCTCGCCAATCGTCCCGAGGGGGTCCATCCGCTCGAATTCATCGTCCCAGTACTCGAGTCGATGCAGTTCCATAGAGATGGACCCGGCAGCGGTATCAACCGGGTTTGCTCGGATGCGGATGTCGGCTGCGTAGACTTCGCGCCTGATATGTACGTTCTGCCGTTCTTCGATGGTGATTGCCATGGTCGTCTCAGATTTATGGCGCGAATGCGCCGCGCCAGACGCGCTTAGCAGCGCGGGTGGTTTGGGTGGCGGCGTCGCGTATTTCTACGAGCACCCTCCCACTTTGTGACACGCTGAATGAAACACTGCGCCCACCGAATGAGCTAAGCGCCAACCATGTACCAAAGGTGCCAGTCGCAGTGCCCGCCTCCAGCGTAAAGCGCACGTCATACGAGCTTCCCGGCGTCTCGGTGTCGGTGGCTGTGTACCAAATTCCAGGGATGTAGGTGTCCTGTCCGGCGTTGTTCCTGTAGTAGCAACGTCCATCCCTCGCCAAGTAGAAAGCGCAGTTGCCAGAGGCAACGGGGATCTCGAAGTCAATCAGCTTCACGAGAGCTTTTGACGTGACAGATCCAATTATTCCGACGCTGAACACTATGTGCTCCCCAGGTCGCCAAACAGCAGCCATTCGTTGAGGCCCGTACGCTTCAGTCCCCACGGTGCGTTCTGTCCGTCCGTCGTCGCCGTGCGATTTGAGCGCTTTCGCAGCGTTACGCCTGGGCCAGCAACAAACGTCACCGCCCCAGCGCCCCACTGGGCGCCTTCCAGCTGGATGTCGTCAGGCCACGCCACGGACGACTGTGGCGGGATAGTGATCGTCTGCGCGGTCGCGTTGTTGCAGCGATTGAAGCGGTTCATGTTCGACAGCCCGAGCGTGGCCGCAGAGCCCGAGATCTCGACCGATGCAGCACCGCCGCTTTCCAACGTTAGTTGGCCGCTGTTCAACGACAACCGCATGCCGCTGCCTTGGACGATCTTCCCGAGCACGTAGCCGGCAATCTTTGCCGCGGGCAAGCGCCACCAGCTGTTCGGGACAGGAGACTCCGCTGCAGGATTCCCGTCAGGCCGTTCGATCTCCAGCATGTCGGTGTCGGCCAGCATTGGCACCTCGTCCATGCTGCCGATGCTGTATGCAGTCTCGTCTGCCATGCCGCACCTCAGGCCGGTTCCGCGGTGGAAACGCTGCCGGTGAGGTCACCGGGCTTGAAGCGAAGCTCTTGGCCAACCGTCACTGTGACCGGGTTCACCAGCTTCCCGCGCAGCAGGACCTTGCCAGCTCCAGTAGCCGCGTTGCCGATGGTGAAGTGGGTCAGAATCGAACCCGCGCCGCCCATCGCCTCGCCGAACTCGATGGACCCGCCGTTCTCGAAGTCCGCTCCGCTCGCGTCCCACGAAGCCGGGGCCACCAGCTTGCGGGCATAGCCGCCGTAGGTTGCCTCGCTGGTGGTCTGGTTGCCCGCCGGACCTGTATCTGCCGTGTGCAGTGCGATGTAGGTGGGCCCGAAGGTCTGGGACTTGAACACCGCGATGAGCAGGTCGTTCGCAAAGGCAGTAGATGCGCTCATTTCTTCTCCTTGATGGTGATGGCATACGTCCCACCGACCACGAGCGCTTGCGCCTCGCTTGCGGGAACGTGAATGTTGAATGGCAGTCCGGATGTGGACGGGAGCGGGCTGAACTGCAACATGATCTGGCCCGGGGTCGTCGCCATCTCGGCTTTCCCCTGGAGGGTCATCTGGATCGTCTTCATGGGGCTCTCAGGTCAAATAGGTGACGCCGCTTGGGTCGTCCCAGCGGGTCGGAAGGGTCAGGGTTTCCATGTATTCGGCCAGGGCATCTAGCGCGTCGTTGTAGGCGGTCTTTTCGTCGACTACTTCGGACAGATCGGCCTGAGCATTGATGCCATCGCGCTCGCCCATAACGGCGGCGAAGTCGATCCGTAGCTGCGGCTTTTCGACGGGTGAGATGATCTCGTCGTCGTCAATCGCATCGATTCGCTTGCGCTCTGCTGCTACCGCTGCCTCGCGTGCGGAACGCTCCTCCCTAAGCTTCTGTTCTTGCTCCTCGGCCTTTTCCTCGATCTCCTTGGCTCGATCCTCCGCTTCCTTCGCGTCCCCCTCGAATCTGAGCCGGTTTGCCTCATCGATCTGGCGCTGTAGCTCGATCAGCTTCGCGGTCACGTCCTCGGGATCGAGGCCTTCGATGATTTCGCCAAGGTTTGGGCCCAGCGTGCGCACAGCGGTTTGCATGCCCACGGACAATTGACCAGCCGTGTTGCGCGACCGACACGCGATGGTCCAGGTACCGGCCGGCGGAAGAACGCTCTCGAATGGCGCGGTGTAGTAGCCAGACTCCCCCACGGGGGTCATCGCATCCCACACCGGCATTAGCACTTCGCCTTCCGTGTAGCGAATCTCCACGCCCGCGAAGTCGGGCGAGCGCATCGTGTCCTCCAGCCATCCCCAGGTGTACACGCGGACGCCGCCGCTCCGCTCGACCACATCGAACAGGTCTACCAGCACCGGCGGCAGCCCGGCGCTGCCGGTCGTGTAGACCACCTGCACCGCCACGCCGGCCTCCCCATTCGGGGAGAACGGCCGCACGACGATGGTGTACGTGCCCGGCTCGTTGATGCGCCACGTTGCCGTCCGCGTCACCGTCTGGGCCACGTCCTGCAGCTCGCCGCCGGCGCCGGCCGCCCGAACCACCGTTGCCCCCACAGGCCCAGTCACGTCGAACGTGGCCGTCAGCTCGGTGAAGGTGGTGTTTCCCTGGACGATCTGGGCCTCGCTGATCCGCAGGTTGCTGGCCACCGGCCGGGTCTGAAGGAGCGATTGATTCGGCGCCGGGATGTAGTGCCCGGTGAGCACGTAGTCCCAGAACTCCGGCCCCTCCGGCACCACCCGCACCGCGGCGCCCTTCAAGTCCGGCTCCGGCTCGATGCTGGTCACGCGCACCCGGTAGCCCGGCGTCTGCCGGAAGTCGTAGACCCAGATCGTGTCGTGGGCCGGGTTGTCCGGATCGGAGCCGGGGATGGCGGCGTCTGCCGGCCATGGATCGGCCAGCGTGATGCTGTTGCTCGTGCCGCTGAACGGCTGCACGCGCAGCACCCGGTACACCCGCTCGCCGGGGATGCGCAGCCCGATGTACGCATTGCCCGCCGCCGGCGCCGGGACGGGCTCGTCCAGTAGCAGCGTCATCGCGCCGCCGGTACCGCTGGCGTCCTGGACACGCCCGCCGTAGCCCCACTGCGTTAGGTCGTGCTGCAGGGCCAGCAGCGACAGCCGCTGGTAGCTCAGGTGCTCGATGTCCGTGCTGTAGCCGATGTCCTTGTACTGGTACAGGTGCTGGGCCAGATGCCAGCGCGCGGCTCGGGCCGCGTGCTGCTCCGTGCTCACGCCCTCCCCTGACACCTGGGCCGGGTTGAGCATGATGTCCACACCCGGCGCTGGCACCCGCAGGGTCTTGGCCTGCCAGTCGGTCGAGTCGATGTACGTGTACTCGATGCCGTCCGCGGCGTTCGCCAGCGTGTAGTCGACCTGGAACGTGCCCCTCTTGATCGTCGGCATGGCGACGACGCCGGACAGCGGCTGTTCCTGCGCTGCCCAGACCACGCCCAGCCGCCCACCGGCCCAGGTGATCTCGCCGAAGCCCGCGCGCGCGATGGCGGCCAGCACGTCGGTGTGGCTGCGCGCCTCCTTCACGTAGAAGTCGTAGGTGTAGCCATTAGCGGCGCAGTGCAGGGAGAACGCCTTCCACGAATCGATGTCGATCTGCGCGTCCGCCAGCGCCATGCCCGCCAGCAGGCGCGAGCCGGCCCAGATGCCGCGCGCGTACGCCAGGCACTGTGCCCCGGGGTTGCTGCTCTCCTTCGTCACCCACGCCGTGCCGGTCCACTCCGGGATCGGCGCCGCGAAGGCGACGCCCCGCAGCTCGTCCGGCGAGCCATTGAGCTGGCCGGTGGCCTTGATCCGCACGCCGCTGCGCGCGATACCGGTGTAGTCGGCGTCGTCCGCCTGGACCGACGTGAGCTGCGTCCACTGGAAGTCGTTCTTCTGGGTGTTCTTCCCCTCGTAGTTGCCCTGCCCCAGCATGCGCACGCGCACGTCGTACTGCCCGCGCGCGACGTCCCGGGCCAGCGTTGCCCGGCGCACGTCGAACCGGTCCGAGCGGAACGTCTGGGATGCCAGCGGCTGCCAGTTCGTCGTGCCCACCGGGCGGTACTGTGCTTCGACGGTCTCCGAGACGTAGTAGCTCTTGCCGCTGGTGCCGGTGCCGCCCAGCACGTACTCAAGGTTGATCTGGATGCGCACCGTGTCGGCGCTGGTTGTGCGCTGCACCCATGCCTTGTCCTTGGTCAGCTCCGCGCCGTCGATGGTGTCCGCGTTGCTGTACAGCGGGATGGTCTGCTCCGGCATCTGGCTGTAGCCAGCGTGGTAGACCTGCACGCCGTCGTAGTTCGACAGGGGCGTGTCGCCGTTGTACAGGGCTTCGATGCGGCCCACGTTGATGCCGGCCGACAGCAGCAGGCCGAGGAACTGATCGTTGCCCTCGTACCAGGTGTACGGCTTGCTCAACAGGTCCGGGGTGATCTGCGCCCGGCCGAACAGCAACGGGTACGGCTCGTATAGCCGCAGCTGGTTGCGCGCGCCGCTGATCGAATGCACCGGGTCTTGCTGCCGGTTGTCCGCACGCGGCGGCTTCGGTGCCAGCACCTTGTTGACCAGCATGGCGCCGGCCATATAGACAGCCGCTGCCGCCGCGTAGCCGGCAACACCCGTCAGGCCCATGAACGCACCGCCAGCCATACCGCCGGCGCCGAACGTGAAATAGGTCAGGGCCAGCACGGCGACGAGAGCAAGCGCAGAACGGCCGACGCCGCCGCGGACCTCGATCACCTGCCCCTGCTTCGGGTAGACGTGGTGCCACAGGTGCCGCTCGACGGCACGGCCGCCGATGCACACCTCCCACCGCTGCCCGTCCAACTCCGGCACGTTGCGCTGCAGGATGGCGTACAGGCTCTCGCCGGCGCGCGCCTCCCACACAACGTTCCGCTGGCCGTCCAGCATCAGCGGATGCGGGGTCACGATCAGCTGGCCCGGCCCAAGCGGCGGTTGTTGCATCACGCCCATGCGTAGTAGCCCTCTATCCTCAGCCCGAAGTCGGGCAGCTCGCGCAAGCGGTGCAGCACGCTGCAGCCGTTGCGCCCGTTCGTGTGGAGTACCCAGCCCTCGTGGGCCAGGAAAAAGAAAACCCCGGCATGGCCGGGGCGCTTCTGTCCGTGTTCGACCATCAGGACGAGATCCCCGTCCTGTGGCGTGTCCGTTCGTCGTCCATAGGGGCGCGACAGCTCCCCAAGGGCCGCCTGCCCTTCCACGCCCCGCGGTCGACGCCCTGGAAGCTGAACCGTGCGGCCGAACAACGCCCGTTGCACCAGCACCACCAGGTCGGCGCAGTCGAACTCCCGCTCGTCGTACGGGATGGCGACAAATCGCTCCACATCGGCCAGGCGCATCAGAACGCCCCCGGCGCGGTGAACGGGTTGTAGCGCAGCCGCACTGCCTGCTGGCGCATGATCGCGTCGTAGCCGCACTGCGCCGTCGCCGTCCTGGCGTTGACCGACACCTGCGTCAGCGGAAGCAGGAAGGTCCGTTCGATGACGTTGGGGGCAGCTCGGTCGCTCAGCAGCAGCCGGGCCATCACTACGTCGCCGGGCAGCAGCCGCTCCAAGTCCTCCGTGATGCCCCGGCCCACGTTGTCCATGGTCAGCACCGCCCGCGGCGTCTGTCCGCCCACGTCGCTGGGCAGCTTGAACCCGAACGGCACGCCGACGTACTCAATCCCGTTGCTCGTCCAGTTCTGCGTGTCGTTCACCAGCCGCAGGGTCTCGCCGAACGAGGGGGCAGTGATCTCCAGGAACAGCAGCGTCCCGGCCGTGTCGGTAACACGCTGCCGGCGCTCGGTGAAGGTCGTCATCGCAGGTACTCCATCACGACCGCCCGACTGGCGATGAAGAACGCCGGCCCCAGCGGGGAGAGAGTGCCGATGTTGCCACCCTCAAAGCGCGCGGTGATCGTCGCACCCGTCCGTGGGTGCTTGATCTGGAACCAGCCGATGCGCTTGATGGTGTCGAAGTACCACGACTCGAAAGCCTCGATGTCCTCCTTCTTCCGGAAGAACACCGTAGCGTTCACCTTAACCATGACCTGCGTGTTCAACAGGCGCTGCTTGGGTACGCCACGCTCCATTTCGGTGCGCTCCACCGCAGGGTCGAACGACTCCGTGAAGCCATCCGTCAGGATGTGCGCGTAGCTTGGAAAAACAGCCATTACAATCAGACCTCGCTTCCCTATGGAAAGGTTATGGAAGAGTCAGAACTGGATCGAATCGGGAGTTCCGTATCCACCACTGTCCTTGTCGCACTCGCCCTGGCGCTCGCCGCCCGAGATAGCGATGACGCACGCGGCACCCTTAGAGACCTCATTTCGGCCGCCGAAGAGCAGATCGGGGATTCGATCAGGCGCCTTCGACACGTCATCCCGGATGACCAACTGGAGCGCGTTACGCACTCGGCACAGCACAACACAATGGCCGTCGGCAGGATTGCCGACAGCCTCCTGCGCCATATGGGCTCACCACCCGCTCAAGACTAGATCGCGTCGCTAAGCCTGAAACGCGACTTCTGAGCCTGATATGTAGAGCCCGTACCGTTAGCGATATTCGATCCGATGTAGCGGTCAACTTGATCAAGCAGGACGTCGATATCAATGCCGCCGGCCTCGTTGCGCCGGGCAGTCGCTGATGCCCCGCCCGGTGCGCCGTGAACATTGACTGTCACGTCGATCGAGCCACCGCCGGCAGCAGAGACGCCCAAGCGCCCGTCTGGACCGCGACGGAGCGGCATGATCGCCTCCGGCCCCGCCTCTCCGAACACGCCGGCACCCTTG
>JGI26529J51215_1000936_pt1 | contig 17638 bp, 19 predicted proteins | sample ThiBiot_500_biof_FD_51215 | JGI IMG/M metagenome (IMG submission 51215)
TCCAATCCCTTCATCCTGCCGGTACCCGGCGCCGACCTGCCCGGCGTGATCAGCTTCCGCGACATCGCCGACGTCGACGCGATGATCCGTGCGTCCAGCCAGTACAAGCACGCGGTCGTCATCGGCGGCGGCCTGCTGGGGCTGGAAGCCGCCAACGGCCTGATGAAGCGCGGCATGGATGTGGCCGTGGTGCATATCGGCCCTTGGCTGATGGAACGCCAGCTCGACGAACCCGCCGCACGCCTGCTGCAGAAGAGCCTGGAAGAAAAAGGCATGAAGTTCCTGCTGCAAAAGCAGACGGCGGAACTGGTGCAGGGCGAGTCCGGGCGGGTGGCGGCGATCAAGTTCAAGGATGGCGATTCCGCCCCCGCCGATCTGGTGGTGATGGCCGTCGGCATCCGTCCCAACACCGAGCTTGCCGAATCCGCCGGCCTGCACTGCAACCGCGGCATCGTCGTCAACGACACCATGCAGACCTTCGATCCGCGCATCTATTCCATCGGGGAATGCGCCGCCCACCGTGGCGTCGCCTACGGACTGGTCGCACCGCTGTTCGAGCAGGCCAAGGTGTGCGCCAACCATCTCGCGCATTACGGCATCGGCCGCTACCAGGGTTCGGTCACGTCGACCAAACTCAAAGTCACCGGCATCGATCTCTTCTCGGCCGGCGATTTCATCGGCGGCGAGGGCACCGAGTCCATCCTGTATTCCGATCCCCTCGGCGGCGTGTATAAAAAACTGGTCCTCAAGGACAACAAGCTGGTCGGCGGCGTGATGTATGGCGACACCGTCGACGGCGCCTGGTATTTCTCGCTGCTGCGGGACGGCAAGAACGTGTCCGAGCTGCGCGACCACCTGATGTTCGGCCAGGACCACTGCGGCAACCTCGGCCATCAGGGCATCAACAAGGCTGCGACGATGACCGACGACATGGAGGTGTGCGGCTGCAATGGAATTTGTAAAGGCGACATCGTCAAGGCGATCCGCGAGAAGGGGCTGTTCACGCTGGAGGACGTGAGGAAGCACACCAAGGCCTCGTCGTCGTGCGGCTCATGCNCCGGCCTCGTCGAGCAGATCCTTGCGGTGACCGCCGGCGGCGACTATTCGGCCGCGCCGAAGACGAAGTCGATGTGCGGCTGCACCGACCACACCCACGAGGCGGTGCGCGAGGCGATCCGTGAGAACAAGCTGCTGACGATTCCGCAGGTGATGCAGTTCATGGAATGGCGCACGCCGAATGGCTGCGCCAGCTGCCGCCCGGCGCTCAACTACTACCTGATCTCGACTTGGCCGGGCGAGGCGGAAGACGATCCGCAGTCGCGCTTCATCAACGAGCGCGCCCACGCCAACATCCAGCGCGACGGCACTTATTCGGTGATCCCGCGCATGTGGGGCGGGCAGACCACGCCGGCCGAGCTGCGCCGCATCGCCGAGGTCGCCGAGAAATATGCCATCCCTTCGGTCAAGGTCACCGGCGGCCAGCGCATCGATCTCTTGGGCGTGAAGAAGGAGGACCTGCCGAAGGTGTGGGCCGATCTCGACATGCCGTCCGGCCACGCCTACGGCAAGGCCCTGCGCACGGTGAAGACCTGCGTCGGCTCCGAGTGGTGCCGTTTCGGCACGCAGGATTCGACGCAGATGGGCATCGACCTCGAGAAGGTGTTCTTCAAGATGTGGGCGCCGCACAAGGTCAAGCTCGCGGTGTCGGGCTGCCCGCGCAACTGTGCCGAGGTCGCGATCAAGGACGTCGGCATCATCGGCGTCGATTCCGGCTGGGAGATCTACGTCGCCGGCAACGGCGGCATCAAGACCGAGGTCGCACAGTTCCTGGTCAAGGTGAAGACGCCCGACGAGGTGATCGAGNATTCCGGCGCCTTCCTGCAGCTGTACCGCGAGGAGGCGCGCTACCTCGACCGCACCGTCCACTACGTCGAGCGCGTCGGCCTCGACTATGTGAAAAAGAAAATTCTCGACGATGCCGACAACCGGCGCGCGCTATACGAGCGTCTGCTGTTCGCGCTGTCGGTCGAGCGCGATCCCTGGGTCGAGCGTGCCAGGGAAGGCAAGCTCAAGCATGAATTCGAAACCGTCGCCGCATGAAGGAAGCACACGATGAATAACTGGACTGACATCCTGGATGTGGACGACATCCCCAAACTCGGCGCACGCGTGGTGCGCCACGGCAGTCTGGATATTGCCGTGTTCCGTACCGCCGACGATGAGATCTTCGCGCTGGAGGACCGTTGCCCGCACAAGGGNGGTCCGCTGTCGCAGGGGATCGTGCATGGCAGGAAGGTCGCCTGTCCGATGCACAACTGGAACATCGAGCTGGATTCCGGTTGTGCGGTGGCGCCGGATCATGGCTGCGCGCGCGAATTCGCAGTGAGAGTCGAAGCGGGCCGGGTGTGGCTGGATTTCACTGAAGCGGTCAGCGCCACTGCGTGAAGTCCAGTGCCCCCTCCCTCGATCCCAGGGGGATCAACGCCCCTCGGGCAGCACGATGTTGACTTCGAGTACTTCGTAGTTGCCCTGCTTCTCGAGCCCAACCTTGATGTCGTCGGGGTTGACCGGGAAGTATTTGGAAATCACCGCAACCAGATCCTTTTGCAGCTCAGGCAGGAAATCCGGGCCGGACGCGCAGGCGCGTTCGTGCGCGATGATGAGTTGCAGGCGCTCTTTGGCGACCGAGGCAGTGGCTTTCTTTTCGCCGAAAATGAGGGAGAGCCAGGACATGTCACTTGCCTCCGAACAGACGCTTGATCAGGCCCGGCTTCTCGTACTCGACGAAGCGCAGCGGGTGTTCTTCGCCGAGGAAGCGGGCGATCGCATCCTGGTAGGCGTCGGCCACCGGCGTGCCTTTCTGGTGGATCGCGGGGATGCCCTGGTTGGAGGCCTGCAGCACGGCCTCGGATTCGGGAATGACGCCCAGCAGCGGAATCCGCAGCAGTTCCTGGATGTCGGTGTAGGTCAGCATCTCGCCTTCGTGCGCGCGCTTCGGCGAATAGCGCGTGACCAGCAGGTGCTCCTTCACCGGCTCGCGGCCTTCGATGGCGCGGCGGCTCTTCGACTGGATGATGCCGAGGATGCGGTCGGAGTCGCGCACCGATGAGACCTCGGGGTTGGTGACGACGATCGCCTCGTCGGCGAAGGTCAGCGCCATGACCGCGCCGTGTTCGATGCCGGCGGGCGAATCGCAGACGATGTAGTCGAAGCCCTGGTGTTCCAGTTCCTTCAGCACCTTCTCCACGCCTTCCTCGGTGAGTGCATCCTTGTCGCGCGTCTGCGAGGCGGGCAGCACGAACAGGTTGTCGCAGTGCTTGTCCTTGATCAATGCCTGGTGCAGGTTGGCGTCGCCCTGGATGACGTTGACGAAGTCGTACACCACGCGGCGCTCGCAACCCATGATGAGGTCGAGGTTCCTGAGGCCCACGTCGAAGTCGATCACGGCCGTCTTGAAGCCGCGCAGCGCGAGGCCGCTGGCGATCGAGGCGCTGGTGGTGGTCTTGCCGACGCCGCCCTTGCCGGAGGTGACAGTGATGATGGTGGTCACGGAGCTTCCTTTTTTTACGTGAGGTTAGAGAGGTTCAATGACGATCTGGCTGGTGTCGGCCAGGCGGATCTGCGCCGGCTTCTTCGCCACGGCGGCGTCCGGCGCGGTTTCGAAGGTGCGGTACACGCCGGCGATCGACACCAGTTCGGCTTCGAGATACGTGGTGAAAATCCGCGCCGAGGTGTCGCCGCGCGCGCCCGCGAGTGCTTTTCCCTTGAGCGGCGCATAGACGTGGATGCTGCCGTCGGCGATCACTTCCGCGCCGGGGTTGACCGCGGCCAGCACGACGATGTCGCCGCCGGCCGCGTAGACACGCTGGCCGGAGCGCAGCGGCTTGTCGATGATGCGGGTGGCGGAAGCTGCGGCCGGCTCCGCTGCGGGTTCGGCCGCCGATGCCGGTTCGGCGACCGGTTCAGGTTCCGGCGCGGGGGCCGCTTCGGCGGCGACGATGGCCGGCGCAGGCGCCACATCGTTCAGCACCAGCAGTCCTGCCTGTCTAGCGCTGGCGGCCAGTTCGGCCGACGCGTTCTGCACCGCAAACGGGTTCAGACCCCGGCTCTTCAGTTCCTGCGCCAGCCAGCCCCAGTCGGGCGAAGGCGCGTCCGCCGGTAGGCGTCCGCATTCGAATACCGCCGGCTCGCCGCCGAAGAAATCCGGCGTCGCGGCGAACAGCGTGGAAATATGGGTATCCAGCGCGGCGTGCTCGGCGCTGTTGAGGATGACCTGGATCCCGGCGAGCCGCGTGGTCTTCAGTTCCAGCGCGGGCGCGGGGCGGGGCTCACGTCGGCGCGGCATGGCGGGCAGGGGTCTGGAAATTCACAAAACGGACGGTTCGAAAGCAACCCCGAGAGTCTAGCCGCACCGGCCACGCGGGGCAACCGCGGGCTGCCCCGGACGCGCGTTCAGGCCGCTTCTTTGGGCCGCATCTGGCGGCTGTAGAGGAATTCCAGCACCTGGCTGCGCAGCGCGTGATAGTGCGGGTCGTGCGCCAGCGCGAGGCGGTCGCGCGGGCGCGGCAGGTCCACGCTGAGGATTTCGCCGATGGTCGCGGCCGGGCCGTTGGTCATCATCACGATGCGGTCGGACAGCAGCACCGCCTCGTCGACGTCGTGGGTGACCATGATGACCGTGCTCTGCGTTGCCGCGACGATTTTCATCAGTTCGTCCTGCAGGTGGGCGCGGGTCAGCGCGTCGAGCGCCCCGAAGGGTTCGTCCATCAGTAGCACTTTCGGCTCCATCGCCAGCGCGCGGGCAATACCGACGCGCTGCTTCATGCCGCCGGAAATCTCGCCCGGCAGCTTGTTGGCGGCGTGAGTCAGGCCGACGAGCTCGAGCGCGGCCGTGGTACGTGCCTTCAGCTGAGCCTTCGATTCGCTGGCGCCGAACACCTTTTCCACCGCGAGGTAGACGTTCTCGAACGCGGTGAGCCAAGGCAGCAGCGAGTGGTTCTGGAACACTACCGAACGCTCCGGCCCCGGGCCCCTGATTTCCTTGTTGGCGAGCAGCAGCACGCCGTCGGTGGCGTCGAGCAGCCCCGCCACCAGGTTCAGCAGCGTGGACTTGCCGCAGCCGGAATGGCCGATCAGCGCAATGAACTCGCCCTCATCGATGTTGAGGTTGATGTCGGTGAGCGCGGTGAACTTGCCTTTCTTGGTACTGAACACCATGCCGGCGTTTTCGATCTGGACGTAGGATTGCATGTCTTTCTCCGTGAGGGGCGAGGCGTCAGGCGTGAAGAAGGGCGTGCGTGCGGGTTCGCCTCACGCCTCACTCCTTACGCCTTACTCGTAGGAAAACCGCTTTGCCAGCAGCATCAGCCCCTGTTCGAGCAGCAGGCCGACGATGCCGACGATGAAGATGGCGATGATGATGTGGGCGACGTTGAGGTTGTTCCACTCGTCCCATNCCCAGAAGCCGATGCCGACGCCGCCGGTGAGCATCTCGGCGGCGACGATCACCAGCCAGGCCACGCCGATCGACAGCCGCACGCCGGTGAGCACATAGGGCAGCACCGCCGGGAACAGGATCTTGGTGAACACCTTGAGCTCCGACAGGTTCAGCACGCGCGCGACGTTCATGTAGTCCTGCGGGATGCGCTGCACGCCGGCGGCGGTGTTCAGAACCATCGGCCAGATGCTGGAGATGAAGATCACCCAGATCGACGCCGGCTCGGCCTTCTGCAGCACCAGCAGGCCGATCGGCAGCCAGGCCAGCGGNGATACCGGGCGCAGGATGCTGATGATGGGTGACAGCATGCGGTTGAGGAAGTCGAAGCGGCCGACCATGAAGCCGAGTGGAATCCCCACCAGCGCGGCGGCGCCGAAGCCCATGCCGACGCGGTAGAGCGAATTGAGGATATTCCAGCCGATGCCCTGGTCGTTGGGGCCGTTGTCGTAGAACGGATCGGAAAACAGTTCCACCGCCGAATGCCAGGTTTCCACGGGGCCGGGGATGTTCTTGACGCTATGGGCGGTCAGTCCCCACAGGCCGATGAACAGCAGCATGCCGAGCAGGGGCGGGATGGCGTTCCTGAACAGGGTCAGCGTGTTCTCGACGAGGCGCTTGCCCGATTCGGTTTCGAAATAGGGAACGCGGCGGGTGGGGAGGGCCGCCGCCGGCACCGGGGGCGGTGGGGCGATGTCCTCGCCCGACAGGATGTCGTTCAGATTTTCGGTTGTTGCATTGACTGCACTCATATCGCACTCCTGGATGTTTACGCGGCGGCGGCGGCCTACTTCATGGCTGATGCCAGCGTGGCGGCGGCTTCCGCCCACACCTCGAACAGCTGGGCTGCCGTGTCCTTGATCGGCAGCACCTGCTGCCTGCTGCTGCGTACCAGTGCAATTTTTTCCGGGGTCATGGCCATTCCTTTCTTCAATCAGGCCTTGATCTTGAAGCTATCCGCGTAGGCCTTGGGGTTCTTGCCATCCCACACCACGCCGTCGATCAGCTTGCTGCTGCGCATGTCGGACTTCGGCAGCGGCGTCTTCGTCATCGCGGCGGCCTGCTTGTAGATGTCGATGCGGTTGACCTTCTTCGCCACGGCCAGGTAATCCGGATGCTCTTTCAGCAGTCCCCAGCGCTTGTGCTGGGTGAGGAACCACATGCCGTCGGACAGGTAGGGGAAGCCGACCGCGCCGCCGTTGTAGAACTTCATGTAGTTGGGGTCCTGCCACTTCCTGCCGATGCCGTTGTCGTACTGGCCGAGCATGCGGTCTTCGATCGAGTCGAAGTCGGTGTTGACGTAGGACTTGGCCGAGATGATCTTCGCGACTTCCGAGCGGTTCGACATGGTGTCGATGTACTTCGATGCATCGAGAATGGCCGCCACCATCGCGCGCGCCGTGTTCGGATATTTCTGCACGAACTCGGCGGTGGTGCCGAGCACCTTCTCCGGGTGATCCTTCCAGATGTCCTGCGTCGTCACCGCGGTGAAGCCGATGTTGTCGTGAATCGCGCGCGCACCCCACGGCTCGCCCACGCAGAAGCCGTCCATGTTGTCGACCCGCATGTTGGCGACCATCTGCGGCGGCGGCACGGTGATGACCTTGGCCTGGGTGAAGGGGTTGATGCCATNCGCCGCCAGCCAGTAATACAGCCACATCGCGTGGGTGCCGGTGGGGAAGGTCTGCGCGAAGGTGTATTCCTTCGGCTCGGCGGCGACGAGGCGGGCGAGCGAGGCGCCGTCGGTCACGCCCTTGGCCTTCAGCTGGNTCGACAGCGTGATCGCCTGGCCGTTGTTGTTGATCGTGGCGAGCACCGCCATGTCCTTCTTCGGCCCGCCGATCCCCATCTCCACGCCGTAGATCAGGCCGTACAGCACGTGCGCCGCGTCGAGTTCGCCGTTCACCAGCTTGTCGCGCACCGCCGCCCACGAGGCTTCTTTCGAGGGCGTGATGGTGAGGCCGTATTTCTTGTCGAATCCCTTCACCGACGCCATCACGACCGACGCGCAGTCGGTGAGCGGGATGANGCCGATGTTGAGGTTGGGTTTCTCCGGCGCGTCGGAGCCGGCGGCCCAGGCACCCTGGCGCACGCCGGGCGGCACCATGGCCATGAGGGCGGCGGCGACGGAAAGTCCGGTGGTCTTTTTCATGAAATCACGCTTGCTATGGTCTTGCACAATGGGTTTGTTCGGGGTGTCGCTCACGGTGTGTTCTCCAAATGCCCAGAGGGCATAAATAAAAAAGGCGTCGCCTTCAGGGCGGACGCCTTTGTCCAGTGATGAATGATTTGACGGTCACGCTGAAAGCCACAACGTTGCGACTGTTCAGTCCAGGTTTAGCAACCGCTGTGCCAGCTTCCACAATGCCTTGTATTGCATGGGTTTTCAGGAAACCCGGCGGATCATGGGCCCTTGCAGGCCGTCCATTCGCGCACCCGTGCGGTGCATGTTTTCAGTGCCGTGCACCAATCGGGGCGGCACGCCTCATGCCAGCGGATTTTGCAGAATCTGCCGCGCAATGTCCGCCAGCTTCAGGCCGCGATCCATCGCCGCACGGCGCATCTCGCGATACNCCTCGGGTTCCGACGCGCCGGTCTGCTTGATCAGCAGCGCCTTGGCCTGGTCGATCAGCTTGCGTTCCGACAGTTCGAGCCGCGTCTGTTCCAACTGGTCGTGCAGCGCCTGGAAGGCCTCGAAGCGCGAGACAGCGACGTCGAGGATCGGCCGGATGCGCGCCGGGTCGAGGCCGTCGACCACATATGAGGTCNCCCCCGCCTGCGTCGCCGCGCGGATCGAATCCGGACTGCCGTCGCCGGTGAACATCACGATCGGACGCGGGCAGTCCTGGTTCACCACGCAGATGTGCTCGAGCGTATCGCGGTCGGGTGAGTCCTGCGCGATGATCACCACGTCCGGCCGCAGCGCCTGGATCTGCACGTCGAGGCTGCGCGCCGAATTCAGCGTGGCCGTCNCCACGCAGCCTGCCGCCTCCAGTGCGGGCACCAGCATGGCCAGCCGTTCCGGCTGGTTCTCAACAATCAGTACGCGCATGCTTGTTTCATGTTCTGGGTTGNCTCCAAAAAAAACGCGGCCTCCTGAGAGGCCGCTAAGTCGGAGGAGACTGCCTGAGCAACCTGGCCTTGCGGTTTGGATACTCAATCAGGATTTAGCAGGGGGCGTGCCAGCTCGCAGTTTGGTTAATAATCAAATACTTATTGACAATCGAGGGGCTGGGCAAGCTGGCCGGGATGTGCGCTTGTGGTGCATGAAGCGGGCTAACCGAATCAAAACGGGGCGCATGCGAGGTGGCCGGACATTTCGCTACCCGAATGTCCAGTCATCGCATACACGTCAGCGTGAACGGTCGTGGGATGGCCTGTCGCGGGGCCGGGCGGGCGGGTGCCGCCGCGGCGGATGCCGGACAGGCGGGTAATAGATCGGCTGGGGTACGTAAACCGGCTTCTCGATCACAATGGGGGCCGGAGGCTGCAGGGCCCGACGCCGGGCATCTTCGGCCTCCTGCGCGCGACGGGTGGCTTCCATTTCGCGGGCCAGTTCCTGGGCTTTTTTCGCCCGCACCTCGGCCTGGCGGATGGCTTCCGCGTCGGGTTGCGACGCGTCCTTCAATTGTTCCGCCTTGAANCCGGGCGGCGGCGGCAGAGAGGAATAGGTGATACGCCCCGCGCTGTCCCGCCATTTATACAGGGGTGCGGCCTGCGCCGCCTGCCAGGCAAACCCGATAAGCAGCAAACAAAGAAACTTGTGTGGAATCATCGTGGCTCCAGTCGGGATTCCCGGCACGCGGGAATCGCCATCTCGTTTCCCTTCTGGAAAGCAGGGCCGGACATTTCGCCCCGCCGATTCCGGCTTACGCGCAGCGCATCGCCGGCGTCAGCTTCATCCATTTCATCAGCCAGGCTTGTGCCCGCGCCCGGGCATGGCGCGTGGCGATTTTCTCCTCGGGCGTCTGGTCGGGGCGGAAGTCGAACGCGCGCCGCGCCATCGGATATTCCTGCCATTCCACCGGTACGCCGCGCTCCCACAACGCATAGAATGCCCGCCCGCCGTTCATGCGGCGTAGTTCGTAGTCGGCGTCGCCGATGAGATACAGGACCGGCGTCGTGATCTGCATGATCTCGGGCGCGACGCGAAACAGCTGATCCGGCTCGGGCGCGTTGGGATTCTGCATGTGGCCGTAGTAGCTGACGATGGCGGCGATATCGGGGCCGCGCCTGGCGGCCAGACGGATCGCGTAATAGGGGCCGCGCGACAGGCCGACGATGCCGACCGGCTGCTTGCAGGCATTGGGCAACGATTTCAGATAGTCGAGCCCGGCTTCCACGTCCATTTCGGTGTCGGGGTTGTGTGCCGACGGCCAGCGTTCGATGAAGCGGCCGCTCTGCCAGTCGGGGGCGACGACGAGAAAGCCTTGTTCGGCAAGTTCGCGCACGTGGGCGCGCTCGTCGCCCTCGTAGCCGCGCTTGGCGTGGATGAACAGCACGGGCGGGAACGGGCCCTTGCCGGCAGGCGTGGCGATTTCCACAGGCACCTCGGTGCCGTCGGCGGACTGGATGGTGGNTTTGCTCAGATCGACGGCCAGGGCGAGGGCCGGGGCCGCCAGCGCCGATGCTAAGATGGCGCCCGCGATGACGAGTCTTCTCATGGTCTTCTCCTGTCGTTTTTCTGGCCCTCATTCTAGGCCCGTGCCTTCGATTTCACGTGCAGTCAAAACGTACCCCGGATGGCAATGCCATCCGGGGCATGAATACCCGGCAGTGGCTGGGCGTCGGTCCCTTGAAGGGGACGGTTCGCCGTGAGCGCGTCCTTCGACGAGCCGTCGATCCCGCCGCGGCTGCGGCGGCCGCTTGCGGCCCTGTGGATTTCGCTGGGGCTGCATGCGGCCGTGATCGCACTGGTGCAGGTGGTGCCGCCTGCGGGCGTCAGTGTGGAGGCGCCGGTGATCGAGGTACGCCTGGTGGCGCCGCCGGCGCCCGCGGCCAATGTGCCGCCGCCATCGCCGGTCGTACTGTCGCCGGCGGTCGCGCCCGTTGCGCAGCCGGCCCCGAGCCCTGCGCCGGAGGCCTTGCCCGTGGCGCCGCCGCCTGTTGTCCCGCCGCCCGCCGCCACGCCGGCGCATGACGCGCCGTTGCCGATGGCGCCGACCGTGCCTGCAGCGGCAAAGACGGCACCGGCCCTTTCGCCGGAGGCGGCCCCGGTGCCGGCTGCCGCGCTTACCAGTTCGGTCGACCTCACCTATTACAACGCGCGCGATCTCGATGTGCAGCCGCACGCGCTGCGTGTCATCCGGCCGGACTATCCGGCCGAGGCCGACCGTCAGCGCGTGTCCGGCACGCTGCGTCTGCAATTGAAGCTGGAAGCCGATGGGCGCGTCAGCGACATCGAGGTCGTGAGCGCGACGCCGCCCGGCGTATTCGAGGACTCTGCGATCAAGGCGTTTCGCGATGCGCGTTTTGCGCCGGCACAGAAGAATGGCCGCCCGGTACGCGCACTGGTGGTGATCGAGGTGGTGTACGACTGGGCGGGCCAGCCTCGCTAGCGGGGCGACAGGCCGCGCGCCTCAGGAATCGGGCGGCGCGGCAAGTCCTTGCAGGATGGGACAGTCGGGACGGTGATCGCCGTGGCAGGCCTGTGCCAGTGCGACCAGGGTGGCGCGCATCTCGCTCAGTGCGGCGATGCGAGCGTCGAGGTCGGCGATATGGGCCTCGGCCAGATGTTTGACGTCGGCGCTGGCGCGTTCGGGGTCGTCCCACAGCGACAGTAACTGCCGGATCTGGTCGAGCGAGAATCCGAGGTCGCGGGCGCGGCGGATGAANCGCAGCAGGTGCACATCGCGTTCGCTGATATTGCCGGTAGCCCGAGAACGTGCGGCTGCTTTCGCGGATGAGNCCGATATGTTCGTAATGACGGATCATCTTGGCCGACACGCCGCTGGCGCGGGCGATTTCGCCGATGTTCATGTGCGGGGTCGCCAGCGCTTGAGCGTCAGCGCGTTCGTCACCACGCTGACGCTGGAGAAGGCCATGGCCGCACCGGCGATCACCGGGTTCAGGAAACCGAATGCCGCGAGCGGAATGCCGACCACGTTGTAGACGAAGGCCCAGAACAGGTTCTGCCGGATCTTGGCGTAGGTGCGTTTGGAAATGTCGATGGCGTCGGCCACCAGCGCCGGGTCGCCGCGCATCAGCGTGATGCCGGCCGTATGCATGGCGACGTCGCTGCCGGAGGACATGGCGATGCCGACGTCGGCCGCCGCAAGGGCAGGCGCGTCGTTGATGCCGTCGCCCACCATCGCCACGGTGTTGCCCGCAGTCTTGAGCTGGCTCACATGCGCCGCCTTGTCGGCCGGCAATNCCTCGGCCAGCACGGTGTCGAGGCCCAGTTCGCGGGCCACCGCCTCGGCAGCGCCGCGATTGTCGCCGGTGAGCATGACGGTCGTGATGACCTGTTCCCTGAGACGCGCCACGCCTGCGGCTGCGCTGGGTTTGACCGCGTCGCCGAAAGCCAGCAAGCCGAGCGCATGATGATCGCGGGCACGCGCCAGCCACGACACGCTGCGGCCTGCGGCTTCGTGTTCGGCGGCCCTGGCGTCGAGTGCAGCGGTGTCGACGCCGTTCTCGTTCATCAGGCGACGATTGCCCAGCCACCAGGTTTCGCCCGCCACCTCACCGGCGATGCCGCGGCCGGGCAGTGCCTGCTGCGCACGTGCAGGCTGCGGCGGGACAGAGCGGGCCGCGCTTTCCTCCAGCACCGCGCGCGCCAGCGGATGCTCGCTGCCGGCCTGCAGTCCGGCAGCGATGGCGAGCACCCTGTTCTGATCGCTATCGTCGGCCGCCAGATAGGCTGCCACGTGCGGCGTACCGTCGGTGAGCGTGCCGGTCTTGTCGAACACCACCGTGCCGATCTTGTGCGCCAGTTCCAGCGCTTCGGCGTCCTTGATCAGGATGCCATGGCGGGCGGCGACGCCGGNTCCCGCCATGATCGCGGTGGGGGNGGCAAGGCCCAGCGCGCACGGACAGGCAATCACCAGCACCGCCACCGCATTGAGGATGGCCTGCTCGGCGTTGCCGCCCAGCGCCCACCAGGCGATGAACGTGACCAGCGCAATGCCCATCACCACCGGGACGAACACCGCGCTGACCTTGTCCACCAGTCGCTGGATCGGCGCCTTGGCGGCCTGTGCGTTCTCCACCAGGCGGATGATGCGCGCCAGCGTGGTTTCCGTTCCCACCGCCGTGGTGCGTGCCACCAGCACGCCCTGCGCGTTGATCGCGCCGCCGGTCACCGTGTCGCCCGGCTGCTTGTCGACCGGCAGCGATTCGCCGGTGAGCAGGGATTCGTCGACCTGGCTCTCGCCTTCGGTTATCTCGCCGTCCACCGGCACTCGCTCGCCGGGGCGGATCACCACCATGTCGCCGACGCGGATCGCGTCGATCGGCATGTCGTGGTCGACGCCGTCGAGGCGTACGCGCGCGGTCGTCGGCCGCAGGGCCTGCAAGGCGCGGATGGCTTCGGTGGTCTGGCGCTTGGCGCGCGCCTCCAGCCATTTGCCGAGCAGCACCAGGCTGATCACCACTGCCGAGGCTTCGAAATACAGGTGCATCGCGCCGGCATGCGTCAGCAGCAGGTACAGGCTCAGGCCGTACGCCGCGCTGGTGCCGACCGCCACCAGCAGGTCCATGTTGCCGCTACCGGCGCGCAGGGCTTTCCAGCCGGCGCGATAAAAGCGCGCGCCCAGCCAGAACTGCACCGGCGTGGCGAGCGCCAGCTGCAGCCAGCCCGGCAGCATCCAGTGCGCGCCCAACAGGCTGGCAAACATGGGGGCGATCAGCGGCAGCGACAGCCCGATCGCCAGCGCAACCGGCCACCAGTCGGGCAGCGTGTGCGCCGGGGCGGGTGGGGGGGTGGCAGTGGTTTGTGGCAGTCGCGCCTCATAACCGGCGCGCGCTACCGCGGCAATCAGCGCGGCCGTCGACGTGCCCTGCGCCAGTGTTGCCGTCGCCTGTTCGGTGGCCAGGTTGACGCTGGCATCGAGCACGCCGGGTACTTTGTTCAAGGCTTTTTCCACCCGTGCCGAACAGCTTGCGCAGGTCATGCCGATGATGTCGAGTTTCAGCGATTCGGTCGGCACGCTGAAGCCGGCCTTTTCGATGGCACGCTGCACCGACGCCATATCGGTGTCGCCCACAACCGTCGCGATCTCGGTCGCCAGATTGACGGTGGCCTCGGTCACGCCCGGCAGTTGCTTGAGCACTTTTTCCACCCGCGCGGCGCAACTTGCGCAGGTCATGCCCTGGATGCCGACAGATAGTGGGTTGGTCATGTGCAAACTCCTGTGGATACGGTTGAGTGCACCATAAACCTTGCCATCATGGCAAGGTCAAGCCCATCGGCCGCGGGTCAGATCAAGGGACGTGCACGTAGCGGCAGGGCGTAGTAATCAGCCAGGCGAGCCATGGCGGCCGGATTGGTCAGTTTGAGCCAGCCGTTACCAAGGGTATAGAGTCCCATGGCCTGCAGACGTTTCAGGGTTTTGTTGGTGTGCACCAGCGACAGGCCGAGCGCATCGGCGATGTGTTGCTGGATCAAGGGAAAGGGCACGCCGTCGGGGCCGCCCAGGCCGACGCTCTCCGCCCGTTTGTACAGGTGGATCAACAGCATGGCGATGCGTTCCGCCGCCGACCGCCGGCCTACCGACAGCAGGTTCTCGTCGACGATCAATTCCTCGTGCGCGCACAGCCAGGTGATGTCGAATCCCAGTCCAGGGTGGCTGCGGTAAATGTCCCAGAGGCGCTCATTCGGAAAGGCGCACAGGGAGACGTCGGTCAAGGCCTCGACGCCGTGCGGCGAGGCCTGCCCCAGCTGATGCTGCAGGCCGATGAAGTCGCCCGGCAGAAGAAAATTGAAAATCTGGCGCCGACCGTCGCTCAACGTGCGATAACGGAAGGCCCAGCCCGACAGCAGCGTATAGAGCGTGCTGCTGGCATCGCCTTCGCGCACGATTCCTTGGCCGGCCTGTACCGGTATCTGGCGTTGCTTGATCGCCTGGATAAACTCGATCTCCGCTTCGCTATTGGCGGAAAAGGCGCCGGTTTTGCGCAAAGGACAGGCACTGCAAGGGGTGAGCTGATTCATCAATCGATACCGGTAAACAGGCCGCAGGAATCGTAAGGGATTTCGCGTAACGACAAGTATGTCTTTTCACATTGTTGCCACCCCGGCCATCGATTATGTTGCACTTCCGCTACCGGAAACCCATCGCATGCCGAATGCCTATCAGTTGATCTATCTGAGTCGCCTGGCCGAGGCAGCCTCGCCTGCTTGCGTGGCCGAAATCGTACGGGTGGCGCGCCAGCGCAATCTGGCTTTCCACATCAACAGCCTGCTTGTATTCGATGGCTGGCGATTTTGCCAAACGCTCGAGGGCGAGTACGCAGTGGTATGCGACCTGGCCGATCGCATTCGCCGGGATGAACGGCATACCGGCTTCCGGGTGCTGCATCAGGCGGAATCGTCGGCAGAGAATCTGTTTGGCCGGAGCAGTCTCGACTATGCCTTGAGCTATGACGATAGCTTGGGCGGTCTCGAGGCTGTACGTGGCCCGGAAACGCTTGTCCTGCTCTCCGGACTGTTGCCCAGGCTGGATCGGGAGCCGGCCCGTCCCGATCTGTGAATTGCTGCCGTTACTTTTTCGGCTGATTCCTACGCGGGCCTGCAACCGCTTCCGACTGTAGCCTCCCCGCCGCTCATCCACACTGCCCCTACAGGCTCGGATCCACTCCCTTCCGCTTCAGGTGCGCGAGCCAGGGTCTGTCATGCCGGGCATCCGCCGGGCATGTATTTCGAACAGGAGAAATGTCATGAAACCCAATACGAGCAAATCCGGAATTCAGGGCGAGGGCAATTACGACTCCGCCAAGAAATACGACGAAGAAACGCGTGCCTTTGCCGAGTCCGGCAAGGTCGAGCAGGCGGCGAGAGCTGCCGCCCCGCGCAATGCACAGGAGCAGGAGGACATGCAGCGGGCCGAGCGCGAAGGACGATCGCATGCCAAGGGCGACCCGAAAGGTGAGCGAGGCGAGGAGCCCGGCCGTCCCAAGCCGACAAAAGAAGCGCCGGGCAAGCATCCCGATGGCCGCAACCCCATTCCGGAAAAAGTGCCCGGACGCTGAGTCCGCCCACCTGTCACGCCAATTCAACCAATCGAATCAGGAGATACCCATGAATATGTTTGCATCAAGCCCCATCCTCTCATCCAGCACCATTTCGGGCGACAAGGTCGTCAACCGCCAAGGCGAAGATCTGGGCGACATCAAGGATCTGATGATCGATGTCGAGAACGGTCGCGTCGCGTATGCGGTTCTGGAATTCGGCGGTTTCCTCGGTTTGGGCAGCAAGTTGTTTGCCGTTCCCCTTTCCGCGATGGAACTCGACCCGGGAAACCATCGCTTCATCTTCGATCAGAGCAAGGAAACGCTGAAAAACGCGCCCGGGTTCGACAAGGACGACTGGCCGAATTTTTCCGATCGCGATTGGGGTACGAATGTCCATGCGCATTATGGCGTCCGCCCCTATTGGGAGTAATGGGCTTCCGTCCTCGCCTGTATGGAGCGGGACGGCGTCTTTACTATCCACCCGGCGGGATTGCCCGCAGGATTTTCGGCTTATTCAAGGAGTTCCCGTGAACAGTTCAACACACTGGGGCGTCTGCATGTCCTGCAAATGGTGGCAGATCGAACCGAGCGCCCATGTGGAGAATGCAACCCATGGCCTATGTATCGACGCAACACTCCAGCCTTATACGTTGCGCGTATCGGGCCGCAGCGGATGCACCCGATATGCGCAGGGCGAGCCGGCACGAGCCCAAGGATCCGGTGCGTGTCCGCCCACCGCCGAGCCGGTTCGTTGACGTACGCGCGGGCCATCGTCCCTTCCGGTCACCCGGAGAGGGGGACGTTAAAGCGTGATCACGCTGAGGAAGGAAACCTCATGCCAAGAGGAAGCAAATCGAAGTACACCGACAAGCAGAAACGCCAAGCTGAGCACATCGAAGACAGCTATCGCGAACGCGGTGTCCCGCAGGACGAAGCCGAAGCGCGTGCCTGGGCCACCGTCAACAAAATGACGGGAGGGGGCAAGAAAAGCGGTTCGGGGCGAGGCAAGGAGGNCGATCCGTCGCCGGCCAGAACGGGCGGCAAAAAGGGCGGCGCCGCCACGGCCGGGCGCAGCGCGGCGGAACGCAGCGCATCGGCGAAGAAGGCTGCAGAAACACGCACCCGCCATGCCGCCGCCCGCAAGACAGCGACCTGAAGCTGGTTGAAGGGGCGGCGTGACGCTGCCCTCGCTTACAACGCCTCCACCCGTTGGAAAAAGGCATTCAGTCCCGGTCAGTGCGGACCTACTTCGTCGCGCAAGGGCGCTTACAGTTTTCTCGGCCGTGTCGGATACCGCCTTCCCCGCGCAGCGCCTAACGTTGACATACCGAATCGTGCGTGACGCCGACGGCGCAAGTTTGTGCCCGGGGTGTGCACGTTCGATTGGGTCATGTTCAAGCCCATTTATTATTGAAGGAGATTTCCATGAAGCTCAGTCCCGCAATTTTCCTGGCGCTCGGTTTTGCCGTTTCTGGGGCCGCCCCTTTGTACGCCGCCGATTCGAGCGGCCACTCACAGAGTCCGTCCAGCACCTCCCCCGGCATGACCGACGGGGCACAAAAAAACTACCAGGATGCCCTGGATAACTGCAACAAAAAGACCGGTGCGTCCAAGTCCAACTGCATGAAAAAGGCAGCGGAGGAAAAATGCAAGGACATGACCGGCAAGGCCAAGTCGACGTGCATGAAGAATGCGACGAGCTCACATCCCGGGTCGTCTGGCAATGCCTCAGGCATGAAACGCCATCAGGACGGCCGTGCGACCGACATGCCGGGCGGTGCGCCCATGGAAGGCCCCGCCGGTGGTTCATCCGGACAGCCTGGCTCGCAAATGAGTACGCCTGGTGGTTCGCCATACGGTTCTCCCACCGGTTCGCCGAGTGGTTCCTCCAGTGGTTCCCCGAGTGGTTCCACCAGTGGTTCCACCAGTGGTTCCACCAGTGGTTCCACCAGTGGTTCCACCAGTGGTTCC
>JGI26529J51215_1000980_pt1 | contig 16682 bp, 14 predicted proteins | sample ThiBiot_500_biof_FD_51215 | JGI IMG/M metagenome (IMG submission 51215)
GCTATTGACCCAAGCCGCTCCACGGCATGCTCCCCCGCTCCTCCCCGAGGTGCCCCTCGGGGAGTTAACGAACAACCTGAAAGATACAAGCCGCTCCTACAAAGCTGCCCCACACGGCGCGAACTCAAACCTCCTCCAGCTGCGCCAGCAGTTCCGCCTCGTGTGCGTGCTGCAGCGCATCGAGGACCTCGCCGAGGTCACCGTCCATCACCATCTGCAGCTTGTAGAGCGTGAGGTTGATGCGGTGGTCCGTCAGGCGCCCCTGCGGGAAGTTGTAGGTGCGGATGCGGTCGGAACGGTCACCACTGCCCACCAGGCCTTTCCTGAGGGTGGCTTCCCTGGCGGCGCGCTCACTGCGCTCCTTTTCCTGCAGCCGCGCCTGCAGCACACGCAGCGCCTGTGCCTTGTTGGCGTGCTGGCTGCGCCCGTCCTGGCATTCGGCCACGATGCCGGTGGGCAGGTGCACCACGCGCACGGCCGAATCGGTCTTGTTGATATGCTGCCCGCCCGCGCCGCTGGCGCGAAAGGTGTCGATGCGCAGTTCGGCCGGGTTGAGCGTGATCGCCTCGCGCTCGTCGGGCTCCGGCATGACGGCGACGGTGCAGGCGCTGGTGTGGATGCGCCCCTGTGTTTCGGTGGCCGGCACGCGCTGCACGCGGTGCCCGCCCGATTCAAAGCGCAGGCGGCCAAAGACCTGCTCGCCCTCGACGCGCAGCACCACCTCCTTGTAGCCGCCCAGCTCGCTTTCGTGCGCGCTCATCACCTCCACGCGCCAGCCCGCGTTGGCGGCGTGGCGCGTGTACATGCGGGCGAGGTCGGCGGCGAACAGCGCGGATTCATCACCACCCGTGCCCGCGCGGATTTCGATGAAGGCGTTGCGCGCATCGTCGGGGTCCCTGGGCAGCAGCAGGCGCTGCAGTTCGGCCTCCAGCTCGGCCAGTTCGGATTCGCAGGCAGCGATTTCTTCGCGCGCCATCTCTGCCATGTCGGGGTCGGCCAGCAGCTCTTGCGCGGCGGCCAGATCACGCTCGCGCTGCTGCCAGCGCGCCCAGCGCTGGGCTACCGCCGCCACCTCGGTGTGCTCACGCGACAGCGCCATGAACTTGGCCATGTCGGCCATCACGTCGGGCTGGGCGAGGAGGAAATCGAGTTCGGCGAGGCGGGTGGCGTGGCGCTCGAGTTGGTGGCGCAGGGACTCTCGCATCATGGGGAGATGGATTGTGTCATACCGCCATGAAGCATCCGGTGCAGCGCGGCCCACCCGTGCACCAGTTCGGGATGCCGCTCGTCCTTGATATCTTTCCGTTTGTCTCCCTGGTTCAATGGGGATTGTTTCTCACTTGTAGCATGTCAGTGAAAACCGTAGCAGTTGTGTCACGCGACGTGTGAAAACCCGCATGGGGCACGAGAACAGACGACAACCCTTGCGGAAGGTTGTTGGGTCCATTGGAAACGAACGGCATGCACACTTTTGGCTCACCTTGCTTTCGCGGAAGCGGCGTCGATGTCCGTGGCTTCACGGCCATCGAACTGATGGTCACCGTCGCCGTGCTAGCCATACTTGCGGCGCTTGCAGCACCGAGCTTTGGCTCAATCATTGAGCGATACCGTACTCGGCAAGCTGCCGAAGACATGCTGGGCACCCTTTATTTCGCGCGCTCCGAAGCAATAAAGCGAAGCGGTGGAGTGACGGTTGAAGCAAATGGCGGTGATTGGGCAACTGGCTGGACGGTAAAGTCCGATGGCGTTACCGATCCAATAAAAATTGCCATGGCCCCAGCCAGGGTCTCCGTGATTTCTGTGGGTGGCGATGGGGTTATTACCTCAAACCGCTGGGGCATACTCATCAGCAACGGCCTTGCTCAGTTTCACATTCAGATATCACCACTGAACGGCAGTGCGAGCAACGGGAGTACGCTCTGCATCAATTCGGGCGGATTAATTAAAAGAGAGAATGGTATAACCAATTGCTCATAAAGAGAGCATTATGGAATTCCATAGAATTCATTATTCCCGGTGCAAATCAAAACGCTACCTTCTGGGCATGGTGGGCTTCACTTCTATTGAATTGGTCGTGACCACTGCAGTACTTGCCGTTCTGACTGCACTGGCATTACCAAGTTTTACGACCATTATCGATACATGGCATGTTCGCCAAACTGTCGAAAATCTTCAATCAACTCTTTATTACGCTCGCTCCGAAGCCATCAGACGTGGCGGTAAAATTGTTATCCAGAAAGTAGAAAATAATACCAATGGTTGCACCACCGCAGAAGACAAGACTGATTGGGATTGTGGCTGGTTCATTTGTGAAGATAGCAATGGCAATGGCAAATGTGCTGCTACTGAGCCCGTGCTGAAAATTATCAATTCCCCACAAGGTGTACAGGTCTCGCGTACCGGAGGTGCTGATACTATTAAATTCAATCGTTGGGGTTTGGTTGACGGCGCCTGGCTCGGATTCAGTCTTGTTCCGTCCGGCAAAAGTACCACTCATCCTGGCGCACGCGGCCTGTGTATGAGCGCTGCAGGACGTACTCGCATCATTCCACCTGAGGATATTCCATGCACAAGCGGCTAAATCGGCCCCATGGCCGGCAAAGAGGTATCACACTGATCGAATCTCTGATCGCGTTGGTTGTTGCTGCATTAGGTGTGTTAGGCGTCGTGGGCGTTCAAATGCGTACACTGACTGATACCACAACCACCGTCCGCCGCGCACAAGCAATCCGACTCATTGAAGACCTGGGTGAGCGTATGCGGGTCAATCCCAATGCTATGGCAGACCCCGCCGCCTATGTTTCTGCATTTACGGACACACCGGCAGCCATCAAGGACTGCAGCAGTACCCAGTGCACACGATCTGAGTTGGCAAATTACGATCTGAGCACCTGGAAAACGGCCGTCAGCAATACATTGCCATTAGGTCAGGCAGATATTTTCGACGCATCCGCTGAAACCGATGACACCAATCGGAGGCAACTCGGTGTCATGATCAGCTGGCGGGAAAACGAGCGAGATACGAGTGCAGGGTATAAAGATGATATTGATGCTACGAAAGTTCGTGCGAATGATGGCACGCTCAGTAGCGGTGCAGGCAGTGCCGCAGCCTGCCCTGTTGGACGCACTTGCCAATTGCAATACCTTCCCATTGCTGCACGTTGCGCACCGTATGCTGGTGGGGGTGGCAGTTTCCAATATTTCTGTCCAGGGTCCTGACCATGTACGCAAGATCCCATGTAATCAACCCTGCATCGGCGATTTCCATCAAGAAAGCTAATATGTCACAAATACTGCAGCAGCAAAAAACCCAGCTCGGCGTGACATTGATTGAAATGATGGTCGGTATCTCCATCGGCCTGCTTGTTGTGGCTGCCGCTATGGGTGCGCTCATGGTCTCCAGGAGCATTTCCGGCACCGTGAGCGATGCGAGCGCAATTCAGCAGCAGGCTGGTTACGCCATGCGGGTGATTGGCAACCAGCTGCGGCAGGCCGGTTCGTTGTACTTGAATCCTAATCCTACAAATGCAGCATCAGAGAACGTGTTGACAGCACCAGTCGCCTTCGAGGCATCCACACCTGCCTCGGGAGGATCGGCACTCGCATTCAACCCGGCAATCGACACCCTGAGTGGGACTGATTCGACACTGACCGTTGGATATCGGCGTTACAAGGAGCCCGTCTACACCGATTCCACCGACCAGGCATTAGCACGCAATTGCGCTGGCGGACCAGCAAATGCAAGTAGCGACCTTCGTGTCGAAAGCATATTTACGCTGGATGGCGCCGCGCTGCGTTGCGGAGGAAATGATACTGCCGCAGCGCCGCAGCCCATAGTTCAGAATGTGGCCGATTTTCAAGTCCGCTACCTGCTACAAGACAACACTACGCCTGGAAATTCCAAAATCCAGTACGTGACTGCTGCTACCGTTGGTACTGACTGGAGCAAGGTCCAAGCTGTGCAAGTTTGCCTGGTACTCTATGGCAATGAACCTACCGACATGCCAACGGGCAGCAGCTACATCGGCTGTAACGGCAATTCGGTGGATATGACCACTCTCACAGGCGCGCGCGCACGACGTATGCACATAGCCTTTCGCAGTGTATTCCAACTGCGCAGCCAAGGGCTAATCGGCACTGTGCTCTGATGAATAAAACCATGCCATACCACTCGCCAAACACCAATACCCTTCGCCAAAGCGGCGTAGCACTGTTCGTCGTCATTGTATTTGTCATGCTGTCGATGCTGCTGGCGTTGTGGGCCTCGCGTACTTCGCTATTCAATGAACTGGTAGTGGGCAACGACGCTGATTACCAGCGCGCCTTTGAAGCAGCGCAAGCACTGCTGCAGGACGCAGAACTGGATATCCGGGGAGAGAAAGCCGATGGTAGTATATGCGCCGGCAGCGGTGATATATGCCGTACCGGCACGGCGGATAAATTCCCCGTTGAATCAAAAGATGTAGGTCTTCTGCTGATCACACTCGGTGGCCAAACGACCCAATGCCGTAACGGCTTGTGTGCCAAACGCAGTGGTAAGGTTGATTTTTGGAACAACACGGATGCAACCAAAGGTCCGACATTGGCCCAGATGGCAACCGCTGGAGTTGGGGCGCGTTACGGGCAATACACAGGTGCAGCAGTAGGTACGACTACCAGCCCGGCCAACCCAATTTTGGCGGACACCAGCGCCGACAATAGAGGTGGCTGGTATTGGATAGAAGTGCTTCCGTATGACGATAGCAGCAAGAATTCTGGCCTGATCATTGGCGGACCTAATAATTTATTATCTCTCAATCTGACTCCAAATATAGTGTATCGCATTACCTCTTTGGCTTTCGGCCGCAAACCAAACACGCTGGTTGTTTTGCAGCAGACCTACGCACGCCAAAAATTAAAAGATTGATTATTCAAAAAATGACTTCAAGCACTTCCTGCATGAATTCATAAATTTGTATTTGCCTCGAACCATAGGTATACACAGGAGCACGTCATGCCCCGCAGAATTTCAGCTATCTCTTGTTTCCGCAGGAATCTGCTTGCATTATCCACAATTGCTGCGCTGGCACCACATGGCGTGTGGGCCATTGATCTGGTGCAGGCGCCACCCGGCTCTACGGAGCCCTACGTTGCACCCAACGTCATCATTTCGATTGATGACTCCGGGAGTATGGATTGGCAAATCACGAACACCACTACTGGCTCGACGTCCATTGTTGCGCCAAATCCGGATGGATCTTGGGATACTCGAGCAAAACGCATCAATGTGCTCAAGTATGCGCTTAATCAGACATTTACCGATACTTCCTTGTTGCCAGACAAAAAGATTCGTATTGCCTGGCAGGCACTGTGGAACAACGGAGGTTCACCAAATGCAAAGAGCGTCGACAGCACGTCGTTGAATCAAAATTCAATGCAAGTCCTGCAAGGGACCCATCGCACAGATTTTCTCAATTTTGTTAAAAATCTCAAAGCTAGCAATGGTACGCCTAGCCATTTGATGTTCAGCCAAGCGGATGGTTACATGCGCCGACCTCTTGGCATCAACAGCCCTTGGGCAGCTATTCCAGGCACGACTGGCGCGCCTTACCTTGGCTGTCGGCGCAACTACCATATCATGTTCACAGATGGCCGCTGGAACGGGTCCGTCTCTGGTGGTTCTAAAGATGACAATACTAAGGACGTGATTCTGCCAGATGGAACGGTTTATGGCAGTACAAGCGCTGCAACTCGGCCAAACAACCAGCTCTACAGCGACAGCTATTCCAACACGCTGGCCGACTGGGCATTTTACAGTTGGAGTACCCAACTGCAATCTTCAGGCTTGACTGGCTCTCCACAGCCCAATGCAGATTATCGGCAGGCCCCAGCCACTGAAAATTTCGGTAAAGACCTTGCTGGCAATGACGCTATTCTCAATCGATACTGGAACCCTCGTTACGATCCAGCAACTTGGCCACACATGGTGACGTTCACTATTGGCATCAGTAACGACGCGACCACATGGCCCGGAGCCCCAAGTATCGTGGGAGCAAGCCAACAGGTTCCATTCGGATATGACAACAGTTTTCTCGATCTTGTGACAGGCAACAAGAAATGGCCCGACATGGGCATCGGCGAAAATGTCCGTGCGCTCGACCTCTGGCACGCCGCTCTCAATGGCCGTGGCCGCTTTTATGCTGTAATGACTGGCGCGGATCTTGAAAAAGCCTTCCGGGAAATCATCGGCACGATCAACACCAGCACTGAGCCCGACCTGACCTCGACAGCCACCAGCGGCTCGAACAACATGGTCAATGAAGTGGGCAAGTACACGGGCGCCTATGAGCCCAAGAATGCCTGGAAGGGATACGTCACCGCTGAAACTGTACAAAAAGATGGGACAACCGTACCAGACCCGGGCTGGGGTGGAAAATCCACTGCCGACCTACTGGATGACCCTTCTTTCAATGTCAACACCAGACTGGTCTTCAGCTGGAGCGACAAATGGGATACCACCACGTATCAAGGCGGTGTACCTTTCAAATGGGCCAGCGACGAAACAAACCTGAGCACTGCTCAAAAGGCATCGCTGGGCCTGGAGCCGACGGCCACTGGGGTCACGGTAGCCACCAATGGCGAGAACAGGCTCAACTACATTCGCGGCGATCGCAGCCTGGAGGGTATCGATCCCTCCGGCTACACCACCGCCAAGCCTTTCCGTCAACGCAAGAGCCGTCAGGGCGACATCATCAATTCGGTCGTGTGGTACACCGGCACTCCAGCGAGCAACTACCCTCTGACGGGCTACGCGCACTTCACAAGCGCGAACGCCACACGCCCCGCCATGATCTACGTGGGCGGCAATGATGGCATGTTGCACGGCTTTGCAGTGGCTGACGGCACCGAAAAGATTGCGTACGTCCCAAGGGGTGTGATCGCCAGTTTGCCCCTTCTGACAGATCCTGCTTACAACGGGGGCCATCGTTTCTTCGTCGATGGCTCGCCGATGACTGGCGACGTGGGCATACGCGCCACGCCCGATGCTCTTGATACCGCAACCGATACCGTGGACTGGCGCACCTTGCTTGTTGGTACCTTGGGCGCGGGCGGCAAGGGCTACTTCGTGCTGGACGTCACCAATCCCACCCCCAGCGGCAGCACCAGCTTCACCGAAAGCAATGCACAACAGCTGGTCAAGCTGGACCGCAGCCGCGGCTCCAGCGAAGCTGCACCCGATTGCGCAGCCATGACTGGCAGCGAAAAGACCACTTGTCTCAAGACCGTGGATGAAGACAAGGATATTGGGAATATCACTGCCCAGCCCGTGCTGGACCAGTCCAATCCCATGCGCACTACCCAGATCACGCGTCTGAACAACAATCGCTGGGCAGCAGTTTTGGGCAACGGTTACAACAGTACCAATCAGCGCCCCGTGCTGTTGATTCAATACCTGGACGGAGATCGGGAGTTGCTCCGCATTCCAGCCACCTCGGACGCCGCAGGTACAGGCAACGCTAACGACAACGGCCTGTCGGCACCACGTATCGTCGACCTCAATGGTGACGGCCGTGCTGACGTGGTTTACGCAGGTGACAACCTGGGAAACATGTGGAAGTTTGATCTCACCAACGTCAGCGACACGAACTGGGGGGTCGCATTCAGCGGTCAGCCATTGTTCACCGCAAGAGGCCCGGCAACACTGGGCTCATCCTCGCGCCTCAATGTCCAACCCATTACGGCGGCGCCCACTGTACGCCCCAACGACCGTACCATGACTGTCGGCAGCGGAAGCACGGCCAAGACGGTCTCGGTCGGCGGGATGATGGTCGCTTTTGGGACAGGCCGAAATGCTGCGCAAAATGATCAAAACAACATCCAAGTGCAAACGCTCTACTCAGTGCTGGATAACACGCACTACCAGATTGTCAGTACAACCTTAGGCGATCGCCTCGCAGTACACCCGGGGGCTGGTACTTGTTCACCAGTTCCAGCCGCCGATTGCGTCCCTGTGCCCAAGGCCCTTGGCACAGGCGTGACCACTGCAAAACTCGCCGCGCAGACCATCACCGAATTGAGCGGTGGCGCTTTTGGTACCGTAGACGTCTCCAACGTTACCAACGACCTCAACAAAGGCACCTGGGCCAATTTCAATGGTTGGTATCTGGACTTCCCTGCCATCGGTGAGCGGCTGCTCAAACCCATCGAGTTCTTTGATGGGAGCAACATCCTGACGGTGTATTCACAGGTGCCCGCGAAGGGCTCGGATGTAGATCCAAACGTTGAAAGCTGCCAATCCACCTCCGTGGATGGCGAGCGCCAATTTCGAACCCTGATCAACATCATGGACGGCAAGCGTCCCACGGTACAGCTGGTGGACAAGAATGGAGACGGCCTCTACAACGCAGCAGACGTCAATGTTTCCCGGGTACAGGTTTCCAAGGGCTCACATACCATGATCACGCAACGAAATACTGTCATGGATATTGATTCCAAGAACAACAAGGAGATGCTTGCCCGTATGCCTGAACAATCGTTGCGCCCCAGTTGGCGCCAAACCAAGTGAAAGGTCAAGCAACATGCCCCCATATACGCACAGAACCCACCGCGGCTTCACGTTGATCGAGCTGATGATCGTGGTGGCAGTGGTCGGAATTCTCTCTGCCATCGCTTACCCAAGCTACGCTGAATACATCCGGCGTGGCCAGCGGGCCGATGCACGGACGGGCCTGTTGCAAGCTCAACAATGGTTAGAGCGTGCAGCCACGGCGACCGGGGTTTATCCAACGACGTTACCGACGACACTCACATGGTCTGCGGACACGTCCAAACGCTATGCTATTAGCTTCAAAAGTGGGAACACCAACGCGGCTTACACCCTGATCGCCACACGCAAGCCCGGCACGGGCCAGGCCAACGACCGCTGCGGCGACTTCACCCTGAGCAACACCGGCGTTCAAGACAACGACAACCTGGCCAGCGGCACGGTCTCCACCGACTGCTGGCGCAAGTAGTCCTGTTTGCGGCTACAGCCTGGCCGCGGATTGACCGTAAAGAGCGTTCGGCGTTCAGCGGCTTGAGCCGCGCAAGAACATCCGCTTGATGGCCTGCGTGGTGTTGGCGCGTCCGTCAGGCGATGCGCCATGCAGTTCCGCCATCGCTCCGTGCAGCATCTTCTGCGTCAGGCCCCGGCTCAGGGCTTCGAGCACGGTTTCGATGTCCTCACCCTTGGCCAGGCGCTTGCGGGCGCGAGCCAGTTCGGTGGCACGCCATTCGTTGGCCTGGGCGTTGAGCTGGCGAATCAGCGGCACCACGCCGCCGGCCGGATCGCGCTGGTCCATCCAGTGCATGAAGTTCTGCACGCCCACGTCGATGATGGCCTCGGCCTGCTGCACGGCGGCCTCGCGCTGGGCCTGGCCGGTCTGCACCACGCCAGCCAGATCATCGACGGTGTAGAGATAGACGTCGGTGAGCTGCTTGACCTCGGGCTCGATGTCGCGCGGCACCGCCAGATCGACCATGAACATGGGGCGGTGGCGGCGCTTCTTGAGCGCACGTTCGACGGCGCCCAGGCCGATGATGGGCAGCTGGCTCGCGGTGCAGCTGATGACGGCGTCGAATTCGTGCAGGTGCTCGGGCAGGTCCGCCAGACGCATCACGCTCGCGTCAAAGCGCGCCGCGAGTTTTTCGCCGCGCTCCATCGTGCGGTTGGCGATGACCATCTGGCGCGGATTCTTGGCGGCGAAGTGCGTGGCGCACAGTTCCACCATTTCGCCCGCGCCGACAAACAGCACGCGGATCTGCCCCAGGTCTTCAAACAGCTGACTGGCCAGACGCACGGCGGCGGCGGCCATGCTGATGCTGTGCGCGCCAATGTCGGTGCTGGTGCGCACTTCCTTGGCGACGGCGAAGCTGCGCTGAAAGAGCTGGTTGAGCGTGGACCCCAACGCGCCCGCGCCTTCGGCCACGCGGACCGCGTTTTTCATCTGGCCGAGGATTTGCGCCTCGCCCAGCACCATGGAGTCCAGTCCGCTGGCGACGCGGAACGCGTGGCGCGCGGCGCCGTCGTCCTGCAGCAGGTAAGCGTGGGGCTGCAACTGCTGGGCGCTGACGCCGCCGCTGGCGGCGAGCCAGTCGAGGGTGTGCTCGGGGGCTGCCTGCGTTGCGGCGCAGTAGATCTCCGTGCGGTTGCAGGTGGAGAGGATGGCGGTTTCCACCGCCGGGTGGCGCCCGCCCGCGGCGCCGAACGACTGGCGCAGCCCCTGCAGCGATGGCGCGATCTGATCGAGCGCGAACGCGAAGCGGCCCCGCAGATCCAGCGGAGCCGTATGGTGGTTGATGCCCAATGCCCAGACTGCCATGAAGCGCGATTATAAAATTTGTACCACCGCGCGCACGCCATGACCCTTTTGACCCTGATCAATCACCTTCTGAACTTCGCCATGCCCGCGTTTGCCGTGGCGCTGCTGTTGGTGGCAGGCGGTCATGTTTTCATGAGAAAAGTAGCCAGATCCCGTGGCTGGATTGCGTCAATAGCTCTTCTTTTTGTAGTTGGCTGCGCGGTACTGGCGCTGGGTGTGGCGCTGCTGGGCAGCGATGGCCGCATGCCGACCTACATGGCGATGGTGCTGGTGTGCGCCAGTGTGCAGTGGGTTTGGCTGCGCGGCTGGCGCGGCTGATCAGAGCTTTTCCGCCAGCGGCGGCTCGTCCACCGGCCCGTTCGCCAGTTCGCGCGGGGTCTGCGCCATCGCCATGGTGGTGGGCGGCGACAGTGCCAGACCGGCCTCGCGCAGCGCGCCGAGGATGGCGAACAGCAGGTCGCTGCGCACGCCGCCGATCTGGCGCGGGCTGCCCACGTAGCCTATCGCCAGAAAGGTCAGCGTGCCGCTGTGTATGCCTTCGAGCGTGACCGAGGGCTCGGGTATGTCCAGGATGCTCTCGTGCGCGTGGAAGGCCTGCAGGATCAGCTCGCGCATGCGCGGCGCGTCGGTATCGAGCGGCGCGGGCAGGCGCAGCAGCACGCGGCCCTGGGCGCCGCCCAGCGTCATGTTGCGTACCGTCTTGGTGATGAATTCGGAGTTGGGCACGATCATCGTCGAGCGGTCCTGCAGCTGGATTTCGGTGGCACGCACGTTCACGCGGCGCACGTCGCCCTCGGTGTCGCCCAGCACCACCCAGTCGCCCACTTTCACCGGCCGCTCGGCCAGCAGGATGAGCCCGGAGATGAAGTTCTGCACGATGGCCTGCAGGCCAAAGCCAATGCCCACTGACAGCGCGCTGGCCACCCAGGCGATGCGCTCCACGCTGATCCCCAGGCCCGCCAGCGCCACCGCGATCACCACCACGCCGCCGACATAGCCGAGCAGTGTGACGATGGAGCTTTGCATCCCTGGCTCCAGCGCCGTGTGCGGAAAGTAGCGGTCCAGCAGCCAGCGCTTGAGGATGCGGATCGCGACGAAGCCCGCGCAGACCACCGCGAGCGCCGTCAGCAGCGCCTGCGGCGCGAGCGTGAGGTCGCCGATCTTCAGGCTGCGGTCCACGCTGCTGCCGCGCTGGAACAGCTCGTCCGGATTGGTGCCCAGCGGCGCCATGAGCGCGATCACCATGTAGAAGAACAGCGTCACCCGCAGCGCGCCCGAGGCCAGGGCCGCGGACTGGTCCAGCAGCCGCGCCTCCAGCCCCAGCGTGGCATGGATGCGCGCGCCGCAGCGGCCCTTGGACGACAGCAGCGCCTCGCACAGGTCATCCGACAGCTGGGCCAGCAGGTAGGTGCTGGCGATGACCACGCCGGACCACACCATCTGCTGCGCCAGCGTGCCCGCCAGGGCGATGAAGCCGGTGACCGCCGCCACCACGGTGACGATCGCGGACAGGCCCGCGCCCGCCAGCACCAGGTCCACCCACAGCGGGCGCCGGGCATCGTCCTTCGCGGCCGTCTCGTCGCTCCCCGCGGGCGCGTCTCGCGTGGCACGCAGGCGCCCCAGCGCGGCGGCCACCGCGATGGACAGCAGCAGGGCGAGCGTCGCGCGCGTCATCACCTCGGCCGCGAGGCTGGCGTCCACGATCACGTTCACTTCCGCCACCAGCCCGCCAAGCGCCGACAGCAGGGCGATCCACCACGGGAACGGGCTCAGGCGCTGCGCCAGTGCGTCCGAGATCGGCAGCAGGCGCCAGGAGCTGCGCCGGCGCGACAGCAGCACGTGGCCCAGTGTGATCACGAAAGTGGCGTAGGCGGCCATGCGCAGGCTGGCCTGCTGCAGCGCGAGCAGGTCTTCGCCGGCCACGCCGCCGAGCTTGACGCCGTTCCACGCGAGCTGCAGTGCCGTGCCGATGATGAGCACGTTGGCCACGATGGCCGCGGCCGCCAGCAGCGAACGGCGCAGCCGCGCGGCGGGCAGGTGCGGCGGCAGCGTGCGCGCCAGAATGCGCTCGGCCAGCCAGGTGCCGCCCACGGCCAGCACCAGCGCCGTCAGCAGGTAGCCGAAGAAGGCGCCGCGCTGTGGCGAGTCCAGCGTGGCACGCACGGCAGCGCGCAGCTCTGCCCCGAGGGCGCTCAGGCGCACGGCGTCGCCGGGTGCCGCGTTGCGCATGTTGCGCCAGAAGGCGGGGCTGAGCGGCGAGTCGGTGCGCCGCGTGAGCTGGGCCTGAAACAGCGCGCGCCGCTGACGCTGCAGCTCGGCGCTGCGCTGCTCGGCGTCCACGGCGACCAGGCGCGCGAGCTTGAGTTCGGCGTCCAGCGCGGCGCGTTGCTTGTCCAGGGCCTTGCGCTGCCGGACCACGTCGGGCGCGTCGGCCGGCGAGCCTTTCTCGGGCGCCGGGCCCAGGCCCTCGAGCCGCCGGTCCAGCTCGGCCAGTTCCGTGGTGCGGCGCGTGACCACGCGCTCGGCAGCCTTGCCGATGGTGCTGATGTCGGTCAGCAGCTTGCGGCCGTCGTCCTCCTCGCCCAGCTTCTGCGGAATCGCGTTGAGCTGCTTGCGCAACTCGTCCACCGGGATCAGGGGCGTGCCATCCGTATCGGCCGGGGGCGCGGCCGGCGCGGTGAGCGCTGGCAGCGCAGCGGGCACGGGAGCGGCAGGCAGCAATGCACCGACCCGGCCCTGGGCCTGCGCCGGCGTGGCGCCCATACAGGCGAGCCAGACCGCGAGCACGCAGGCAAGCAAGAGGCGTGCCGCTGCGGGCGCGGGCGGATGGATGCAGAGCGGACGGTGCATGCGCGGATTGTCTGCCGCGGTTTGCGGCCGGCTGTAACAGATGGCGCGGCTACGCCGCAGGGCTGAACAGGTCGACGCGGTCGGTGATGATGCCGTCGGTGCCGAGGCCCCACAGGCGCTCGGCCGCCCATTCGTCGTTGACGGTGTAGCTGAGCGCGCGCAGGCCGGCGGCGTGCACCGCCTGCACCGTGGCGGCATCCCAGAGCGCGTGGTTGCAGACCATGGCGACGCAGCTCAGGCCAGTGGCGGTGTCCAGCCAATCCGGGTGGAGTTGATCGAGCAGCAGGCCCCGGGGCAGCGTGGGAGCGCCCTCGCGCGCGCCTTCGAGTGCCAGGGGCTGAAACGATGTGAGCAGCGGCGGCGTGTGGCCTTGCCACAGGCGCGCGGCTAGCAGGGCGACGGCGCGGCCGGTTTCGCGCTCGGTGCCCGGCGTGGGCTTGATCTCGATGTTCAGGTGCAGGCTGTTGGCAAGGCACCAGCGGGCAATGCGCTCCAGCGTGGGCAGGGGCTCGCCCGCGAAGCGGCGCGAATGCCAGCTGCCGGCATCGAGCTGGGCGAGCGAGCCCCATGGCTGGTCGCCGCCCGTGCCGTGGCCGTTGGTGGTGCGGTCGAGCCCTGTGTCGTGCATCAGGAACACCACGCCGTCGCTGGAGAGCTTGGCGTCGCATTCGAACATCCGGTAGCCGTGCGCTGCGCCCACGCGAAAGGCGGCCAGGGTGTTTTCGGGCGCCAGCCTGCCCGCGCCACGGTGCGCGATCCAGCGTGGATAAGGCCAGTGGGGTGGGGAAATTTTGGACATGAAATAAGCCTCAAACCCTTGTGTGACGAGCGCGTTCAGCTATCAAACCGGAGTATGTGTTATGACTGCTCCATGCGCTGGCCGGTCTGGGCGTCGAAGCCGTGGATGCGGTCTTCGAGCGGCAGCACGTGCAAGGTCTGGCCCGGTACGGGGGGTGTTTCGGTTTCCTGCATGCGCACGATCATGCGCTGGCCTTGCGGGCCGCCGAGATGGCCGTGGATCAGGCGCTCGGCGCCGAGCATCTCGACGGTTTCCACCGCGACCGTCCAGCCACCCGATTCGACCACGCGCAGGTGCTCGGGGCGGATGCCGAGCAGCACGCCGTCGCGCACGCCCTGCACGTCCTCGAGCAGGTTCATGGGCGGCGCGCCGATGAAGCCCGCGACGAAGGTCGAGGCCGGCCGGTGGTAGACCTCCTCGGGCGTGCCGAACTGCTCCATGCGCCCGGCGTTCATGACGATCATGCGCTGGGCCAGCGTCATCGCCTCGACCTGGTCGTGCGTGACGAAGAGACTGGTGATGCCCAGATCGCGGTGCAGTTTTTCGATTTCGAGGCGTGTCTGCGCGCGCAGCTTGGCGTCGAGGTTCGATAGCGGCTCGTCGAACAGGAACACCTGCGGCTGGCGCACGATGGCGCGGCCCATGGCCACGCGCTGGCGCTGTCCGCCCGAGAGTTCGCGCGGCTTGCGCTGCAGCAGCCCGCCGAGTTCGAGAATCTGCGCCGCCTTGTCCACGCGCTGGCGGATTTCGGCGATCGGCACCTTCTTGATCTTCAGGCCGTAGGCCATATTGTCGAACACGCTCATGTGCGGGTAGAGCGCGTAGTTCTGGAACACCATGGCGATGTCGCGCTCCGACGGTTCGAGGTCGTTGACCACGCGCGCGCCGATGGAGATCGTGCCTTCGCTGATTTCCTCCAGGCCCGCCACCATGCGCAGCAGCGTGGATTTGCCGCAGCCGGACGGCCCGACGATGACGATGAATTCGCCGTCGAGCACGTCGGCGGTGATGCCGTGCAGCACCTGGTTGGCCTTGGGGCCGCTGCCGTAGCGCTTGACGACCTTGTTGAATGCGATGGCTGCCATTATTTTTCAGTATCGACGAGGCCCTTGACGAACCACTTCTGCATCAGGATGACGACGATGGCCGGCGGGATCATGGCCAGGATGGCCGTGGCCATCACCACGTTCCATTCGACGTAGATCTCGCCGAAGATGGCGCGCTTGATGCCGAGCACGATGGGGTACATGTCCTCGCTCGTGGTGGCGATCAGCGGCCAGAGGTACTGGTTCCAGCCGTAGATGAACTGGATCACGAAGAGCGCCGCCATGGTGGTCTTGGACAGCGGCAACAGGATGTCCATGAAGAAGCGCATCGGCCCCGCGCCGTCGATGCGCGCGGCCTCGGCCAGCTCGTCGGGCACGGTGAGGAAGAACTGGCGAAACAAAAAGGTAGCGGTGGCCGAGGCGATCAGCGGCACCGTCAGGCCCGCGTAGGTGTTGATCAGTCCCAGGTCGGCGACCACCTGGTAGGTCGGGCCGATGCGCACCTCCACGGGCAGCATCAGCGTGATGAAGATCATCCAGAACACCAGGCCGCGAAACGGAAAGCGGAAGTACACGATGGCGAAGGCCGAGATGATGGAGATGGCGATCTTGCCCAGCGCGATCACCATGGCCACGACAAAGCTGATCCACAGCATCGGCCAGCCCGGCGGGATGGTGCCGCCCGCCGCCACCTTGCCGCCCATCAGCGCCAGGGTGTAGCTGCTGACGATGTTGTTGCCGGGCACGAGCGACAGCGGGTTGCTGCCGGTGATCTGCGCCGCGGTCTGCGTGCTGGCGACGAAGGCGACGTAGACCGGGAAGGCGATGATTGCCACGCCGATGATGAGCACGGCATGCGAGACGAAATCCAGGACGGGTCGGCGTTCGATCATGTCAGCGCCGCCCGGCCGCCCGAAGGCGCTGAGGCCCCCATGGGGGGCAGCGAATGAAGTGAGCGTGGGGGCATGTTCAGTACTGCACCTTCTTCTCGACGAAGCGGAACTGGAACACCGTCAGCAGGATGACGATGGCCATCAGCACTGCCGACTGCGCGGCCGAGCCGCCCATGTCCAGTGCCTTGAAGCCGTCGTAGTAGACCTTGTAGACCAGGATGGAGGTGTCCTTGCCGGGGCCGCCCTGCGTGGCGGCGTCGACGATGGCGAAGGTGTCGAAGAACGCATAGATCACGTTCATCACCAGCAGGAAGAAGGTGGTGGGCGAGAGCAGCGGAAAAACGATGTTCCAGAAGCGCCGCCAGGGTGAGGCGCCGTCGATCGTGGCCGCTTCGATCACCGAAGAGGGCACCGACTGCAGGCCCGCGAGAAAGAACAGGAAGTTGTAGGAAATCTGTTTCCAGACCGAGGCCATCACGATCAGCGCCATGGCGTCGGTGCCGCTCAGCAGATGGTTCCACCCGTAGCCCAGCGCCTGCAACGCATAGGCCACCACGCCCCAGGGCGAGGCGAACATCATCAGCCAGAGCACGCCCGCGACGACCGGCGCGACGGCGTAGGGCCAGATCAGCAGCGTCTTGTAGATGGCGGCGCCGCGCACCACGCGGTTGGCCATCACCGCCAGCAGCAGCGCGATGCAGATGCCCAGCACCGCCACCAGCAGCGAAAAAATGGCGGTGGTGTAGAACGAGTC
>JGI26529J51215_1001037_pt1 | contig 15667 bp, 9 predicted proteins | sample ThiBiot_500_biof_FD_51215 | JGI IMG/M metagenome (IMG submission 51215)
TGGTGATCGCCGCAGTCAAGGTGGTCTTGCCGTGGTCTACGTGACCAATCGTGCCAACGTTTACGTGCGGCTTGGTCCGCTCGAATTTTTCCTTAGCCATTATCAGATACCTTGTTAAATAAAATTATTTCCGGCCCGGTCACTTCTTGGCGATCACCGCTTCCGCGACGCTCTTCGGGGCTTCAGAGTAGTGCTTGAATTCCATCGTATAGGTTGCGCGCCCCTGCGACATCGAACGCAGATCCGTCGCATAGCCGAACATTTCAGCCAGCGGCACCTCGGCCTTGATCGCCTTGACGCCCGCCACATCATCCATGCCCTGAATGATGCCGCGACGACGATTCAGGTCGCCCATCACATCGCCCATATAGTCCTCGGGCGTCTCGACCTCGACTGCCATCATCGGCTCCAGCAGCGCGGGGCTGGCTTTGCGCATGCCGTCCTTGAACGCCAGGATGGCTGCCAGCTTGAACGCCAGTTCGGACGAATCGACATCGTGGTACGAACCGTCGAACAGGGTGACCTTGACATCCACCACGGGAAAGCCCGCGAGCACGCCGTTATTCATCGCCTCGATCAGGCCTTTTTCGACTGCGGGAATGTATTCGCGCGGCACCGTGCCGCCCTTGATGGCATCGACGAATTCAAAGCCCTTGCCCGCTTCGTTCGGGCCCATCTTGATCCAGACATGGCCATACTGGCCCTTGCCGCCCGACTGCTTGGCGTGCTTGCCCTCCTGCTCGACTTCTTTTCTGATCGCCTCGCGGTAGGCCACCTGCGGCGCGCCGACGTTGGCTTCCACGTTGAATTCACGCCGCATGCGATCCACCAGGATGTCGAGATGAAGCTCGCCCATCCCGGACATGATGGTCTGACCGGATTCCTCGTCCGTGCGGACGCGGAACGACGGGTCTTCCGAGGCCAGACGACCGAGTGCGATACCCATTTTTTCCTGGTCGGCCTTGGTCTTCGGCTCGACGGCCACGTGAATGACGGGCTCGGGAAACACCATGCGCTCGAGGATCACCGGCGCCGAGACATCGCACAGCGTATCACCCGTCGTCACGTCCTTCAGACCGACCACCGCCCCGATGTCGCCCGCGCGCAGTTCCTTGATTTCCTCACGGTCGTTGGCGCGCATCTGCAGGATGCGGCCGATGCGCTCCTTCTTTCCCTTGACCGAGTTCAGGACGGTAGAGCCCGCCTGCAGCGTCCCCGAATAGACGCGGACAAAGGTCAACTGACCGACGAACGGGTCGCTCATCAGCTTGAATGCCAGCGCGGAAAACTTTTCCTCGTCGTCCGCCTTGCGCACCACTTCCTTGTCATGGTCATCCACGCCGTCAACCGGCGGAATATCGATCGGCGACGGCAGATACTGGATGACCGCATCCAGCATGCGCTGCACGCCCTTGTTCTTGAACGCGGTGCCGCACAGCATCGGCTGGATTTCACAGGCAAGCGTGCGCATCCGCAAGCCAAGCACGATTTCTTCCTTGCTCAGCGCGCCCTCTTCGAGATACTTGTTCATCAACTCTTCCGAAGCCTCGGCGGCGGCCTCGACCATGCTCGAACGCCATTTCATGGCTTCGTCGACGAGTTCGGCGGGAACCTCCCGGTAATCGAACTTCATGCCCTGGCTGGCTTCATCCCAGTTGATCGCCTTCATTTCCAGAAGGTCCACAACGCCGACAAAATCATCTTCCGCGCCAATCGGTATCACCACCGGCACCGGATTGGCCCGCAGCCGCGTGCGCATCTGCTCGACGACCTTGAAGAAATTGGCGCCGGAACGGTCCATCTTGTTCACGAATGCCAGCCGCGGCACGCCATATTTGTTAGCCTGGCGCCATACCGTTTCCGACTGCGGCTGTACCCCACCCACCGCGCAGTACACCATGCACGCGCCATCCAGCACGCGCATCGAACGCTCGACTTCAATGGTGAAGTCGACGTGCCCCGGCGTATCGATGATATTGATACGGTGCTCGGGAAAGGACATATCCATGCCCTTCCAGAAACAGGTCACCGCCGAGGAAGTGATGGTGATGCCACGCTCCTGCTCCTGCTCCATCCAGTCGGTCGTTGCCGCGCCGTCATGCACTTCGCCGAGCTTGTGGCTCACGCCGGTATAAAAAAGGATACGCTCAGTGGTGGTCGTCTTGCCGGCATCGATATGCGCGGAAATACCGATGTTGCGATAGCGTTCGATAGGGGTCGTGCGTGCCACGTTATGGTCCTGACTGTGTCTGGTAGTGTTTAAAAGGTAACGCTCAGAAACGGAAATGCGAGAAGGCCTTGTTGGCCTCGGCCATACGGTGCACTTCCTCGCGCTTCTTCACCGCGCCGCCACGACCCTCGGCCGCGTCCAGCAGTTCACCCGCCAGACGGGCGCCCATGGACTTCTCGCCGCGCTTGCGCGCAGCGTCCTTCAGCCAGCGCATCGCCAATGCGGTACGACGGCTCGATCGCACCTCGACCGGAACCTGGTAATTGGCGCCGCCGACGCGGCGGCTCTTCACCTCGACCAGGGGACGGGCGTTGTTCAGCGCGGTGCTGAAGACTTCGAGCGGGTCCTTGCCGGACTTGGTGGTGATCTGCTCGAAGGCACCGTAAACGATGCGCTCGGCGACCGACTTCTTGCCGCTGGACATGACGACGTTCATGAATTTCGAAACCTCCTGATTGCCGAATTTCGGGTCAGGCAGAATTTCACGCTTGGGGACTTCGCGACGACGGGGCATTTTCCTGTCTCTCTCTGATTAGGCTTTTTTCGGGCGCTTGGCACCGTACTTCGAGCGCGACTGCTTACGATCCTTGACGCCGGCGGTATCCAGGCTGCCGCGCACGGTGTGGTAACGCACACCCGGCAAATCCTTGACCCGGCCGCCGCGCACCAGCACCACCGAGTGCTCCTGCAGGTTGTGGCCTTCGCCGCCGATATAGCTGATGACCTCGAAGCCGCTGGTGAGCTTGACCTTGCAGACTTTGCGCAAGGCGGAGTTCGGCTTCTTGGGCGTCGTGGTGTACACGCGGGTGCACACGCCGCGACGTTGCGGGCAGGCCTTCAAGGCCGGAACCTTGCTTTGTTCCACCGGGGCCTGGCGCGGCTTGCGGATCAGCTGGTTAATCGTTGGCATGTCAAAAATTCCGAAAAATTAAGGTGAGCATATGGGTTGTCGCAAAACAAGCGGGACGGCGCCAACCGCATTTTTTGAACGCGGTGCCGTCCCGGGCTGCAGTGCTGCGTTTCCCGGCGCATCCACACGCATGTATGGCCGGAAAAAGACGCGTGATTTTAAGGGGGCGTCACCCCCCTGTCAAGCCACTTCCTGACTTGCGTCAGCGCTGGTTTCGCCCTCGATCAGGTGGGCAGCCCCCAGATCTTCCCCGGCCGCCTGGCGGCGACGGGTATTGTGGTAGGCCAGACCACTGCCGGCCGGGATCAGGCGTCCGACAATCACGTTTTCCTTCAGACCGCGCAGTTCGTCCTTCTTGCCCATGATGGCGGCTTCGGTCAGGACGCGCGTGGTTTCCTGGAAGGACGCCGCCGAGATGAAGGAATCGGTCGACAGCGAGGCCTTGGTGATACCAAGCAGAATGGGATCATACGTTGCGGGCTCCTTGCCGGCCGCGACCATCTCGTCGTTGATCTGCAGCACTTCCGAGCGCTCGACCTGCTCGCCGGGGATGAGCCCGGTTGCGCCGGGATCCGCAACGGTGACCCGACGCAGCATCTGCCGCACGATGACCTCGATGTGCTTGTCGTTGATCTTCACGCCCTGCAGACGATAGACGTCCTGCACTTCGTCGGTGATGTAACGCGCCAGCGCTTCCACCCCCTGCAGACGCAGGATGTCGTGCGGATCGACCGGACCGTCGACGATCATTTCGCCCTTCTGGACGATCTGTCCGTCGTGCGCGGTCACATGCTTCTCCTTCGTGATCAGGTACTCGTGCGCCACGCCGTCCATGTCGGTGATGACCAGCCGCTGCTTGCCCTTGGTGTCCTTGCCGAAGGAGACGGTGCCGGTGACTTCCGCCAGCACGCCGGCGTCTTTCGGCGAACGCGCTTCGAACAGTTCGGCCACGCGCGGCAGACCGCCGGTAATGTCGCGCGTCTTCGAGGTTTCCTGGGGAATACGCGCGAGCACGTCGCCCACCGCCACGTCCTGACCGTCCTTCACCGTGATGATGGAGCCAATCTGGAAGGTGATGTTGACCAGGGTGTCGGTGCCCGCGATCTTGATCTCGTTGCCGGCCTCGTCCAGCAGCTTGACCTGCGGACGCAGGCCTTTGCCGGCGCCGCTGGCCTTGCGCTTGGGATCGATCACCACCAGCGTGGACAGGCCGGTGACGTCGTCGAGCTGCTTGGCCACGGTCACGCCCTCCTCGATGTGCTCGAAGCGAATGCGGCCGGCGTACTCGGTGATGATCGGACGGGTATGCGGATCCCAGGTCGCCAGCACGGCGCCCGCCTTGATCCTGGCGCCGTCGGTGACCATCAGCGTGGCGCCGTACGGCACCTTGTGGCGCTCGCGCTCGCGACCGCTGTCATCGGCAATGATGATTTCACCGCTGCGCGAGATCGCGACCAGTTCCTTGCGCGCGTTGGTGACGTAGCGCATGGTGGCGGTGTACTGCACCGCTCCATTGGACTTCGCCTCCAGCTGGCTGGCAGCGGCGGCACGCGAGGCCGCGCCGCCGATGTGGAAGGTCCGCATGGTGAGCTGGGTGCCCGGTTCGCCGATCGACTGGGCGGCAATCACGCCGACCGCCTCGCCGGCATTGACCAGATAGCCGCGACCCAGATCGCGGCCGTAGCACTTGGCACACAGGCCATAGCGGGTTTCACAGGTCAACGGCGTACGCACCTTGACCTCGTCGATACCGAGCGATTCGATGGTGTCGACCACGTCTTCAACCAGCAGCGTGCCGGCTTCGAACACGGTTTCCTGGGTTTCGGGATGGATGATGTCGCTGGCGGCCACGCGACCGAGAATCCGCTCGCGCAACGCCTCGACCACTTCGCCGCCCTCGACCAGGGCTTTCACCACCAGACCGTTCCGGGTGCCGCAGTCGTCCTCGACCACCACCAGATCCTGCGTCACGTCGACCAGACGGCGCGTCAGGTAACCCGAGTTCGCGGTCTTCAACGCGGTATCGGCCAGGCCCTTGCGGGCGCCGTGGGTCGAGATGAAATACTGCAGCATGTTCAGGCCTTCACGGAAATTCGCCGTGATCGGCGTCTCGATGATCGAGCCGTCCGGTTTCGCCATCAGGCCGCGCATGCCGGCCAGCTGGCGAATCTGCGCGGCGGAACCGCGCGCGCCCGAGTCGGCCATCATGTAGATCGCGTTGAACGACTCCTGGGTGACTTCCTTGTCGTGGCGATCGGTGACTTTCTCGCTGCCCAGCTGCGTCATCATGGCCTTGGCCACGGCGTCGCCGGCACGGCCCCAGATATCGACCACCTTGTTGTAGCGTTCGCCCTGGGTCACCAGGCCCGAGGTGTACTGCGATTCGATTTCCTTCACCTCGGCTTCGGCGGCGCCCAGGATCTGGCCCTTCTCACTCGGGATCAGCATGTCCTTGATGGCGATCGACATCCCCGCGCGGGTCGCGAAGGTGAAGCCGGTGTACATCAGCCTGTCGGCGAAAATCACCGTTTCGCGCAGGCCGCAGCGGCGGAAGCTGGCGTTGATCAGTCTGGAGATTTCCTTCTTCTTCAGCGCCTTGTCGACGAAGCTGAACGGCAGCCCCGGCGGCAGAATTTCCGACAGCAGCGCACGGCCGAGCGTGGTTTCCACCCGCTTGACGGTCTCGACACGGTTTTTGTTCTCGTCAAGCGTGACTTCCTTGATCCGCACCGTGACGCGGGCATGCAGCGCCGCCTCGCGGTTGTCGTAGGCGCGGCGTGCCTCGGTGACGTCGGCAAACAGCATGCCTTCGCCTTTGGCGTTGACCATTTCGCGCGTCATGTAATACAGACCCAGCACGATATCCTGCGACGGCACGATGATGGGTTCGCCATTGGCGGGCGACAGCACGTTGTTCGATGCCAGCATCAGGGTGCGGGCTTCGGCCTGCGCCTCCAGCGACAGCGGCACGTGCACGGCCATCTGGTCGCCGTCGAAGTCGGCGTTGAACGCCGCGCATACCAGCGGATGCAGCTGGATCGCCTTGCCTTCGATCAGCACCGGCTCGAACGCCTGGATGCCCAGACGGTGCAGCGTCGGCGCACGGTTCAGCATCACCGGGTGTTCGCGGATGACCTCTTCCAGCAGATCCCACACGATCGGCTCTTCGTCTTCCACCATCTTCTTGGCGGCCTTGATCGTGGTCGCCAGCCCCAGCACTTCGAGGCGGTTGAAGATAAAGGGCTTGAACAGTTCCAGCGCCATTTTTTTCGGCAGGCCGCACTGATGCAATTTCAAGGTAGGACCGACCACGATGACCGAACGGCCCGAGTAGTCGACGCGTTTGCCCAGCAGGTTCTGGCGGAAGCGGCCGCTCTTGCCCTTGATCATGTCGGCCAGCGACTTCAACGGGCGCTTGTTGGCGCCGGTCATCGCCTTGCCGCGACGGCCGTTGTCGAGCAGCGAATCGACGGCTTCCTGCAGCATGCGCTTTTCGTTGCGCACGATGATTTCCGGTGCCTTCAGTTCCAGCAGGCGCTTCAAGCGGTTGTTGCGGTTGATGACGCGGCGATACAGGTCGTTCAGGTCGGAGGTCGCGAAACGACCGCCGTCCAGCGGCACCAGCGGACGCAGCTCGGGCGGCAGCACCGGCAGCACCTCGAGAATCATCCACTCGGGCTTGATGCCGGACTTCTGGAAGCCTTCGAGGATCTTCAGCCGCTTCGACAGTTTTTTCAGCTTGGTGTCGGAGCCGGTCTTGCTGATTTCCGAATGGAGGGTTTCGACTTCGGTATGCAGGTCGAGCGAGCGCAGCAATTCGCGTACGGCTTCCGCGCCCATCAGCGCCTTGAATTCGTCGCCGTATTCTTCCAGCTTGGCGAGGTAATCCTCTTCGGTCAGCAACTGGCCGCGGTTGAGCGGCGTCATGCCCGGCTCGACCACCACGAAGCCCTCGAAGTAGAGCACGCGTTCGATGTCGCGCAGCGTCATGTCGAGCACCATGCCGAGACGGCTGGGCAGCGACTTCAGGAACCAGATGTGCGCAACCGGACTAGCCAGCTCGATGTGGCCCATGCGCTCGCGGCGCACCTTGGACAACGTGACCTCGACCCCGCACTTTTCACAGATGACGCCGCGATGCTTCAAGCGCTTGTACTTGCCGCACAGGCACTCGTAGTCCTTCACCGGGCCGAAAATCTTGGCGCAGAACAGACCATCGCGCTCCGGTTTGAAGGTGCGGTAGTTGATGGTCTCCGGCTTCTTCACTTCGCCGTAGGACCAGGAGCGGATTTTCTCCGGCGATGCCAGGCCGATCTTGATGGCGTCGAATTCTTCTTCGTGAGTCGCCTGTTTGAACAGATCGAGCAATGCTTTCATGTCTTTTCTCCGTGAGGTGTCAGGTGTTAGGCGTGAGGCGCGGGGAAGCGTTCTTTCCCCTCACCCCTCACTCCTCACTGTTCAATAACGTTCCAGATCGATGTCGATGCCGAGCGAACGGATTTCCTTCACCAGCACATTGAAGGATTCCGGCATGCCCGCCTCGATCTTGTGGTCGCCCTTGACGATGTTCTCGTACACCTTGGTGCGGCCATTCACATCGTCCGATTTCACCGTCAGCATTTCCTGCAGCACGTAGGATGCGCCGTAGGCCTCCAGCGCCCACACTTCCATTTCGCCGAAGCGCTGGCCGCCGAACTGCGCCTTGCCGCCCAGCGGCTGCTGGGTAACGAGGCTGTAGGGGCCGGTGGAACGCGCGTGCATCTTGTCATCGACCAGGTGGTGCAGTTTCAGCACGTGCTTGTAGCCGACCGTCACCTGGCGGTCGAAGGCTTCGCCGGTGCGGCCATCGTACAGCGTGACCTGTCCGCCTTCGGGCAAACCGGCCAGCGTCAGCATGCGGCGGATTTCCTCTTCCGAGGCACCGTCGAACACCGGCGAGGCAAACGGCACGCCTTTCTGCAGGTTGCGGCCCAGCTCGATCACTTCCTCGTCGGTGAAGCTGTCGATGTCTTCCGATTTGCCCGACTGGTTGTAGATTTCCTTGAAGAAATGGCGCAGGTCTTTCGCCACCGACTTCGTCTGGGCAGCGAGCATCTGGCCGATCTTTTCCCCAAGACCCTTGGAGGCCCAGCCGAGATGCGTTTCCAGAATCTGCCCGACGTTCATCCGCGACGGCACGCCAAGCGGGTTCAGCACGATGTCGACCGGGCGGCCGTCGGCCATGAAGGGCATGTCCTCGACCGGGACGATCTTCGACACCACGCCCTTGTTGCCGTGGCGGCCGGCCATCTTGTCGCCGGGCTGCAGGCGGCGCTTGACCGCCAGGTAGACCTTGACCATCTTCTGCACGCCGGGCGGCAGTTCGTCGCCGGCGGTGAGTTTCTTTTTCTTCTCCTCGAACATGGCATCGAACTCGATGCGCTTCTGCGTGAGGCTGTCCTTCAGCGATTCGACCTGGCGGCTGGCGTCATCGTCGGCCAGACGGATGTCGAACCAGTCGTGGCGGTTGAGCGATTCCAGATAGTCGTTGGTGACCTTGCTGCCCTTGGCGAGTTTCTTCGGGCCGCCGTTGGCGACCTTCAGGTGCAGCAGCTTTTCCAGACGCGCGAAGGTATCGTCTTCGACAATCCGCATGCGGTCGGTCAGATCCTTCTTGTATTCGGCCAGTTGGGTATCGATGATCGACTGCGCGCGTTTATCTCTTTCAATGCCTTCGCGGGTGAACACCTGCACGTCGATGACCACACCCGACATGCCGGACGGCACTTTCAGCGAGGTGTCCTTCACGTCGCTCGCCTTTTCGCCAAAGATGGCGCGCAGCAGCTTCTCTTCCGGCGTCAGCTGGGTCTCGCCCTTGGGCGTGACCTTGCCGACCAGCACGTCGCCCGCCTCGACTTCCGCGCCGATGGCGATGATGCCGGAGTCGTCCAGGCGCCCCAGCTGGCGTTCGGCCAGATTGGAGATGTCACGGGTGATTTCCTCGGGGCCGAGCTTGGTGTCACGCGCCACCACCGACAGTTCCTCGATGTGGATCGAGGTGTAGCGGTCTTCGGCAACGACCTTCTCGTTGATCAGGATCGAATCCTCGAAGTTGTAGCCGTTCCACGGCATGAAGGCGACCAGCATGTTCTGGCCCAGCGCCAGTTCGCCCATGTCGGTCGAGGCGCCGTCGGCGATGACGTCGCCGCGTGCGATGACATCGCCCACCTTCACCAGCGGACGCTGGTTGATGTTGGTGTTCTGGTTGGAACGCGTATATTTGATCAGCGAATAGATGTCGACGCCGACTTCGCCGGCACGCGCCTCTTCGTCGTGCACGCGGATCACGATGCGGCCGGCGTCGATGTAATCGACGATGCCGCCGCGGTGCGCCGTGACCACCGTGCCGGAATCGACCGCGGCAGTACGCTCGATGCCGGTGCCGACGAAAGGCTTCTCGGGGCGCAGACACGGCACGGCCTGACGCTGCATGTTGGAGCCCATCAGCGCGCGGTTGGCGTCGTCATGTTCAAGGAAGGGAATCAGCGACGCCGCCACCGACACGATCTGGGCCGGCGCCACGTCCATGTATTCAATGCGATCAGGAGTCGACAGCGTGAATTCGTTCTTGTAGCGACAGGACACCAGATCGTCCTTGAACATATTCCTGGCATCGAGTTCGGCATTGGCCTGCGCGATCACGTACTTGCTTTCCTCGATCGCCGACAGATATTCGATCTCGTCCGTCACCTTGTTGTTGACGATCTTGCGATAAGGCGTCTCGATAAAACCATACCAGTTGGTGCGGGCGAACAATGCCAGCGAGTTGATCAGGCCGATGTTCGGACCTTCCGGTGTTTCGATCGGGCACACCCGGCCATAGTGGGTCGGGTGCACGTCGCGCACCTCGAAGCCGGCGCGCTCGCGCGTCAGGCCGCCGGGGCCGAGCGCAGAGACGCGGCGCTTGTGGGTGATCTCGGACAGCGGATTGGTCTGGTCCATGAACTGCGACAGCTGCGACGAACCGAAGAATTCCTTGATCGCCGCCGACACCGGCTTGGCGTTGATCAGGTCGTGCGGCATCAGGTTGTCGGACTCGGCTTGCGACAGGCGCTCGCGCACCGCGCGTTCGACGCGCACCAGACCGGCGCGGAACTGGTTCTCGGCCAGCTCGCCCACCGAACGCACGCGACGGTTGCCCAGGTGGTCGATGTCGTCGATCTCGCCGCGGCCGTTGCGCAGTTCGACCAGGATCTTGATCACGGCGACGATGTCCTCGGTCGACAGGGTGCCGGTGCCGGTCAGTTCGTCGCGGCCGATGCGGCGGTTGAATTTCATGCGGCCGACCGCCGAGAGGTCGTAACGCTCTTCGCTGAAGAACAGATTGCCGAACAACGCATTCACCGCGTCTTCCGTAGGCGGCTCGCCCGGACGCATCATGCGATAAATCGCGACCTTGGCCGCATACTCGTCGAGGGTGTCGTCGGTGCGCAGGGTCTGCGAGATGAAGGCGCCATGATCGAGGTCATTGGTGTAAAGCGTGTTGAACTTGTCGACGCCCGCCTCGGCCAGCTTGGCGAGGAGGTCTTCCGTGATCTCGTCGTTGGCGCGCGCCACCAGTTCGCCGGTCTTCTTGTCGACCACATCGTGCGACAGCACACGCCCCACCACGAATTCGGCGGGCACCGCCCACTTCTTGACGCCGGCGGCGTCAAGCTCGCGGATGTGTTTCGCGGTGATGCGCTTGTCCTTCGCGACGATCACGTGATCGTCCTTGCCACAGATGTCGAAGCGCGCAATCTCGCCGCGCAGGCGTTCGGGAACCAGTTCGAACTGAATGCCCTGAGTATTGATATAGAAGGTATCCTTGCTGAAAAAGTTGTCCAGGATGCTTTCCGGCGTATAGCCAAGCGCCTTCAGCAGGATGGTGACCGGCATCTTGCGGCGGCGGTCAACCCGGAAAAACAGGATGTCCTTGGCGTCAAATTCGAAATCCAGCCACGAACCGCGATAGGGAATCACACGCGCCGAGAACAGCAGCTTGCCCGAGCTGTGGGTCTTGCCGCGGTCGTGCTCGAAGAACACGCCGGGCGAACGGTGCAGCTGCGACACGATCACCCGCTCGGTGCCGTTGATCACGAAGGAACCGGTTGGCGTCATGAGCGGAATCTCGCCCATGTAGACCTCCTGCTCCTTGACTTCCTTGATGGTCGGCTTGGAGGCTTCCTTGTCCATGATGACCAGGCGCACCTTGGCGCGCAGCGGCGCGCAATAGGTCAGCCCGCGCTGCTGGCATTCCTTGATGTCGAACACGGGCTCGCCCAGCAGGTAGCTGACATATTCCAGCCGCGCGTTGCCGCTATGGCTGACGATCGGAAAAATGGAGGTGAACGCGGCTTGCAGCCCTTCGTTCAGACGCTCGTCGCGAGAACGGCCTTCCTGCAGGAAAGCGCGATAGGATTCAAGCTGGGTCGCCAGAAGAAAAGGCACCGGAAGGGTATTGGTCCGGCTGGCAAAGCTCTTGCGCAGACGCTTTTTCTCGGTAAAGGTATAAGCCATGAAATCTCCTTGACGATCAGGGGTGGGCGGGTACGCGGGTTACGTACGGACGCCTGGTAGGGCACACGCAAAAAACAAATGACCCGGAAGCCGATTCCGGGTTCCGGGTAAGTGTTGCTTGCGTCTGCCGCGGGTTTCCCCGCAGCACACCACGGTAGCAGGAATGTGGCGAAATCAATGCGTCTCCGGAAAGGGCGACCCGCTTGCACGCGTCGCCCGGGGGAACGTTTATTTGACTTCGACGCCCGCGCCCGCTTCTTCCAGCTGTTTTTTCAGCGCGTCGGCGTCGGCCTTGGAGACGCCTTCCTTGACGGCCTTGGGGGCACCGTCGACCAGGTCCTTGGCTTCTTTCAGGCCCAGACCGGTCGCGGCGCGCACCACCTTGATGACTTCCACTTTCTTCTCGCCAGCGGAGTTCAGCATCACGGTGAATTCGGTCTGCTCCTCGGCGGCGGCGGCGCCACCGGCAGCAGCCGGCGCGGCCACGGCCACAGCGGCGGCAGCGGCGGAAACGCCGAATTTCTCTTCCATTTCCTTGATGAGTTCGGACAACTCAAGGACGGTCATGCCTGCGATGGCATCCAGAATGTCAGCTTTTGCAACAGCCATTTGTATTACTCCTGTCAATTATGCTTCAGATTAAAATCAATGTCGTGTATAGGCGGACGTCGGCAGACTGCTCAGGCAGCCTGCTTGTCGCGCACCGCAGCCAGTCCGCGAACGAACTTCGTCGGCACTTCGTTGAGGGTACGAACGAATTGCGCGATCGGGGCCTGCATGGTGCCCAAGAGCTTGGACAGCAGTTCTTCGCGGCTGGGCATGCTGGCCAGATTCCCCACGTCCTTGGCGGACATGACGAAGTTGGGCATGGCACCGGCCTTGACGACGAACTTGTCGTTGGTCTTGGAAAATTCGTGCATCACCTTGGCGGCCGCCACCGGATCACTGGAAATGCCATAGGCAAGCGGGCCGACCAGTTGGTCGGCAATGCCTGCAAACGGCGTATCCGCAATCGCGCGACGTACCAGCGTGTTCTTCAACACGCGCAGATAGACCCCTTCCTTGCGCGCCTGCACGCGCAACTGGGTCATATGCTCCACCGTGATGCCACGGTATTCGGCCACGACAACCGTCTGGGCGGCCGCAACCTGCGCGGTCACTTCGGCAACGACGGCTTTCTTCTCTTCAAGATTCAGACTCAAGGTCTTACCTCCTTCTCAGTTACGGAGCGTTGCCCGCTTGCATCCACGGGGCGCTCCGGCTGGCGCCTTGACAGGAAAATCCTGCTGGGGAACGCCATCTGCGTAGGGTTCCGGGATCAGGAATCGGGGATCAGGGATCAGAAGATCCCGTCGCCCCGGTCCAGCAGCCCTTCGATTAAGCAGCAGCCTCTGAATCACCGGTCTTTGCTGATGCCCGGCCTCTGATTCCTGCCACCCCTACGGTCTTTGACAACCCGTCAGCCAAACGACTGGCCGACGGCCCAAAGTACCTGTTCAGGCACGCGTTGCCGCGCACCTGAATTCAATATTCACGCGCCCACGCTGGCCTGGTCGACACGCACGCCCACGCCCATGGTGCTCGACACCGACAGGCGCTTGAAATAAATACCCTTGGAACTGGCCGGCTTGGCGCGCTGGAGCGCGTCCAGCAAGGCCGCCAGATTCTCCTTCAGGTCTTCGACGCTGAACGAAGCACGGCCGATGGTGCAATGCACGATGCCGCCCTTGTCGGTACGGTATTGCACCTGGCCGGCCTTGGCGTTCTTCACCGCCCCCGCCACATCGGGCGAGACCGTGCCGACCTTGGGGTTCGGCATCAGGCCGCGCGGGCCGAGAATCTGGCCCAACTGGCCGACCACGCGCATCGCGTCGGGGGTGGCGATCACCACGTCGAAATCCATCTTGCCCGCCTTGATTTCAGCCGCCAGATCGTCGAAACCGACGATGTCGGCCCCGGCGTCACGCGCCTTCTGCACATTGTCGCCCTGGGCGAATACCGCCACGCGAATGGTCTTGCCGATGCCTTTTGGCAGCACCACGGCGCCGCGCACCATCTGATCGGATTTGCGCGCGTCCACGCCGAGGTTGACGGCGATATCGATCGATTCGTCAAACTTGGCCGTCGCGCTTTCCTTGACCAGCTGCAGCGCATCCGCCACCGGGTAATTGCGGTTACGGTCGATTTTTTCCTTGAGTGCGCGCAAGCGCTTGGATACATTGGCCATCTCAGACTCCCTCCACGATGATGCCCATGGAACGGGCCGTGCCGGCGATGGTGCGCACGGCGGCGTCCATGTCGGCCGCGGTCAGGTCGGGCTCCTTGGTCCTGGCGATTTCTTCAAGCTGGGCACGGGTGATGGTGCCCACCTTGTCCAGATGCGGCTTGGCACTGCCCTTGTCGAGCTTGATCGCCTTCTTGATCAACACCGTTGCGGGCGGCGTCTTCATCACGAAGGTGAAGCTCTTGTCCGCAAAGGCAGTGATCACGACCGGAATCGGCAGACCGGGCTCCATGCCCTGGGTCTTGGCGTTGAACGCCTTGCAGAATTCCATGATGTTGAGGCCGCGCTGACCCAGCGCGGGACCGATGGGGGGCGACGGGTTGGCTTTCCCCGCCGGCACTTGCAGCTTGATATAGCCGACTATCTTCTTTGCCATGATGGCTCCTGATTAGTGAGTACCAACGCGCTTTGGGTTGCCCTACTCGCGCTCCTCTCCGGAAAACCGGATACTGCTTTTCCGGCAAACGCCAGACTCGCTTCAACTGGGCAGATTCCAGCCCGGCTCAGCCCTTCTCAACCTGGCCGAAGCCCAGTTCGACGGGCGTTGCCCTGCCAAAAATCATCACCGACACACGTAACTTGTTCTTGTCGTAATTCACTTCTTCCACATTGCCGTTGAAGTCGGTGAACGGGCCATCGACGACCCGCACCACTTCACCCACCTCGAACAGCACTTTGGGTTTGGGTTTCTCCACGCCTTCGCGCATCTGGTCGAGAATGGCCTGCACTTCCTTCTCCGAGATGGGCGCCGGCTTGGTCGCCGTACCGCCGACGAATCCCGTGACCTTCGGCGTGCTCTTCACCAGATGCCAGGTGTCGTCGTCCATCTCCATCTGCACCAGGACATAACCGGGGAAAAACTTGCGTTCGGCAGTTTTCTTCTGCCCCGCTTTCATTTCGATCACTTCCTCGACCGGCACCAGGATTTCGCCGAAGCGATCCTTCATGCCGGCACGCTCGATGCGCTCAACCAGGTTGCGTGAAACGCTCTTCTCGAAGCCGGAGTAGGCATGAACCACGTACCAACGCATACTCAACTCCCCTGTCCCATGGCCAGTTTGACCAGCCACAACAAAATTCCGTCCACCGCCCACAGGAACAACGCCATCATGACCACGAAAGCCATGACCACCCCCGTCATCTGGACGGTCTCCTTGCGCGTCGGCCAGACGACTTTCTTGGCCTCGTCACGCGAATCGAGGGCAAACCGGTAAAACCGCTTGCCGGGAGCCGATAGTCCCGCCACCACACCGGCCAGCACCACGCCGCCGATCACCGACAGGACGCGCACCACCGTTGGCGCATCCGCAAAAAAATAAAAGCCGGCCACCCCTGCGATGACCAGCAATACCGCTACCAGCAGCTTGATTTTGTCAGCCATGAACGCTGTGTGCCTTGCGGCTTATCCTGTGGCAGGCCAAGAGGGTCTCGAACCCCCAACCTTCGGTTTTGGAGACCGACGCTCTACCAATTGAGCTATTGGCCTGTATTCCTTAAAGCTGGCTATTCAAAGGCGGGCAGGTCCGTGGCCGCCCGCCTTTTCCGGATCCAACCGGCCTTACTCTTCGATCTTGGCCACGACGCCGGCGCCGACGGTGCGGCCACCTTCGCGGATGGCGAAACGCAGACCCTCGTCCATCGCGATCGGCTGGATCAGCGAGACCTTGATGCTGACGTTGTCGCCCGGCATCACCATCTCGGTGCC
>JGI26529J51215_1001059_pt1 | contig 15377 bp, 10 predicted proteins | sample ThiBiot_500_biof_FD_51215 | JGI IMG/M metagenome (IMG submission 51215)
GGCAAGGTGCATCAGGATGTGCGCGCCCTTTGGATGACCCGGATCAGGCGACGTGTCCCGGGTTTCGCTTTGGCCAAGGTCATGGCCGTTGCCGGCGGTGTCCGCCGACTGCGCGTGTTCGGTGGCGTGCAGATTCCCGATATGGTTCAACACCGGCTGCACCATCATCCCCAATACCAGAAACACCAGCAAGCTGGCGCGCAGGAAATTCAGGCAGTGGCGGACCACGCGGGACATTGACGCACCTTATCAGCATGCATGTGCCCCCGCAACGCAAAGCCACGGCAGTGCGTCGCACATTCAGCGTGCGTCCACATCGTCCTCGGGCCCCGCGCTGCCGCCGTCGGCACCGGAACCGCGTGAGGCAACCAGTTCGTCGATGCGGTGTCCATCCATCCGGGCCACCTCGAAGCGCCAGCCCGCATAATCAAAGTGTTCCCCCACCTGCGGCAGGTGTTCGAGCCGCGACAGCCCGAACCCGGCGGCGGTGTGGAAATCGCCGATTTCAGGTGGACGCAAGCCGAGCCGCTCGAACATCAGGAACACCGGTGCGGCGCCATCGATCAGCAGACTGCCATCTTCGCGTTCGCTGATGTCAGGACTTTCGCCTTCGGCTTCCGGAAAATGGCCCGCGATGGCGGCCAGCAAATCGGTGGCGGTGACGATACCCTCCAGACCACCGTATTCATTCAGCACCATCGCCATCCTCACTGGCGCGGCCCGGAAATGTTCCAGCACCCGGAACACCGGCATGCCTTCCGGAATTGCCAGTGGCGGACGGATCGCGGCCAATGGATCGAGCTCCTGTCCATCCAGCACCTGATCCAGCAGATCTTGTTTGAGCACCATGCCCTCGGGTTCGTCGATGCCACCACGACCCACCAGCAGTTGTTCATGGCGGCATTCGCGCAGGGTGCGCAGGATTTCCTCGCGGGTGTCTTCGGTATCGATCCATTCGATCTCGGGCCGCGGGGTCATGATTTCGCCGACGCGGCGGTTGCCGATGTCAAAGACGCGTTCGACGACTTCCTGCTGGGTCCGCTGCAGCAGCCCGGCTTCGCTGCTGGCGGACACCAGCAGCTTCAGCTCTTCGGCGGAATGCAAGGATTCCTCGACAGTTCCGGTATGCAACCGGAACAGTCGCAGCACCAAATTGCCCAGCCCGTTGAGCAGCCAAATCGCGGGCCGGAACACGAACAGGAACAGGCCGAGCGGACGCACGACCCACAGCGCGGTGCCTTCGCTGCGCTGGAGCGCAAGGCTCTTGGGAGCCAGCTCGCCGAGCACGATGTGCAACGTCGTGATGATCGCGAAGGCGATCGCAACTCCCACCGCGTCCGCGCCGATGCGGGCGTAACTGCCAGCCCACCCCTCCAGCAACGGCTCGATCAGGTGGGCAAGCGCGGGTTCGCCGATCCAGCCCAGTGCGAGGGAAGACAGGGTGATCCCGAGCTGGGTGGCCGCGAGGTGGATGTCGAGATGCTCGACGCTGCGCTGCAGCGGGCGCGCATTCATCCGGCCTTGTGCCACCAGTTCGGCCACCCGGCTGCGGCGCACCGCCACCAATGAAAATTCGGACGCGACAAAGAAACCATTGGCCGCGACCAATACCAATACCGCAACGATACCCAGCCATTCGGTCACAACGCATCTCCCAAGCAACAAGGGTTGGATGATCGCACACGACCGCCCGCTGCACCCCCGATGTGTGCGTCCCTCAAGTTGCGGAATCGAGCTCGGTGCAACGGCTGCGGTATCGGCTCAAATGGCCGCAGTGGCAGACGCGCTCATTGTGCGATAGCCGGCTGGTCGCAGAGGACATGATCGCGGTGCGAATCGGATCGGACCTGCGCATGGCCGTGTTCGGCGTGCGCCCATGGTGGACCTAGAGGTTTGGTGTTCAACAATGCCCAGCGGTTCGACGCGGCGCTGGCCGGATTCTCCGATTGCGCGCCGCCGATGAGGGCCGGTGAAGAAGTCGGATCGTCTTGTCTTCGCGCCTGCACCAGATTGCGCTAAAGTGATTGAGTGAAATCGATCCTGCGCCTCCGCCGACGCATTCGCCTGCGCATTGCGCTGCTGGCGATTGTCGCCTTGCTGTTCCAGCAAACGGCGCTGGCCTCGTACGTGTGTTCGCTTCCCGACATGCCAGTCGGCAACATGGCCATGGCTGACCATTGCGACGGCATGCCGATGGCGCAGGCGCAACACGATCCGGGATTGTGCGTGTGGCACTGCGCGCAAAGCCCGGCTTCCGCGCAGACTCCCAACGTTCCGCAGGTGCCCCCGCTGGCGATCGCGGCAGTATTGCCGATGACCTCACCACTCGTGCTAGCGCTGCCGTCCGCCACAGCGAGGCATTCACGCGATCCTGTCCTGCGAAGTCGTGGCTTACCGCCCGAACTCCGTTTCACTGTCCTGCTGATTTAGACCTCCACGCCTCGATCCACGGCCGCGTAGCTGCGGCCTCGTTCGATTCGTGTTCGGAGGTCCTATGTCCGTCTGTCTGCTGCGCTGGCGCCAGTATGCGCCACGCATTCCCATTGTGCTTGTTCTGGCCCTCGTCCCTGTGCTTGCCGCGCGTGCTGGCGACGCGCCACTCACCCTGCACGGGGCGGTAGCACGTGCAGTGCGCAACGCGCCATCGCTGATCGCCGACACCGACCGCATCCAGGCTGCGCAGGACGATGCAGTCCGCGCCGGTCGCCTGCCGGACCCCGAGCTTCAGGTCGGCATGCAAAACCTCACCGTCACCGGCCCGGAAGCGTTCGTTCCTGCCGCGGACTCCATGACAATGCAGACCATCGGCGTGATGCAGCAACTGCCCTCGCGGGCGGCGCGCGATGCCGAGCGGGCGGCCGCAGGAGCGAACCTCACCGCGGCGAGCGCCCGTCAGGTGGCGACCGCGCAAGATGTACGGCAGGCGGCTGCCGAAGCCTGGGTTGCGCTGTGGGCTGCGCAACGCAAGCTCGAATTGCTCGATGAACTCAAGGGCGAGGCGGATACCGCGGTGCTGGCAAGCAAGGCGCGTTTGGCTGGCGGCACGGGCAACGCTGCCGACGCATTGGCGACGCGCGCCGAGCGGACGGAACTCGACAACCAGATCGCTGCCGCACAGGCGGGTGTCGTCGCGGCCAGCGCAAATCTCGCGCGCTGGTTGGGAGCGGCCAACGAGCGCAGTCTGGCGCCACCGCCCGATTTCAGCGAATTGCCGATTCCACCGGCGATGCTGCTGGAACGCATCGATCAGCAGGCCCCCATGCTCGATTGGACGGCGCGCGAATCAAAAGCCGACGCGGCGGTGGATGCTGCGCGCGCCAGCAAGCATCCGGACTGGAGCGTGGGCGTCAGCTACGGCCGGCGCTTCGGTGGGCGTGACGACATGATTTCGCTGAACTTCGGCGTCAAGCTGCCGATCTTCCCCGGCAACCGGCAGGATCGTGACATCAGCGCGCGCTACGCCGAGCGCGATGCGGTGCACGCCGCACACGAAGATGCGCGGCGAGCCCAGCGCGCCGCCGTGCAGGGCCTGCTCGCCGAGTGGCGCAGCCTGACCACACAAGCGCATCGCGATCGCGACGAACTGCTGCCGCTGGCGCATGACCGCGCCCACGTCGCGCTGGCGGCCTACCGTGGCGGCGCCTCGTTGCAGCCGTGGCTCGAAGCGCGTCGCGCGGAAATTCGCACCCGCATCGACTACGCCGACGCACTCGCCGCCTGGGGCCGCGACTGGGCGGCACTGGCTTATCTGATTCCGAAGGAGACGACGCCATGAAGCGCATCGTTCTGGCGATTGTGTGTTTGATCGTGCTTGTGGCGGCGCTCATTGGCGCCTATTGGGCAGGCACTACGCGGAGCGGCTCGCAGCAGACTTCAGGTGCTCCGCCTGCCTCGATGCATCGAAAAATCCTGTACTGGTACGACCCGATGGTGCCCGAGCAGCACTTTAATCATCCGGGCCTCTCCCCAATGGGCATGCAGATGGTGCCCAAGTATGCGGATGAAACCGGCGGCGCCGAGCCCGGCGTGGTGCGGATCGATCCGCGGGTGGTCGAGAACTTGGGCGTTCGCACCACCGTTGTGAAGATTGCACCGCTCAACGAAACGGTAAGAGTGCCGGCGACGGTGGCGTGGGATCCACGCGAGTCCGTCACGATCAGCGCACGGGTCAGCGAAATCCTCGATCGCCTGTACGTCCGTGCACCGTTCGACACCGTAAAAAAAGGTGAGCCGCTGGCCGAAGTGCTGGCGCCGGAGTGGAGCGCGGCCGCCGCCGAATATCGGGCGCTGGCGAATGTTCAGTCGACCGATGCACGTAGCCTGCGTGCCGCAGCACGGCAGCGCTTGCGTGTGCTGGGCATGAGCGATGGTGAGATTGCCGGTTTGCGCGATGGCCACGCGCAGATCGTTCTGCGCGCGCCGATCAATGGTGTGGTTGCGCAGTTGCCGGTCAAACAAGGCGAGCAGGTTGCGGCCGGCGCGCCGCTGATGACGCTTAATGGGCTCGACCACGTGTGGGTGGAAGCCGACGTGCCGCAGGCACAAATCGGCGGCATTGCCGCAGGAACTCCGATTACGGTGACGGTGAGCACGCTGCCTGGAAAGGTGTTCAAAGGCGAGGTGCAGGCCGTCCTGCCCGACGTCGATCCTGCGACGCGCACCCAGCGCGTAAGGATCGAACTGCCCAATCCCCATCATGAACTCGCGCCCGGCATGTTCGCGGAAGTGGCGATCCACGCCTCGACGGGTACGGCGCATCCGCTGGTCCCGGACGGCGCGGTGATCGCGACCGGTGAAGCGACGCGTGTGATCGTGGCCGAAGGCCAAGGCCACTTCCGCGCGGTGCCGGTCGAGACGGGGCACTCCGCCAACGGCGAGACCGCAATCCTTTCCGGGCTTCATGGCGGCGAACGTATCGTCACTTCGGGCCAGTTCTTGATCGATTCGGAAGCCAGCCTGTCAGGTGCATTGCAGCGACTCGATGCCGGCGAAAAGAGCGCGCCGGCGTATTCCGCACCTGCTCCTTCTGAGAAGAATAAGAGCCAAAGCATGCCTGGCATGCCAAGCATGCCGATGCCGTCAGACAGCGCGGGAGGACACCAGCCATGATTGCGCGCCTGATCCGCTGGTCGATCGGCAATCGCTTCCTGGTTCTCATCGGCGCGCTGGCACTGGCCATCATTGGCACGATCTCGCTGCTGCGCACGCCATTGGAAGCGTTGCCCGACTTATCCGATACCCAGGTGATCATCCGCACCACCTGGCCCGGACGTTCGCCGCAATTGGTGCAGCAGCAGGTCACTTATCCGCTCACCACGCTGATGATGTCGGTGCCAGGCGCGACGACCGTGCGCGGGTATTCGTTTTTTGGCGATTCGTTCGTGTATGTGCTGTTCGCCGATGGCACGGATCTGTACTGGGCACGCTCGCGGGTACTGGAGTACCTCAGCCAAGCACGCGGCAAGCTCCCCGAGGGGGTGGTGCCGACGCTCGGACCGGATGCCACGGGCGTTGGGTGGATCTATGAATACGCACTCGTGGACCGCACTGGCCAACACGACCTCGGGCAGTTGCGCACCTTGCAGGACTGGTTCCTGCGTTATCGGCTGAAGACCGTACCGAATGTCGCCGAGGTCGCAAGCGTCGGCGGCCAGGTGAACGCGTGGCAGATCGTGCCCGATCCGGCCAGGCTCGCCGCGCACCATCTCACCATCGCGCAACTGTCCGCCGCGATCCGCGCCGCCAATGGCGCCAGCGGCGGCTCCGTGATCGAACAAGGCGAAGCCGATCTGATGGTCAACAGCGAGGGCTATCTCAGAACTCGGGAGGACTTCGCCCGTATTCCGGTCGCGACCGGCGCCGATGGCACGCCGGTGCTGCTCCAGGATGTCGCGCGGATTCGGCGCGGCCCGACGCTGCGTACCGGCATCGCCGAACTGGACGGACAAGGCCAGGTCGTGGGTGGCGTGGCGGTGATGCGCTACGGCAAGAACGCGCTGCGCACCATCGAGGCCGTGAAGGCGCGGCTCGCCGAATTGCAGAAAAGCTTGCCGGCGGGCGTCGAGATCGTGCCGGTGTACGACCAGTCGCGCCTGATCCGGGCCTCAGTGAATAACGTTGGCGAGAAGCTGGTCGAGGAATTCGTGGTGGTGGCGCTGGTATGCCTCTTGTTCCTGTGGCACCTGCGCTCCTCACTGGTGGCGGTGGTGACGCTGCCACTGGGCGTGCTGACGGCATTCATCGCGATGCACGCGCAAGGCGTCTCCGCCAACCTGATGTCGCTCGGCGGCATCGCGATCGCGATCGGCGCGATGGTCGATGCCGCGGTAGTGATGATCGAGAACACCCACAAGCATCTGGAGACCTGGCAGCAGCAACACGAAGGGAAGCAGCCGACATCTGCCGAGCGCTGGAGATTGGTTGCCGAGGCGATGGCCGAAGTCGGACCCGCGCTGTTCTTCAGCCTGCTGGTGATCACGTTTTCGTTCCTGCCGGTGTTTGCGTTGCAGGCGCAGGAAGGCCGTCTGTTCAAGCCGCTGGCTTTCACCAAAACCTATTCGATGGCAGCGGCGGCCGGACTCTCGGTTACGCTGGTTCCTGTGCTGATGGGTTATCTGGTGCGCGGGCATATTCGCCCGGAGCATGCCAATCCGATCAACCGCGCACTGGCGGCGGCTTATCGCCCGCTGCTCGCATGGGTGCAGCGCTGGCCCAAAACCATGCTGCTGATTGCCACGGTCGTGATCCTGACCGCACTGGTGCCGCTCAAGTTTCTCGGCAGTCAGTTCATGCCACCGCTGGACGAAGGCACGTTGTTGTACATGCCGACCGCGCTGCCAAATTTGTCTGCCGGCAAGGCCGCGCAACTGCTGCAACTGACCGATCGCATGCTGAAGACCGTGCCCGAGGTGGCGCACGTGTTCGGCAAGGCCGGCCGCGCCGATACCGCGACCGATCCCGCGCCGCTCAACATGTTCGAGACCATTGTCACGTTCAAGCCGAAGGATCAATGGCGGCCGGGCATGACCATGGACAAGCTGAAAGCCGAGTTGGACCACGCGGTCAAGGTGCCGGGGCTCACCAATCTGTTCGTGTATCCGATCCGCGATCGAGAAGACATGCTCGCGACCGGCATCAAGAGCCCAATCGGCATCAAGGTGTTTGGCCCGGACCCGGCGGTGTTGCAGAAACTCGCCAATGAAATCGAAGCGGTCGCCCGGAAGGTGCCGGATGTGCGCTCGGTGGCTTCCGATCACGTCAACAGCGGCCGTTACGTCAACGTGCGCATCCGGCGCGACGCGGCGGCACGCTACGGCCTGACCCAGCAGGAGGTGCAATCACTGATCGCCACCGTGGTCGGGGGAGACCCGATCGACGAAACCATCGAAGGGCTGGAACGCTTTCCGGTTGTGCTGCGTTATCCACGCATGGAACGTGACACGTTGTCGGCGCTGCAGGCACTGCCCATCGTCGCGCCAGGTGGTGCACAGCTCACATTGGGCCAAGTGGCCGACCTGTCGGTGGACAGCGGTCCGTCGATGTTGAAAGGTGAGGATGGCCAGCTCGAAACCGACGTGTACGTCGATACCGGCAGCAGCGATCTGGGCGGCCTGGTGGCATCACTGAAACATGCGATTGCCGAGCAGGTGCAGCTTCCCACGGGGTATACGCTCGGCTGGGCGGGTCAGTTCCAATACCTTCAGCATGCCGAGCAACGGCTCCGGCTGGTGGTGCCATTGACCTTGACCATCGTGTTCCTGCTGATTTGGCTGATCTTCCGCGATGTCGCCGAGGTCGCCATCGTGCTGTTCACCGTGCCGGCCGCGCTGGCTGGCGGCTTGTGGCTGGTCTGGCTGCTCGGCGAATCGGTATCGGTCGCGACGGTGATCGGTTTCATCTCGCTTGCTGGTGTGACGGCCGAGTTCGGCGTGGTGATGATGTTGTTCCTGCGCCAGGCGTGGGAACGACGTGTCGTCGCGGGTCAGGTGAGTGAAGCATCACTTGGCGAAGCGATCCGCGAAGGCGCGCAGATGCGCGTGCGGCCGATCGCAATGACGGTGGCGGTGATCCTCGCGGGTTTGCTACCGATCATGATCGGTAGCGGTGCCGGCTCGGATCTCGTGCGCAGCATCGCAACGCCGATGATCGGCGGCATGCTCGTTGCGCCGGTGCTTTCGATGCTGGCGATTCCCGCAGCGTTCCGGTGGCTGATGCTGCGTCGTCTCCGCGGGCAGCGGACGGTGGCGGAGGCGCTCGATGGCTCCTGATTCTGCGCGACCCACTGCAGGTCTGGTTGGTTCAACCTTGGATCGCGATCCTAAATCAGGCTTGCCGCCCTAACTCGCCCTAATTCAGCGGTGGCTGCAGTTTTCGTCACGTGCGGCGGACGGCGCTGCTTGCAACGGCTCGTTGTCGGCACTTCTCATGGACATCGGTTCGATCCGGGATTGCATGCCGATGCCAAACCAGTGCTTGTCGATTCCCACGATCAGAAAAAACAACGCGTCGCGTCGGTCTCTGAGCAGTTTCCGCCACTCACGCAAATCAATGCCGGAGGGGGAAGCCTTCGCCTCCGGATGCGAGTGCCATTCTCCCAGGTAGTCCATGCGCTCTTGGCTCGTGCGCCAGCGCATGTAAGCAATTTCTGCGTGGCCGGCGCAGGTACGTTTGAAAGACGTACGCGTGCGCTTGTCGGCGGGAAATGGTTGCGTACAGGCTGTGACGTGCAGGTGTGGTCCGCGTCGAAAGCCGAGTAGCAGTCCACCCGCTTCCGCGTCGCTCGACTTGTGCTGTCGGTAGGTGCCCAGTGCCCGCAGCACTTCGCCTTCAATCAGCACCTGTCCATCGCAAAGAGGGTTTTGGCCAATCATTGCGGTTGGCATGCAGGGCAACCCTGGAGAGGCGAAACATTCTGGCTTTTGAAGCGGCGTAATGTCGATCCTTCGTTGTAGCGCAACCGAAAACGGGGCGAGACATCGCCCTTTAGCCAATCTGCGATGAAATCCATCGCCAACGCTGTCGCTGACATCGGTGACGACACGCCATAGGGTGTGAACGCGTGACAACCGACAAACGCACGTAGCGTGTCAGCATCGGTGAGCGGGAAACGGGGTTGACCGTACTGCGCTTCATCGTTGTGCGTGAGGCAGCGATAGCAGCCATATTTGCGAGAGTCCACCCACAGGCCCTGCACGCAATCACCGTTCCCGAATATCCATACGTGCAGAAGTGGCGTGCGCTTGGATGCTTGGACATGTTGGACGTTGAGTGCCTCCGAAACCGCTTGCTCGCCGGTGGCATTGATGACGAGATCGAACCCCTGCGGAAAGTGGGTGACCGCGCTTTTCTCGCTGATCGTGATGTTGGCGAACGGTGACTCGCGATCCAGCATCTTCTTGAGGGCGGTGGCTTTGTTATCGAACAGGCTGTTGTAGCCAAGTCGATGGCGCCCCAGGTTGTCCGGCTGCAATTCATCGACGTCTTGAAGATGAAGTGTGCCGCCCGCGGTGCCGGCGCCCAAGCGCAGCAGCGCCGAAGCCAAGTACCCACCAAGGGCGCCGCAGCCAACGAGTGCAATCTTCTTGCCCGCCAATGTGCCACGCTGGAGGCTCACCAGGTTGCGCTGATACACGTAGTCCGGACTGACGTCCTGAAATACGCTTCGCTGAATGGCCGTGGACCCGCCACGTTGGTGCAGGTAGTTTCGGTACTCCTTGGGCCTGCGCGCGAACCCGCGCGCAGTCATGGCATGGAGTTTGAAACCGAACCCGATCCAACCGACCGGCGTGGCGATGGCGAGTTCGCAGCGCGACCACTTCAGGTAATCCCGCTCGGCCAAACGGGCTTGGATGGCCCGATAGAGTTTCTGATCCCACGCTTTGAGCCATTCGAACGTCGCGTGAACGGTTTGAGGCAGTTCCCCCGTTGGCAGGGCGGGGACACGTTCACTGCGCAATATCCAGCATGGCATACCAAGGGTCGGCGATGGCCATCCAAGCGCTTCGCAGAAACGCGACACTTCGTCCGGTTCGGACGCCACATAGAGCCGTCGCCCGTCATCGGGTCCGATGAGGTAATAGCGTGCCGTGGTTGCGTTCTTTTCGACGGCTCCGATCAGCCCTGGCAGCGCCGGTGGATCCTGCGCGACCAGCCAATTGGCCCAGAACTCTCCGCGAAATTCATCGGAGTGGTATTGGGGATCTTCGATGGCGCGGTCGATCACCATTCGCGCTTGTTCGAGGCACTGCCAGATGGCTGTGTCCGGCCGGAAACGATCGAGGACCACCGATCCTTGGGCAAAGTAACAAATGCCGCCGCTGGCCGAAATGTGCGGCATCAGCGGTGGGAAAAACGCCGGCCGCTCGAGCAGGGAAATCCGGGGATACGTCGTAAAGTCCCAATCGGATATTTCGAATTGGACCGGGACGTCGCCACGCGTGCAGTGAAGCACACCGGCGAAGACGCGATGGGACGCGCGTGTGCCGGTGGGCCTGAAGCCGAGCGCACGCAACCGCTGGAGCCCCGATGCGATGCTCATGGGCGACGGAGCGCCGGTGTTCAGCCCGCCTGGGTCGGCTTGATCAAGGGCGGTGGTACGCGACTGGCGGGGGTTGTTCGCACGTCCGCTTCGCTCCCTTCGATCTCCACCCACTCGAACAGGCTTGGAATACGCAATCCCAGCAAGTTCTGCAGTTTTTCCACTGCATCATGGCGGCGGTGATACGCCAGACTGCGAGCGAAAGCGATCCCTGCGGCAAGCTCTTGGGCGCGTGTGGCGACGGTCCCACGGGCCGTATCGTCCAACTCGCCGAAGAAGTCCTCTTCACCTTGCTCGATCGCGGGTTCTTTGAGTGGTTTCATGACCGATTCGGCAAGGTGTTTCGCTGCCTGTTCGAGTGCCAGATCGTCGCGACGATAATTGCTACCCTCGAAATGCTGTGCCGTCACGATCATGAGCGCTACCGATGTGGGGCCGCCTTCCGGCCACCACAGATCGCGCCATGCCTTGAGGTACCGACAGACGCGGCGCATCTGCAGCCCAAAGGGCGCGAGCGCCAGGACACGGTCGTTGTACCAACGTGCGACCGCTTCAGGATCGGACTTCTTCCAGGTCCCGTCGCGCCTTGCAAGGTGGATGCCTTGAAGGTCCTCCCAGGCCGGTTCCACCAGTTCGCCAAAAGCGACGCTTTCCCGCAAATATTGAGCGTCGTGCGCTGAACTGGTTGCTTTGGCGAGCGCCACGGCGCGCTCGCGTATGGATTCGAATTCAGCCTCGGGTGCCGCGTAAAGTGGCACGTCGATGTGCGCGCCGCGGCCCACCTGGACACGAATGCAACTCTGCCGATCGTGATTGAGGCGCCAGCCTTCGCGCTCGCACAATGATTCGAGTAGCGATTGCACCAACAAGAAGTAGGCGTTTGCGGCAATCCGTGGTGTCTGATCCTCGAACACGCTCACTGGCAGGTAAACACCAAAATCCCAATCCATTTCCTGGTGTGGGTGCGCACGCTGGATGCAGGTGCGATATGACCAGGAGCCTTGGGTGCGAAAGCGGGGACTGACGCTGCGCTCGGTACCCAGCACCTCGATCGAAAGCCGGGTGATGCCCTCGAGAAGATGGTCGCGAATCTTGTCCTTGCAGTCGGTCAGATGGTTCCGCTGCGCATCAGTGGGTTCGATTTGCTCACTGAACGCGCGAGTGTCGCCATCGTTTAGGAAAAGCTTATTGAGCTTCAACATGATGTGCTCCAAGGTTTATTGATGAAAGAAAACAGGTGCCGCTGCCTCATGCGAGAAGAACTTGCTGCAGTTTTCGTTGCCGAGCATGTGTTTGGCCCGTTCGTGCGCGGTGCCGATCAGCACCTGCGTGGCGGCCGTCGTTGTCTTGTCCAACCCGACGGCGCGGGCCTGCTCATCAGTAAGATCGTCATCAAGGTGGCAGTAGGAATCGCCGAGGCGCTGCCGGAGCATGTGATCCACCAGCGTTTCCTGGGTCGAAATCGCCAATCCGAAAAGCTGCTTCGGGGTGTTCACAGGATTGATGCCGCCCCAACTGGTCCAACCACCACGCCGGCTTTTGCGCGGGTCCACCGTGAACTTGGCGGACATGGTGCCGATCGCCATCAAGTGAATCTGGCCGATGGGCTGGTGAAGAAATATCTCGGCCTCATGGAGCGCAAGCCATCCTGGCGCGTTGGCGAACAAGCCACCATCGACGTATTGATTGCTGCGGAAGACATGCCGGGGGAAATACAGCGGTGCCGCGCTGGTCGCCAGTGCGATGTCAACAGCCTTGAGCTGGTAATCGACGTGCAGGCTGGAATGGTGGGCGGTTTTGAAGACCACCGGTTTCCCGGTGGTGAAATTGATTGCCGGCACGATCAGCGGGTGGCGGCAGTCTCCCAGCGTGCGATCACCGAACAGATCCGCCTGCGAAAGCAGTTTGCGCAGCGGCTCGCTCGAGTACGTCGACTGGAAGACACCAAGAAGCGCACGCTTCCTGAAGATCTCGCCACCATGTTTTTCGAAGAGTTCGACGATGCGGGCTGCAGGGATCTCGTAAGCCAAGGCAAGGGCCAGGATCCCGCCTACGGAGGTGCCCGCCAAAAGTTCGAAGTGCGATCCGGCGGGCGTTTCGAAATGCGCTTCGAGATCGGCCAGTACCTGCGCGGTGTACAGTCCGCGATACCCGCCGCCCGAGAGCGCCAAGGCTTGAAATCGAGTTGGTGACGCATCGCTTTCCGGAACTGCTGCCATGCCAAACCTCCCCAGGTTCAGGTCAATCTATGGCCACCGCGTCTCACGGAATGACACGGGCGGGCAGCCCCAGTGGTGAAGGAATGGTGACGGGCATCTACTTTTCAAGGGCAAGATCGAATATCTGCCGCGCGAGGTTCTTCCCGAACACAAGATGTTGAGTCCTGCCTTGCGGGTCGGTGGCAGTCGCTTGGATTCGTGGTTTCGTACCGGCCTGGCAGCACCAGCCGGTCCAGAACCGGGCTAGGCGGGATAATCCGATATTATCCAATCTGATGTTGCTGGCTGGCGCTGCGTTACGTCACGACTTGTTTAGTATGTAAATACGTGGTATGTATTACAGTACAGAATAAACAGAGGAAACGGTCATGGCCCGTGGCGGTGTCTACAAGAGTGAAGTCGAAAAGGCGCGCAACAGCTTGATTGCGCAGGGCGTCAATCCCTCGATCGACGCCATTCGAGTGGCCTTGGGGAATACCGGATCGAAGTCCACCATTCACCGGTACCTCAAGGAACTCGAGGCCGAAGAAGGGGGTGGTACAGGCCGCAAAGTCGCGGTCAGCGATGCGCTACAGGACTTGGTGGGCCGTCTCGCCGCACGGCTTCACGAAGAAGCCGATGCCCTGATTGCCGATGCCAAGCAGCGGTCCGAGGCGGCCCTGGCCACGCAGAAAAAGGCGGCAGATGACCTGCGACAGGAGAACGCCGGGCTGAGCACGCGGCTCCAACGCACGGAGGTGGCCCTGCAGGCCAAGACTGCCGAGTTCGACGCGACCGTCCAGCGGATCCAGGACCAGTCGGTTTCGATCGCCAAGCTGGAGCAACGCATCCAGGGGTTGGAACATCAACTGGCCGAGCGGGAGGAGCACGTCCGGTCGCTCGAAGAGAAGCACCAGCACGCACGTGAGGCCCTCGAACATTTCCGGAACTCGACCAAGGAGCAACGCGACCAGGACCAACGCCGGCACGAACACGAGGTCCAGGGACTCCAAGTCGCGTTGCGCCAAGCCAACGAAGCCGTGGGTACCAAGAACGAGGAATTGCTTAAGCTCAACCGCGACAACGGCCGGCTTGCTACCGAAGTCGCGGAACTGAGCAAGGGGATCACGCGACTTCAGCAGGAGCAACAGCGCCTGCAGCTCGCGGTGCAAGAGCACGAGGCGGTCGTGCACGAGCGTCAGCGATTGGAAGAGCGCTTGGAGCAGTCCATGCGCGAGATCGAACGACTGAAAGGTGAGCTGGCAGCCGCGCGCACCGAAGCCGAGGAGGCGCAGAAGTCACGTACAGCGGCCGAAACAAAGTCAATCAAGGGGGAAGGACGGATTGAAGCGCTTGAAACCGTGATCGCCGACCTGCAATCTCAACTGCAAGCGCGCGCAGCAAAGCGTGACGCTGCGAATAAAACAAAGGCTTGAGTCGTGTTTGGCTGTTTTTTACACGAATCCCGGCCGACCCTCAACTTACACGGCTGCAGGGGAAGACACAGGTGTTGGAGACTTTGCTCAGCAAATTGCAACCCGCGCCAGTGCAGTAAAATTAGAAGCGAAAAGCGGGATCTTAAATATAGCTTGCAATCAACGTCTTACGACTCAGATGGCGGCGTACCGTAGCTTCCCGGTCACTACCCCTAATCCATCCGGCATTCCAGTCGAGCGGCGCCTGCGCCTTGGCCACCACCAGCGGAGCATCCCGCTGCTGTCGCAGCGCACGGTTCACGTCCGCCAACGGTTGCCCCTTCAAGGTGTCCCAGCGGTCCATCAGTGACTTCAACTCCCCGTGGGTCTTGCCCAGCGCAGCGAGGTCGGCCGCAGTGGGCGCCCGATCCGCGCCCTGCATCCGCATCATCAGCATCTGCAGGTCGCCGCCGACGCTGCCGAGGTTCGGTGGACCACGATGGGCAAAGAACTCGAACGGCGAACTCGCCTTGGGACCGGACAACGCTTCGAGCTGTTTCTCGTACGCCGCAAGTTTCTCCGACGACTTGCGCGCCGCGACCTGCTTTTCCATGTCGCGCACCTGGCCGAGCGCCTGGCTCGCCGACATGGCTTCCTGATAAGCCTGCATCGACTTGTCGAATTGTTGTTGCAAATCCGCCATCGACGTTTTCACGCGCGGGTCCATCCGCACCACCAGCGGCTGCGAGTACGTCTTGCCGCCCACCGTCAGCTTGATCGTGTAGTTGCCCGGCATCACCCACGGCGAACTGTCCATCACGGGCGTGTCGTGCTTGACGGCCTGGTTGGCGTCGAGGAACTGCAACGCGCCCGGCATGGGCTGCCAATGCATGTCCCATACGAAGCGGTGCATGCCGGCTTGCGTTGAAAGATTCATCGGCGGGCGTGGCCACCAGTCGGGCACCTGCAAAGTGTTCGGATCCATCGGTTTCTGCGGATCGGCGCTCGACCAATGCCGCACAAGCTTGCCTTCGGACGTCTGGATGTCCAGTGTCACCGGACCACTGGAATTGTTCGCGAGGTGGTAATCGATGATCGCGCCCGGCGGCGGGTTCGGCAGCGAAGGCACGCGCCACGGCGTCGGCGGATTCATGCCCCAGCGCACGCGCACCGCGGTTTGCGGCTTGTACAGCGTCACCGCCGCCTTCGCGACCTGCGCATCGATCT
>JGI26529J51215_1001139_pt1 | contig 14144 bp, 8 predicted proteins | sample ThiBiot_500_biof_FD_51215 | JGI IMG/M metagenome (IMG submission 51215)
CCAGACCGCCCTTCAAGTCGCGCATCCGGTCCGCGCCCCTGTGGACGGCTTCCCGTATTGCGGTATCGGTTACACCTTTGCAGACACAAATGTACATATCACTGTTTCCTGTTCACTTATTCACTTGTTTGGCCAGGGCAAGCTTATCGTTGCAAACATGTTGCGGACATGCCGCAGGCGATGTTCAACCTGGTGTCGAGTGACCTCGTCACCCTGCGAAAACAAAGCGCTGTCATGGATACAGCTGCTCCTGCCAATCCTGCTTCCAGCAGTAATTTCGAAAATACGCCGCTATCCATCGGCTCTCTCAATATACAATACTAATGAGAATGATTCGTAATTATATTATTTCTCAGGAAAAATGCAATCTTCCCATGAAAAAATTCATGAATGGTAAATATCCCGGATGTCGCAAATGTCGGTAATGAAAACGTGAACATCGCAGGGCTACCCGGTCTCCGTTTGCCCCATCGGGTCGCGAGCGCTTGGAATGGGCCAGTACTGCTGCTTCCAGATAGATGGCCATTCCCGCGACTCCGAGGCCACCAACATAGTAGAATGCCCATCAGACAGACGATCGGGGCTCAAGCTCGCGTTTGTCATGCTGATCCGGCCGCAAGCCCGCTTTTGAACGGCTGCAGGATAAAAAGAACGCGGGCTGAAATTGAAGGATTTCGTAGATGCCCCGCACTCCCCACATGTTTTCTCGCACATCGAAATGTTTGCAACCGCACTACGGGATCTGAGGTCAAGCCTCGCAGCATGGCGCTTATGGTGCCTCCTGGGCTGGCTGGAGATACGGCAGCGCTATGCCCGCTCCACTTTGGGGCCCTTCTGGCTGACCATATCGATGGGAGTGATCGTCGGCTCGATCGGCGTGGTTTATGGAGCACTGTTCAATCAGAATATCGCCGACTACTTGCCTATGATGGGCATAGGCCTCGTTTTCTGGGGCCTGCTTACCAGCATCATCAATGAAAGCTGCATGGCCTATATCAATTCCGCGGGATATATCCGCCAGACTGCGACGCCCAAGCTGCTGTTCATGCTGCAGGCAGGATGGCGCAACTTTCTCATTTTCCTGCATAACTTTTTGATAGTCATACTGTTGCTCGCCGTCTTCGGCTCGAAGGACTGGTCAACCGTTTCTCTTTTTTTCCCCGGACTGGTACTCTTCATTCTCAACGCACTGTGGATCGGGCAGGTTGCGGGCATCATCTCGGCCCGGTTTCGCGATCTTCCCCAGATTATTTCCGCCATGCTGCAGATGGCGTTTTATGTGACGCCCATCCTCTTTCAGCCCGGAATGCTCAAGGATCATCGCTGGATAATCGACTACAATCCGTTTGCGCATCTGCTCGAACTGGTTCGAGGTCCCCTGGTTGGCGCCGCGCCCGACACGCTGACCTGGACGGTGGGAATCGTCATGGCGGTTGCGGGCTGGCTTCTGGCTCTGGCGTTGACTGAACGCTATCTCAAGCGCATTCCCTACTGGGTTTGACCGGATGAGCGTCATTCGCCTGCATAATGTTTGTGTCGATCTGCCGGTATTTGAACTGAGCGGGCGTTCCCTGAAAATGCATCTTGCCCGCCTGGGAAGGCGCGGCCGCATCGGGAAGGATAACGATGGCGTGGTAATCGTCCGGGCGCTGGATGACCTCACCCTGACCTTGCAGGAAGGCGACCGGGTGGGCCTGATCGGCCGCAATGGCGCGGGGAAGAGTACGCTGCTGCGGGTACTGGCAGGTATTTACGCTCCCACGGCAGGGCAGATATATAGCCGCGGCCGCATTGTGCCATTGCTCGATATCGCCCTGGGTATGGATGAACTTTCGACCGGCCGCCAGAATTTGCGCCTTCGCGGTTTGCTCCTGGGAATGAGCAATGCCGAAATCAGGCGCAAGATAGAGGAAATCGCCGCCTTCACGGAACTCGGCGACCATCTGGATTTGCCGCTGCGGACTTATTCGAGCGGCATGCGGCTGAGGCTGGCCTTCGCGGTTTCCACCGCGGTTGATGCGGATATACTTTTACTGGACGAGGTGATCGGCGTAGGCGATGCATCATTCATGAAAAAGGCTGAAGGACGGATGCTCGACCTGCAAAGCCGCGCAAAAATCGTGGTGCTCGCTTCCCACAGTGATACCGTCATTCACCAGATGTGCAACAAGGCACTCTGGATGGACCGCGGCCGGATCCGTGAATTTGGCCCGATGGATGAGGTTGCCGCCCGGTATGCCGCGGCACAATCCGCCGGGTGATCTGCCTCTTTTCGTCACGCGGGAACCTCTGCTGTCCGCGAGTTTGCCGGTCCCCGGCCAGATTTACGAATGCGGCAGCATCTTCTTCAGGTATACTTCGCAAAAAATCCGCATTACAAACGATAACCCGGCCATCAGGCACGTGACTGCTATAAAAAAGCATAAGGGATCGTATTCCACTTACCGAACAATCTTTTAGCGTTCGATAGCAAGCTGTTTTCTTTTTTCCCCTCTCGAAAGCCGAGTGGCACAAAACTTCCCTGATATGTAACGTGGGATGTTTTTTACAACAATAAATAAGAACAGGCAAACTGTAACTCAAACATCTGTAAAAGATATTGGGTTAATCGCTGAAGTATTCCGCAGTGTTAATACGCCCCTATTGATCCGGTGAGCAAACAGTATAAACGTCATACCGGCAGAAGCCGGTATCCAGGGACGTTCGAAACGTCGTATTTACTGGCTGGGAGCTGGATTCCGGATCAAGCCCGGAATGACGGGATTCATAGTATTTTTTGGCCAGATCAATAGTATCCTGATTAACTCGTGTACAGAATCTACCGACCGATTCGATGATCTGATCGGCAGTCTTATGCCAGACGAAAAGAGCCGGACTTTGGTTATAGACGGCGAGGTAATCGCGGATGGCGCGTTCGAGTTCGACCGTACTGCGGTGCGACCCGCGCTTGGTCTGGCGCTCGCTGAGCAGCGCGGCAAACAGCGTGATCGTGCTATGGTGTGCATAGTCATGACTGCGTCGCTCGGTCACACCAAATGACAGCGGCAGCAGCGGCTGCATGCGATCCAGCATCTGGACTTGCGATTTCTCATCAACGCACAGCACCACGGCGCGAGTGGTGATGCCGAATACAAATACAAGTCGGCGGTATCACACACCTCGTCGATGAACAGCGGATAGGTGGACAGCTTGAACGTTTCGTGGTAATGCGGCTGCAAACCGAATGCGTGCCAGATACGACTCACCTTAGAGGCGGTATTTACATTTCGCATGCCCATATTGCCATGGATCTTGCATGATAGACGTAGCAATCGCTGATAGCGCTCCGCCGGACATCGTCCAGTTGCGATGACTATCATGAGCATTTAAGCTGGAATCGCATACATCCAGAAGGGTGAACGGATTAATTGGCTTAATTTTTGATTCGGTTGAGCTTCGTAATACACAAACACAACCTGACTTATGAGCACTCAAAAATCTGATATGAGCCTGGATAAAAAATCAGCCATTTTTATACATATCCAGAAAACGGCTGGTACCTCAATGGTTGACATAGCAAGGCTACATTATCAACAAAAAAATATCATTAGCCACGGTGACTATCTGAAAGGAGTTTATCATTCTCCGTTCAAAAAAGACTTCTGGATCAATGAACAGGTTATCAGTGATTTTCGCAGCATACCCTTTCTATCCGGTCATTTTGGTTATGATTTTGCCAGGCTTTTCATGCATGGAAGATACACATTCACTTTCTTGCGCGACCCGATCGAAAGGGTTCTGTCTTTCTATTATTTCTGCAAGAATCGGGATCCAAATGAATTTGAAACATACCGGCTGTGCCAGCAATTCTCACTGGATGAATTCCTGAAAATGGGCCTGGAGCAACCAGAAATCAAATTTTTTATATGGAATAACCAGGTTTGGCAGCTTGCCTGCGGTTTTGGCAATTTCGAAAATCGCGACCTATCGTCATTCGAGTCCACAGAGCTTCTTGATCTGGCGATCAAGCATCTTGAAAATTTTTCTTATATCGGGTTGACAGAAACCTTTGAGCAAGATCGTGACAAAATACTTACGGATCTCGGAATCGCTCTGCCTGAAGAAAAACTTATTTCAAATGCCACCCTCGCTCGTCCCACATCGCAAGACTTGCCGCGATCGACATTAAAATTACTGGAGCAACTCACCCATCTTGATCAGATTCTTTACCAGAGTGTGTGGTCCCAACGAAATTCGGAACTCAAGGTGATAGAGCCATGACTAACCGATCTGATATCCCTAAGCCAATAAACGACGCACGTCCGCATGAGAAATCAGACAATTCGAGGCGAGCCATGGACGAGTTGCAACGCATACAGAATATCTATCTCGAACTGATGCAATCAACTTTAACCGGCAATATTTACCGGGACGAGTCGCGGGCGCCATTCGGATCAAACATATTTAACCCGCAGTTGCGCGAACATGGTTTGGATTGGCCCTCGCATGCACAGACGATGATTGGTATAAAACGGCTGGCCAACTTGCGGGCACTGACAGAGTCCGTGATTACCGACAATGTACCGGGTGATCTCATAGAAACAGGAGTATGGCGTGGAGGCGCATGTATCTTGATGCGCGCTGTCCTGTATGCATACAACATAACTGACCGGTATGTTTGGGTTGCCGATTCCTTCGAAGGATTACCGCCAGCCAATGAGCAGCAATACCCCGCAGACGCCGGTTCTGATTTTTATAAATACGATGAACTCGCAGTCACGCTTGAGCAGGTCCAGGAGAACTTTCGGATCTATAGTTTACTGGACGAACAGACGAAATTCATCAAAGGCTGGTTCAAAGACACCCTGCCGGGTGCGCCGATCGAACAACTGGCGCTGCTACGGTTGGATGGCGATATGTATGAATCGACCATGGATGCCCTGACCAGCCTGTATCCGAAGCTGTCGCCTCACGGATATGTGATTGTCGATGACTATCATGTTGTGCCTGCATGCAAGTCTGCGATAGACGACTACTGCAGTGCTAACGGATTGCAACCGGAGATTATCGAGATCGACGGTGTAGGCGTTTATTGGAGAAAGCCGCCTATGACGAAGCACGGTGCGGAGATCATAAGGCCGAGCTCAGTGGAGTCCCCTGACATGCAGATCGGTCGACTCAACCAGGCCGTAATTGAATTGAGCCAAAATGTAATTACCCGGCTCAACCAGTCCGTGGCCGAGCGGGATGCGCAGATCACCCGGCTCAACCAAGCCGCCATCGAATTAAGCCAAAACGTAATTATCCGGCTCAACCAAGCCGTCGCCGAACGCGACGAGCAGCTTGCCGCACTCAACCAGTCCAATGCCAAACTTACCGGGAAGGTGACAGCACTCCTGTCGTCGACCAGTTGGCGAATCACCAAGCCAATACGCGAAACAAAAAATATCATCAATGCTGTCAGATCAAGATATCCGCCGATAGCCGCCTCACGCGATAGTGATCAGTCCATGTCAAAAACTGACCACCATCCCAGCACGCAGGAAGTAAGACTTATCGGTGCAACCTCAGTGCGCGACCGCAATCCTATTTTATCGAGTCAGGAAAGATCTGAAACCGGGGGGCGAATTTGTGAGCCGGTGATTGATAGCATGGAGGGCGCAAACATGAGTGTCGAAAAACGCCATGTTTACGAATATGCCGTTGATCTTTCTGGAAAAACCGCGCCTGTTTATGTAATGCATCTAGTTGGAAAATCAAAACGTGTACTGGAAGTTGGCTGCGGGCCTGGCTCGATTACGAAGATTCTGGCGCAGGAAGGGCAATGCCGAGTAACGGGTCTCGAGCTTGATCCGGAGGCAATCAAAAAGGCGACCCCTTACTGTGACACAGTCATGCAGGCCGATCTGAATTCCCCGGAATGGCCGCGTTTGCTTGATGGTATGGAACGATTCGACGTGGTAGTGGCGGCCGATGTACTGGAACACTTATATGATCCCTGGGTTGCTCTGAAACGTATGGTTTCTTTCATCAGCCCGGATGGTTACCTCGTGATTTCGCTACCTCATGTTGGTCACGCAGCCGTTGCGTCGTGTTTGATTAATAGCGACTTCGAATATCGCGACTGGGGTTTGCTCGATCGTACGCATATCCGTTTCTTCGGTCTCAAGAACATCGAGGCGTTGTTTGCTCAGGCCAGTCTCAAAATCATCGAGGCAAGATACGTTATCAAGCCGCCAGAAGAAACAGAATTTGCAACAAGCTGGTCCAGGCTCCCCATCGCCGTGCAGGATGCACTAAAGACCTGCGCCTGCGCCGACGTATATCAAGTGGTGGTTAAAGCCGTTCCGCTTAATTACCCTGGTAGCGTGGTGGCATTGGTGCCACCTAAACATGAATACAACCATGCTTTCACGGCAAGCCCTCCATCATGGAAGAACCGTGTAGGACGATACCTAAGTCCCCAACTCAAGCAGCGTATACGCAAGAACTTCAAGATTCTGGGAATAGACCTATGACAGTGCATCTACCACATCATGGGTTGCCAAACGACAATGAAATTACAGCATCAAATAATCAGTCGTCTATCAGGTTGGTTTCTTTCTATCTTACCCAGTTTCATCCAACACCGGAGAATGACCTTTGGTGGGGCAAAGGGTTTACTGAATGGACCAACGTGACAAAGGCGGAACCTCTATTCGAAGGCCATCGCCAACCACATTTGCCCAGTGACTTTGGCTTTTACGATTTGCGTGTCCGGGAAACCAGACGCGACCAGATCAGGGTGGCAAAACAATATGGCATAGATGGGTTTTGCTATCACTACTATTGGTTCTCCGGTAAAAGAATACTAAATTTGCCGCTAGACGATATGCTCTCCGATGCTGAGAGCGATATGCCATTTTGTTTGTGCTGGGCTAACGAGAACTGGACTCGCCGTTGGGATGCGGCTGATCATGAAATCCTGATTGCCCAAAAATATTTGCCGAACGATGATTTGGATTTCATCAAATCATTGGTACCGTTCTTTCGAGACAAGCGCTATATCCGCGTAGATGAAAAGCCATACCTTATTGTCTATCGTCCCCAACACCTCCCCGATGCACGCAAGACGGTCGCGATCTGGCGGGATTATTGCCGCACAATCGGTTTGGGGGAGATTCATGTGTGTGCAGCATTGACTCATGGTAACGAAGATTACTCCAGGTTTGGATTTGATAGTGGTGTAGAGTTTCCGCCGCACAATCTCCGATCAGGCAATATCAATAACCTAGTAAAACCATATAATATTTTCAGCGGCAATATTATGCAATATGCATCTATTGCCCAATCATATCTAGACAGAACTTACGGCACATGTCGCGTTTTTAAAACGGTATTTCCCTCGTGGGACAACACGGCACGCACTAAGGAGCGTGCACTTGTTGTGCTTAATGGTACCCCAGAAAATTATGAATATTGGCTCGCGTCAACCATTGATCTAGTAAAGCAGTCGAACGGAAAGGATGAGCTGTTATTCATTAATGCGTGGAATGAATGGGCAGAGGGCTGCCATCTTGAGCCTGATCAATGGTTTGGCCACGCATTCCTCAAGGCGACCCAGGATGCAAAAATGGGTCTGCGTAGATTTGCCAAATTTCCAGATGTTGACTTACCTCACACAAGTGAAGTGATTTACCGGACATTCTGGGCAGATATACGTAACACCATCAATTATCATGCCCAGTTGAAGATCGGAAATCTAAAGCTCGTCGTGAATCAGATGCCATGGCTGCGTTTTATATTGCTGCCAGCAATCAAGGCGATACGTACTCTGCGAGCACGAATACAGCGGTCTCCTCAAGCCGAAAAGAATGGCTGATACCCACCACTAGAGCACTAACCAGTAATCAAACAGCGCCCCCGCTCAAGAACAAGAAGATTAAAAACGGCGGATAACATGCTGCGGTAATCGCGGTTATAAAGTCGAGCGGTTGCTATCCATAGGTAGCATCTTCAAAATAGTCAAGGTCAAGAATCAGGACTTCGAGTAGTGGCGTAACCTGCAATGAATGTTCCATTAATATGCGGGCGAATCGATACGCACTCTTACGGGTGGCGGCGTGTTCAAATCGGGTATGGTGGCTGATTATGTCAGCACTTCATCCCGATCAAACAGCTTGCGGCCCACACACCCAAAAAGCGCGGGTTCATTTCACAGCGAGTTGCTGTCGTTGCCGCCTTCATAACTGGATTGATAGATACGCTGTTGTAGCCAAATTGCTTACGGGATGTTTGATGTAATCAGAATCCGCTTGTCATTCGGTGCCCCAGTAATTCATGCGATCCATGCGATCAGCCCGATTTGGCGATCTATTTTACGCAGCAATAGTGATTCGAGATCGGAAGACAACTCGCCACCATTGAATTGGCCCGGATAGTGAAGCCCGCAGTTGGTGAAAAGCGTAACTGTTCTGGAATAGAGTGTGGCATGGGCAGAGCGCTGTATCTGTTTTATGTATACATTTCTTTATAACTATAATTATATCAGACAGTTATAGTTATATTTTTCCGTTTTTGAATAATTCAGAATAGATTGGGCTAAGCATAATTTAACGATTTGCACCAAAATCCTGGATGGACACATACCCCATTAAATCTGATAGCAATTTACCCCGAACCGTATACGTTGCCTTTGAAATGGAAGGCGACAGTAATGACAAAGTGTTTTCCTATCTGGCCCGACTGAACGAAAGCCTTGAAGGTCAAGCGAAGATCGAAAGGCAAATTTCGGAGCATTATCGCGACCCGCGACTGAACAAATCTGACCCAAAAGCACGCGTATTCCAAGCTGCCGACAGATTGCTTGCCGGAAAAAGGTTTGATTTTCTCAGGGTGGCGTGGAGAAAAATCCAGCCTACTGGAAGCTGCTACTGGTTTTCCAATCTTGACGCCAGGCATCACAGGATATTGAAATGGATGCAAAGCTGGGACCATTCAAACGCAAAAGCGGTTTTTTTTGTTCAAACTCTGGATGCAGGTTTAAAGCTCACCGAACTTGCTTTTCTATATGCAAAGACCGTTCCACATGGAATGATCGTCGTTCTACTCGGTGGCGAAACCTTAAACGAACAGAAACTGCGACGCCTCGAAAAATGGGGAGTCCGGATATTGCGGGATGACTCAAGCTACTCCTCCACTTCCAACTTATCGATTCAACAAATCCCATCACCGCACTTCGAGTCGTTGCAGGAAATGCCCTTGCGCTCGTCCAGCCTACGCAATGTCGATTGGAGTGAAGAATTATCGCGTGCAAATCTGATTGAACGAAACCCCGAAAAAGTCTTGTTTGTTCGGCCGGACTGGATGAAATGCGGTAGTGCCACGACTTTCGGAAAACTCGGAAAATTGTTTCACGATAGGGGCGCAATCTTGATAGATATCGCCCTGCAACCACATAAGGTGCCTTACGACGGCATCACCATCCAGCACAAGCTCGCTGAAGTTGAAAACGATATTGCACCCTCGTTTCATTTCAATCTTCGCCGCGGATCACCCCCGCACGCTTTGTTGGCGATCGGCATAGGCTATTTGCGCACTTGGCCTAAGACAGTCGCAGGCTTTATGCCACTTTTCTATAAACAGTGCATCACTCCGGCCGCCGTACGGAAGCTGATTGCCGATGCCCGAATCGATTATCTTTACGTCAATCATTATTTTACGCTTCCAGTCGCCAAGCGGCTTTGCCCCAACCGTCCGATTTTTCTCGATACTCATGACATTCAGTCCCTCAATTTTGTCAGTCATGATTATCACCGCTACATACATATGCGAGCGGCACCCTTTAGCGCTTGTCTGGATGAAGAGCTAAGAATCATTGATCAAGCGGATTGCGTGACAATGGTGAGCAGCGACGAGATTGATTTGGCCAGCAGATATCGGCCTACGAGGAATTTTTTCTATTACATCCCCCTTTCCTCCGTAGCAATGCAACTTACGGAAGAGCAGCAAGATGAAAGAGATCGTAAAAATGTCCCAGTATCATTATTGATCGTTGCCAGCCGGAACCCGGCCAACGAGCGCAGTCTGAAATGGTTCTTGAATGCCGTATGGCCAGCGATAACCAAAATGGGGGCGCATCTGGAGATCGTCGGAGGAATATCGAAATCTTTTGCGGGAGAAATTTTCGAGAGTGTCACATTCCATGGAATAGTGGATGATATTTCGTGTGCCTACCGCCAAGCAGATATCATTCTGCTCCCGATAACGAATGGAGGGGGAATAGCCATCAAAGCACTCGAAGCTATCCAATATGGCAAACCAATCGTTGCCACCCGTCATGCACTACGGGGATTGCCAACCGCGATCTATGAGGTACTAAACGGGTGTGTCGATGAAGAAGACTTTGTGATCGATTTATCGAACCTAATCGCAAACACCTCAGCTCGCAAGCAGCGGAAAGCAGCGACCCATCAGATGCGGGATATTCTTGCATCCATGCGATTTGATGACCAGATGCATGCGACACTTGACAGTATGCGAGCTGCCGAACGACCAATAGTTGGAAAGCAAACTAGTCGAGTAGCTGCGGACTCTAATTCCTCCACCTTCACGTTTCCGTCATCCAGCGTAGCAAGTAGAAGGGATAGTAAGACTGCAACGAGATATGTCGTGGTTACTCCTGCAAGTCCGGGCAGCAAGGGAGATGAGGGAATGGTAAGGGGGTGTCTTAGCCTTTTGGCAAACTCAACCGAATTCGTGATGCTAAATCCTGACCACTCCCCGCTATGGAGCGATATTATCTTTGATAAAAATTCCTACCCGCCTAGAGAACACACTGGCGCATTTTCCAAATTTTATAATTCAATTACCCCACACGATGTCTTTATTGTATTAGGAGCCGATGTTATTGACGGGACGTGCGGGCTCGAACCCAGCTTGAAACGCTTGAAACTGATTGAAGCAGCGCTGGCGGTTGGCGCTACCGTACATATCTTTTGTTCCTTCCGTTCTGATGTAAACAATCAAATCATCACCCAGCTTAAGCAGATACGGGATGCTAACTTTTATCTAAGGGATCTGCACTCCCTTAAACGATTCAAGGACCAGACAGGGCTGGAGGCAGAATATTTTCCCGACTTCTTCATTTATTGCTCTAAACAGGAAACTGATCGGTGCCGGGCCGCGAAGAAGCTTCTTGCGGAAGTCAGAATAGCCGGAAAAACCATTATCGGGCTGAACTTCAGCGAGCATGCGTTCCGTTCATTCTCTGATATTCACGACAACACCAACAGGAAAAAGTATGTAGCAGACGTGCTAGTCAGCTTATGCTCGACGATTAATGATCCTTATTTTCTCTTGATTTCGCATGATGACCGTCGTTGGAATAATTTCCCTCCTGATTCAGACTACCAGCACATTGCATATAAATGGCTCAAGGCGCACGGCTATAGGTCGAACACATCCTTGCTCGATCCCTATATTACGTATCCTCAAATATTAAGTCTGCTGGATGGGCTTGATATGGTGGTAAGTGGACGTATGCATCTCGCGCTTGCTGCATTCCGTTGTCATGTTATTCCCATTTGTCTGATGGGAACAGGGAAAGGTTATTCGAGTGCGGATAAGATGCGCGGCATATTTGACAAATTTATTGGTCGGACAGAGCTTGTGCCCTCCAACATGACGGAATTTATATCGGTCTTGAACATGCTATCGGATCAAAGTGACGTCTTGAAAGCACGATTGAAAGAATCATTGCTTGCGATCGAAAAAGAGAGTAACGAGAAAAAAATTTACTTTCAAAAAAAGCTGATGTTAGTGCAGCCCAACGGTACCTATCGGCGGTTATCAACTACCTTGTAGTGTCTCCCTCCGCGATTCTTTAAAAAATATCCTCGTATTACCGAGTTTAGATTCGCTTTCAAAAAGCTAGCTGAGAAATAAACAAGAGATGGGGTGACGATCAGAATGAATTACTGTAATTACTGAGATAACCTCTTGCTAAATCGCCTAAGAAGAAATTTAAAACTATTTGTTTTTACTTGCCCCTACGTGGCTTGGAGGTTAATTTCGGCTAAGGGATATATCCTAAATCTGATCGAAATGAGATGGCATAGTGAACAGAATCGAGATTTCCCCGCTAATTCCCTCATTAAGAGAGATCATCCTTGGAATAAAAAGACTGACAAGAGGATTCTCTTTATAGAACAAAGCATTCCTCGTGCTGATACTAACGCCGGCGCGATAACCATCTACCAATTCATGGAGATCTTCCTTCACGCGGGGTGGAGGGTGGCACTGTGGCCCCAGGACCGGCGCTTTGGCGGGAATTATGGCAACATGTTGGAGCAGCGCGGGGTGGAAATCCTGTCCTCGGATCGGCTGCTCACCACTTTCAGGGTCTGGTGGCGTGCTAATACGGACCGATATCCGGTGGTGATTTTAAGCAGGCCGGCTGTGTGCGCGGCTTTCCTTCCAGTTCTGAAAAAATACGGAAATCCGCGAATCCTTTATTATGGGCATGACCTGCATTTTTCCCGCCTGCAATCCGAGGCTGAGCTCACCAGGCTGCCCGAACTGTTCTGGTTCGCCAGGCGATTCAGGAAAATGGAATCGTGGATCTGGGGAAACGTTCATCGCACGTACTATCCTTCGGCCGAAGAAGCCGACACGGTACGCTCCCTCGTTCCTCATTCCGACGCGAGAAGCGTGATCCCTTATTTCTTCGATGGGATGGTGAAAACCAGCGAGTGCCCACCGGAAAACCATCGGATGTTATTTGTGGGAAACTTCAATCACCCGCCCAATATCGACGCCGTGGAGTGGCTGATCCAGGAAATATTCCCCGCCATCAAAAATCGGTGCACAAAAGCTGAGCTACGCGTAGTGGGCACTGGCCTGCCGGAAGACCTGCAACGGCGATGCAAAAAAGCCGGTATGGATTCCAGCGGATGGCTTTCCGAGGAAGCGTTGGCTGCGGCATACAAATCCTGCCGCCTGGTTCTGGTGCCGCTACGCTTTGGCGCGGGAGTCAAGCACAAGGTAGTCGCAGCCCTTGCCCAGGGACTGCCCGTGGTGATGACCCGGATCGGGGCACAAGGGATGGAATGGCTGGGCGATTCCGCCGATATAACCGATAACGGCCCCGAGTTTGCCGCCGCAGCCGCCCGTCTCCTGACGGATGACGCTTATTGGCTACAGCGGGCGGCAACCGCGTCACAGGCTGTCCGCAACCGTTTCAATGCACAAACCATGTCGAAGGCTTTTGATGAACTCGATCTCGTTGCCAGTTGAATCCAATTAACAAAAACTACGGGATCGTACGCGCGCGCGCGCCCCTGCGGCTGGGTCTCGCCGGAGGCGGAACTGATGTCGCCCCCTATTGTGACTTGTATGGCGGCTGCGTATTGAATGCCACGATAGACCGGTATGCCTACGCGGTAATCAAGCCTCTGGATGAACCTTATGTGCGCTTCCTGGCCACCGACCAGCAAACCGAGAAAGTCATGAATTTGCCGGACTCGCTGGCGCTCGACGGCGAACTTGATCTGCATAAGGCGGTTTACAAGGCGATCATCGAGCACTATAACGACGGCAATCCGATCCCCATCGAGCTCAGCACTTTTTGCGATGCCGCGGCGGGCTCCGGACTGGGTTCTTCGTCCACGCTTGTTGTGGTAATGATTCGCGCCTTTGCGGAAATGCTGAATTTGCCACTCGATGACTACACCATCGCCCAGCTCGCCTACAAGATTGAACGCCTCGATTGCCGCCTGCAGGGCGGCAGGCAGGATCAATATTCCGCGACCTTCGGCGGATTCAATTACATGGAGTTCTTCGCGGGCGACCGGGCCGTCATCAATTCCCTGCGCATCAAGAACTGGATCATCTGCGAGCTGGAAGCTTCGTTGGTGCTGTTTTATACCGGGGTCTCCCGCGAATCGACGCGTATCATTGCTGACCAGAGCGCCAACGTTCAGTCCGGCGTAAAAGAGACGATCGATGCGATGCACGGGCTAAAGCGCGAAGCTTTGGTGATGAAGGAGTGCCTCCTGAAAGGAGACTTTGAAGGAATGGTGAACAGTATGCTGCAGGGATGGGAAAGCAAGAAACGCTCGGCGAGGACGGTTTCCAATTCCCATATAGACGAAATATACGCCGCGGCAATGAAAGCTGGGGCGTTG
>JGI26529J51215_1001250_pt1 | contig 12742 bp, 8 predicted proteins | sample ThiBiot_500_biof_FD_51215 | JGI IMG/M metagenome (IMG submission 51215)
CCCCGCCGTGCAAAGTGCAGAAACGACGCGTCGCTTCCCCAGCCCACCTGATACCGTTGTTGCCTTAGATTTCATCTGTAAATTCTCCTGTTGTTAAACCTTGTCGCACACCGACCTGAAATCAGAACCGGATGGCACACAACCGAACTGCCATCTAGAGATCTGGCGGCCAAACCNCTCTCCAGAAAGCCCGCCCAACAAAGCTGCGACACCTTGTCGCGGTTGGTCTCTAGCACTTCCCATGCCAATTTAATTTATTATTTATTTTCAACAGGTTGAACACACGCCNCCCCACTTTGTTTCAGTGAATGTTTCACGTTGAAAAAACTCGTCCGACCTGCGCAATCCCACATCACCCACGCAAAAAAACCGGTAGCGCAGGGCTACCGGTAAAGGAGGAGGAAATTGAGCGATTAGATGAGGCCAGACTTTCATCCACGGCTTAAGCAGCCATTGAATGGAAATGCAGAAAGCCTGGAATCAGCGCATCGTCAGTCTCTCTCTGGCGATCGTTGCGGGCTGAGCGCCCTCAAATGAATTGCGCTATATAGGGAAGGAATCGCTTGGATCGATCACGGGCAACCCCACAGACCGGAACAGACGAAACACTCACGAAGTGGCCGGACGCTTACATGCGCATATCGTTGTCCTGCTCGATTACACCACAGGCCACACGCGCACCGGAATTGCCGGCCGGATCGGAAAAATCGTCTTCTTTGGCGTGAATGACGATCGCGCGATTGACAATGGAATTGAGGCCGATCAACGCCAGACTCACNCCCGGCACGTCCACGCTCACGTTGGCGACGCCGTTCCGATCCGCTTCAATATTGCCGAGGTCGCCCAGATGATGTGCCTCGCCGGAGGGCGCGCCGTGGNCCCCGCCAGAAGGCGCGAAATGACCGCCTGCACTCATTCCATCCGGTGAATCACAATTGCCGTTCACATGAATATGGAAACCGTGTTTGCCCGGCGTCAGGCCCGCCACGCTTCCTTTGATCAGCACGTTACTGTTGTCATGTTGAACCAGATGCAGCGTGCCATTCACTTGACTGCCTGAAATGGCCACCAGTTCTGCCGTCGCATTCGAGCCTCCATGATTGTGATCCATGGGAGACGCCACATGATGGCCATGGTGGGAATGCTCTGCCGCACCAGCCTGCCCTATCGCCCCAAGCAGCGCGGCAACGGCGATCCGACGCATATAACGGGTTTCAAGTCTCCCGTTCCATCTGTCCTTCATCAAATACTCCTTGTCATCGAATTGAGTGTATCCAGGGCACCTGTTCGTGCACTGCAGGAGGCGCAGGCCATTTCCGTTCCCGCCCTCAGCAGCTTGCTACGTATGGATTTGAACGATGCGCCGAGCGGGTTCGTTCCATTGTGAAACGAGCCCGTCCGGCCATCAGAACCCACCACTGGCCAAGCTATCCAGAATGGCGCGCAAGTCATCATCAAACTGCTTGAGGGTTGCCCTGCCTTCGTCTGTCAGATTCTTGTCGTTGGCAAGCAAGCTCAAAATATGGGCCGGACGCTGCATCATGACCGTGGTCTTGCCGTCATGCTCGATGAGCGCCAACCGGCATGGCGCAAACATCTCGAAGTTGGGCACATGATGGGTGACGGTGTAGGCCTTGGTCAGATTGCAGAACTCGATGAGCTGAAGCGGCGGCGCATCGATCCCGCGCCCCTGCAGGCCTTCCTGCACATTGAGCACGTTGATGATGGCGTAATTCCTGGCTTCGAGTTGCGAGATCAGCATATCGCGCACGGCCGCAATTTTGTCTGCCACGGTCACTTCGAACTTGAGCTCGGTTGCCACTACATGGGGTTCATCGGCCATGGCCGATGTCGCTGGAAAGATCGTCAGCAAGCCCAGTAAAAATAGCGTGCGACTGTTGCGTTTAACGCGGGAAAAAAACTTCATCACCTTCTCTCCTGTTTGTTTCAAACAACAGGCCGTGAATCGGCCCTGCCGAACTTGAGCAAACAGCATGCCAGACGATGCGGGACACTATTCGCGCCGGCTTGGCGTGAACTGGAGATTGAATTCGCGCATCTTGCGCCACAGGGTGGTACGGCCGATNCCCAATTCACGCGCAGCCTCGCCGATATGCCTGGCACGCCGCAAGGCAGCCTCGATCAACATGCGCTCGGTCTTGGCAAGGCTGCCCCCCTCTCCTTGCGGCAATGGGGCGGGGACATCGGCCTCTGATATGTTGCCCAGATGCTGCAACAGATCTTCTGGCAGGGCGTTGATATCGATCACCCCCTGCTCGTCAGCGAAAACCACCATTTGTTCCACGAAGTTTTCCAACTGGCGGATATTCCCCGGGTACGGATAAGCCTGTACACAGGCCAGGGCGCGCGGCGTCAGACTGAGTCCGCTGCGCTTGTACTTGGCACTGTAGACTTCGAGAAAACGCGTCAGCAACCGCTTGAGGTCCTCGCCTCGCTCCCTGAGCGGCGGCAGATGCAGCCGGATACCATTGAGGCGGAAATACAGATCGGAACGGAAATGTCCACGTTCCATGAGGCTATCGAGCACCTGATTGGTGGCAGAAATCACCCGGATATCCACTTGTTTGCTCTTGTTCGATCCCACCCGGCGGATCTGCCGCTCCTGCAGTACGCTCAATAGCTTGGCCTGCATCGCGGGCGACAGGGTATCCACCTCGTCCAGGAAAATGGTGCCGCCATCCGCTTCCTCGAACAGACCGGCACGAGAATCGGTCGCGCCGGTGAAGCTGCCGCGCACGTGGCCAAACAGTTCGCTCTCCAGAAGCTGCTCCGGTAGGCTGGCGCAATTGATGCTGACAAAGGCATGCTCGCTGCGCGCGCTTTTCTCGTGGATGAGTCGGGCAACACGAGTCTTTCCGGTGCCGGTCTCGCCGGTAATGAGCACGCTGATGTCGGTGGCTGCCAGCCGTTCCGCCTTGATCAGGGTCGCGCGCATCTGCGGAGTATCGACGATGTCGTCTGCCTCGCGCGACTCCGCCGTGGGAGGGCTCCGCATTGCGGTGGCGTAATTGCGCAATGCCTGGCTGGCATGGATTTTTTCCAGAATATCGTGTTCGCTGAACGGCTTGGTGAGGTAATCAAATGCGCCCAGGCGCATCGCATCGACTGCCGATTCGATGCTGCCATAGGCCGTGATCAGGATCACCGGCAGGTGGGGCTTGATCTGCTTGATCTCGCGCAGCAGATCAATTCCGGACATGTCATCCATACGCAAATCGGTAATCACCAGATCGTATTCAGCCTGGCTCAAGATCGCCAACGCCTGGCTGCCGCTTTCCGCCTCGCTGGTGTCGAAGCCGGCCCCCAGCAGCATGAGCGACAGGCTACGGCGCAGGCTTTTCTGGTCGTCCACCAACAGGATATGAAGAGGTTTGCTGCTCATGCCATCGCTATCGTACGGTCAAGGGTTGCGTCGACCGGCTCGGGCAAGGGTACGCGCACATAAAACCGGGTACCATGCCCCATCTGGCTTGCAATGCGGATACGACCGCCCCACTCCTGCACGAAGCGCTGCACGATGGCGAGCCCAAGCCCGGCACCATGTGAGCGCTGGGTATAAAACGGCTCGAAAATCAGCTTGCGCTCCAAGGGGGGGNTGCCCTTGCCAGTATCCGCCACGACCAGCAGAAACCAGCCGGGATAGACGCGTACCGTGGCATACACATGGCCCCGGCCATGAATGGCCTGCGACGCATTGAGCAGGAGGTTCCACAGAACGACTTCCAGACCATCCGCATCGAACAGATGGGACATGGCATTGCCCGAGATACCCGCTTCCACTTCGATCATTTGTCCCTGTTGCTGGACATGACGCTCCAGTGCTGCACACACCTTGTAAACCAGCGCTTCCAGTACCACCGGCTTGTTTGCCATCACACGCGGCTTGCCAAACATGAGGAAGTCGCGCGTCAGATTATCCAGCCGCGCCACCTCGTCCTGGATGATTTCCAAGGCATCGCGGCTTCGGCCCTCGTTACTGCGTTCCGCCTTCAACACCGCCAGGCAATTGGTAATGGCCGACAGCGGATTGCGTACCTCATGCGCCACCGAGGCAGCCATCTGGCCCAGCGCTGCCAGGCGTTCCGCGCGGATTTTGTTTGCCTCGGACAGTTTAAGTTGCTGGTTGATTTCGGACAATTGCTGGTAGCTATGGGCATTGTTGATTGCAATACGGANCTGGCCGGCAAGTAGTTCCCCCTTGGCCAGGGTAGCCTCGCTGAATTGCACCCGCTCCTTGCGTATCAACACCATGGCGCCGATCAGGCGTTCTTCGTCCAGTAGGGGAAACAGCGCCATCGCCCCCCAATGGCAACTCAATGGCTGTTCTGAAACCCATAACGCCTGACTGTCCGGCCACAGCATGGCACGTGGGCGGAAGTGGCCGTCGATATTATTCAGGAGCCGTGCGCATGAATGGCCGTCACGGCACCAGGCCTCCAGTTCAGCGGTACAAGCCTTGTCGCTGTCGGCAAACCATCGGGCCGCCAGAGTGAAGCGCCCGGGTTCCTTATCGCTGGGAAGCCAGACCAGCGCCCCTTCACTGTCCAGCAGGTCGGCGNTTTCGCTGCACACCGATTCAAGCACCCGCTTGAGGTTCAGGGTTGAGGTCATCATGGCCGATACTCGTAGCAAAGCGGCCCGGAATTCGTTGGCGTCAAGCCAACGATGGTAAAGCAGTGCATTGTTGACGATCGTGCCAATCTCCGCCGCCAACGCCTGCAACTGGCCCATGCGCTGGCGCAAGTGCTCACGATCTTCCATGAGCAAGCGAAGGTGACCGATCTCCTGGCCGCTCGCGGTGAGCGACAGGCAAACCGACTGATCGACCGTGCCGGAAGAGCATTCGTAATAGCTTCCCCCCGACTCCCTCACCAACTGACAGCTTTGCCCAAAACAGGTGGCGTTCGACGCCTTGGCCCGGATGGGCCAGTGCGATCCCAGTTGGGGCATATGTCGCTCGAACTCGTCGATTTCATCCGCCGGGATGCTCAGGATCAACTCGCCACAGGGGATACCCAGCAGTTGGTTGACCGCACTGGACACCACATCGAGCGCATTGTTGAGATCGGGCGAGGTCATCGCCTCGCGCGCCATGCGATTGCGTATCCTGAGTTCCTGATTGACGTTTCTGATCCTGCGTTGGGTGCGATGCAGCCGCCGGTTGGCGCGCATCAGAACATGGCGCGAGCGCTCAATGGTATTGAGTGCCAGCAGGAAACCGACCGACACCGTGACCATGACGCCCAGATAGAACATCATTTTGACCCCGTGCCACCCCCACCAGATGATGTCCCATAGTTTGGAGAAGTTGAACAAATAGGCACTCTGCGCAAACACCAACAGCAGACTGGCGATCACCAGTGCAAGGCTTTTCCGATACTTCCGGTAATAGCCGTAAAAAGCAACGGCATCGAGCGCATAAAGAAAGCTGGCCAGGTAATGCACGCTATGCGTGGTCGGCAGAAAACTCAGAGAATTGGGGTAGGTGCCTGACATCAGGTTCGGAATGAATATCTGATACAAGACTGCCACCATCAATACGACCAGCCCGCCCACTCCCACTGTGAGCATATCGCTGTGAGTAGGCCAGCGTTTCCGATCTGAGAAAATATGGGCCACGATGCCGGCCAGGATCAGCCCGCTTCCAGACAGGGAAGAGACGGTATGGTAGGCGACGAAATGGTGCAGTTCCGGGCCCGGATTGGACCAGGCATGCAGGATGTCCATGACCCCCATGGACAGGAAAGCCATTCCGAAAAATGCCCCACCATAGCTCTTTTGTCTCGCGCTCACGGCCAGAATCATGCCGGCGATCATCAGTGCCACAAAACCGCAGAATGACTCGATCAGCATGTGGCTCTTGATCTCGACAAACTGCTGCGCAAGCAGATGAGGAGAAAGATTTCCAAACAGCAGGATCGGGAGTAAAAGCAGGAACACCNCCCACAGCATCACGCCGGTCTCGAGCAGGTTGCCCGCCCGCTCCGATTCAGGCAGCCCGATTCCACGTTCCATTCGAAAAAATTTCACCTGCATTGCGTTTGCTCCAGCCTTGGCGGCCGTGGATAAACCATCTACTTCATGTTAGGTCAGCGCAGTCCGGACGAGGATTATCGGCTCACAATCCGCTCGGCACCAGCCAGCCCTTGCGGCGGCTGGCCATCCAATGGAAGAGCGTCGGGATCACCAGCAGATTGAGCAGGGNCGAGCTCAACATGCCACCCAGCAAAACAATGGCCAGCGGCCGTTGCAATTCCTTTCCAGTGGGGTCGCCCAGAATCAGTGGGATCACAGCCAGTGCGGCTGTAAATGCCGTCATCAAAATAGGGACCAGGCGGTCCACCGACCCTTTCAAGGCGATTTCTCCGGCATTGAGATCTGGGCGCATGCGAAGCAGGGATTGATAGCGGGATATCAGTAGCAGGCTATTGCGGGTGGCCACACCGAAGAGGGCCNCCATGCCGATCAGCGAGGATACGTTGAGGGTCTCTCCGGCCAGTGCGAGTGCGAATACACCGCCGATCAGGGCCAAAGGCAAATTGAGCATGACCAGCGATACCAACGACCAGCTCCGGAACGCCTGATACATGACGACCGACATCAACAGTATTGCGGCGGCGGACGTCACCAGCAGAGTGCGGGATGCACGTTGCTGACCCTCGTAGTCGCCGCCAAACTCAATACTGTAGCCAGGCGGCAACGTAAGCTTGTCGCGAATGCGGTCCTGGGCTTCCCGTACCACCCCGTCAAGATCGCGTCCTTCGGTGTTCCATTGCACCACGGCGCGGCGTGCGGCCCCATCGCGGTTGATCATGTAAGGCTCCTGCACCGATTTCAGCTCGGCCACTTCACGCAATGGAATGACTGCACCGCCAGGTGACATCAGCGGCATTTCGCCCAGAGTCTGGATATCGCTGCGGGCTGCTTCGTTCACACGCATGAAAATATCGAAGGTACGGTCCTGTTCCAGAACTTTGGATACCGCCACCCCATTGAACGCGGCACTCACCTGGGTAACGACCGCACCCGGGGTGAATCCATAGGCGGCTGCGACGGCCCGATTGACCCGGATATCGACACCCGGTACCAAAACCATCGGCTCCATCTGCAAATCCACGACGCCCGTCACGCCCTTCACCGCTTGATAGACTTCCTGTTGCTTCTGCTGCAGCACCTCGAAATCCTGGCCATAGATCTTCACTGCAACCTGGGCACGCACCCCGGACAGGATCTCCGACATACGGTGGGTGATGAACTGGGACACATTGACCGACATGCCTGGAATCTGCGCCAGCTTGTCACGGATGCGCTGCATCACCTCGGGCACGTTGCGGGTACCCGGCTTGAGCGCAATATCGAACTCGCTGAAATTCACTGGCTGGGCATCCTCGTCCAGACGCGAGCGTCCGGCACGCTGGGCAAGGCTGGCAATCTCCGGCATATCGCCGATCAATTGCTCGATCTTGCGGCCCACACGCAAATTTTCCTCCAGTGACGTACCCGGCATCAGCGTGGTCGCGATCACCAGGTTTCCCTCGTGGAAGGCGGGAATAAAGGATCGGCCAAGGGACGGAATCACCAGGATCGCCGCGACCAGGATCAATGCGGACATCGCGGCCGTCGGCAAGGGCCGATCCAGACAGGGTTTCAATNCCTTCTCATAACGGCTGAGCAGCATGTCGGAAATGGGGCTCAAGCCATAGCTCTGATATTGCGGCCGCCGCCCCATGAGGTAGTAACTCAACACCGGCACGAGCGTGATGGCAACCACAAGAGAGCTGGCGATGGCCGCCAAGTAGGAGATCGCCAGCGGTCGGAAGATACGGCCTTCGATGCCCTGGAGGAAAAAGATTGGGATGAAAGCCACGACAATCACGAAGGTGGCGAACACCACCGAATTGCGGATCTCACGCGAACCTTCGTAAACAATCTCCAGTGCAGGCAACGGCTCCGCCGCCTGCTTGTTTTCACGCAGGCGGCGCAGAATATTCTCGACGTCGATGATGGCATCGTCCACGACTTCGCCAATGGCGAACACCAGCCCCCCCAGAGTCAGGGCGTTGATTCCGATGCCAAAGAGCCACAGCACCAGCACACCGGCCATCAGGGAAACGGGAATGGCAATCAGGCTGATCGCAGTGGGACGCCAACGGAACAGGAACAGCAGCAGCACCAACGCCACGATAAGGGAGGCGTCGAGCAATGCGCCTCGCAGATTGGCGATGGCGGTCTCGATGAAACTTGCCTGGCGGAATACATCGGGAATCAACTGAATATCCGCGGGCAGGCTGCGCGCCAGATTGGCCAGTGCCTTCTCGACGTTGTGTGTGGTTTCCAGCGTGTCCGCGCCCCACAGCTTGGAGACGGTTCCGATCACGGCCGGGCCACCGAAGATCTGGCCATCGCCTCGTTTGACCTCGCTCCCAAAGCGCACTTCCCCCACATCCTCGACCCGGATCGGCTGTCCTTCGCGCATGGCAATCAGTGTCTCCGCCACATCACGGAGGCTCTGCACCCGGCCATTGACACGAATGAAATATTCCTCCTCGCTGGTGGGATAGACAAACCCTCCGGGCGCCACCAGATTGGCGCGACGCAGGGCCTGCATCACGTCTTCGCTGGATACGTCGTACTTGCGCATGCGAATGGGATCAAGCATCACCTGGTACTGCTTCNCCCCGCCACCCACGGCCACCACGGACGCAACCCCCGGTTGGGCCAGCACCCTGTTGCGAATATCCCAGTCCGCCAGCGTGCGCAACTCATGTTCGCGGTTCTCGCCAGACCAGTCGACCAAGGCGAACTTGAGCAGCCAGCTCACTGCTGACGTGACCGGCATCAATTGGGGCGCTTGGGCCGACTCGGGCAGTTGGCCCTGCACCAGTTGCAAACGTTCCTGAATGATCTGGCGGGCACGGTAAATATCGACACCCCATTTGAATGTGATCGTGATGCGCGACAGGCCAACCGACGAGTTGGATCGGATTTGATCGATATACGGGGCTCCCTGCAGGACGATCTCGATCGGCCGGGTGACCAGCCCTTCAACGTCTTTCGTCGAGTATCCCGGCACTTCGGTCTGGATCTGCACCTGCGGCGGCGCAAATTCCGGGAATACATCTACCGCCATGTGCAGTGCGGCAAAGATCGACGCGCCGGCCATCAGCACATAAAGCAACACCACGGCCAGCCGGTTCTTGAGGGACCACTTGATTGCCCAATCAAACATCTTCGTTCATCCGTCTCAGTGATGGTGGTCGCTGTCTGCTACGCTGGCATGATTGCCGGACATGCGGTACACCCCTTCCAGAATCATCTTGCCGTCGACCACCACCCGGTCGCGCGGGTCGACACCCGCCACCTGGAGCCAACTCTCCGTTTCACTCAATACCGCCACCGGCTTGCGCAGATAGCGTCCGGGTGCAGCTTGCACGTACACGACCGGATCCAGCTTCTGACCCAGAACCGATTGGCGCGGCACCCAAGTTCCCACCTGTCCATCCAGGACAAGCACAAGCTCCACCGTCTGGCCGGTGGCCAGCCCAGGCACGCTGCGCCCCAGATCCAACAGGAAACGGGCACGCTGCGTCCGGGGATCGATACCCGGCACCACCTCGGCTATCGGACGCTGCATCTTCACGCCGCCAGGCAAGGCGACCTCGACCTTGATGCCAGGCCGAAGCAGGGTCTCCTGGCCGGCATAGACATAGCCTTCCACCCACAATGACTGCTTGCTGGATACCATGCGCGCCACCGACTTTCCTATCACCACGAACTGCTTCATGGTGCGGTCGCCTGCATTGACCAGCGATCCGGGCTGCACGAACAGGTCGGTAACGAATCCGTCAGTGGGCGCCTCCAGGATGAGGTGTTCCNCCACCGTTCCCTTGTCGATCAACGCGGCGATCTGCGGATCGGTCATCCCCCACCAGCGCAGGTTTTCCTTGGCGTCCTTGAGGTAATTGGGCAGCCGCCCCTCCTCGCGAAGAACCTGAAGCCGCTCCTCGTTTTGCAGGAATTGCAGATACCCCTTCTGGGTCGTGATGAACTCGGGATTGAAAATGGACACCATCGGCTGCCCCTTTCTCACGCTGTCGCCGGGGCGCACGAAGACCTGAACAATCTGGCCGCTGACGACAGTATTGACATCCAGAACTGCCTCGGCATTGGGCACGACCTGGCCGTAAGTCTGCAGCCGCTTGGCAGGGGCATCGGCCCTGACCGCTGCGAGCGTGATAACGTCTCCAATGTCACGCACGCCCGAGGGCAGCCTGACCTCGCTGGCTTCACGGCTGCGTTCAATGATCTGTTCGAATACCCCAGAGTCGCCGTGCGCATGAACCAGGGCGGGCATACTCAGCGCAAGCAAAACAATGGGAAGCGCCAATACCACCTTAATGAACATGCGCGTCCCCCGAAAAACTGACCGTAGCCACCCCCCCATTCAGCAGCCCCAGATGCTCAGGCTCTCTGAAAACCTGTAACCGCACCCACTGCCTCTGATTGACCGGGTTCACAAAGGCATACACACGCTGCNCCTTCGCGGCCACCGCTATCCGCCCCTTGGCTGGATCGTTCACGTAGACCGTCGCTGACTGTCCCGGCTTGACCGCCGAAGCCTCACTTACCGGCAAACTCGCTTCCACCACGATTGCGCCAGGCTGAGCGATCGTGGCGATCGTGGTGCCACTGGTCGCGTATTGGCCGCCCTGTGTTCCGGCATTGAGGATCTGGTTATTGACCACATTCAGGCTATACAGGTAGCCTGAGATCGGGGCCTTGATCTTGATCAGCTTGAGCGGCTGGCGCGTTGCTTCCAGACGTTTGATATCCTCCTCCGACATACCGCGCCAGAGCAGATTCATGCGCGCATCGACCATCTTCTCTTCGCTGGTCATGGAAAATGCCCGGACAGCATCCATGTTGGCAAACAAGCCCAGATAGGTAGCCTGCACTGTCTCCAGTTCGGCGCTTTCTATCTCGCCCAGCACCTCGCCCCGGCTCACTCTTTTCCCGACGTACACGTTGCGGAGATTGGCCATGCGAGCGTTGATCTTGATTACCACACTCACCATATGACGGGGATCGATCGATACCTTGGCCGGATAAAGCTTCGCCGGCTCCGCCTCCGTCTCTTCATCGTCATGATGATGGGCTGCGGCAGGCGCGCTAAACATGGACGAATCGGAATGCGCCCATGCCTGCTGTTGCAGACCAGTCAATAGACAAAACAACGCAGTGCAACCAATGATGGCGGGCAGCATGATCAGTATGGGCAGCCGTTCCAGAATGTNCCTCCCAACCCGTCAGCAATGACTGTGCCACTATCCTCNCCCCCGCATACGCGCCGTAGTGAGCCCTCATTCCCCCAATCGGCGTTTCATGATGTTTCAATACGGAACACCAATGGCTTGACCCGCGTTCTCTGGAACAGTCCCGGCACGCAGGCAAGGAAATGTTCCGGCTTCCCGCCCATACATAAAATGGCCCATGGCATCGCGTGCTCGTCGTTATTGCAACTAAGATAAAGACATTAAATCGAATAGGGATTAGCCATGGTTTTCGCCAACCGCCATCAGGCAGCCGAGCGTCTCGCGACAGCCTTGGCCTCGTACAAAGGCCAGCACCCCCTGATTCTTGCCATCCCGCGCGGCGCCGTACCGATGGGGCAGCAACTCGCGCGGGCCCTCGAAGGCGAGCTCGATGTAGTACTGGTGCGCAAGCTGCGCGCCCCCTTCAATCCTGAATTCGCCATTGGCTCGATCGACGAATCGGGCTGGACGTATGTGGCCGACTACGCGGAGTCGGTCGGCGGCACGCCTGCCTATCTCGCGCAAGAAAGACAAGCCCAGCTCGACGTCATCAGGAAACGACGCGTGCAGTACACGCCGTTGCGCCCACCGATCGACCCCGCCGGACGCATCGTCATCGTGGTCGATGACGGGCTGGCGACGGGTGCAACGATGATTTCCGCGCTGCATGCGCTGCGCGACAAGAAACCGGCACGCCTGATCTGCGCGGTACCGGTGGCACCGGCCGACACGGTGGAGAAGATCCGCCCCTATGCGGACGAGGNGGTGTGCCTGTCGACGCCAATGTCTTTCCAGGCAGTGGGGCAGTTCTATACGGACTTTCCGCAGGTGGACGACGCCGAAGTCGAGGCCATCCTCAAGCAGGCTTGAGCGTCAGCGCGGCTTCACGCGCACACCCTCACGGATCGTTTCGTCCGGATGGGCCACCNCCCGGTCGCCGGCCTTGAGTCCTGACAGCACCTGGGTCGCCAGCCCGGCGCGCTGGCCGATTTCGACCGGCGTCAGGCGGGCGCGACTGCCCTCCAGCCGAAACGCCGCCCAGCCCTCGCCGTTGCGGAACAGCGCGCTGCTCGGCAGCTGCAGCACGTCCTTGCCTTGCCACAGCACGAAGCGCGCTTCCACGCGATAGCCGTCGCCGAGCCGCGCCCACGCCTCACGCGGCGAGGTGAAATCGACGATGACGCGCACCCGCTGCTCCTCGACGCCGAGCGCGGAGATCTTGGTGAAGCCGCCCGGTTCGACGACGCGCACCCTGCCCTCGATCGGCGGGTTGCCGCCCCNGCGGTCCAGAACCACCTTCGAGCCGGNTGCGATCTTCACCGCATCGGTGGACAGCACCTCCACCTCGGCTTCCAGGCTTTCGGGATTACCGATCTCGAGCAAGGACTGGCCGGCCGCCACCGGGCCTT
>JGI26529J51215_1001254_pt1 | contig 12706 bp, 13 predicted proteins | sample ThiBiot_500_biof_FD_51215 | JGI IMG/M metagenome (IMG submission 51215)
TGCGCCACGCCCTTATGCAATTCGCGCCTGTTTTTCCTGAGATGTTCGTGTTGGCCATGGTCTCGCTGATCCTGGTGGTCGACGCTGCAGCCAGCGATGGAAAACGTTATCTGGCCTACCTTCTTTCACTTGTCACGCTGGCTGGAGCGGCCTTTCTTNCCCTCCGTGATTTTTCCACCCTGCCAGTGCTGACGCTGGGCGGGCTGTTCATCGACGATCCGCTGTCCGACGTGCTGAAGCTGTTTCTCTACCTGACGGTCGCGGTGGTGCTGGTGTATTCGCGCGATTACCTGCGTCAGCGTGGGCTCTACAAGGGCGAGTTCTTCGTGCTGGCGTTGTTCGCGCTGCTGGGCATGATGGTGATGGTGTCGGCCAGCCATTTCCTGACGCTATACCTCGGCCTCGAACTGCTGTCGTTGTCGCTCTATGCCATGGTTGCGTTGCAGCGTGACTCCAGCGTGGCAACCGAGGCTGCGATGAAATATTTTGTGCTGGGTGCGCTGGCGTCGGGCATGCTGCTCTATGGCATGTCGATGGTCTACGGCGTCACCGGTTCGCTGGGTCTGGGGGATATCGCCATCGCCCTGCAGGACGGCACGGACCTGCGCATCCCGCTGGTGTTCGGCATCGTCTTCATCGTGGCGGGCCTGGCGTTCAAGCTTGGCGCGGTGCCGTTCCATATGTGGATACCCGACGTCTATCATGGCGCGCCGACTGCGATGACGTTGTTCATCGGCTCCGCGCCCAAGATCGCCGCATTTGCCTTCGTGATCCGTATTCTGGGACAGGGGCTGGAATCGCAAGTGAGTGATTGGCGCGGCATGCTGGTGATCCTGGCGGTATTGTCGATGGCGCTTGGCAACATCGCGGCCATTGCGCAAAGCAACCTGAAGCGGATGCTTGCCTATTCGACCATTTCGCACATGGGCTTCATGTTGCTGGGCATCCTCGCCGGTTCGCAGAACGGCTATGGCGGCGCGATGTTCTATGTACTGGCGTACGCGCTGATGAGTCTGGGCGGTTTCGGCATGATTCTGCTCTTGTCGCGAGCCGGTTTCGAGGCAGATCGGCTGGAGGACTTCAAAGGCCTGAACCGCCGTAGCCCGTGGTTGGCGTTCATGATGCTGCTGCTGATGTTCTCGATGGCTGGCGTGCCGCCAACCGTGGGATTCTATGCCAAGCTGTCGGTGTTGCAGGCCGTAGTCGAGATCGGCTATGTGTGGCTGGCGGTGGCGGCAGTGCTGTTTTCGCTGATCGGCGCGTTCTACTATTTGCGCATCGTCAAACTGATGTACTTCGACGCGCCGCACGATGCGGTCCCGATTGCAGCGAGCCCCGATGCCCGTGTCGTCATGTCGATCAACGGACTGGCCATTCTGGCGCTGGGGATCATGCCGCAGCCGTTGATGGCAGTATGCATCCACGCCATCCGTGCGTCTTTCTGAACCGGAATATTTGAACCAAATCGTGCCGGGGTGGGTCTGCTCCGGCGTTATCTAGCTTTTCGGATCCACCGTGAATTTCTCGACTACCCTGCTGCTGATCCTGGCGTTCATCGCTGCCAACCTACCTTTCCTCATCGAGCGGATCTTCTTCGTCATACGGCCCAAAGCAGGCGCGAAAAATTTTGCCTGGCGGCTGTTGGAACTGGTGGTGCTGTTTTTCGTGGTGGGGGGCATCGCGCGCCTGTTGGAAGGCAAGCTCGGCGATATTCAGCATCAGGACTGGGAGTTCTATGCGGTCAACGCCTCGCTATTCGTGGTGTTTGCGTATCCCGGCTTCGTCTACCGCTATCTGTGGCGGCGTCGCGGCGCATAGGCGCATAGGAATGGACACACTGGAATTCAAACTGCGCGGCGAACACGTCGCGCTTTGCGATCTGCTCAAACTCAGTGGTATCGCCGACAGCAGCGGGCAGGGCAAGCACCTGATCGCCAACGGCGATGTTACCGTCGACAGCCAGCCCGAAAGCCGCAAGACGGCGAAAATCCGAGCGAACCAGACGGTGCGGTGCCTAGGGCAGACCGTTCGGGTCGTGGCCAGCCAAGCGTAGTCTTAAGCGAGAATCCAAGTCCGATCCACTACGGGCCGTCTTTTCTGAAAAGATCGACCCGGATGGGCATATGGAAAGTTGCCCCGCTTGGCGACATATGGCGATTGAATCCCGAGCGTACGGTTTCGTGAAGCGCAGGAGATAAACGATGCTCGGTGTGGGTCACCTTAAGTATCCGATTCTCGAACTGGCTGAAATCGTCGAAGTGCATCGGTTGCAGAAAGAAAGTCTGTGATACGAGCGATAGCCGCTGAGTTGTAACGGCTTTCATTTCTGCCGCGAAAGCGGCTTCCCTCACCACTTTCTCGTCGTGGAACAGCCGCAGGATCTCGTTGAAGTCGCCGGCATAGACGGGTTCCGAGATGTATGCCAGGCCACCCGGTTTCAATACCCTGTGGATCTCGGAGAAGGTATCGTCCATCCGTTCGATCGGAACGTGGTGCAGAGATTTGAACATCAGGACGATGTCGACGCTCGAATCGTCTGCCGGGATGCTTTCTGCACCGCCAAACGCGAATTGGACGTTGCCCGGTTTTTCCGCTGCCTGATTTTCGGCGAGCTGCATGACATCCACTTCCAGGGCAAGCACCGAGGCAGCCGTTTGGGCGACCAGGCGGGTCTTCTCCGCCTTGCCGCAACCGAGTTCAAGCACTTTTGCGCCAGGCAGCGGCAGGCATTCCTTGAGGATGTCGCCTTCATCGGCAATGCGAAGGGCATTCGGGTCTGCAATACGCATTTCGCTGGCTTCCATGTCGTGGTCTCGATTGCGTAATCCGGTGTTGATCGTACAGGTCTAAGGCCGATCGGGCAGTCCATGCTGCGGGTTGGGTATGCCAAGTTATCCTGATACGCGGTTTACAGGAAGCAGAAGGTATAACGCCCGGAATCGAAATCGACAGCCAGGCGCGCCCCACGGTTGAGCGCATAGTCCCAGGATCCTTTTGTGGCGCAGCCTTCGTGACATTCGCTTACCCCGGCCGGCGATTCGAGATCGCGCTCGCGATCGTACCAGCTCAACAACATGGTGTCGTCCCCTAGGTGATGGAGGGCGATGGCCGTCGCCAATTTGAGCGCGGCATTGAAGTCGAGATCGAGCTCAGCGGTATCGAGGCGAAGCGACTTCATGGCGAGGTATCCGTCAGTGCCTTCAAGGCATAAAGCATGTCGAGCGCCGCCTTTGGCGTGAGGGTGTCTGGGTCGAGTTCGCGCAACTGGTCGAGTGCAGGATGGGGAGGCGGCACGTCGTTGGGGAGATGGGCGGCAAACAGATCGCCTTGCGGGCCGGGCTGCAGCTGTGCGTCCTCAAGTTCGCGCAGATGGCGCCGCGCAGCATGGATCACCGGGCTGGGTACGCCAGCGAGCCGGGCGACCTGGATGCCGTAGCTCTGCGATGCCGGGCCTTCTTCCACCGCATGCAGGAACACCAGGTCGGCACCGTGCTCCTTGGCGTCGAGATGCACGTTGGCGAGTTGACGGAACTCCTGTGCCAGTTGGGTCAGCTCGAAATAGTGGGTGGCGAACAGGGTGAACGCACGGGTGGCGGTCACCAGGTGACGCGCGACCGCCCAGGCCAGTGCGAGGCCATCGAAGGTGGAGGNGCCGCGACCGATCTCGTCGAGCAGGACGAGACTGTTGGCGCTGGCGTTATGCAGAATATGCGCGGTTTCGGTCATCTCGACCATGAAGGTCGAACGTCCGCCCGCCAGGTCGTCGGAAGCGCCGATGCGGGTGAAAATCTGGTCGATGTCGCCGATTTTCGCCGAGCTGGCCGGCACCCACAGCCCGCAGCAGGCCAGCAGTGCAATCAGCGCCGCTTGCCGCATGTAGGTCGATTTGCCGCCCATGTTGGGNCCGGTGATCAGCAGCATCTGCCGCGTACGGTTGAGTGTGACGTCATTGGCGATGAAGTGGTCGACTTGTGCCTCGACCACGGGATGACGGCCGCCACGAATGAGGATGCCCGGCTCACCGGTGTAATCGGGCGCACATAGTTTCAACGAAGCGGCGCGTTCAGCCTGGCTCGCCAGCACGTCGATCTCGGCCAGCGCGGCGGCAATTGTGAGCAACGCCGGCACATGCGGCGTCAGCGTTTCCAGCAGCGCCTCGAATAATGCTTTTTCGCGTGCCAGCGCCCGGTCCTGTGCCGACAGCGCCTTGTCTTCGAAGGCCTTCAGCTCCGGCGTGATGTAGCGCTCTGCATTCTTGAGCGTCTGCCGGCGGCGGTAATCGTCCGGCACGTTTTCCGATTGCGCGCGGCTGACTTCGATGTAGAAACCGTGCACCTTGTTGTATTCGACCTTGAGGCTGCCGATNCCTGAGCGCGCGCGTTCGCGGGTTTCCAGTTCGAGCAGGAAGGCGCCCGCGTCGCGCGTCAGGGCGCGNANNTCGTCGAGTTCGGCGTCGTACCCATCGGCGATGACGCCGCCTTCGCGCAACACGCTGGCGGGTTCGGATTGGATGGCTTGCGCGAGCAGGGCATGCAGGTCGGGACGGGCGGCGAGTCGGGATTGCAGTGCCGACAGGTGTGCGTGGTCGTCGGGCAGCGCGGCGGCAAGTTCGGGCAGCTGCGCCAGGGTGTCGCGCAGGCCCGACAGGTCGCGCGGACGGGCGCTTTTCAGGGCGATGCGGCCACTGATCCGCTCCACGTCGGCGCAGCTTTTCAGTAGCCGGGTAAGGGTGGCGGCGGTGTCGGACAGTTCGGCGAGCACGCCGATGGCATCGCGCCGCTGGATCAGGATTCCGCGGTCGCGCAGCGGATGGTGTAGCCAGTGGCGCAACAGGCGTGTCCCCATGCCGGTGGCGGNGGTATCGAGCACCGACAGCAGGGTCGGCGCCGCTTCGCCGCGCAGGGTTTCGGTGAGTTCCAGATTGCGGCGCGTGGCGGCGTCGAGCTGCACGAAGTCGTTGTCGCGTTCGGCGTGAATGGCCTGGATATGCGGTAGCGCAGTACGTTGCGTACTCTGGATATAGTCGAGCAGCGCGCCCGCGGCGGCGATGCTCAAAGCCAGATCGGCCACACCGAAGCCGGTGAGATCGCGACTGCCGAATTGCTGCGCCAGGCGGGTCTGTGCGCCGTCCGCATCGAATTGCCACGGTGCCAGCCGACGTACCGCACAGGCGGTGCCCTCAAGAATGAAGTCGTCTGGCGCGAGAATTTCCGCTGGGCGCACCCGCGCCAGCAGGGCGGGCAGGGCTGTGGCGTGGATTTCGGTGACCTGGAAGCGCCCGGCGGCGAGATTGAGCCAGGCGATACCGAGCCTGGCTGGACCGGGCGCGATCGCCAGAATCAGTGTGTCGCGTGTTTCGTCCAGCAGGCCCGAATCGGTCAGCGTACCTGGCGTCACGATGCGCGTGACCTGACGTTCGACCGGACCTTTCGACGTTGCAGGATCGCCCACCTGCTCGGCAATCACCACCGATTCGCCCAGTTTCAGCAACCGTGCCAGGTATTGCTCGACACTGTGATAAGGCACGCCGGCCATCTTGATCGGCGCGCCCGCCGAGGCGCCGCGCGTCGTGAGCGTGATGTTGAGGAGTCGCGCCGCTTTTTCGGCATCCTCGAAGAACAGCTCGTAGAAGTCGCCCATGCGGTAGAACAGCAGCATGTCGGGATGGTGTGCCTTGATCCCGAGGTACTGCTGCATCACCGGCGTGTGGGCAGAAGGCTCCTTGGCGATGGACATGGACGGACTGGTGCGTGGATCAGGCCTTGAGTTCGGGCGGCAGGTGCGGGGCGATGACCTGCAGCATCTGGCCGAAGACTTTCGGACTGGCGGCGACGATGTTGCCGGATTCCAGAAAGCCTTCGTTACCCATGAAATTACCGACCAGTGCCCCGGCTTCCTGTGCGATCAGGCTGCCGGCGGCCAGGTCCCAGGGTTTCAGGTGCATTTCCCAGAAGCCGTCGTAGCGGCCGCATGCCACGTAGGCGAGATCGAGTGCGGCGGAGCCGGGACGGCGCAGGCCGGATGTGGCACGCATCATGTCGCGAAACATGTTGATGTAGGCTTCGGCGAAACTGAAGTCGCGGAAGGGGAAACCGGTACCGATCAGGCATTCGGAGAGTTTGCTGCGCTTGCTGGCGCGAATGCGGCGGTCGTTGAGCATGGCGCCGCGGCCGCGTGTGGCGGTGAAGAGTTCGTTGCGCGCAGGATCGAATACCACGGCCTGAGTGATCTGGCCCTTGTGCTTGAGCGCGATGGAGACCGAATACTGCGGCAGGCCATGCAGGAAATTGGTGGTGCCGTCGAGCGGATCGATGATCCACTGATAATCCTCGCCGTTCTTGGCGTCGGCCGCGCCAGACTCCTCTGCTAAAATCCCGTGGTTTGGATAGGCGTCGAGCAGCGTTTCGATGATGGCGCGTTCGGCCATCTGGTCGACCTCGCTGACGTAATCGCGGTCCTGTTTGCTCCGCACGGTGAGTTGGTCGAGGTCGAGCGAGGCGCGATTGATGATCGCCCCCGCCTTGCGAGCGGCTTTCACCGCCGTATTGAGCATGGGATGCATGGTGTCTGGCTACAGATTCAAAGAACGAACCGCTATTTTACTTGATGACATCAACTTGATGACGCCAGCCGATCCGAAACTTCTCGCCAACATCCGCATCGTGCTGACGCGCACCAGCCATCCCGGCAATATCGGCGCGGCGGCACGGGCGATGAAGACGATGGGGCTGGGCCAACTGGTGCTGGTCGACCCCGCCATTTTCCCCAATAGCCAGGCGGACGCCATGGCCTCGGGCGCGGCCGACCTGCTGGCGCAGGCGCGGGTGTGCGCTTCGCTGGCCGAGGCGCTGGCCGACACCACGCTGGCGCTCGGGGTGTCGGCGCGCCGGCGCGACATCGTGGCCGAGGNGCTGACACCGCCCGAGGCTTCGATACGTTTGCTGACCGAGGCGCAGGCCGGCCCGGTGGCGCTGGTATTCGGCAACGAAACCAGCGGCCTGTCGAACGAGGAACTGAGTCTGTGCCAGGGCCTGGTGACGATCGCCGCCAACCCGGAGTACAGCTCGCTCAACCTGGCAGCGGCAGTGCAGGTGCTGAGCTACGAAGTCCGTCAGACTTGGCTGGATCATGCGAGCTGGCCGCAGCCGGAGATGGATGCGGCGACCGGCGAAGAGATCGAGAAGTTCTACGCCCACCTCGAAACCGCGCTGGCCGAGCTGGAGTTTCTCAATCCCGGTTCGCCCGGCAAGCTGATGTTGAAACTGCGGCGGTTGTTTGCACGGACCCGGCTGGCGAAGGAGGAGGTGAACATCCTGCGCGGCATCCTGACGGCGGCGCAGGAAGCCAAGCAGGGGACAAACGGCGCGCGGAACCACGGTGCCGAATAGTTGACTAAATTACTCGGATAAAGCATTCTCAAGCGCATGAACCTGTTCAGCCAATTCAAGGAAGACATCGCCGTCGTGTTCGACCGGGACCCGGCGGCGCGCACGACCTTCGAAGTCGTCACCACCTACCCGGGTTTCCATGCCATGGTGATCCATCGTCTTGCGAACAAGCTGTGGCGCATGGAGTGGAAATGGCTGGCGCGCTTTACCTCGCACATCGGCCGCTGGCTCACCGGGATCGAGATCCACCCCGGCGCCACCATCGGCCGTCGCGTCTTCATCGACCACGGCATGGGCGTGGTGGNGGGGGAGACGGCGGAAATCGGCGACGACTGCACCCTCTATCACGGTGTGACGCTTGGCGGCACCTCATGGAACAAGGGCAAGCGCCATCCCACCCTGATGCCCGGCGTGGTAGTGGGGGCGGGGGCCAAGATTCTCGGCCCGATCACCATCGGCGCCGGTGCGCGGGTCGGTTCCAACGCCGTGGTGGTGAAAGATGTGCCGGACAATGCGACGGCGGTGGGTATTCCCGCGCGCATACTGGACAGCGCGGCGGAGAAGCAGCGCAACCAGCAGGCGGAAAAACTCGGGTTTTCCGCCTACGCCATCTCGGCCGACATGAACGACCCGGTGGTGAAGGCGATCCATGGACTGATCGACCATTCGGCCCATATCGATCACCGGCTCGAGCTCATTCTGACGCAGTTGCAGAAGCTCGGCGCCGAAATGCCGCTGGGGCAGGACAAGCCCGACGATTTCGATCCGAATTATTTGAATAAAATAGTTGACTAAATTGCTAAGGTAAGGAATAGTTGACTGAAATGCTCGGGAATTTTATAGTTCGGGCGAAATTTCAGGAGAACGAGTCATGAGATTGACCCCCAAGGGCCGTTTCGCCGTCACCGCCATGCTGGATCTGGCCTTGCGCGGCGGCAAGAATCCGGTGACGCTGGCCGGCATCAGCGAACGCCAGGACATATCCCTGTCGTATCTGGAACAGCTTTTCAGCCGTCTGCGCCGGCACGAACTGGTCGAAAGCGTACGTGGCCCAGGCGGCGGCTATTATCTTGCCCGCGCACTCGACGACGTCAGCGTGGCCGACATTATTCGCGCGGTGGATGAACCCATCGACGCGACCCAATGCGGTGGCAAGGAAAACTGCCACGACGAGCACCGCTGTCTGACGCACGACTTGTGGACCGGGCTCAACGCCCATATCTACGATTACCTGGACAACGTGACACTGGCCACGCTGGTGGCCAAGCAGGACGAATGCAAGGACAAGGTCTTGCAGGACCGCCGCACATCGAAGATGACGCTGGCAGCTTGAACGATTCAATCAGGGCAAAACGATGAAGACACTGTATTTCGATTACTCCGCCACCCCCCCGGTCGATCCTCGTGTGGCTGAAAAAATGATCCCCTATCTGACCGAGCATTTCGGCAATCCGGCATCGCGCTCCCATCCGTTTGGCTGGGAGGCCGAGAAGGCGGTGGAAGACGCGCGTGGACACATCGCCGCGCTGGTGGGTGCCGACCCCAAGGAAATCGTTTTCACATCTGGCGCTACCGAATCGAACAACCTCGCGATCAAGGGTGCCGGCCACTTTTACTCGGCCACCAAGGGCAAACACATCATTACCGTGCGTACCGAGCACAAGGCCGTGCTCGATACCGTGCGTGAGATGGAACGCCAAGGCTTCGAGGCGACCTACCTGAACGTGAAGGAAAACGGCCTGCTCGATCTGGACGAATTCCGCGCCGCAATCCGCCCGGATACCGTGCTGGCTTCGGTGATGGCGGTCAACAACGAAATCGGTGTGATCCAGGACATCGAAGCGCTCGGCAAGATCTGCCGCGAGAAAGGTGTGGTCTTCCACGTCGATGCCGCACAGGCCACCGGCAAGATGCCGATCGATCTCAGCAAGTTGCCGGTCGACCTGATGTCGTTTTCGGCTCACAAGACCTACGGTCCCAAGGGCATCGGCGCACTATACGTACGTCGCAAGCCGCGCATCCGCCTGGAAGCGCAGATGCATGGCGGCGGCCACGAGCGCGGCATGCGTTCTGGCACGCTGGCGACACACCAGATCGTCGGCATGGGCGAAGCCTTCCGTATCGCCCGGGAAGAAATGGCAACCGAGAACGAGCGCATCCGCATGCTGCGCGATCGTCTCTACGCCGGACTCAAGGACATCGAGGAAGTGCACCTCAACGGCGACATGGACCAGCGCGTGCCGCACAATCTCAACGTCAGCTTCAACTTCGTCGAAGGCGAGTCGCTGATCATGGCGATCAAGGATCTGGCGGTGTCGTCCGGTTCCGCCTGCACCTCGGCCAGCCTCGAGCCGTCCTACGTGCTGCGCGCCCTGGGCCGCAGCGACGAACTGGCGCACAGCTCGATCCGTTTCTCGATCGGCCGTTTCACCACCGAGGAAGAAGTCGACTACGCCATCAAGCTTCTGCATGAAAAAATCGGCAAGCTGCGCGAACTTTCCCCGCTGTGGGAGATGTTCAAGGAAGGCGTCGATTTGAATTCCGTGCAGTGGGCTGCACATTGATTTGAAGTAAAGGAGAACTACCATGTCCTACAGCGATAAAGTACTCGACCACTATGAAAATCCCCGTAATGTCGGCTCCTTCGGCAAGGAAGACGACGGTGTCGGTACCGGCATGGTCGGCGCGCCCGCCTGCGGCGACGTGATGAAGCTGCAGATCAAGGTCGGCGCCGATGGCCGTATCGAAGACGCCAAGTTCAAGACCTATGGCTGCGGTTCGGCGATCGCCTCATCCTCACTGGTGACCGAGTGGGTCAAGGGCAAGACGCTCGACCAGGCGATGGAAATCAAGAACACGGCCATCGCCGAGGAACTCGCATTGCCGCCAGTCAAGATCCACTGCTCGATCCTGGCCGAGGATGCGATCAAGGCCGCCGTGGCCGACTACAAGCAGAAAAAAGGTCTGGAGTAAGCCATGGCGGTGACCTTGTCCGAGCGCGCAGCGCAACACGTCACCAGCTATCTTGCCAAGCGTGGCAAAGGCGTCGGCATCCGCCTCGGCGTGCGCACCACCGGCTGTTCCGGTATGGCCTACAAGCTGGAATTCGCCGATGAGGTGCCGGAAGGCGACGAGGNGTTCACCAGCCATGGTGTGACCGTGTTCGTCGACCCCAAGAGTCTGGCCTACATCGACGGTACCGAGCTCGACTATGCCCGTGAAGGCCTCAACGAAGGCTTCAAGTTCAACAACCCGAACGTGAAGAACGAGTGCGGCTGCGGCGAATCGTTTAACGTTTGACGTGTAGGTGAGGGGTAAAGGGTGAAGGGTGAGATGGAACGTCAACCCTGCGTCTCACCCCTCACGCCTAACGCCTCGCCTGTCATGGATTTCACCCAGACCCATTTCGAACTGTTCGGCCTGCCAGCGACATATATGCTGGATCGCGCGAAACTTGATGCGGCTTACCGCGAGCTGCAGAACACGGTTCACCCGGACCGGTTCGCCTCACAGCCGGAAGCCGAACAACGGGTGGCGATGCAGTGGGCGACGCAAGTGAACGAGGCGTATCAGACCCTTCGGCACCCCGTGAATCGCGGCGTGTATCTGCTGAAATTACAGGGGATTGATGCGCTCGACGCCAACAACACCAAAATGGCGCCGGCTTTCCTGATGCAGCAGATGGAATGGCGCGAAGCGATCGATGATGTGCGTGCCGGGAAAAGCATGGACGTGCTGGATGCCCTGTCAGACGACCTGCATGCAGCGCATCGCCGCATCGAAGCGCAACTGGCTGAATTGATCGACACTGCACACGATTACGCCGGCGCTTCCGAAGCCGTGCGCCAGCTGCGCTTCATGGACAAGCTCATCGCCGAAGTCGGCGACGTGTACGAAGAACTCGAAAGTTAAGACATGGCCCTTTTACAGATTTCCGAACCCGGCATGTCCACCGCCCCGCATCAGCACCGGCTGGCGGTCGGAATCGACCTGGGCACGACCAATTCGCTGGTGGCTACGGNACGTTCGGGGCTGTCTGTCGTGCTGGACGATGAAGCCGGGCATTCGCTGTTGCCTTCGGTTGTGCGCTACCACGCCGATTGCAGCGTGGATGTGGGATATGCCGCTTTGTCCGCGCAGAACCTCGACCCCCACAATACGATCGTGTCGGTCAAGCGCTTCATGGGGCGTGGCCTCGTCGACATCGAGGACATCTCCAGCCTGCCGTATCGCTTTGTCGATGCGCCCGGCATGGTGCAGTTGAAAACGGTCGCTGGTGTGAAAAGTCCGGTCGAAGTGTCGGCCGAAATTCTCAAGGTATTGCGCCAGCGCGCCGAAGCCGCCATGGGCGGCGAGCTCTTGGGCGCGGTGATCACCGTGCCGGCGTATTTCGACGATGCCCAGCGCCAGGCTACCAAGGATGCCGCGCAGCTGGCGGGAATCAATGTCCTGCGTTTGCTGAATGAGCCGACGGCAGCTGCGATCGCCTATGGCCTCGACAATGCATCGGAGGGGGTCTATGCGGTATACGACCTCGGCGGCGGCACGTTCGATATCTCGATTCTGAGGCTCTCCAAAGGTGTGTTCGAGGTGCTGTCCACCAACGGCGACTCGGCACTCGGCGGCGACGATTTCGATCAGCGCGTGTTCTGCTGGATGCTCGAACAGGGCCGTTTTTCACCGTTGTCTGCGGGTGATGCCCGGTTGCTGCTGACCAAGGCGCGCGACGCCAAGGAGGCACTGACGGAACACACCGAGGTACGCGTCACTGCAGTGCTGTCGACTGGCGAGATGATGGATGCGACGTTGACCCAGGCCGAATTCAATGCCATGACAGCCAGCCTAGTCAGCAAGACGCTGGCGCCCACCCGCAAGGCGCTGCGTGACGCAGGACTGATGGCAAGCGAGGTCAAGGGCGTAGTGATGGTCGGCGGGTCGACGCGGACGCCGTGTGTGCGTCAGGCCGTGGCCGATTTCTTCAAGCAGACGCCGCTCACCAATCTCGACCCAGACAAGGTCGTCGCCTTGGGTGCCGCCATGCAGGCAGACGTGCTGGCAGGCAACCGCGTCGGCGACGACTGGCTGCTGCTCGATGTCATCCCGCTGTCGCTGGGACTCGAAACCATGGGCGGGCTGACCGAGAAGGTCATTCCGCGCAACACCACGATTCCGACTGCCCGCGCACAGGATTTCACCACCTTCAAGGATGGCCAGACAGCGATGAGCGTGCATGTCCTGCAAGGCGAACGCGAACTGGCGTCCGACTGCCGCTCGCTGGCGCGCTTCGAACTGCGCGGCATTCCACCGATGGTGGCGGG
>JGI26529J51215_1001274_pt1 | contig 12586 bp, 8 predicted proteins | sample ThiBiot_500_biof_FD_51215 | JGI IMG/M metagenome (IMG submission 51215)
CCTCGCCTTCAGCACGGCCGCGCTGGCACTGATCCTGATAAAGAATGGCCTCGTCGAATGCCGCACCCAGGGCACGGGTCTGTTCGCGGATATCCTCGTCCCGCCGGTCGCCCGCACCACTGATCACGACGATCCGGCGTTGCGCCGGCAGCGCGTCCACCGCCCTGACGAGGGCGAGGATGGCATCGGGGTTGTGGCCATAGTCGGCGATGAGCGTGGCACCACGGTAATCGAACAGGTTGAAGCGGCCCGGGACGTTCTGCGCCGTACTGTCGAAACTGTGCAGGCCGCGTCGGATGAGGTCCCAGTCCAGCTCCAGCGCCCAGGCGGCAGCCGTGGCCGCCATCGCATTCTCGATCTGGAAACGGATGGTGCCGCCGCGCGTCAGCGAGATCTCCGCCAGCGGCAGGCGTTGCTCGCTGTCGCCCAGCGCCGCCACGAGGCAGTCTCCGTCCAGGTAGACCACCCGATGTCCCTGTGCACGATGGGCCGCGATGATGGGATGATGTGACTCGCCGGCGAAGAAGATGATCAATCCCGGACAATGGATCGCCATCTCGACGCATTTGGGATCGCAGGCATTGAGAACTGCCATGCCATCCGGTGCAACGTTCTGCACCACGACCTGCTTGAGCACGGCGAGATCCTCCACCGTGGTGATGAAGTTGAGGCCGAGATGGTCGCCCATGCCGATATTCGTCACCACCGCGACCTTGCAGCGGTCGAACGCCAGACCCTCGCGTAACAGCCCGCCGCGGGCAGTCTCCAGCACCGCCGCGTCGACATCCGGATGCATGAGGATGTTGCGTGCACTTTTCGGGCCGCTGCAGTCGCCGGTGTCGATGCGCCGTCCCTGCACATACACACCGTCCGTCGCCGTCATGCCGACGCGCTTGCCGGCAAGCGTCAGAAAATGGGCGATCAGGCGCACGGTCGTGGTCTTGCCGTTGGTGCCGGTCACCGCCACGACGGGAATGCGTCCATCCTCGCCGGGCGGGAACAAGGCCGAGACGATGGCCTCGCCCACCGGCTGCCCCTTGCCATAGGAAGGCATGAGATGCATGCGCAGACCCGGCGCCGCGTTGACCTCGACGATCCCTCCGCCCTGCTCTTCAAGCGGCTTGTGCACGGTCTGGCAGACCGCATCGACGCCGCAGATGTCCAACCCGATCATCTGCGCGGCTTCCACCGCGCGGGCCGCCACGTCGGGATGGACATCGTCGGTCACATCGGTCGCCGTNCCGCCCGTGCTCAGATTGGCATTGTTGCGCAGGACGACCCGCTCCCCCATGGCGGGGATCGAGTCCGCATCCAGGCCGTGCACAGCCAGACGGGCCATGGCGATATCGTCGAGGCGGATTTTGGTCAGGGACGTGGCATGGCCTTCGCCGCGGCGCGGGTCGCTGTTCACCTGCGCGACGAGTTCGCGCACGGTATGGACGGCATCGCCGATCACATGCGGCGGTTCGCGGCGAGCGGCGGCAACCAGACGGTTGCCGACCACGAGCAGGCGGTAGTCATGGCCAGGAATGAAGCGCTCGACCAGGACTGCCTCGCTAATCGCCGCTGCGGCACCATAGACCGCCATGAAGTGTTCCCGCGTCAGGATGTTGACCGTCACTCCTTTTCCCTGATTGCCGTCGCGCGGCTTGACCACCACCGGCAGACCGATCTCGCAGGCGGCCGCCCAGCCTGCCTCGGCATCGGTCACGATCCGCCCGAGCGGTACCGGCACGCCCGCAGCCTCCAGCAGCGTCTTGGTGAGATCCTTGTCCTGGGCGATCGCCTCGGAAATGGCGCAGGTCGTATCCGTCTCGGCGGCCTGGATACGCCGTTGGCGGCTTCCCCAGCCAAACTGCACCAGGCTGCTCGCCGTCAGCCGCCGGTAGGGAATGCCGCGCGCGACGGCGGCCTGGACGATTGCGCCGGTACTGGGACCGAGGCGAACGTCTTCGTCCAGTTCCCGCAGGCGCGCCAGGGCGCCCTCCAGATCGAACGGGGTATCGTCGTGCGCGGCCCGGCACAGCGACTCGGCCAGTTCGAGCGCCAGTCGTCCGACTGCCTCCTCGGTATATTCGAAGACAAGCTGGTAGATTCCCGCCTCGACCGTGGGCGACGTGACGCAGAAACTGACCGGACAGCCAGCCTGCGCCTGCAGGCCGAGCGCGGCAAACGCCAGCGCATGCGCCACGGAAATATCATCCTCCTGACCGATCGGACGCATCGGACCAATTTCCGGAAAACGCGCCCGCAAGCGCGCCTCGAACCCGTTGATCGAGTCGATCAACCGCTCCTCGGGCGCACACTGCGCCAGTGCCTCGATGGCCGTGTGTCGGCTCCAGAGATTGGGCCCGCGCAGTGCCCGGATGCGTGATATTTCCATGAACGCCGTTCCTGTTGGGTATCCCGTGGCAGGCTCGCCCTGCCGGATCGTATTCCTAGTAGTTGGTCTGGATCGCAGGGGTGGGCAACGACACGCAGGTATCCATTGCCGCACGAATCAGTTCCGGCGGAATATCAAGCGCCAGCGCCACCCCCACTGCGGCGAGAACGTACAGGGGCTGGAGCAGCGGCTTTCCATTCATGGCGGGGTGCAAGGCCGCCAGGCTGAAGAGCGGCGTCTCGCCCGTGGCGCCCGCGACGACCACATGGTTGTCGCGGAGAAACAGGGCCCGGCCGCCGCCTGCACAGTGCGCATCGATCACCGGCAGCCCGGGCTCGAGGGCATAGAACAGCACCGTCCCNTCGCACAGCGAGGCCAGTTCGGCCACGGCCGGGTCGCCCGCATGCAGAACCGCCACCCCGTCCGGCAGCACCAAGTCAACCTGGGTGCGCATGACCGTGACCATCTGTCCGGGTTCGCGAATGTAGTACTCCGCGAGCGAGGCATCCNTCTGCAGGTCGGTCACCACGCCGACCTGGCAGCGGTCATANGCATAGCCCTCCTGNAGGATCGAACGGGCATCGTGCTCGAAGACGGCGGCATCCACGCCCCGGTTCATCAGCAACTGTCGGCCCGCACGCCAACTAGCACAATTGCCCGGCTTGACCTGGCGCAGCCCAAGATAAAGCCCGTCACGACAGGCCAGACCCGTACGCTTGCCGGTACAGGCAATCAGCTGGGCGACCACATGGGCGATGGAGGCGCCCCCCTGCGAACCGCTGATGCCGACGATGGGAATGCGGCCGCTCTCCCCATCGGGAAACAGATGGTCGACGATGGCGCGGCCCACCGGGCGCGGGGTGCCTTCGGCGGGCTTGAGGNGCATGAGCAGTCCCGGTCCCGCGTTCACTTCGACGATGGCGCCGCCCTGTTCTGCCAACGGCCGGGAAATGTCTTCCGCCACCATGTCGATTCCCGCCACGTCGAGTCCGACCACCCGCGCGGCAAGGACGGCCGTTTCCACCACATCGGGGTGGAGCGTGTCGGTGACGTCGAAAGCGACGTTGCCATTGCGCTGGATCAGGATGGTCTGCCCTGCTGACGGGACGTCGGTTGGCGCAATCCCCTGGCGTGCCAGTTCGAGGCCGACCGCCGGGTCTTCGTCGATCAGGATCCGGTTGAGCGGGTAGTCTTCCGTCGTGCCGCGCCGTGGATCGGTATTGAGCTGGCTGTCGATCAGCTCGGCGATGGTCGAGCGGCCATCGCCCTTCACCCAGGCCGCCTCGCCGCGCGCCGCCGCGACGACGCGCGGGCCGACCACCAGCAGCCGGTGCTCGTTGCCCGGCACATAGCGCTCGACGATGACCTCGCTTCCCTCCGCCAGGGCCAGCCGATAGGCCCGTTCGACATCCTCCCGGGTGGTGAGGTCGAGGGACACGCCCCGGCCATGGTTGCCGTCCACCGGCTTGATCGCGACCGGCAGGCCGATCTCCTCCGCGGCGTCCCAGGCATCGTCCAGGCTGTCGACAATACGGCCGTCCGGGACGGGCACCCCGCAGGACTTCAGCAGGCGCTTGGTCAAGTCCTTGTCGCTTGCGATGCTTTCTGCGATCGCGCCCGTCATGTCCGTCTCAGCCGTCCAGATGCGGCGTTGACGGGCACCGTAGCCCAGCTGGATCAGGTTGCCTTCGGTCAGGCGAATGGACGGGATATGGCGGCTGGCCGCGCCATCGACGATACAGGCCGTGCTCGGCCCCAGGCAGCGCNGGTCTGCGAGATCGCGCAGACGCGACACAGTGCCCTCGACATCAAACGGGCGATCCTCGANGGCGGCCATCAGCAGGTCGCGCCCCGCCTGCAGGCAGGCGCGGCCGACCTGTTCGTTGCGTGTGCGTACCACCATCTTGTAGATGCCGCGTTCGGCCGTCTCGCGCGCCTTGCCAAAGCCGACTTTCATGCCGGCCAGGTTCTGCAGCTCGATCGTGATGTGTTCGAGAATATGGGCCGGCCAGGTTCCTTCGCGCAGGCGCAGCAGGAAACCGCCGCGCTCGCCGACGCCGCAGCGGTGCTCGATCAGGCCGGGCAGCCAGCCGGTCAGGCGCTCGTACAGCCCGGGAAGGGNATTGGAGGGCGAATCCTCGAGATCGCCGATGTCGACCCAGGCCTCCAGCACAGGCCGGTAGGTCCAGATATTCGGCCCGTCCAGATGCATGACGCGCAGGAATTCGATGGTTTTTCTGTTCACGACGCACGACGTCCGTACCGGACGATGAGGTGAAATGCGGCAGGCATGGAAGGGCGGATCGGGACGCTGGGGCTTCGCCGGAAAAGATGGTTGTTTGCTACGTTCAGGTTACACGGAACCACGCCGCGCAGCATACAATAAACGCCGCTTTGCCGGGGGCTGGTCGGATGCCGATACACAGGGAAAAATGAAAAAAAATTATTGCCGCGCCTGCGGGTATGCCCTCCCCCGGGGCGACGCCATTCATCCATGACCCGTACNCCTCCTCCCCTTCCTGGCGCTGCTGCAGCCTGGCAAGCCGATCTGGACGCGCAACTTGCGCCCGGCGAGCCGGTCGTGGCCACCCTGGAGCCCAATCTCGACGCCCATCTGGCGTTTGCCGCAGGCCGGCTGGTCCTGACCGACCGGCGCCTGCTGGCCCGGTCGGCGGGCGACACCGGCTGGGCAGACTGGCCGTTGCGACCAGGGCTGTCCCTGCAGTATCACGACCATGCCGGCGTGGGCACACTGGAACTCCACGACACGAGCTCGCGCCTGGCTAGCTGGCGCTTCACGCTGGCGCATAACGGGGCCGCGTTGCGGCTGGCCGACCGTTTTACGGCGGAATTGGCAGCCCACCTCTCCGGCCAGCCGGTGCCTGCCCCGGATGAAAGCCTCTGCCCCACCTGCGGGACGCCACTGCCGCCCGACCAGACGGAATGCCTCCTGTGCAGCCGCGAACTGCACGAGGCGCCGTCGACCTGGACCCTGTTCCGGCTGTGGCGCTTTGCGAGACCCTACCGGGGCCAGCTCCTGGCCGGATTCCTGCTGACCCTGGCCGCCACCGGCGCCACGCTGGTGCCGCCCTACCTGACCATGCCCCTGATGGACAAGGTACTGATTCCCTACCAGAACGGCCAGCCGATCGACACCGGAGTCGTGGCCCTGCTGCTCGCCGGCCTGCTCGCCTCAGCCCTGCTGGCATGGGGACTCGGCTGGGCCCGCACCTACATCCTCGCGCTGGTGAGCGAACGCATCGGCGCCGACCTGCGCACCACCACCTACGAACACCTGCTGCGCCTCTCGCTGGAGTACTTCGGCGGCAAGCGCACCGGCGACCTGATGGCGCGCATCGGCTCGGAAACCGACCGCATCTGCGTCTTCCTGTCGCTGCATCTGCTCGATTTCGCGACCGACGTGCTGATGATCGTCATGACGGCGGCGATCCTGTTCTCGATCAACCCGGCGCTCGCGCTCGTCACTCTGCTGCCGCTGCCCTTCATCGTCTGGATGATCCACGTCGTGCGCGACCGGCTGCGCACCGGCTTCGAGAAGATCGACCGCGTCTGGTCGGAGGTCACCAACGTGCTGGCCGACACCATTCCCGGCATCCGCGTGGTCAAGGCCTTCGCCCAGGAGCAGCGCGAGGCGCAGCGCTTCCGCGAGGCCAACCGCCACAACCTGGCCGTCAACGACCGCCTCAACAAGACCTGGTCGCTCTTCTCCCCCACCGTCACCCTGCTCACCGAGGTCGGCCTGCTGGTGGTGTGGGCCTTCGGCATCTGGCAGATCGCCCACGACCAGATCACGGTCGGCGTGCTCNCCGCCTTCCTCGCCTACATCAGCCGCTTCTACAGCCGCCTCGACTCGATGAGCCGCATCGTCTCGGTGACGCAGAAGGCCGCGGCCGGCACCAAGCGCATCTTCGACATCCTCGACCACGTCTCCAGCGTTCCCGAGCCTGCCCGGCCGACGCACCTCGACCGGGTGCAGGGCCGCATCGAGATCCGCGACGCGTTCTTCCGCTACGGCAACCGCAGCGTGATCCGTGGCCTCAGCCTGGATATCCGGCCCGGGGAAATGATCGGCCTCGTCGGCCACAGCGGCTCGGGCAAGAGTACCCTGGTCAATCTCATCTGCCGCTTCTACGACCTGTCGGAAGGCGCGATCCGTCTCGATGGCGTCGACATCCGTTCCCTGCCGGTGGCGGAGTACCGGCGGCACATCGGCCTCGTCCTGCAGGAGCCTTTCCTGTTCTTCGGCACCATTGCCGAGAACATCGCCTACGGCAANCCCGGCGCCAGCCGCGCCGAGATCGTCGCCGCCGCCCGGGCGGCCCACGCCCACGAATTCATCCTGCGCCTGCCGCACGGCTACGACTCGCTGGTGGGCGAACGTGGCCAGGGCCTCTCGGGCGGCGAGCGCCAGCGCATCTCCATCGCCCGGGCGCTGCTGATCGACCCGCCCATTCTCATCCTCGACGAAGCCACCTCGTCGGTGGACACCGAGACCGAGAAGGAAATCCAGAAGGCGCTCGACAACCTGGTGCGCGGTCGCACCACGATCGCCATCGCCCACCGCCTGTCCACCCTGCGCCAGGCCGACCGGCTGGTCGTCATGGATCGCGGCCGCATCGTCGAAGTCGGCAACCACGATGACCTGATGGCGCGCGAAGGTCACTATTACCGCCTCTACCAGGCCCAGGCCCGCAACGTCGACACCGACCTGGACGAACTGCCCACGGCCAGCGCCGAGGCCAAGCCCCCTATGCCGAAGTGACCCGCCATGACACCCGTTCCCTTCCAACTCACCCGCGACCCGCATGGCCGACTTCTGCTGACGGCTCCTGACGGCAGCGAGCATGCAGGCGTGCAGCCCGTGCGTGCTTTCCCCCTCGCTGCGCCGGCGGAAGGCATTGCATTGATGGGCACGGACGGCCACGAACTGGCCTGGATCGACCATCTGGACGACGTGCCCGACGTGACGCGAAAACTGATCGAAGCCGAACTGGCCAGTCGCGAATTCATGCCGGAGATCCACCGGCTGCGGCAGGTCTCCACGTTCGCCACGCCCAGCACCTGGACGGTCGAGACCGACCGCGGCGAGACCCGCTTCATTCTCAAGGGCGAGGAAGATATCCGCCGCCTCGGCGCAGCCGCCCTGCTCATCAGCGACAGTCACGGCGTGCAGTACCTGATCCGCGAGCTGTCCAGACTGGACAAGACCAGTCGCCGGCTGCTCGACCGCTTCATGTAATCCCGAACAAGGCCGGCACTTCCCATGACCCGCATCCACGTTTCCCGCGGCGGCATCCTGATCCAGGTACAGGATGCCGCCAACCTGGCCGTCGCTCGCCGCGATTTCCTCACCTATCTCGCCTCGCTGGAACTCGATGGTCAGGTCGAGACCTGCCAGGAAGGCCTCGACCTCCGCTTCCACCTGCCGTCGAATCTCACACAGGCATGGGCGCCCGACTTCGACACCAGCCGATTGTCCGAGCACCTCCATCTCGATCCCGTGGCCCGCATCGGCGACCTGGAGCGGGAAATCCTGGTGGCCATGCTGCTGGGGCCGGTGGCCTTCGTGTTTCCCAGTGCCGCCGAGGCCATGTCGGCCATCCATATCCGCCGCAACATCGTCCAGGCCGCGCGCCGGACGGCACTCGATTTCCACACTACCGAGGCCGAGCGCCCCGAAGATTACTGGACCTACGTCGAGGACAAAGGCTTCACCATCCTGCCGGGCCGATCGCTGATCGAAGGTCTGGTGAAGGCCACCCAGCCCGACGTGTCCGGCCAGCTCTACGCGTTTTCCTGCTATCGGGCGACCGAATACGTCATTCTGCTGGGCCTGGCCCAGGAACTGGCCGCCCGCAACCCCGCATTGCTGCATCGTTTGCAACTCCAGTGGGAGAGCCGGCCCATCATGTCCGGGCAATTCCACGATGTTTTCCTGCATGAATACGGCGCTATGGAAACCCCGTTGCCGCCGAAATACTATGTCCCGGGCGATCGTCTCTGGTTTCGCAACCCCGACGAACGCTCCGCCGATGTAACCGGCTATGAAGGCTCATGGGTGTTCTATCTCGGAGACGGCCTGTTCAGTAATTTCTGGAAACGCGACCAGCCGTTCAGCCTGACGACGAAATGCCTGGAAATCTATCACTGGCGGCATGGCGTCTACGTTGACGAACACGGCGAGCCGCAGATGGACGAAGGCCTCGTCGAGGCGCGGGTCCGCGCCTCGCTGAACGACCCGGCAGACAAGGCGTACATCCTGCAACGCATGCTGCGGCTGCGCGATCCCAAAGGGATCTATCAGGAAGGGGGCTGCATCGACACGTCCCGGGAATACCCTCGCTGCATCCATCCCGCCACCGCAGACATCCGGCTGCCCGAGCGGCCCGTCGGACGCTGGGAGAAATTCTTGCGCCTGCTGCGCACCCGCACCCGTCTCAAGCTTGCCATCTGCGTCAGCCTGCCCCTTCTTGCGCCCAGCCACCACGCTGCAGCCGCCCACTCCCTTTCCGAGGAAATTCGCGAAGTCTGCCACGTGGAACAATTCGTCCGGGTCGAAACCGACCTGGCCGCCTATCTGGGCATCCACTCCAGGTAATTCCAGGGGCGGGCATGCCTGGCCCCTACTGGTAGATCTGCCCGCCGTGTTTGATCCAGCCGGAAGCATGGCGCCCCTGCGGGNCGTGGTGCGTCCAGTGGATCACGCCGCCCTTCGGGTTCCATTCATACTCGCCGTAAAAGGCTACCGTATCCCCTGCTTGCAATGTCTCGATGCGCGGCGCCAGATCGATGTTGTGCGCGATCAGCAGCGTACGGCCGGATGCCAGCCGCAGGATGAAACGCTGATGCCGGCTGCCGCTGGCGTCATCCGGCAGCTGCTTCACCACCGTCCCCTGTCCGGCCACTTGCAGGTTGCCGATGTGATGCGTAAATGCGTGTTCGAGGACGGCATCGCGGTCGTCTTGCCCCGCCTGCGACACACCGTGCGAAGCCGGAGCCTCGCGGCTGCCCCCTGTATGGATGTCCGGGGCAAACGTGAAGTAGGCGGCGACTGCGAGCGCGGCAATCAACAGGAGCCTGTTCATTCCTATTCGACGCGGTTACGGCCATTGCGCTTCGCGCGGTACAGCGCATCGTCGGCACGGCCGAGCAGCGCGGACGCGGATTCGCCCGTCTGGTACATGGCGACGCCGAAACTGGCCGTCACGCACCCCACACGCTCGAACACGTTTAGTGCCAGCGACCGGCAGATCCTGCCTGCAACCAGATGGGCGGCTTCAAGATCGGTCTGCGGCAGCAAAACCGCGAACTCCTCCCCGCCCCATCTCGCCAGCGTATCGATGTGGCGCAACTGTCCCTGGATATGCTGCGCCACTCCACGCAGCACGATATCGCCCTGGTTGTGTCCCCAGGTGTCGTTGACCTGCTTGAAACGGTCGATGTCGACGATGAGCACCGAAAACGGCACCGTAGGCAGGCGGCAGTGCCGCTCCTGTTCGGTGAGCAACAATTCCTCGAAGCGTGTCCTGTTGGCCATCCCGGTCAGGGGGTCGGTCGCGGCGATTTTCTCCAATCGTGCCGTCTTGTTTTCCAGCACATGGATGATTTCGCGCAGCTCCAGCGCATGGTGGTGCATCAGCTCGGCCCACCGGCTATAGGCCACGCCAATGAGATCATGCTGGGTGATGATGCCGATCAATTCCCGGCTTCGCGGGTCTTCCACCACCAGCCGCTTGAAATTCAGGTCGCGCATGGCTGCCACCGCCTCGCCCACGGTCAGGTCGCAGGTCACGGTACGGAGCGGAATGGACATGTGTACATGCACCGGGTCCATCAGCGCCACCTCGTCGTGCAGCAGGCGGATGGCATCGCGCGTCGTCACGATGCCGACTCCCACGCCCTGCTCGGTCACGACCACCGCATCGTCCTGATCGACCAGACATGTCAGCACGTCGCCGATCGGCGTGTCATGCGGCATTTTCTTGACCTCGTGGCGACGCAGCAGATCGCGCAATTGCTGGCGCTGCAACATGGTCTGCGGATCAAGGCTGGCGAGAATATCGGTGTTCGAGACGATGCCGAACAGCTTGTTCGACTCGTCGATCACTGCCGCGTAGCCATGTGCGTCGTCGAACAACTCGATCACATCCAGCAGATTGCTCCCCTTGGCGATGTAGGGAAGGGCGTGGTAGCCCGCGTCGCCGATCGTGGTATCGAGCCCCAGCTGCGAGAAGCGGAGCCGCACCACATCGGACGCAGTCAGCAACCCGTAGCCGCCCGGTTCCTCTTCCACCACCACGTTGCGCACCTTGTGCTGCGACATCTTCTGCAACGCATGGCGGACTGCAACGCGGGGCGGCACGCTCACGATGTCGGTCGTGGCCAGTTCGTCGATCAACGGAAAAAGCATCTGTTTCGCTCCAAATCTACCCTCAGCCGTGAAACCCGCCAGACTGGGTTGTCGTTCTCGGCGTGGCCTTCATGATCGGGACCCATCAATCCCGACTGCTTAGTGTTTTTCCTTCCGGCAAAAGACCGGAACGTCCGCTCATACCTCAGCCCCGCGAGGGCGACAGACTGACAATGACGGCGCCCCCCTCCTTCTTGTCCACCACCAGTACGCCTTTTTTGTGCGCATCGTCCAGGATTTTTCCAAATGCGCTGTAGCCGTATTCCGATTCGCTGAATCCCGGTCGGATCCGCTTGATGGTGCTCTTGATCAGCGACGCCGAGATGGAACCCTCGCCGCCGCGCTCCGCCACCAGTTGCTCGACCGTNCCCACCACGAGTTCGACCGCCTGGTTCTTCTTGTCCTCGGCAGTCGGCTCGACCATTCCTGCGACCCGCCCTTCGTCGGCCGCAACCGGTTTTTCCACCGTCGGCCGGGTACGTCGTCGGGTCGGATTCTTGGGTGTGCTGACGACCGCTTCCTTGGCCGGTGCAGCCGGCGCTGTCGGCACCGGCTTTCTGGCAGGCGCTTTCGGCGGCGCCTTGATCTGTGCCAGATCCTCGTAAAAGATGAACTCGTCACAGTTGCCGATCAGCAGCGACGAGGCCGAACCGCGCACCCCGATGCCGATCACGCTCTTGCCGTTCTCCTTCAGTTTGGAAATCAGCGGCGAGAAATCCGAGTCTCCGCTGATGATCACGAAGGCATCGATGTGCGATTTGGTATAGCAAAGGTCGAGCGCATCGACCACCATGCGGATGTCCGCCGAGTTCTTGCCCGACTGCCGCACATGCGGGATCTCGATCAGTTCGAAGGCCGCCTCGTGCATGTCGCGCTTGTATTCCTTGTAGCGGTCCCAGTCGCAGTAGGCCTTCTTCACGACAATGCTGCCCTTGAGCAACAGGCGCTCGAGCACCGGGCGAATCTTGAACTCGGGATAGCTGGCTTCCTTGATACCGATCGCCACGTTCTCGAAATCACAAAATACGGCAATGTTGCGGATATCCGGTGTGGCCATCGTTCTTCCTTTCCAGATCATTCGATCGTGCATTAGCCCCCTTCTCGCGAGGGAGCGACGAATTGCTTATCGCCTCGCCGGACTGCGGGACAATGCGTTCCGGTTCTGCTGGTTTCGTGCGATCCGGTAGGTATCGACGATCCCGATCGCCCAGCAGCCTGCCAGCACCAGCGAGGCCACCGTAATGACGAGACTGCCCGGGCCATTCGACGTCTGTGTGACCAGTTCCGATAACCGGCCGACATCGACCGCTGCGCCTTCGGATGCCAACTGATCGAGAACCAACGACGCCTGCTGCATCGCCCGGTCCACGAAAACCCAAAGGCACATAAGGCTGATCGCGATCAAGGCGAGTCCGCGCGGATAGTGTTTCAGATAGAGATGACCGGCGCCGGGCAATACGAGTGCGGACAGCAAGACGGCGGTCGTCGACCGGCTCATCGTGCCGCNCTTCCGGGCCCGCACGGATGATCACGCACCCAGTCCGGGCCGTCACTTACCGCGCGATCAGGATGCCTTCTTGCCGAATGCATCATCGACGTGGCGCGTGCGTAGTCGTCCGTTTCGTCCAGGCGGCCGCCACGCGGCCGGTTCGATTCGATAACGTTCCGATGAACATGAACTCCTCCTCCATTATTTTTTATGCGGGAAATAGTATTGGAAGCGCGGCCATTCCGCCATTGTTTATTCGAGGCCAGCCGGCCCCATAAAAAAA
>JGI26529J51215_1001277_pt1 | contig 12548 bp, 9 predicted proteins | sample ThiBiot_500_biof_FD_51215 | JGI IMG/M metagenome (IMG submission 51215)
CCAAGGTCGACCGCGCCAGCATGGCGCACGCGCTCGAAGTACGCGAACCGCTGCTCGATCATGAACTGATGGGCTGGGTGTCGGGCCTGCCGGTCGATCTGAAACTGCGCGGCACCGAAGGCAAATATCTGCTGAAGAAAGCCATGGAGCCCTATCTGCCACGCGACGTGCTGTACCGCAGGAAAATGGGCTTCTCGGTGCCGCTGGCCGCCTGGTTTCGCGGCCCGCTGGCCGCCACCCTCCGCAGCGTGGTGCTCGGCGAACGGCTGGCGTCCACCGGCCTGTTCAACCAGGACTATCTGCGCGAAGTGGTCGAGGCGCACCAGTCCGGCCGGCGCGACTATTCGGTGATTCTGTGGACGGTGCTGATGTTCGACGCCTTCCTCGGGCAGGTGCTGGGACTGGACGAGGCGGAAAGGCGGGCGGCATGATGAAAACCGTTGCACCACAGCGGCACCGAGGCACCGAGCCAGGCAGTTTGGCGCATGCCGGCAGGCTTGAGGTGCGCGCTGGCGGCATGTTGAACAGGCGGCCCCGATTCAAAAAATCTCTGTGCCTCGGTGTCTCCGTGGTGAATGCATTCCGATGAAAATCCTGCACGTCTTCGACCATACCCTGCCGCTGCATTCCGGCTATACCTTCCGCAGCGCGGCGATTCTGCGCAACCAGCGAAAAATGGGCTGGGAGACCTGGCACCTGTCCGGCCCCAGGCAGATCGATTGCACGCTGATGGAAGAGGACGCCGACGGCCTGCATTTCTATCGCACGCCGAAGCCGAGCGGGTGGCTGTCACGCCTGCCCGGCGGCGAGCCGTTCGCCGTGATGGGCGCCATCGAAAAACGCCTGCTGGCGCTGGCCAGGGAATTGCAACCCGACGTGATCCACGCGCATTCGCCGGTGCTGGATGCAGTGCCGGCGATCCGCGTCGGCCGCAAGCTGGATATTCCGGTGGTCTATGAAATCCGCGCTTTCTGGGAAGATGCCGCGGTCGATCACGGCAGCACGCATGAGGGCAGCCTGCGTTACCGGCTCACCCGCGCGCTGGAAACCTGGGCGGTGAAGCATGCGGATGCCGTCACCGTCATCTGCGAAGGCCTGCGCAGCGATCTCGTCGCGCGCGGCATTGCGCCCGGCAGGATCACGGTCATTCCCAATGCGGTCGATCTCGACAAGTTCGCCGTCGGCGGCAAGCCGGATGCCGAACTGAAAATGAAACTGGGGCTCGGCACCAGCCGCGTGCTCGGCTTCATCGGCTCGTTCTACGCCTACGAAGGCCTCGATCTGCTGATCGCCGCCTTGCCGACGATCCTCAAACAGATGCCCGACGTGAAAGTGCTGCTGGTCGGCGGCGGGCCGCAGGATGCCGCGCTGAAACAACAGGTGATGGCGCTCGACCTGAAGGAGCGCGTGATCTTCACCGGCCGCGTGCCGCATGGCGAAGTGAACCGTTATTACGACCTGGTCGATGTGCTGGTGTATGCGCGTCACCCGATGCGCCTGACCGAGCTGGTCACGCCGCTGAAGCCGCTGGAGGCTATGGCACAGGGGCGACTGATGGTGGCCTCCGATGTCGGCGGCCACAAGGAATTGATCCAGGACGGCAAGACCGGCGTGCTGTTCCGCGCCGGCCAGGCCGGCGATCTGGCCAGCAAGGTGGTGGCGCTGCTGAAGTACGAGCAGGGTTGGGACAGCATGAAGCGCAACGGCCGCCAGTTCGTGGAATCCGAACGCAACTGGCCGGCCAGCGTGGCGCGCTATCGCAGCGTATACGGCAACCTCGTCAAACCGGGGATGGAGACGGCGCTTGGCTGACGGAGGGATCACCGATACCGGCCGCCTCGACCTGGTCGTGTTCAGTTCGCTGTTCCCCAGCGCGGCCCGTCCCGCCGCGGGGCTGTTCATCCGCGAACGCATGTTTCGCGTGGCGCGGCAGCGGCCGCTCGCCGTTGTCTCGCCGCAGGCCTGGTTTCCCGGGCAGTCGCTGATCCGCCGATGGCGCCCCGGCTACCGCACGCAGGCGCCGGCGCTGGAAATCCAGCAGGGCATCCGCGTCTATCATCCGCGCTTTCTGGCGCTGCCCGGCCTGCTGCGCCGGCTCGACGGGGCGTCGATGGCCTTGTGCAGCTTTTTCCTGGTGCGGCGTCTGCGGCGCGAAGGCGCACGGCTCATCGATGCGCATTTCGGCTACCCGGACGGCGATGCGGCGGCCCGGCTGGGGCGCTGGCTCGGCTTGCCGGTGACGCTGACCTTGCGCGGCACCGAGGTGCCGCACAGCCGCGATCCGGTCTTGCGCCGCCAGTTGATACGCACACTCGGCGCGGCGGCGCGGGTGTTCTCGGTGTCCGGTTCGCTGCGGCAACTGGCGCTGGAACTGGGGGTCGAGGCCGGCAAGACCGAAGTCGTCGGCAACGGCGTCGACACGCAGGTTTTCCATCCCGTCGATCGCGCGGCCGCGCGCGTCCGCTACGGGCTGCCGGAGCGGGCGCGGGTGCTGATCTCGGTCGGCGGTCTGGTCGAGCGCAAGGGCATGCACCGCGTCATCGACTGTTTACCGCCGCTCATGGCACGGCATCCGGATCTGCACTACCTCATCGTTGGAGGGGGCGGCGGCGAGGGCGACCTGCGCGCCGAACTCGACGCGCAGGTCGCCCGGCTGGGGCTGGCCGGACGCGTGCATTTCCTTGGCACGCTGCCGCCCGACGCACTCAAATGGCCGCTGTCGGCGGCCGATGTGTTCGTGCTGGCCACCCGCAACGAAGGCTGGGCGAACGTGTTCCTCGAAGCCATGGCCTGCGGCCTGCCGGTCGTCACCACCGCTGTCGGCGGCAACGCGGAAGTGGTCTGTGGTGACGAACTCGGCAGCATCGTGCCGTTCGGCGACGCCGCGGCGCTGCGGCAGGCACTGGACGCCGCGCTCGACAGGAACTGGGATCGTGCCGCGATCATCGATTACGCCCAGGCCAACCAGTGGGACACGCGCGTGGCGCAACTGCTGCGCGCGTTCGATGCCCTGCTGGCGGCATCCGATCCTGCCGCCCGGCCCGCGCCGGCGGCCGCCGGGCAATGAGCCCCGCCAAACCGGCGACCGGCCACGACGCGCGCAGCGTGGCGATGCGGGTGCGGCACGCGCTGTGGCGCCATGCCAAGGCGTGGCGCCAGCGTCTGCGCCCGCGTCCGGTCGCCCGGCATGTATTCGTGGCCGGCATGCAGCGTTCCGGCACCAATCTGCTGATGGATGTGCTGGATGCCAGCGCGGCCACCCGGGTGTTTCACGAGACCGATCCGCGTGCCTTCGAACGCTATGAAATGCGCGACCCGGCGGTCATCCGGCAGCTGGCGCAGTCGAGTCCGGCGCCGGTGTTCGTGATCAAGGCGCTGTGCGAACTCGACCGCCTCCCGGAACTGATGAGCCTGTTCGCGCCTTCCCGGACGCTCTGGCTGGTGCGCGACTGGCGCGACAGCGTCCATTCGGCGATCCGTTCCTTCGGCAATTTCGTGCCGCAATGGCAGCGCCTGGCGCACGGCGATGCGAACGACTGGCGCGGACGCGGCATGTCGCCGGCGACCCGTGAACTGCTGATGGCCTTGTACCGCGCCGATGCGAGCGAAGCGGAGGGCGCCGCGATCATGTGGTTCTATCGCAATGTGCTGTTCTTCGAGCATCGATTGGCGGCGGACCCGCGCGTGCGCGTGGTGTTCTACGAGGCGCTGGTCCAGCAGCCGATGCGCGAGGTCGCGGCGGTCTACGACTTCCTCGAATTGTCGGGATTCAGCGCCGCCATCGCGGGGCGTATCCATGCGCGCTCGGTCAGGCACCGCAGTCCGCCGGACATCTCGCCAGCCGTCGCCGCCCTGTGCGACGAACTGCTGGCGCGTTTCAAGGCACTGCCCTTGCGGGGCCGGACATGAGCGTTCCGGCCTGGCTCGCCCGCAACGTGTTCCGCCTGCAGGAGGCGGCGCTGCATCGCCCCACGTTCTCCGTGCTGGAGGAACTCGAGCGTACGCAGTGGCTGTCGCGGGAAGACATGCTGGACTACCAGACCGGGCATCTCAATGTGCTGTTGCAAACCGCGCTGGCGCACAGCCCCTGGCATGCCGCCCGGCTGCATGCCGCCGGGCTGGCCGAAACCGTCCAGGCCGGCGCGGTGCTGCCGGGCGATCTGGCGCGCCTGCCGACGATGGACAAACGCGATGCGCGCGAGAACGTCGAACAACTGGTGTGGCGTGGCGTACCGGGCGGCGTGTTTCCCTATACGACAGGCGGCTCCAGCGGCGAACCGCTGATTTTCCATTTCGGCCGCGCGCGCCAGGCCGCGGATGCGGCCGGACGGCTGCGTGCGCGGTGCTGGTGGGGCGTGGCGCCCGGCGAGCGCGAGGTCTACCTGTGGGGCGCGCCGGTGGAATTGAGCAGGACCGATCGCATCAAGACCCTGCGCGACCGGCTGGTCAACCAGCTGCTGCTGAATGCGTTCGCCATGTCGCCTGCGTGCATGGACGATTATCTGACTGCCATGCAGGCCTGGAACCCGAAAGCAATCTATGGCTATGCCAGCAGCCTGGCGTTGCTCGCGGCGCATGCCGGAGCGCGCGGCGCCCGGCTTCGGCTACCCGCGCTGCGCGTGGTCAGCACCACCGGCGAGCCCTTGTTCCCGCATCAGCGTGAACTGATCGAACGGGCGTTCGGGGTGCCGGTCTCGGTCGAATACGGCGCGCGCGATGCCGGTCTGATGGCCTTGCAGTCGCCGGATGGGGCGCTGCTGCAGATGAGCGAAACGCACCTGATCGAGGTGCTCGACGCGGCGGGCCGTCCGGCGGAGGAAGGCGAGGCGGTGATCACCAGCCTGGTGTCGGCCGCCCAGCCGTTCATCCGCTACCGCACCGGCGATGTGGTGCGCCAATCGGGCCGCAGCGACCCGGGCGGGCGCGGCCTCACGGTGCTGGATGCCGTGGTGGGGCGGCAGACCGATTTCATCCTTGCCGCCGACGGTCGCATCATGCATGCCCTGGCGGTGATCTATGTGCTGCGCGCGGTGCCGGGTGTGGGACAGTTCAAGCTGATCCAGCATGCGATCGACCGCCTCGAAGTGCAGGTCGTGCCGGATGCGCGCTGGAACGATGAAGCGCGCGCAACCGTGATCCGGGGGTTGCGGGCCCGTCTGGGCACGACGCTGGCCGTCGAGGTCCGCTTGCTGGACGCGATCGCGCCGGAAGCGTCGGGCAAGCATCGCTACGTGGTGAGCCATGTTCCCGTACACGGCGCGCTGGCGCAGGCCGCTCGATGAGCACCCCGAGCCTGAAGCCGCAAGGCTGGCCCGATCCTGCCGCACGCGGTCGCGGCACCCCGGCTACACGGTATTTTCCCGATGACTTGATGACGGATCGGTCAGGCATCATCATTCCGCCCGTCGTGCAGAAAACCGGACCCGCATGAGAGACCTGTTCATTACCGGCCTGATTTTCGGCCTGCTGCCTTTCGTCTTCAAACGCCCCTGGCTGGGTATTCTGCTGTGGTCGTGGCTGGGCTACATGAACCCGCACCGGCTGGCATGGGGGTTCGCCTACAACATGCCGTTCTCGATGATCGTCGGCGGAGCCACCATCCTTGCTTTCCTGGCGTCGAAGGACAAGAAGGAGATGCTGTGGACGCGTGAAGTCGTCGTCCTGCTGATCCTGACCGGCTGGATGCTGTTCACCACTTTCTTCGCCTTCTATCCAGACCTGGCATGGTTCCAGTGGGACAAGGTCTGGAAGATCATGCTGATGGTCCTGCTCACGGTGCTGATCATCAACGAGCGCTACAAACTGCACTGGCTGGTCTGGGTGATTGCCCTGTCGTTCGGGTTTTATGGCATCAAGGGCGGGATCTTCACCATCATCAACGGCGGGGTCTACCGGGTCCAGGGGCCGACCGGCACCTTTGTCGGCGGCAACAACGAAATGGCGCTGGCGCTGGTGATGACGATTCCGCTCATCCGCTATCTGCACCTGCAGGAAACCCGCAAGTGGCTCAAGATCGGGCTGGCCAGCGCCATGGTGCTGACCGGCGTCGCGGCCATCGGCAGCCAGTCGCGCGGCGGCATGCTGGCAATGGTGGTGATGGGCCTGTTTCTGTGGCTCAAGAGCCGCAACAAGATCGTCACCGGCTTTTACATGGTGATCGCCGTGGCCATCATGGCGTCGATCATGCCGCAGGCATGGTACGACCGCATGAACACGATCAAGACCTATCAGGAGGACCAGTCGGCGCAAGGCCGGATCAATGCCTGGCACACCGCGTACAACGTGGCGAAGAGTCACATCACCGGTGGCGGGTTCGACATGTTCCAGCCGCCCACCTTCCGCCAGTATGCGCCCGACCCCTGGAACGTCCACGATGTGCACAGCATCTATTTCGAGATGATGGGCGAGCAGGGATACATCGGGCTCGCGCTGTTCCTCCTGCTGGGGGTGCTGGCGTGGCTCCGGGCGCAACAGATCATCAAACGATGCAAGCACGATCCCGAGCGGAAATGGGCGGCGGACCTGGCGGCCATGATCCAGGTGAGCCTGATCGGTTATGCGGTGGCCGGGGCATTCCTGGGCATGAGCCATTTCGACCTGCCCTATCATTTGATGATCATCCTGGTGCTGGCGGCCAAATTCTCCGGTGCCCTGACCAAATCCGCGGCGGCCGAGGACCGTGCCCGGGGCCGGGCCTTGCCTCATCCGTCGAGCCGCTTCGGTTCGGAGCATGCCGGACCGGGGGGCTGAGCAGCGCGTGCAGGGATGTCGTCTGCGCCTGCCTCCAGGCCTGGGCGGGGCCTTCTGGATGGCGACGCTGCTGCTGGCTCTGGCTGAACTCGCGCTGCACAGCGAGACCGTGATGTTCCAATACCGTGCGGTGTTCGCCGTCGGCCGCGCCTACGACAAGCTGTTTGAAGTCGAACGCCGCCCGCCGCCGGTTCTTTTCATCGGCAACAGCCGGACCGACAACGGGATCGACCCGCAGACGGTGGATCGGGTCGGGCTCCACGCCCGGCCGGGTTTCAATCTGGGCTTGCCGGGCGCCAATGCCATCGTGTATCAGGGTGAAATCCGGCGCCTGGATGATCGCAAGCTGTTGGGAAAAACGGCCATTCATACGGCGGTGTTCGGTCTGGATGAAAGCGCCCTGCAGGAAGACAACTCGCTCGGCTACATCAGTTTTCTTGCCGACCGGCGCGCTCTGTGGGATGCCGGCCGCTATCGCGACTGGCTGGCAAGCCTGCTGCGGCTGTGGTCATACAGCGGCAATCTTCGCGAACTGCGCGAACCGGACAAGGCGCTGCGCTTCGTCGAGGCCAGCGTGCGTTCGCTCGACCCGGTGGGGGGCGCGGCAGCGGCGTATCGGGGCTATCGGGCGGGATTCGGCGCGGCCCAGAATGCGGGCCAGGTGGCGCAACAGGAAAGCGTGGCCTTGCACCCTCCGGCACCGGCCGTCGAGCACTTTCTGTGGCAGGCGATCGATCTGCTGCAGGCGCGCGGCGTGCGGGTATTCGTCACCCTGCCGCCCTTGCGCGATCGCCCCTCGGCCTTTGTCGATCCTCGCCCCGAGGCCACCCCCTACCGGGCATTGCTGGACCAGCTGCGGCAACGCGGCGTGGTGGTTTTACCCGTGCCAACGGGTTTCACCCCTGACGATTTCATCAACGCAGGCCATTTGAACGACCGGGGCGCGCAGCGCTACAGCGCCGAACTGGGGCGTCAGCTCGCCACCTGGCAGGATCGATAGGCATGCTGTTCAGCTCCCCGACTTTCCTGCTGTTCTTCGCCGTGCTGCTGATGTTCTACGCCGGGGCGCGCGATTATCGTGAACGTGCCGCCGTCATCCTGGTCGGCAGCCTGATTTTCTACGCATCCTGGAAGCCCGCCTATCTCATCCTGCTGGCGGCGTCGGTCAGCCTCAATTACCTGATCTACGCGGGCCTGTCGGCCACGCGCAGCAGGCGGTTGCTGGTGATGGGGCTGGTGCTGAACCTCGGATTCCTGGGCGTCGTCAAGTATCTCGGGATGGCCCTGGACAGCCTGTGGGCGCTCGGCACCTGGTCCGGCCTGCCGGTGGGCGCCGCGCCGCCCGGTTGGGCGGACTGGGCGCTGCCGCTGGGCATCAGCTTTTATACTTTCCACATGCTGTCGGTGATGATCGACGTCTACCGCGGCGAATGGACGCACCGTATTTCCTTCCGCGCCTGGTGGCTGTACGTGACCTTCTTTCCGCACATGATCGCCGGCCCCATCCTGCGCGCGTCCGAACTGGTCGAACAGCTGGAATCCCTGCAGCCGTTGAAGGCGGAATTCGTCAAACTGGGCGCACTGGTGTTCATGGCGGGTCTGGTCAAGAAGGTCCTGTTCGCCGACAATCTTTCGCTCCTGACCGACGACCTGTTCAGCCGCCCCGACATGCTGGACGTCTACCTGGCCTGGCTCGCCACGACGTCCTTTGCGCTTCAGATCTATTTCGACTTTTCCGGCTACAGCGAAATGGCCATCGGCCTGGCGCTGATGTTCGGCGTGACGCTGCCGCGCAATTTCCGTCATCCCTACACCAGCCGCAGCGTGCGCGAATTCTGGCAGCGCTGGCACATCACCCTGTCGCGCTGGCTGCGTGATTACCTGTATTTTTCGCTCGGTGGCAGCCGGCGCGGCAAGTCCCGCAACCTGGCCAACCTGATGATCACGATGCTGCTGGGCGGGCTCTGGCACGGCGCTGCCTGGACCTTCGTGTTCTGGGGATTCCTGCATGGCGCGTATCTGGTGCTGCATCGCCTGCTGCTCGACTGCTATGCGCGGCTGGGCGTGCGGGCGAATTCCGTTGGCGCGCGCGCGCTGTCCTGGCTGGGCTGGCCGGTGACGCTGGCGCTGGTGTGGATCAGCTGGGTGTTCTTCCGGGCGCACTCGTTTCACGACGCGTGGACCATCACGGCGGCGATGCTGGGACTGGGCCATGCGACCGACGTCGCACCGGTACGCGGCTATGTGCAGTGGCTGGTATGGGGCAGTCTGCTGCTTGCCCTGCTGGAGCCGTCCATCGAACGGTTCCTGAAGCAAGGCCTGCAGCGCTGGGGACACCTGCATTTCACGCTGCGCGGCACGGCCTACGCAGGGCTGGCGCTGGCGCTCATTGTCTTGGGCGGCAGCAGCCAGAAATTCATCTACTTCGATTTCTGAGCCGGTTGGCCGGCGTTCGCCTCAGTGTCCGTTCGCCTGCAGCCATTGCTCCAGCATCATGGTCACCCAGATCATCACGCCGTAGTAGCTGGCGTGCGGTCCACGCTGCATGGCCAGCATATGGTCGAGGTAGGCCGGCTGGATCCAGCCGCGCCGCTTGAAATCCGCGAGGCTGTCGCCGACGAGGTCGCCGAGCGGGGCGTATTGGTTGCTCCACACGCCGAACGGCAGACCGAAGCCGTGCTTGCTCTTGTTGATGATTTTCTCGGGCAGCAGGTCGCGCAGGGCTTCCTTGAAGAACCAGCGCAGCATCTGGCCGCGCACTTTGTCATCCACCGGCAGATGGTTGGCAAAGGCGACCATGCGGTCGTCGAGCAGCGGATAGTGCACTTCGATGCCGGCCGCTTCGGTCATCGTGCCGACCTTGCGCAGGTCGTTGTCGGCCAGGGTGAACTTCAGATCCAGATGCATCATGCGGTTGATGTAATGGTCCGACGCGGTACGTTCATAGACTTCGGTGAGGGCGGCATCCGCCGATGAAGGCTCGACGGCCTGGATGAACTCCGCAGCGAGAATCTGGTCGAGCGGCGTGCGGTGCAGGAAGTTGTAGCTTTCCAGGCGCAACGGCAGCCCCATGTTGGCCTGACGCACGTAGCTTTTCAGCTTGGCCAGCGGAAAGCGGTCGGACAAGCCGGGCAGATGGGCGATCGGCTCCACCACGCCGCGCCGGATCGCCGCGGGCAGGCGAAAATAATTCTCGAACAGCCGTTGCCTGGCATAGCGCACGTTGCCGCCGAAGATTTCATCGCCGCCGTCGCCCGCCAGCATGTGTTCGAATCCCGCTTCGCGTGCGGCCCGGGCGCAGAAGTAGGTCGGCACCGCCGAATCGTTGCCGAACGGCTCGTCGTATTCGTGCGCGATGACGGGAATCGCCGTCACGATGTCGGCGGGCTTCAGATAATGCTCGTGGCTGCGGCTGCCGTAACGCTCGGCGGCGCAGCGCGCGTATTCCATTTCGTCGAATCCCGCGGCGTCGAAGCCGATGGAAAACGTATCGACCGGTGCGCCGCGCACGGCGGTGAGCGCGCCGACGACCGTCGAGCTGTCGGTGCCGCCGGACAGGAACGCCGCCGTGGAAGGGGCGTCGAGATCGCGTACCGCCTCGTCCAGCACGCTACGAAACTGGCTGCGCTGCGTGTCGTAGCCGGCGTCGATCGGGGCGTAGTCGGCCTGCCAGTAGAACGCGGTGCCGAGCCGGCCGTTTTTCAGCGTGAGCATTTGCCCCGGCAGCAGTTTGCGCACCCCCTGATAGAGGCTGCGTGGGGCCGGAATGGTGTGGAAATACAGATAGTCGTAAATCGCCTGGGGGTCGATGGTCCGTCCGATGGCGGGGTGGGCGGCGACGCTTTGCGCACTGCTGCCGAACACCAGATGGCCGCCTCGATAGGCATAACACAGGCGCTCCACGCCTGAGCGGTCGAGTACCAGACAGGCTTTTTTCTTGAGCGGTTCCAGCACGGCCAAAGCGAAATTGCCGTGCATCTGCGCAGGCAGGTTTTCGCCGTGCCGCAGCCAGCCGTGCGCCACGGCCGCCGCCGGGTGGCGGTCACGGGCGATGAAGGCCAGTTCCTCGTCGAGGAAAACCGGGCGTCCTGTCAGGGTGACGGCGAGGTCATTTTCAATGTGGAGGTCGGCTTTGCCGAAGCGCGAGCGCGCCGCGACGCCGAGCATCTGGCTGCTGTGTTCGTGCAGCGGGCTTTCGGGTGCCGGACTGGCCGCCCCGCTCATATGCCGGATGAGATCCTGATGCGCGCCGTGGTCGCCCAGCCAGCCAAAAATGCCATCCATATGTATGTGGTGTCGGAGTGATACGGGATAATGTCCGCCAATATAAACGAGCTGGCCGATTGGCACGAATCCTGTAGCCGTGTCGCGAGGCCGCACATCCATTCGACGGCGATGGACATCCCATGAGTTGGAATGAATTTCTTGAGAAGGTAGGCAAAACGCTGGCATTCCATGCGCGGCGAATGCGCCGCGCCCTGCGCCGGATGCGCTGGCGGCTTTCGCCGCGGCCGGCGGAGCGTCCCATCATCGTGGTCGGCTGCTCCCGGGCCGGCACCACCCTGGTCTACAAGACCCTGTCCGAATCGCGCGAAATCGGCAGCCTGCAGCGCGAGACCCACAATTACTGGATGGACCTGCATCCGCTGGCCGACAAGCACTGGGACACGCACGCGCTGGATGCGACCGATGCCAGCACAGCCGAACGCGACGACGTCAGCCGCTACTTCTACAGCTGGACCGGCCGTCATCGCTGGGTCGACAAGAACAACCAGAACGGACTCTGCGTTCCTTATCTTCGCGCGCTGTTTCCCGACGCCGTGTTCGTCTTCGTCAAGCGCGGCCCGGGCGACAACCTCAATTCGCTGATCGAGGGCTGGCGCAAACCCGACGAATTCGCCACCTGGTCGAACGACCTGCCGGCGAATGTGGCCGTGGAAAACGGGCAATTGAGGCAATGGTGTTTTTTCCTTTCCGAAGGCTGGCGCCAGTATGTGAACGCCTCGGTCGAGGACGTCGCCGCCTTCCAGTATGTCGCGGTCAACCGGGCCATCCTCGATGCCAGGGCCAGCGTCCCGGCCGGACAATGGGTCGAGGTGTTCTACGAGGATTTCCTGCGCGACCCGGTGGCGACGTTCCGCCGGGTATTCGAAGGCTGTGGCCTGACCTTCGATGCGCGTCTGCAGGCGCATTGCGCCGAGGTGCTCGACATTCCCTACAACGCGTTTTCCGAGATCCGTCTGGACAAATGGAAGGACGGCCGCAACCGGGAGCGGATCGAACGGGTGCTGCCGCGGGTGGCTGACGTGGCGGCGGAGATGGGGTATCGATGACCGTGCTGGCGCTGTTCCTGGCGATGCTGCTGCTGTTGTGGGCAGGCGTGCTGCTGGCGTTCGCCGGCCCGCTCGTCGCACGCTGGCGCGAACCGGTGCTGCGTCATCCCGTGCTCATCGTCGAAAGCGACGACTGGGGCGCGGGGCCATTGTCCCAGGCGGCTGCGTTGACGCGCCTGTCGGCCATGCTGCAGCGCATCCGCGACCGCAACGGCCGTGCGGCCGTGATGACGCTGGGCATCGTGCTGGAGGTGCCGGACGGCGCGCGCATCGCAGCCAGCCGTTTTGCGGCGTATCACGCCCTGGCGCTCGCCGACGAACGTTTCGCGGCGGTGCGCGCGGCGATGCAGGCAGGCATCGAGGCCGGGGTGTTTGCCCCGCAATTGCATGGCCAGTGCCACTACTGGCCGGCGGCCTTGCTGGTCGCGGCCCGGACAGATACGGCGGTGCGGGATTGGCTCGCCA
>JGI26529J51215_1001295_pt1 | contig 12397 bp, 8 predicted proteins | sample ThiBiot_500_biof_FD_51215 | JGI IMG/M metagenome (IMG submission 51215)
CCACGTCCTCCCGCGTGCCGGAGTGGCCGTTGTGAAAGGCCCACTCCTCGGTGACCTCGAAGACGTTGCGCGCCGGGTCGTCGTAATCGATCAGGATCAGGTCGCGCTCGCGCTTCTCCTCGTGGTCGAAGAACTTGCCCCGGTTGCGCAGGTGCTCGACGAATTCCCGGTTGCCGTAGATGTCGGTATGGAAATGGCGGAACTGCCCGAGCAAGGCGCCCTCGGCCTCGGCGTAGCGCGGATTGAATTCCCGCAGCTTGGCGTCGAGCAGATCGTCGAAGAACAGCGAGCGGTTTTTGGCGCGGTCCGCGGGCGGGNCTTCCGGATCAAAGCCGCGCCGCCGCTCTGCTTCATCACGGGACACAACTGTCCAGCCAATGGCTTCGGCGTAGCCGAGGGTGCGGGCCTGGACGGTTTTGTGCTCACCTGCTTTCATAAACAGGGCTTCATGAATAGGGTTTCAGATTCAACGTGCGCTGAATTCTTTCGCGCACGTCATCAGGCNCGCCCGCCTGTTCCGCAAACGATGACCATTTCGATACCGTCGCCTGCACCTCGGCAACGATTTTCGCGGCGCGCCCGCGTTTCATCGATGCCGTTTTTGCGCAGGCGTTGAAGTCCTCCAGCGTGAAGTTGTCGCGTTTTCCATTCATCGACATCTGATGGCTCGCCGTCCACGCGCCCGATGGATTAAAGCTGTAGGTCATGTCAAAAGCCGGCGACAGCGACCACTCACCGGATCGATTCATCAGGAAGGCAATATTCTTCACGTGGTCGTCCTGATTGCGGGCCACGATGTTGAATGCCATGCGCCGGAACAGCTGCTCGATCGCCTGCATGGGCAATTGCAGTTGCCGCATCACCAGCAACGCCTGCTCGTAGCTGTAAGCGCCTGCCATGTTGAAATCGTAGTGCGCCAGCGCGCAGAGTGACTGCATGTGAAGTTTTTCGCCGCCAGCAAGGCGATCAAAGCGGCGCGTCATGAAATGCGACCGGCCATTCTCCCTGAACAGCCGGCATTCGCTGAGTTCGATTCCGCAGTCGAGCGCCATCAGGTAGTACGCATACTCGATCAACCCGTAGCCTTTCGGGTCTTCCAGCTCCTTGTCCTTGTTGCCGCTGACGCCGTCGAATTTCAGCAGCCAGTGTTCAAATCCCTTGCCGGCCTTGACCTGGCCCGACCGCACTTCATTGGTTTTCGGGTTCCATGCGATGACCGCCTTCGCCCGCGCGCCACCGGCAGATGTGCCCACGCGCAGAATATCCCTCAGCGCCTCTTCTTTGCCTTCAGCCGCAAAAGTCGCCTGCAGGGTATTCCGGTGAGTCAGAACCTCCGATGCAAGCTCAATCAGCTGGCTGACCTCGATGTGTGTTGTCTGCTTTGCCCTGGGGCCGATGACGGGAGCAAATTCCAGCGCCCCCATGCCGCGTTCACCGGTATAGCAAAGCCGCTCGACCGCGTTGAAGGAACCCGGTTGCCGCCCCTGCGATGCCAGCCAGGCATCGATCAGCGCGTTGCCGAATCTGTCGGGCAGCGAGTCGGCCAGCAGGCCGGGCAGCCCGAGAAAAGTCGGGCGGGAAAGCTCGGGGAAGCGGTACACGCGCCGCGAAAGAGGCATCACGATCGGCGCGACCTGAATGCCACTCTGCGCGAATGCCGCATCGTATTCAAAGCTGGCAACATCCTCCCCATCCTGCAGGGAGACCGCGCCGATGGTTTTGCCCCACAGCCTGACTTCGGCAAGCGTGCTCATGGTTTCTCATCCCAGTGCCATGGTTTGCCGGCCGCCTTTGCGGCGCGTTTACCCGAAGCCCGTTGCCGGACCTTGCCCTTTTGCTTCAACAAATCCATCGGTCTGGGCCCGGACTCCGGAATCAGGTTATCCAGCCCTGATGCGGCGTCCAGCACCCGCAGCACACGAACCAGCGTGGCCAGCTGGGACGTTTGCCCCGCCTCCATGCGTTCGAGGGTGCGCTTGGCGATACCCGCCTGTTCGGCCACGGCCGCTTGGGTCAACTGCAATTCAACCCGACGACCGGCAATCCGTGCGCCCAATTCGGCCAGCACGGCATCATCTGTGAGTAAGCCAGTGATTCTCATAGTCGTTATATATTGCGAATATGTCGGTTAAATTGCCATATATCGTCAGTTATTGCGATATGTAGATTAATAAACCACATGAGTCAAGTCGCAATAAATAACGATTTACTCAAATGTGCCGTTATTAGTCGCAATATATTGCGAGATATGCTGCGTGCCTGTCACTTTCGCCGACAAGAACAGTCGTGTCGCCAACCAGCAAGTCGAGCCTGGTGACCCCTTGGAAGTATTCGATTTCCAGGCGGCAAAGTTGCAGGCTATTCAGAAATATCGAGTTCGTGAACGCGGGTTTTCGCGGTCATTAGTTCGTGTAGGAGGGTGCGGAAGAGGTCTTGGAGACTCGTCTTCTTCGAAAGGGCGTTGTTGGTCTTGTCGTCAAGGAGCGCTAGTGTTCGCGCAATCTCCTCTTGTTCCTCGATTGCTGGAACGGGAACGAGCATCGTCTTCAGCGTTCCCGAATTGATGTTGAATTTGCCGTCAGCGGTTCGGATTGCTTTCCCGCTGAGAAATGATGTTCCGACTTCGGTTCTCGAATACTCGTTAAGAAAATCGGGATTGAGAACAGTCGGATCCAAGCGGACTCGGATTAGATAGGATGCGAAATAGCAGTCGGCCAATTCGCCATTGAACTTTGAACAACGCCCGGCGTTCTCCTTCACTCCGTTAGTTCGGACAAAGAGGAGGTCGCCACGTTCTAGGGCAAGTTTCCCAAGTTCGTTCTTCTTCGGCTTTCCGAACTTCAAATCCGCAGGGTCGACATGGCCACCCACAACATTTGGAATTCTCAAAACTGCTTTGCCATCTAGGTCGTAGCCGCATTTCACAGAAGTGCCGTATTGGAACGAATCAGCTTTAGTCTCCAGCTTCACCNCCTCCCAGCTTTCGGGGACGGGGCCGATTTCGGTTTGTTTTTGGGGTTCGTTGCGGAGGCCTTCGGTGAAGAGCTTGTGCATGAGGGCCTTTTTCAGCTCGGTGGTGGTCTGAATGATCCGCTCCTGCGCTTCGATCGCCCGCTGCACCGTCGAAAGGATGTCCGCGATCTTCTTCTGCTCGGGGAGTGGCGGGTAGGCGATTTTCTGATTCCGGACGATCTGCTGACTGATATNGGGCTGCGCCCCGCCATAGCGGTGACTCAGCAATTCCCGGCGAAGCGAAATCAGGTGATAGCGGAGATAGCCGGCATCAAGGTCTGGCCCCGGTGTGATTCCGCAAACGGCCTGGTTCGTTGATGCGTCCGTACGGAGAATCGAAGTTTTGCCAACTGTCGCGCCATACAGCGCGATCAATACAGTGCCCGACGAGAAGATCTTTGCTGACGAATTCTTAAGCCCCGCTTCGGTGATGTGTTCTTCGGTTTCGAAAATGTAGTCGTCGTTCAGTTCACCAGATTTTACCCACGGGATAGAGCCACCGTAGTAGTCCTTCCGCTTGCGACTTGGCGTTCCGCCGCTCGTAGTGGTTGCCAACTCACCGAGCGGTCGCGATTGCCAGTTATTCTCGGAGCCGCTCATACCCCGATCTTCTCCAGAATCTTCTTCAAGGCCTTGTCCGTTTCCCGCGCCTCGGCTTCGATGACCTTCAGTTCCTCGACGATCTCCGCGATGGGCCGGTAGGTTTCGGCGTCGCTGGTGTGGATGTAGCGACTGGGGGAGATGTTGTAGTCGTTCTTTTTCAGCTCGGCGTGGTCGACGATGCGGCTGAGTTTTTCTTCTTCCTGCCACCCGATGAGGCTGTCGGCGATGCGCTGGATGCCTGCGTCCGGGATGAAGTTCTTGGGGTCGCCCTTTTCGAAGACCTGGGATGCGTTGACGAGGAAGACCTTGCCCTTGCGCGCCTTGGGCTTGGCCTTGTTCAGGAACAGCACGATGCCCGGGGCGGTGGTGTTGTAGAACAGATTTTCCGGCAGGNAGAGGACGCTCTCGATGAGGTCGTGGTCGACGAACCACTGGCGGACGGTCTTTTCCTTGTTGGTGCCGGCGTTGCCCGAGCCGCGGGAGGCGGCACCGGTGTCGAGGACGACGGCGGCGCGGCCTTGGTCGTTGAGGCTGGCGTGCATGTGCTGCACCCAGCCCCAGTCGGCGGAGGATTTTCCGGGGAAGCCGGCCCCGGCGGGGAAGCGGTCGAGCTCGTCGTTGTCGTAGTCGGCCTCGGTGAACCAGTCCTGGTTCCACATGGGATTGGCGACGACACGGTCGAAGGTGCGGAGCTTGCCCTGCCTGTTGCGGAATTTGGGGTTCTTGAAGGTGTCGCCGATCTCGATCTGGCCCTCCATGTCGTGGATGATCATGTTCATGTTGGCCATGGCCCAGGTCTCGGCGATGTATTCCTGGCCGTAGAGCTTGAGGGGGGCGACGGTGCGCTTTTTGCCTTTTGCCGCCTCTTCCATCGCAATCTCGCACTTGATCAGCAGGCCGCCGGAGCCGCAGGTGGGGTCGTAGATTTCCATGCCGGGCTCGGGCTGGAGGACGCGGGACATGATGGTGCCGACCTCGGGCGGGGTGTAGAACTCGCCGGCGCTCTGGCCGCCGCCCTCGGCGAACTTGCGGATGAGGTATTCGTAACTCTTGCCGATGATGTCGGCCTCGACGTCGTCGAGCCCGAGGCGCTTGGTGCTGATGGCCTCGATGAGGTTGGAGAGGCGGTCGTCGTCAAGATCGCGCTGGCCGTGGGTGGTGGCGTTGAAGTCGACGCGGTCGATGATGCCCTGCAGCAGCGGGTTTTCCCGGGCGATGGCCCGCATGTGGGTGGTGACGCCTTCGCCGATCTTGTCGGAGAGCTTGCGGATGACGGACCAGACAGGCTGTTCGGGATCGTCCGGCACCAGAGGAAGGTAGAACCGCACCAGCTTGTGGTCGGCCTTGGCGAGCTGGAAGGCCTTCTTGCGCGAGCCCACCTCGGCGGCGATGCGGTTCAGCTCGTCGTCGAAGACGTCGCACAGGCGCTTGGTGAAGATGAGGGGGAGGATGTAGTCCTTGTATTTCGGCGCGTCCTTGGCGCCACGGATGGAACACGCGGCGTCCCAGATCCAGGACTCGAGAGATTTGTCTTTACCGTTATTGCTTGCCACCAGCCCTAAGCCCTTTATTGTCTGTCGATCTTTTCATTGGGACAGCGTGGAAACGGAGCATCGCGCCATTACCCAAACTGAAAGGTCACTCTGAAGAACGTTTTTTATGCCGATTGCGGACTATATCAAAGCGGGCATCATTAGCCTGCTAAGGCCGACCAGGCACCGCCCGGCCAGGTCAGACCGTGCATTTTCATCGGTGTGCCCCGGACTGGCCTGCATTCCCCGTGTCAGGGTGAGGGAACGGCAGGNGCCGGGCGCGCGGGNGGCGTGACCGGAACCGGCAGCACGACGTTGGGTTCGAGATCCTCGGGGAAGCCGCCCTGGTTGACCGGCTGCTTGACCGTCGGGTCGGCCTGGCTGGTGGAGCCGTCTGGTGTCTCCTTCACCGGTGCGCGCGGACGAACGGGAGTCGGCGCAGGAACGGGAGCCGGAGCCGCAGCCGGTTCGGGTGTGGGTTTCGCGGACGCAGACGGCGGGGTGGGCGGCTCCGGATACAGGTGGGGCTGCAGTTGCGGCAGCAGGGNTTTCAGCATTTGTGCGGTGAGCGAACTGGTGAAACCGAACCGCCCGGCCTGCTCGCCTTCCACCACTGCGGTTAGTGTACCGAAGTAGCGATCGCCCATATAGAACACGAAGGTGGCGGAGCGGCTGACGACGCGCGAATCGATGAGCTGGCCGCCCTTGCCATAGGTCTCGAAACGGTGGTCGCCTGTGCCGGTCTTGCCGCCCATGGTGATGGGCTGGCCGGCCGGGTCCTTGAGGGCGCCGGCCAGCCGCCCGGCGGTCCCGCCCTCGACGACCTTGGCCAGTGCGCGCCGAACGGTTTGCGCCACTTCGACCGGCAGCAGGCGCTCGCCCGGAGCCGGCTTGCGGGACAGGCGGGTGTCGTAGGGCGTATGGGCCGCGAAGTGCATGCCGGTGAGGCTCACCGTCGGTGCACGCACGCCGTCGTTGACCAGGATGCCCATCAGTTCGGCCAACGCGGCCGGCCGGTCGCCCGAGGCGCCGATGGCGGTGGCGTACGAGGGCGTGATGTTGTCGAACGGATAGCCCAGCCGTTTCCAGTCGCGCAGCAAGCCGTCGAAGGCCTCGACCTCGAGCAGCGACTGGATGCGGATGTCCTGCGCGTTCTTGCGGCTGGTCTTGAACAGCCAGTTGTAGACCTCGCGGCGGGCGTCGGCGCCCTGGTCGTCGAGCGTCTTGAGGTCGGTCCCGGGCGCGCTGCGCAGGGCTTTCACTACCCACAGTTCCAGCGGATGGATCTGCGTCACGTAGCCGCGGTCGGCCAGGTTGTAGGCATCGGGCGCGTGGGTCTCGTAGAGCGATTTGAGTGTCTTCGGGCTCAGGCTGGCACTGGCCGGCACGTTGGCATGCAAGGCGGTGACATAGGCGTCGAATCCGGCCTGCGGTTCGAGATAACGGTAGGCCGAGGTAAAGCGGCGCGGGTTTGCACGGACGCGCGCATAGACATCTTCCGCCATTTGCACAGGCGTCTGGCTCTTGTGGTTTTGGTAGAAGCGGCGGATGAACAGGCGCCCTTCCTGGTCGACGAAACGCATCAGGTAGGTCTGGCGCATCGGGTTGCTGGCGTCGTCGAGGATGCGTGCGGCGGCGCCCGGCGACGCGCTGGCGTAATGCCGCACGATGTCGCGCATGATGCGGATGTAGACGAGGTTGACCGAGTTCTTCGTGGCCTCCCACACGTCCATCACGCGGCTGTTGTCCTTGGCGTCGAAGTTGACGAAATCGTGCAGGCCGCCGCCGGTGAAGAACATTTCCCGCGCCGCCGAATACTGGCGACCCATCGCCGCCTCGAGCAGGGCGTCCCGCTTGATGTCCGGCTGGCTCAGCAGCGTGGCGGCCACCCACTGCGCCAGCACGTCGCGCTGCGGTTGGGCTTTCTGCTTGAGCGTTGCGGCGTCGAGTGTGCGGTAGGTGTCGTACGTTTGCGAAATGATCTGCAGGTAGGTGACCAGGGTACGCAGCTTGGCGGTGGAGCCAAGATCCAGCCGGGCCTGGCTGTTGATGTCGAACGGCTGGNTGAGGTTGTCGGCCTGGACGCGCAGCACATTGCCCGATGGCGTTTTCTCATACAGCGTGAAGCTGTAGATCACCTGGTCGAATGCGTTGTCGGGCTTCAGCAAGCGGAATCCGATCAGTCCCGAAGCGGCGGCGGCTTCCGGATGGGCCAGATTTTGCAGGTAGCGGCTGACGATCTTCTGCGCCGGCTGGTTGATGGTGGTGTCGACCTGCAGATCCAGCCGGTCGAGGTCGTACAGACGGGGCTCGCCCAGCATCTGCGCGACACGGATGCGTTGGGCGTTGGTGGCTTTCTGGTCGACGAAGCGGGGCGCCGGCGGATCGACGCGCTCATGCGTGCTGCGCAGTTTGACCCGTTTGGCGCGGTCGGCGAGTTCGCGCGAAATGACCTGGGCGTTGGCCAGCAGGTCGAGATGGTCGTCGGTCAGGGCGTCGAGCGCCTTGCGGTTGGCGGCCAGATAATAGGATGGGCGGCGCTCGGCGATGATCAGCGACAGCACATGCTTCAGCGCGCTTGCATAGGCGGTTTCGCCGACGTGCGTCTTTTTCTCCAGGATCGCGTTGATCTCGCCGAAATCCAGTCCATACCAGGCCCACAGCCCGTCGGCGATGCCGTTGACCTCGCCGAAGCGCGGCGCGGCCGCGAGCGGTACGGTGTTCAGGTAGGCCATCACCGTCTTTTTGCGCATCGGCAGCGTATTGGGCCCGTCGAGATAGGCACGCAGGCTGGCCGTGGCCATCTGGCGCAGCTTCTCGCTCATGTCGCTGGTCAGCCCCTCGGAAGAGTGGCGGTACTTCTCGATCTGCGTCGGCAGCGTGCTGCCGCCGGGCACGTTGCGGTGGGTGTCGATGAGGCTGATGCCTTTTTCCATCAATGCCTGGGCGAGGCGATCCCATTCCACGGCCGGATTACGGGTGGGAAACTGCTCGGTCAGCAGTTCGCGGTTTTCGATGTAGAGCAGAGAATCGACCAGGACCTTGGGAATATCCTCGAAGCGGTGGTACACCCGGGTCGGATGCAGCGCCTGATACAAGGGCTTGCCGTCGCTGTCGAGCAGGCTGAGGCCGGCCTGGTCTTTTTCGTGATAGGGCAGGAACAGGCCGAGGTCGCTGGCGCGCGCCATCTGTATGCTGATCCGGGCCTGCTGGTCGATCTTCCAGCCGGCCTTGTCCAGTTGCGTCAGGTAATGCGGCAGCTTGCTATAGCCGAGCCGCACGTCGTAGGGGCCCTGGCCCGGGTAACGGATGCGGTCGGACGGTCCGGGGCGGATTTGCCAGGTCATTTTTTGCGCCGCCTGCGCGATGTATTTTGCTTCCAGCGCCGACGACAACAATTCGTAGGCGATGAGCCCGGCCAGGACAACGAGCAGCAACAGGACGCCGAGGCCGATCAGGATGCGGCGCGGGATTTTATGCATGCCAGTCGCGCGCGGTCAGGAACTCGGTGTACAGCGCAGCTTCCGGTGTGCCAGGCTCGGGGTGCCAGTCGTAGCGCCATTTTACGATCGGCGGCAGCGACATCAGGATGGATTCGGTGCGGCCGCCCGACTGCAGGCCGAACAGCGTGCCGCGGTCGTACACCAGGTTGAACTCGACGTAGCGGCCGCGTCGGTAGGCCTGGAAGTCGCGTTCGCGTTCGCCGTATGCGATGTCCTTGCGACGTTCGACGATGGGCAGATAGGCGGTGAGAAAGGCGTCGCCCACGCTCCTCGTCATTGCGAAGGCATGGTCGAAGCCGCCTTCGGAAAAGTCGTCGTAGAACACGCCACCGATGCCGCGCGGTTCGTTGCGATGCTTGAGGAAGAAGTAGCGGTCGCACCAGTCCTTGAAGCGCGGGTGCAGGTCGGCACCGAAGGGGTCGAGCGCCTGCTTGCACGTGACATGGAAGTGCCGCGCGTCCTCCGCGAAGCCATAGTAGGGCGTGAGGTCCATGCCGCCGCCGAACCACCACACCGGCGCCTCGCCGTCCTTCAATGCGACGAAGCAGCGCACGTTCATGTGCACCGTCGGCGCATAGGGATTGCGCGGATGCAGCACCAGCGACACGCCCATCGCCTCCCAGCGGCGGCCGGCGAGTTCCGGGCGATGCGCGCTGGCAGAGGGCGGCAGCTGGCTGCCGAGCACATGCGAGAAATTCACCCCGCCGCGCTCGAATACCCGGCCTTCCTCGATCAGCCGCGAGATGCCGCCGCCGCCTTCGGGGCGTTCCCAGGCATCGGTGCGGAAGGGCAGGCCGTCGGCGGCTTCCAGTGCGGCGACGATGCGCGCCTGCAGGTCGAGCAGATAGGTTTTGACGGCAGCGGTATCGGGGGCAGTGGCAGACATCAGGGGCGAAGTATCGTTCCGGTGGCAAGGTCGATCAGGGTGGAGGGACGGCGGCGGCGGCCGATGCGGCCGGCGACCACGCGTACCCGCGTGCCGAATATTCTGCGGCATTCCGCAGCGGTTTTGGCGGGNTTGCGGCCACTTTTGTTGGCACTGGTGGAAACCAGCGCCATGCCGAGGCTGCGGCACAGGCGCGCGGCGGCGGGATGGGCGGTCACGCGGATCGCGACCGTGGCGCGGCCGCCGGTCAGCTCGGGCGGGCAATGCGCGGAGGCGGGGACGACCCAGGNGACGGGGCCCGGCCAGACGCGCAGCATCCGTGCCCGGTCGGCTGCGTTCAGGGGCTGGATGAAAGGCCGCAGGGGCTTGAACCGGTCGGCGATCAGCAGCATGCCCTTGGCGGCGTCGCGCCCCTTCAGGCGGAGCAGGCGTTTCAGGGCCTGCGGATTGCGCGGATCGCAGCCGAGGCCGTAGCAGGATTCGGTCGGGTAGGCGATCAGGCCGCCGCGCCGCACATGTGCGCGTAGCGTGTCGGTCTCACCGTTCACTGCACACCGCTTGCCGTCTCACTTTTTCCGGTCAAGCGCGCGCCAGCCGATGTCGCGCCGGTATTGCATGCCGTCGAAATGAATGCTGGCAATCGCTTCGTAGACGCGTTTCTGCGCCATGCGCACGCTGTCGCCGAGTACGGTCACGGCCAGTACGCGGCCGCCGCTCACCACGGTACGATCGTCCTGCGCGACGGTGCCGGCATGGAAGATATGCAGGTCGTCGGCAGCGGCGGGCAAGACGCCGATGACGGCACCCTTCTTCGGCGCATCGGGGTAGCCTTCGGCGGCAAGCACCACGGCGAGCGCGGTACGGCGGTCCCATTCGGCTTCGATCTGGTCGAGCTTGCCGTTGACGGCGGCTTCCAGCAGGGCGACCAGATCGGACTTCAATCGCATCATGATCGGCTGGGTTTCGGGGTCGCCCATGCGGCAGTTGAATTCGAGCACCTTGGGCGCGCCGTCGGCGCCGACCATGATGCCGGCATAGAGGAAGCCGGTGAACCGGATGCCGTCGGCGGCCATGCCTTCGACAGTGGGGTGGATCACCTCGCGCATGATGCGTGCGTGCAGTTCGGGGGNGACCACCGGCGCCGGCGAATACGCGCCCATGCCGCCGGTGTTGGGGCCCTGGTCGCCGTCCTGCAGGCGTTTGTGGTCCTGGCTGGAGGCCAGCGCCAGCACGTGCTCGCCGTCGACCATGACGATGAAGCTGGCTTCCTCGCCGAGCAGGCATTCCTCGATCACCACGCGGTGGCCGGCCTCGCCCATGCTGTTGCCGGCGAGCATGGCGTCGACAGCGGCGTGCGCCTCCTCGGCTGTCGTCGCGACGACCACGCCCTTGCCGGCGGCCAGTCCGTCGGCCTTCACCACGATGGGCGCGCCGTGTTGGTCGATGTAGACGTGTGCCGCGGCAGCGTCGGTGAAGGTGCCGAAGGCCGCGGTGGGAATGCCGTGGCGCGCCATGAACTGCTTGGCAAAATCCTTGGAGCTTTCGAGCTGGGCGGCGGCCTGCGTGGGGCCGAATATCTTCAGTCCGGCGGCGCGGAAGGCATCGACCACGCCTGCCGCCAGCGGCGCTTCGGGGCCTACCACGGTGAAGGCGATGTCCTCGTCGCGGCGGACAAACTCGACCAGCGAGGGGATTTCCGTCAATGGCACGTTGACGAGTCCGTCTTCGGTTGCGGTGCCGCCATTACCGGGCGCGACGAACACTTGCGAGACACGTGGAGATTGCGCGAGTTTCCACGCCAGTGCGTGTTCGCGTCCGCCAGAGCCGATGACTAGGATTTTCATGAGTGCGTGAGGGGNGAGGCGTTAGGGGTTAGGAGCGGGTTGGCGCGGAGTTGGCGTTTGCGGTTTTCACGTCACGCCTCACTCCTCACGCCTCACCGCCACGTCAATGTCTGAAATGTCGCGTCCCGGTGAACACCATGGCGATGCCATGTTCGTTCGCGGCGGCGATGACTTCGTCGTCGCGCATCGAGCCGCCGGGCTGGATCACGGCCTTGATGCCGGCAGCACCGGCCTGGTCGAGGCCGTCGCGGAAGGGAAAGAAGGCGTCGGACGCCATCACCGAGCCGGGCACCGCGAGGCCGGCGTGCTCGGCCTTGATCGCGGCGATGCGGGCGGAGNTGACGCGGCTCATCTGGCCGGCGCCGACGCCAACGGTCATGCGGTCCTTCGCGTACACGATCGCATTGGACTTGACGAACTTGGCGACGCGCCAGGCGAACAGCAGATCGTCCATTTCCTTGTCGGTGGGCGCGNGCTGGGTGACGACTTTCAGTTCGCCATGCAGCAGCACGTCGGCATCCTGCACCAGCAGGCCGCCGGCCACGCGCTTCATGTCGAGCTGAGCGACGGCACCGTTCCATTTCCCGCATTCGAGCAGGCGTACGTTCTTCTTCGCGGCGACGGCGGCGGACGCTTCCGGGCTGACTTCGGGGGCGACGATGACTTCGACGAACTGGCGCTCGACGATGGCCTGCGCGGTTTCGCCGTCGAGCCGGCCGTTGAAGGCGATGATGCCGCCGAAGGCCGATTCGGGATCGGTCTGGTAGGCGCGGTTGTAGGCGTCCAGCAGGTTCGCACCGTAGGCCACGCCGCAGGGGTTGGCGTGCTTGACGATGACGCACGCCGGGGCGGCGTCGAACAGCTTCACGCATTCGAGCGCGGCGTCGGTGTCGGCAATGTTGTTGTACGACAGTTCCTTGCCCTGAATCTGGCGCGCCGTGGCGATGGTGCCGGCCGGGGCGTGAGCCTCGACGTAGAAGGCGCCGGCCTGGTGCGGATTCTCCCCGTAGCGGCAGG
>JGI26529J51215_1001327_pt1 | contig 12063 bp, 14 predicted proteins | sample ThiBiot_500_biof_FD_51215 | JGI IMG/M metagenome (IMG submission 51215)
GGCACGGCGCGGAGGCGTCAGGGATTGACGCCCGAAGGGGCGAGACGCCGTAGGCGGCTCGATGCGCAGCACGAAAGCCCGGCCCCGTAGGGGAGACGCCCAGGGGTTAATACGGCGGGTCGTCATCCAAGCTGTCATCCACAGCCGGAAACGGATCAATTCGATAGCCCAAGTCTTCGATGGAACGGGCGTTGTCGGGCAGCTTCTCACGCATCCAAACCGGGATGCGACCCTGCGCGAACAAATTGCACTCGGTCGGTTCTCGATCAGCGTCCAGCCACTCAACACGGAACGCCTGCCCACCGAAACCGATTCCCTGGCCAAGCGCATCCCAATTGTAATGAACGCCCTGGCAGATAACGCGCTGAATATCGGTGGCTTCGGCCAGCTCGGCCCAATAGGACTCCAGTTGCGAGACGGCATCCGATTTCGCCCGCTCGATCCGTGCCAAGGTGTCGGCGTCAGGGGTCGGACTGGACGAAAAGGCGAGGACTTGACGCCAGCCAGCGGCCGCATCCTGGTGCGTGAAACCGGCGTGGATTCGCAACGGCTGCTCGGTAAAGCAATGCCGGGTTTCGCGCGTGTCATTGTTGATGTGGATTTCCACGGACTGCCGCTTCGCCCGCAACCAAGCCGTGCGCGCGGCTTGCTCCAAGCGGTCAGCCTCGGCCTTCGCGGCCCGGCCCTCCGTATCGAGGCGGGATTGTTCGGCGCTGCCATCTTCGGCATCCACGTAGCGCAGAAAAACGGCGCGGTGATGCGCTTTCGCAGCCTCCCAAGCCTGGAATTCCTGGGGGACGGTGTGCGGGGCATCAATGAGGAAAAAATCGACGGTCATGGTGTTCTCCGAGTTCCTGTTAATACCGGGCACGGAAAGGCTCGGATTGCCGCCAGTTGCGATCAAAGTGGGCCAGATATGCCTTGGCCAGCGCCGAATTATTCCAGTTCACCAGGACGTTCTCCGAATTCACGCGCGCGGCTGCGTCGGAGTAGTTGAAGCTCCCCAGCTCGACGGTCTGGCGATCCACGATGAGCACCTTGTCGTGGTGGATCGGGTAAGCGGAAATCACGCGGACATCGCAACCGGCCTCGGCCAGCGCGGAAAGGGCCGCCCGGCCCTTTCCGCTGCGGTCGTCGGTGATGTTGTTCTTGTAGTCGGCCACCAGGGAGACAGCCACGCCGCGCTTGGCCGCGCGCAGCAGCGCGGCCACCACGCGCGGACTGGTGAAGCTGTAGGACAGCGCCTTGATGTCGGTCTTCGCGGAGTCGATCACGCGAAGAACCAGCGCCTCGGCCCCGCCCTTGGGCGAAAAGCCCACCTCGATGGAGCCGGCCGCAGGCACGGCAACAGGCGCGGCCGTTTCAATGGCATCGGCCAGCTCGCGCAGCGCGCTAGGCTTGAAGGCGAAAGCGGAGCCGGCCCAGCTCAAGGCGAGGCCGGCGAGGATCACAGGAAGGAAGCGAGAAGGTTTCATAGGGCAGCTCCAGGAAANCGATCAAGCCGCAAGGCGCAGCTCGTTGAGGAAGTCGGCGGCCACCACGGGGCAGACGGCATTACCCAGCAGGTGCATGGCATCGCGGTGGACGTTGGGGAGGACGTAGGACGGCGGAAAGCTCATTGCATCCCGTGCCTCGGGCACGGCAAGCATCCGCATCTTGTCGCCCTCGATCACGGCCCAGCGGTCGCGGGTAGTGATGGTGCCGACAGGCCGGTGGATGCTGCGGCCGGTGAGGCCGCTGCCGCTGGAGTAGTACGGGATCAGGAAGCGGTCGCCGTGCGCAGCACGGCCCGCCGCGATCTGGCGCAGCGTCTTGTCGCTGCGCCTGGGCGTGACGATCGGACTCCACGGGTGTGCATCCCACTGGATCACATCGGCAATAGGTCGGTGCTCGCGGCGCGGCAGGCTCAAGCGCAGCGGCCGCCGAGAGCGCGTGCAGACCAGGAACAGGCGTTGTCGGTTCTGCGGCACGCCATGATCCGCCGCATCAACCAGATGCGGCGATACGGCGTAGCCCAGCCGGCGCAGCGCATCGCGCCAAGCCGGGTAAAGCACCCACTTCTCGAAGTCGGGGACGTTCTCGACTAGGATCACCGGGCTGCGGTGGTATTCCGCGCAAGCCACCACGGCCCAAGCCGTGCTGCGCAGCGCGTCATGATGCGGCCGCTCGCGGCCTCTTGCCCTCGAATGCCCTTGGCAGGCTGGCGAAGCCAGCACGACATCATGCGCGGGCACCGCGCGCCAGTCGGCTTGCTGGAGGTCTTGGCACTCGTGCCAAGTGTCAGGGTGGTTGGTCTGGTGGTACTGAACAGCCAGCGGCCAATGGTTTGCGGCCCACACCACGCGCGCGCCAGCCAGGCGCGCGCCTTCGGTGAAGCCACCGGCCCCTGCAAAGAGGTCGATACAGCGCATGGGTCAGAATTCCGTGGTCAGGGTGCCATCGGGAAGGCGCTTCATCAGGTCGAAGCCGTTATCCGTGCCGCCGCAGCTCTCCAGCTCCTTCAGCGCCGCCTTGAAAGTGTGGTGGTCACTCCACACGTCTTCGGCATCGGTGCCGGCGTTCTCAACGATCACCCATTGCGGGTAATCCGTGGCTTGGGCGGTGGTGTTGGCCAGGGCGGTTTGCATGGTCGTTTTCCTTATGCGGAAGGGTTGAAGATGGTCTAAGCGGCTGGGGTCTGGTCTGCTCACCGTCACCCCTACCGAGGCATTGCCTCATCACTGAAGCAATGCCTATATTCTACCCATTAAACTATTGACCGTCAATAGTTATGCGCAAAAAGTTGCTTTCATTATGAAAGCACAACATCAGCCGGCGCAGGCTTTCGCGCGCGAAAGTCACCGCAGGGCGAAGCCCAAACGGTTGTAGAGGTAGAGGCCGGCGAGCGTCAGCGCCCCGGCCACGGCTGCGCCGGCCAAGGCGTGCCGCCAATCGCGGCCGCTCGGCCACGTCGCCAGCAGGCATTGCACGGCCAGGAGCTTCAGGCCAAGGCTGGGCCATGCGAGAGCAAGCCAGCCAGCGGAATGCCACAGCAGGCCGGCGCTCAACGGAATGAGAAGGAAGGGCGCGAGGGCCACGGGAACCGCATTCCACCAGCGCAGGCGCATGAACAGCACGCGCCCCAGCAGCAGCTCCCCGTCAGGCATCCGGCGCGGCAGGATCGACAGGGAAACCGGGCGCGCACCAAACAGCCAGCCGGCCAGCCAGTGCATAGCCTCATGGGCCAGCGTGCCGGGCATCACGGACAGGGCGTACAGCCACGTCCAGCGCCGGACGGCGCGGATCGCCACCAGCATGACCGCGAAGCTGGCCAGATGCAGCCACGCGGAGCCGATCACGTCTTGTCAGCCTTTTTTGCGGTGAAACCCCGGATGGTCGCCTCTTGACTGGCCACTTGACTGCGCAGCGCGTCGAGTTCCCCTGTCACCCGGCCAAGTTGGGCGGCCGCATCGCGGGCCTCTTTGCGCGCCTCGTCCAGCTCGGCCTCCATGCGCTGCTTGGAAGCCTCCAGCTTGCCGATGACCTCCACGCTGCGCTGCTTCTGGTCGTGCAATGCCTGCTGGTGAGCATCTTTCAGTCGCCCCACCTCGGCATCATGCTGGGCACGTTGAGCAGCCACCCCTTCGGCGTGCTCTTTCCGCGCCGCCGCCAGCTCGGCCGCTCCTTGCTCCTGCACTCGCGCAAGTTCACCGCGAACTTGGGCCAGCTCGCGCTCCAAGTCTGCCGCTTGCTGGGAGAGTCGGGCCACGTCGGCGCGCTGGGNGGAAAGCTCGGCTTCCACCGTCCGGCGTGCGGCCTCCGCTTCATCGCGTCGCGCCCGTTCAGCCTTCAGGTCGTCATGCACCTCGTTGGCCCGCTTCTCCAGCTCGGCCGCCCGCGCCTCCCCCGCCGCCGCCCGCTCGGTTTGTGCAGCCACGTCGGCCTGAAGGCTGGCCAGTTGATCGGTCAGTTCGGCAGCTTGCCGGCGCGCCTCATCGCGTTCGTCCTCGCGTTTCTCGGCCAGGGCCAGCGCCTCCGCAGTCTCGGCTTCGAGTTCCTGACGCACCCGCTCCAGGGATTCACGCTCGGAGGCCAAGCGGCCGTTGGCAAGCTCCAGGGCCACGCCCCACATGTCTGAAGCCCAGCCCTGCACCTTGTCGAGCACCACCTGGGGCGCGGCTTCGCGCACCGGCTCGGCCGACTCGGCAGCCTTGCGGCGTGCCTTCCAGGCTCGCAGCACCGGGCCGATGGTGGCGTAGCTGCCGCCCTTCGTGCTCGTCCACTTCGCCAGCAGTTCGCGCACCGTCTCGTTCGTCGGGCGCATCCCCTCGGCCGCCAGTTGTTCGGCGGCTTTACAGATCAATTCTTCCGTGATGATCGCTTCGCTTGCCATGTCAGACTCCTTCCGGTTGGCTGTGTTGTTTGTTGTTGTATGTTGTATTTTACAGTAAACAACAACAAACGCAACAGGCGAAGCGCCGGCCGGATGTCGGCGGCGGCCGCGCCTGTCTTCGGCGTGCCGGCGTCGAGCTGGTGGTGGAAGCGGGTCAGTGGCCACCTCGGCGGCCGTCCCTCTGGAAAAGCCCCCGATAGACGAATCGGGCGCGTCGGCCCGAGCCTCGAATGGCTCCAGGCCGGGAAAAATGGGCAAGTTGGCCAGGATCAGGTCGATTTCATGCGTGCTGGCACTCGAATTCGGCCGCCAAGCCCCGGAAACAGAGCCTTCGCGGGCAGTGATTCGTCTATCGTGTTCACTTTCGCTGGCAGGCATCCGGCACGCATCGAGGCGGCCGCCGTGGGGCAGCGGCTGGCCAGCGGTTCGTATGAGCTGTTCAGCCAAAAAATCGACCGCACAGAACGCGCTACAAGCGATTTTTCTGGGTGTCCGAGGGGTCAGGGCTGGCCAAGGGTCAGAAAACGCCGTGGCGGGCCTCCTGCGCGGCCATTTCAGCCCTTCTAAGCCTTCATGCCCATCGCGGAAGGCTTCGCCCCTCCCTTTTGAAGACTTTTTGACGGTTGTGCAGCAGGAACGGTGTTCCACGGCGCGCTGCGCGCCCGGTTGAGCGGTCGACGCGGCCGTAGGACGCGGCGAGCGTGATTTATCCGGTGTCTTAGCGCCCGCAGGGTGCCCCGCTTGCGGGGCAGGTCGGGACGGCCGCTTGCGGACGGCCTGAGCCGCTTAGACCGTGGTTGCAGGGCGGTGGAGCACCCCGCCCGGCGCAGCCGGGCTTTCGTAAGCACTCGCGCCGCAGGCGCGCACGATTCGGGGTGAGGCCGAAGGCCGAGGGGCATAGCCCCTGGGGGGATGGGAGGACGGCGAAGCCGGCCGGGTGGGTTCGAGAAGGGGGGGCACCCCCCTTCGGCGGCGTTAAAACGTTAAATAAGAAGGCGTTAAAACGCGCGCGCGTGTTACGCTGTGGATAACAGGTCGTAAGTCCTTGTCGCGCAAGGATTTTTCCAAGTGGCATGTACGCCGATAGACGAGAACGCTGTACGCCGATAGACGAGAAAAGCGTACCGCGATAGACGAGTGTTTGTACGTCGATAGACGAAACGGCCGCGTTTTCTGTGGATAAGTGGCCAAATGTACGCCGATAGACGAGTGTTTTTGGCAGTGTCGGATGCTTTCAGCGTGGCAGCAAAAAAGGCGTTTTCGGATGTTGCCGGGCTAAAAGTCCAATGCTGATGCGGGTTTTTCGGTGGTTTTGTCGCGCAAGGATGTGCGGCGATAGACGAGTAAACCGTACCGCGATAGACGAATTCGCGCGGTTTGGCAAGAAGGCGAAATGTACGCCGATAGACGAGTCCGTCCCGGCGCTGGCCAGTGTGCCACGATGGGCGGTTGAGGCTCTGCCGGTGGTCAAGCTGGGGCAGTGCGGCGAGCCTCTGCATGGGGGGTCAGGCCAGTTTTTTTTGCAAGAAGTAGGACACCCAGGACAGCTTGCCGGCCTTGTTGGCCTCGCATACCAGTTTGGCGTTGTCGCGGGTCATGATGACCAGCTTGTTGGGCTTCACGGACTCGTCCAGGAACATCCGGTAGTCGGGCAATGGGTCGCGCTCCACGATCTCCTTGATCTCTTGCTTGAAGCGGCGCAAGGTCTGCGAGCTGCCCGTTTTCTCCAGCAGCAACGGCAAGCTGATTTCCCACCATGCCTTATCGCCGCAGTGCTTGCGCGCCAGCTCGTACAACCGGCGTTCCAGGGCTTGGCCAAGGCTGAAGTAGTCGGGGTGTAGAGTGAGGATGTCGAAGTCCATTGCGGCCCGGTAGAGCCATTCAGAAATTGTCAGCTCCAACTCCAGCGCGCCTTTGCCGTTCTTCGTCCAAGTCGTCACGCGGTAGTCCTCGATCAAGCCGAAGCCTTCGAGCTGTTCCTTCTCGTTCGTCTTGACGTTCGTTTCAATGGTGGTGCCCTTCAGGCGTCGGCACATGTCCACCACGCGCTCGTAGGCCGCGCCTCCGGTGCTGCGGCGCGTTCCCAGCAGAAACGGGTACACGTCCACGCGGACACGGCGCGAAACCTTGATGCCAGCATCGTGCCCTCGCACGATCTGGCTGATGCAGTAGATCAGGATGTCTTTGTCGAAGACTGTAGCCGCGCCCACAGCGGACGGGATGATGCGAATGCTTCGGCCGGCACGCGAATAGACGCGGATGCGCGTGTCGCGGTTCTTCGAGAGGGAGAAAATGGGGTACTCCATCGAGGACACATCATCTTTGACAGGCCAATCATGGATCGCCTCAAGCACCACAAACAGATCAGGCTGCACGGCGCTGGCCAGGATGTTCCCACCTGCCGGCTCATCGCCTCGCCCAAGTGGAAAAAGTGTTGCGCTTTCGCTGTCTGTGTTATGATGGGACATTCATTGCTCCTTATGTGTCTCTTGCTGCCAAGCGGGTTGATCCGTTAGGGGTTGATGATGGTCTTTGAAGTGCCCGGCCTGCTCGCCGGGCATTTTCTTTTGTGCTTTCTGATTCATGCCGTGGCATGGTGCTGGCCAACTGGCTGCACCGCCAAGCGAAGGCCCAGCGCCTTGAGCACGGCCGACAGACTGCGCAGCTCCGGGTTTCCCTGGGGCGACAGCGTGCGGTAGAGCTGGTTGGCATTCAGCTCGGTTTCCTTGGCGATAGCGCGCACGCCACCGCGCGCTTGCGCCATCTGGCGCAGCGCCACCAATAGATCGGCCGGTTCTCCATCCTGGAGAAGCTGGTTCAGGTACTCGGCCGCAAAAGCCGGGTCTTCCTTGAACAGCTCGGCCATCGCTTCGTCGTGGCTTCGATCCTTCATGCTGACCTCCGTTGCCAGTCTTTCCAATACCCAATGGCGCGCTCGATGTCCGCGTCCTGGGTGCCTTTGTCACCGCCGCACAACAGCAGAACCACTACCGCGCCCGTCATCGCGTAATAGACGCGGTAGCCGGGGCCTTGGTCGATTCGTAACTCCCACACGCCTTCACGGCAGGGCTTGTGATCGCCAAAGTTGCCCGCCTCGATGCGGCCCACGCGCTTGACCACCTGGCCCTTAGCAATCGGGTCGCGCAGCTTCTTCAGCCACTCTTGAAACGGGTCGTGCTCGTCCTCGGTGATGTAGTGCCGAACGGTGAACATGTCCATATTATCGTTTATAAACGACAAAGGCGCAAGGGAGCACCCTGCGCCTCGTCTTGGTTGATCGCGTAGGTCATGGCGCGGCTACCAAGAGCTTGGCGGCCTTGCGCACGGCGTTCGTGGCCTTATCCAGCACCTCGGCACATCTGGCCGCGTCGTCGCACCCTTTCATTGCCTCGGCCAAGGCGGCCAGCTCCAGGGCCAAGGTTTCAGGAAGATCTAGCTCCACGCGAATGGAACTCACGCCCGGCGTCGTGGTTTTCTTGTATGCCCGCTCGATAGTGGCCACGGCGCCACTGACACGTTGCTTGCTCATACCGTACTCGGTGGCCACGTCCACCTGGGCGCGTCCATCCACCAGCACGGCGCGCGCCATTTCACGGGCTTGGTCGCCCATGCGGGTGTCGGCGGCAGCGCGGTCAAAGGCTTGCGGGGTAAGGCGTTTCAGTCTCATTGGGGCCGTCCGGTGCATCAGCGCGGTTTCGCGCGCGAAAGTTGAAAGAGAGGCGGCCAGCGGCCGCCTTCATGGGGAGGTCAGAAACGCCAGCCTTCCGGCATGTCGGGAGAGGCATTCCGGCCAGCGCCCTCGATGTCGGGATGCAGTTCTTCCCACAACTGCGCCGGCGTCTTGTCCTTCAGCTCGCCCTGGAGCTTCTTCAGATACATGACAGCCCGCTCCGGGCCGATGCCTTCCAGCATCGGCAAGGTCATGGACAGGAATCCTTGCCACAGCACCCACTCGGTTTCGTGCATGTTGTGGCCCAGCGTGGTCATGTGGGTTTTCATGCTGAAGAACTGCGCCTGATTGGCTTCGCCCCACTCGAAGGTTTCTTCCCGCAGCGACAGCAGCTTTTCGTTGGCCCGCTCCTTTTCGGCAGCGGCCTTCTGCTCCGGGGTCAGCTCCATCGTCGGGAGGGCTTGCTGGCCGCGTCCCGAGGCGGCGGACGGGGCCGGCGCGGGGCCTTGGCCGCCATCCTCGTCCTGGTCGCCGGCATCAGCTCCAGCAGCCGCACGCTCGGCATCCCGCTTGCGCTGTTCTTCCAGCCATGCGGGGGTCTTCTCCGGGGCCTTGTCGCCGGCCTTCTTGGCGTTGTCCAGCTCGATGCGGCGCTGGGCCAGATCGTCTTGCTGTTGCTTCCATGCCTTCATTCTGGCCAGCGTGTTACGGGCTTCGTCGCGCGACAAGGGCAAGCCCTCGTTCATACGGTGAGAGAGGCGCGAAAACTCGGTGTGCGTGTCCTCGATGTCGTAAATCTGGTTGAGGCAGTGCAGCACCTCAAAGTCGCCGCACAGATCGTTCTCCAGCAGCTCGCGCACCGGGTCAGCATAGCGGCGCACAGCCATGCGCTTGCTAACCCATGCCTCGCCACGGTTCCAGATCGTCATCGCTTCCTTGGTGCCGTACAGCTCCACGTCCTCGATCACGCCCATTGCTTCCTCGTAGGCGGTCAGGTCGTCGCGGTCGTTGTTCTCCGTCACTTGCAAGCGGCGGATTTGCAGCTCGGTCAGCCCCTTCTTGATGATGACGGGCACCTTGACCAGCCCAGCCAGCGGCGCGGCGCGGTAGCGGCGCTCCCCGACGATGATCCGGTAGCGGCCGTCAGCTTCTTCATGCACCACCAGCGGCTCAATGATGCCGTTCAGCTTGAAGCTCTCGGCCAGTTCCTCCAGGTTGCGGAACGTCTTGCGAACCTGCTTGACGCTGTAGATGCGCGCCAGTTCGATTTCGGCGTCGGCCGGCTGCGCCGGCTTGACGGCGATCTGAGCCACGGCGGACAGCTTGCCCAGGTTCAGGCCGGGCTTTTTGTTGGTTGCGGTTGCGGTCATGTCCTTGTCCTTTTAGATCGCGGCTTTGTCGAAAATCTGGTTGCACACCGCTTTCATTTCGCGGGCGGCCAGGATTTGGCTTTCGCCGCTTTGCACGCGCCACACCGGCCGATCCTTGGCGTACTGCGTGGCTGCGCGGTCGTAAAGCACCCCTTCCATCACCACCTCGCCCAGCTCGTCGCGCAGTTGCTCCAGGGCGTTGCGGTCGAAGGCGCGGCGGGTATTGACGCGGTTGGCCAGCAGGCCCAGCGTCACAAGGTCGGCGTTCCATTCCAGTTGCTGCACGCGCGCAATGTCTTCAAACAGGTCGCCCAGGCCGTCGATGGCGTCTTGATCCATCGTGCAAGGGCATACCACGAAGTCAGCGGCGATCAGCGCGGCATACAGCGGATTGCCCAGCGTCGGGGCCGTGTCGATGATGCACACGTCGAAGTCTTTGGCCAGCTTGGCCAGCGCAGCGCGCGGGGCGTGCAGGTCTTCCAGCGGGCGGCTGGCCACGTCCACCAGCTCGCGGTCAGCAGCCACCAGCGCAGCGGACTCGCCGCACGGAAGCGGTTGCAGTTCGATGGCCTCTCCGTCGAACAAGGCGCTGCCCGTCAGCGATTGCAGCTCGTCGCCCTGGTCGCCCACGGTACGCTCGCGCAGCGCCCGGAGGGTCTTGCTGAAGTTCTTTTGCGGATCGAGGTCAACGCACAGGACGCGCAAGCCGCGCTCGATGGCGAAGAAAGCCAGGTTGCGGGCAACAGTGGTCTTGCCGACTCCGCCCTTCTGGTTGGCGATAGCGATGGTTTTCATGATCGTTCGTCCTTTCCCTAGTTGTCGATCAGGCCGCCACCGACACGTCGGCAGGCTGGAAGCACAGCTCAAAATTCACCATGACTTGCAGCCAGTTCATAGCGAACATGTTGATCTGGGCGCGGCGCGGGTTCACCGCACTGCCGCCCGTGTAGATCACCTGATAACCGAAGGTGTCTTCCATCTCCAGCACCTCGGCCAGCTTGTTGACCATATCCACACGCAGCTTGAGCCAAGGCGCAGGCATTACCGTGCCCTTCTTCTGGTTGTCGTCGGCCAGCTCGATCAGGCGCATGTCACCCTCGACGGCCGCGATGTGGCAATACACAGCCATGTCGTCAGGGATACGCGGAGGGGCGCAGAAAACCGCACCAGCGCGGGCGGATTGCAGGCTGGGGATCAGGTCGGCCAGTCGGTCAAAGAGGCGGGCATAAACGGTAGTACGCATGGTCAAAGCTCCTAAGTCATGTTGATGATGGTCTTTGGTGGATCGTCCCTTTCGCGTGCGAAAGATCGGTTCAGCGCCCCACTGTCTGCTCACAGTTGTTTCCGGGGTTCATCGGCCGTCCATCCGCTGCCGATGAGTTGAATTCTACCATAAAACTATTGACCGTCAATAGTTGCAAGCATGTTTTTTTCCAGTCCGCATAAGTCGATCAGCTCGCCCACGGAAAACTTGGACGGCCCAGCAATGGCGGTCAGAATCCGGCGCAGCATTGCCGGTGCATTGATCTGCTGGAGACGCGGCGCAGCCGTGGCCACCAGCCGCGCCCGGCCCTCGGCGTACTCCAACTGGCAACCCTGCATCGCGCTGGCCAGGAAGAAGCCTTCGAGGCTCGAAGCCTCCAAGGCCAAGTCGTTGAAGGCGTCCCCACCCTTGGCGCGCACGTAGCTGTCCGGGTCGTGGTCGCGCGGAAGGAAAAGGAAACTCACGTCGGCCGCGTCGGTAACATGAGGCAGGCACACGTCCAGGGCGCGCGCAGCCGCCCGCCTGCCGGCGTCGTCTCCGTCGAAGCAGAAGATCACGCGCTTGGCCAAGCCCAGCAGCCGCTCCACATGCTGGCCTGTTGTAGCCGTGCCCAACGTTGCCACGGCGTTCTGCACACCATGTTGGGCCAGACTGACGACATCCAGGTATCCCTCCACCACATAGGCCGTGCCGGTCGCGGCAATGGCCTCGGCCGCCTGGGTCAGACCGAACAGCACGGGGTTGTAAGCCGGAACCGCCGAAATTTCCGTTAGCCAGAGGGGCAACTCGCGTCTGAACCTCAGTCCCGCCCATCTTGGCTCATCACCCAGATATCGCCGGCGGCCTGGCGGCACATCCTGCTGAACGGGCATTACACCTTCCAGAGCGACGGCAAGGTCATCGACCTCGATGCGCTCGTGGCGGGGCTGGAACTGGGGTGACGGAAATTTCGGCGGTTCCGGCTTACAACCCCATCTACCTCGTCGCCTCGGCGTCCAGGGGCACGCAGGACGGGCGCGGTCAAGGGAGAAACCGGAGGCCGCACGCGGAGCGCAGCCGCAGGCGAGCACCGAACGGGTGAGGATTTCAGGGCGCAGCCCGGCCCTTGACCGGAGAAGCCCGGCCGGAGGGCACCNTGACGACGAATAAAGGCGCGAGGTAGTGGTGGGGTGCGGCCCCGCGCGTAGCGGATTCAGCGCACCAGCGCCGGCACACCACGGATCAGATCCACATCCCGAACTTTCGCGCGCGAAAGTTCCTCGGCTGGGCCTTCAGGCCCGGCAAGCGGAGCGCGCAGCGCCGGCACGGCGCGGAGGCGTCAGGGATTGACGCCCGAAGGGGCGAGACGCCGTAGGCGGCTCGATGCGCAGCACGAAAGCCCGGCCCC
>JGI26529J51215_1001341_pt1 | contig 11879 bp, 9 predicted proteins | sample ThiBiot_500_biof_FD_51215 | JGI IMG/M metagenome (IMG submission 51215)
GAGCCGATGGCACCCCAGGCCGCGGCAGAATCCGCGGCCCTGGCACCGGCCGGGGACGGCACCGACGCCGCCACGTCCACCCATGGCGAGCAGCGCGAGCGCCGTTCGCGCGACCGTTACGGACGTGACCGCCATCGCCGCAACGAACGCCCGCAGGAACCCACCGAGGACCGCACCATCGAGCAGCCGGACCGCGAGCCGCATGCCGATTTCGAGCCCACCGTGGTCCTGGAAGAAAGCGAACTCCTGCCACCGCCCTCGCGCCGCAGCTACTTCGACACGCCCGCCCTCAATGCGCGCACGGCGCACGGCGCACAGGCCGAGCACGGCGGCGACGAAGGCCCCACGACGCTGATCGATGTCACGGTGCCCGCGGATCCGTCGCACAAGCCGCTGCAGACCGCATTGGCGGAAGATGTCGACACGACCGCGATGGCCGCGCCCGTGGCCGCCACCCCCGTGGCCCCGACGGCCGCCGAACCCTTCGCGCTGCCCGTGCAGACCCTGGCCGACATGGCACAGGCCTCGGGCCTCGTCTGGGTGCAGTCGGACACGGACAAGGTCGCGGCCGTGCAATCGGCCATCGCCGCCGAGCCTCACCCGGTGCACGTGCCGCGCGAGCGACCGGCGCCCGCCGAACCGGACGCAGGCCCGCTGGTGCTGGTGGAAACCCGCCGCGATCTGCGCCAGGTGCAGTTGCCGTTCGACCGGCAAGCCTGAGCGTCTGCTCTTGAAAAAATAGCACACAGCGCCCGCCTGTCGGGTGCTGCGCCGCCATTTGAGTCAATAACCCGGGCGCTGCGGCATCGGCGGCGAGGTCGCGGGTCTTGCGCGCTGCCGGGGCAGCGACAATGGCGGCACCAACCGCCTTGCACGCCATGCTGTTTCTACTCTCCCCCGCCAAGTCGCTGGACTATGACAGTCCCCTCCCGCCGGGGCTGGCGCACACGCTGCCCCAGTTTCCGGCGCAAACCCGGGCGCTGATCGCCGATCTGCGCACCAGGTCGCCCCAGGACATCGCCGCGCTCATGTCCATCAGCGACAAGCTCGCGGCACTCAACGTCGCACGCTACGCCGCGTTCAGCGAACGTTTCACGCAGGACAACGCCCGCCAGGCGGTGCTTGCCTTCCATGGCGACGTCTACGAGGGGCTGCAGGCGGCCAGCCTGTCCAGGGCCGATCTGCGCTGGGCGCAGGAGCATCTGGTCATCCTGAGCGGCCTGTACGGCGTGCTGCGACCGCTGGACTGGATGCAGCCCTACCGGCTGGAGATGGGTACGCGCCTGGCGGGCACGCACGGCGCCAACCTCTACCAGTTCTGGGGCCCGCGCATCGCGCAGTACCTGAACGAGCGGCTCGCGCAGCAGGCGCAGCCGGTGGTCGTCAACCTTGCGTCGAAGGAGTACTTCAAGGCGGTCGATCGCCAGGTGCTCAGCGCCCGCGTGGTCGAATGCGTGTTCGAGGATTTCAAGGATGGCCGCTACAAGCTCATCAGCTTTTACGCCAAGCGCGCGCGCGGTCTCATGGCGCGCTGGGCCATCCAGAAGCGCGCCACGCGGCCCGGGCAGCTGCGCGACTTCGACGCCGAGGGCTACGCCTACGTCCCCGAGGCCTCGACGCCCGAGCACCTGATCTTTCGCCGCCGGGCCCGCCCATGAGCACCTCCCAGACCATCACCGCCGAATTGCGCGAATGGATCATCACGCAGGCCGGCGCGGGCGTGAGCGCGCCGTCATTGATCGCCGCGATGGTGAAGTCCGGCTGGAACGAGGACGTGGCCGTCGATGCCATCGAACAGGTGCTGCGCGCGCACGTGGACGGCGCGGCGCGCCAGCAAGGCTGGCCTGCCGCGGTGCCCGTGCCCGAACCGCTGCTGGACGACTCGCCCCTGCTGATCGACGTGGGCGACCGGCAGGTTCGGGTGCTGATGACGCTCGCCTCCCCGCGCGTCGTGCTGCTGGGCGATCTGCTCTCGCCCGAGGAGTGCGGGCTTTTGATGACGGCGGCCCGCCCGCGCCTGAAGCGCTCGCTCACCGTCAAGCGAGACACCGGCGACGGCGAAGTGAACCAGGAGCGCACGAGCGACGGCATGTTCTTCGAGCGCGGCGAAACGCCCGCCATCGCGCGCATCGAAGAACGCATCGCGCGGCTCGTGAACTGGCCGGTGGAGAACGGCGAGGGGCTGCAAGTCCTGCACTACCAGCCGGGCGCGCAGTACAAGCCGCACTACGACTATTTCGACCTCGATCAGCCAGGCAGCGCCAACATCCTGGCGCGCGGCGGCCAGCGCGTGGCGACGCTCGTCATCTACCTGAACAACCCGGTCAAGGGCGGCGCCACCATCTTCCCCGACGTGAGCCTGGAAGTCGCGCCGCGCCAGGGCCATGCGGTGTTCTTCAGCTACGAGCGGCCCCACCCCAGCACTCGCAGCCTGCATGGCGGCGCGCCGGTGATCGAGGGCGAAAAGTGGATTGCCACCAAGTGGCTGCGCGAGCGCGAATTCCGCTAGGAGCGTGTCGAACTTGAAACGCCGAAAGCGATCACACTCGGCTTGCCATGAACCTGCCTGAACACTCCCCGCTGGGCCGCGTTTCGCCCTACCCCGACCAGTATGACCCCGCGCTGCTCTTCCCCATCGCGCGGGCGCAGGGGCGCGGGGCCATCGGCATCGAGGGCGCCATCCCCTTCTTCGGCGCCGACCTGTGGACGGCGTACGAGGTCTCGTGGCTCGATCCGCACGGCAAGCCGCACGTGGCCATCGCGCGTTTCACCATCCCCTGCGAGACACCGAATCTCATCGAGAGCAAATCGCTCAAGCTCTACCTGAACAGCTACAACGGCACGCGCCTGGCCGGCATGGACGCGGTGCTCGAACGCATCCGCGCCGACCTGAGTGAAGCCGCCTGGCGCGGCGCCGGACATGCGGGCACCGTGGGCGTGCAGTTGCTCGCGCCCGAGCAGTTCGAACAAGAGCGCATCGCAGAGATGGACGGCCTGCTGCTCGACCGCCTGCAGGTGGAGTGCACGCACGACCAGCCCGCGCCCGAGCTGCTCACGGCCGCATTCGACGAGGCGCCGGTGGAGGAGACGCTCACCAGCCATCTGCTCAAGAGCAACTGCCCGGTCACGGGCCAGCCCGACTGGGGCAGCCTCCAGATCCGCTACAGCGGCCCGCAGATCGAGCAGGCGGGGCTGCTGCGGTATCTCGTGAGCTTTCGCAACCACCAGGGCTTTCACGAGCAGTGCGTGGAACGCATCTTCATGGACCTGAGCGCGCGCTGCCGCCCGATCAAGCTCACCGTGCTGGCGCGCTACACGCGCCGCGGCGGCATCGACATCAATCCGCTGCGCACCAGCCATCCCATGCCGCTGCCGCATGGCGGACGCACGGCGCGACAATAGTGCTCCGCCGCATGCGCCCTGATCGCACGCCCCGATCTCGGTCCACCGGAGCACCCGGACAACGCGCCAGGGCATGCTCCAGCGCGTCTGATCCCGCCGAATAAGGCCGCATGAGCACCCCTCCTCCCAGCCCCGCAGCACCCACGGGCCGCACCGCACGTCTGTGGGTTCTGGCCATGCTTACCGGCGGGTTGGCGGCGGGCGCCACCATCGCCTTGCGTGCCGTGGCCCACCACATCGAATGGCTGGCCACCGGACACATGGGCGGACTGGTGGACGCCGCGCGCGGCATCCCGCCATGGCAACGCGTGCTCGTCGGTGCCGTCGGCGGCCTGCTGGCCGGGGCGGCGCTGCACTGGGGCATGCGCTGGGCGCGGCGCGGCCCGGCGGGTGATAAAAATCTGGACTACATCGACGCCGCGCGCCAGGGCCGTGTGGACCTGAACGACCGCACGACGCTGGTGCGCACCCTGTCTTCGCTGTTTTCCGTGGGCACAGGCGCCTCCATAGGACGAGAAGGTCCCATGGTGCAACTGGCTGCATGGCTGGCCGCCAAACTGGCGCAGCACGTCCCCGGCCTCAACGAGATGGAGCGCAAGGCCCTGCTGGTCTGCGGCATTGCCGCGGGCATAGGCGCGGTCTACCACGCCCCGGTGGCGGGCGTGGTCTTCGTGCTGGAACTGGCCCTGGGATTCATCGCCCCTTCAGCCGTGGCGCCTGTGCTCATTGCGTCGGCGACCGGCAACGCGCTCATTTTCTGGTTCGTTGATCCACTGCATGCCGCGCTGTACGCCACGTCCGAGCTCCCCATTCTGCCCACCAGCCTGGGCGCGGCCCTGGTGGCGGGCCTGGTCTTTGGCGCCACCGGCTGGGCGCTGCTGTATTTGTTGGAGCGCAGCCGCACGCTGTTTCATGCCCTGGCAAAGACGCACGTGCCGCGCATGGCGCTGGGTGGCCTGCTGGTCGGCCTGGTGGCGACGGCGGTGCCCGAAGTCTGGGGCAACGGCTACAGCGTGGTGCAGCGGGTGCTGCACGGCGACTTGCTCTGGCAGGCGCTGGCCTTGATTCTGGTGGCCAAGGTGCTCGCGACCGCCCTGAGCTCGGGCAGTGGCGCCATCGGCGGCGTGTTCACGCCTTCGCTGCTGGTCGGCGCCACGGCCGGCAGCCTGCTGGCGCAACTGGCGGTATACCTGCTGCCCGTGGCCTGGGTGGGTGACCCGCGCATCATGGCGGTGATCGGCATGGCCGCCGTGCTTGCGGCCGTCACCCACGCGCCGCTGATGTCCATCGTGATGGTGCTGGAGATGACGGGACAGTTTCACCTCACCCTGCCGACCATGCTGGCCTGCGGCGTGGCCCACGCCGTCAGTACGGGGTTCGGAACCAGGCCCCTGTATGGCAACCCCATCGAAGTGCAGGATCAGGCGGGCGCGGGGACGGAAACGACCGAAAATGTGAAGGCGCCGCACCGCACGCAAGCGGCACACCCGGATCGTCCACAATGACATGACTGAGGCTCCCGGCAGCGCAAACCCCTGATGGCCTGCACCGTCTCGTCGATGGTCTTGCCGGCCTGCGACATGCAGTCGGCCCCTTGCAAGATGCCGTCCACCATGGCTCGAATCAAGACACCTATTTCCTTCGCAGCATCGCTGCTGCGCTGTGCCAGCGCACGTACCTCCCCGGCCACCGCGGCACTTGCCGGCCGCATCACCATGGGGCCATGCTAAAAAAGAGCCTCCGTGTGCGGGCCAAGGGCCGCCACGGGCACAGGCACCATGCCCGCTTTTTCCAGCTTCGCCACACGCACGCCCAGCAGGCGCAGGTGCCGGTCGAGCGGCGCGCGCTTGAGGCACAGGCCTGCCACGCGGCGGATCACGAGGGCATCGCACGTTGCCTCGTCCACCGTCTGGTCACGCGTGACGATCTTGAAATCGTCGTAGCGCAGCTTGATGCCTATCGTGCGCCCCAGATAGCCGCCGCGCTGCAGATCGCCCGCCACCTGCTCGCACAGCTCGGTGAAGATGGCGCCGAGCTGTGCCTTGTCGCGCACCGCGTGCAGGTCGCGCTCGAAGGTCGTCTCGCGGCTCATGCTCACGGGCTCGCTTTGCGTGACCACGGGCCGATCGTCACGCCCCCAGGCCGCGTCGTGCAGCCAGGCGCCGTGCGACGGCCCGAACTGCGCCAGCAGCCACGCGCGCGGGCGCGCCGCCAGCTCGCCGATGGTGTGAATGCCGAGCTGGCGCAGCTTTTCATCGGTCTTGGGACCGACGCCGTTGATCTTGCGGCACGCCAGCGGCCAGATGCGCGGCTCAAGGTCCTCGGGCATCACCACGGCGATGCCATTGGGTTTGTTGAACTCGCTCGCCATCTTGGCGATGAGCTTGTTGGGCGCGACGCCCACCGAACAGGTCAGGCCCGTCGCGTCGAAGATGCTTTTCTGGATCAGGCGCGCCAGCGCCCGGCCGCCGCCCCGCTGGCCGCCCGGCACGTCGGTGAAATCGATGTAGACCTCGTCCACCCCGCGGTTTTCCATCACCGGCGCGATCGAGAGGATGACCTCCTTGAAGCGCCGTGAATAGCGCCGGTACTGCGGGAAATCGACGGGCAGCAGCACGGCCTGCGGACACAGGCGCGCGGCCTTCATCAGCCCCATGGCCGAGCCCACGCCGAAGGCGCGCGCGGCATAGGTGGCGGTGGTGATCACGCCCCGGCCGACGTAGCTGGACAGGCGCGGAAAGGCATCGGCCGCAATCTCGTGCAGCCGCCCCGCCCAGGCCTGGTTGCGCGCCTCGTCCTCGGGCGTGGCACTGCCGCCGATGACGACGGGCAGACCCTTGAGCTGCGGGTAGCGCAGCAGTTCGACGGACGCATAGAACGCGTCCATGTCCAGGTGGGCGATGCGGCGGGGCAGGTCGGCGGCGGTCACGCCCGGGATTGTCGCCCGGCGGCCATCGCGGCGCCGGGCGCGGAACCGGTGACCTTCTCAATTCATAGCTGCTTGCGCCTTTCCACCAACGATCCCAGAATCATTCATATCTGGAATCGAGTACTGTCAAGCGCAAGAAGCTATCAAAATCAAGTTCCTGGTGCGACCGGGTAGGTGCCCGGCACGAGGATGGCGCGGTCCACGGTCTGGATGTCGGTGTGGCCGCAAAAGGCCATGCTCACGTCCAGCTCCTTGTGGATGATGGAGAGCGCCTTGGCCACGCCCGCCTCGCCGAACGCGCCCAGGCCGTAGACCATGGCGCGCCCGATCATGGTGCCGCGCGCGCCCAGCGCCCAGGCGCGCAGCACGTCCTGGCCGCTGCGGATGCCGCCGTCCACCCAGACTTCGAGCTGGCTGCCCACGGCATCGACGATGGCGGGCAGCGCCCGGATGCTCGACGGCGCGCCATCGAGCTGGCGCCCGCCGTGGTTGCTGACGACGATGGCGTCCGCGCCATGCTGCGCGGCGAGCCGCGCATCGTCGACCTCCATGATGCCCTTGAGAATGAGCTTGCCGCCCCACTGCTGGCGCACCCAGTCGACGTCGGCCCACGACAGGCGCGGGTCGAACTGCTCGTTGGTCCAGGCCGCGAGCGAGTTCATGTCCGACACGCCCTTCACATGCCCCACGAGGTTGCGGAAGGTGTGGCGGCGCGTGCCCGCCATCCCCAGGCACCAGCGCGGCTTGGTCATGAGGTTGATGAGGTTGGCGATCGTCGGCCGGGGCGGCGCCGTGAGGCCGTTCTTGATGTCCTTGTGGCGCTGGCCGATCACCTGCAGATCGAGCGTGAGCACGAGCGCGCTGCACTTCGCATCCTTCGCGCGCCCGATCATGCGCGCCATCGCCTCGCGGTCGCGCATCATGTAGAGCTGGAACCAGAACGGCGTGCTCGTGTGCTCGGCGATGTCCTCGATCGAGCAGATGCTCATGGTCGAGAGCGTGAAGGGAATGCCGAACTTCTCGGCCGCCTTCGCCGCGTGGATTTCACCATCGGCCCACTGCATACCGGTCAGGCCCACGGGGGCGATGGCCACCGGCATCGCGGCCTTCTGCCCCACCAGGGTGGCGGCGGTGCTGCGCCCTTCCATGTTCACCGCCACACGCTGGCGGAACTTGATGCCCTGAAAATCGCTTTCGTTGGCGCGGTAGGTGCCTTCGGTCCACGAGCCGGAATCGGCATAGTCGTAGAACATGCGCGGCACGCGGCTTTGCGCGACGACCCGCAGATCCTCGATGCAGGTCATCTTCTCCAGAGAAGGCATGATGTCGCCTTTTTTCAGTCCATCAACGCGCGGATGTTAGCGCCGCGCACGCTCCGGGAAAGCGCTCGCGCCGCCTCAGCCGCGCACCGCGACGGTCACGCGCCCGCGCACCTTGCCCGCGAGCATCTGCGGCGCGAGCTTGAGAACGTCCGCCAGCGGCACTTCCTGCGTGAGGCTCTCCAGCAGGCCGAGGTCCAGATCGCTCGCCAGCCGTTTCCAGGCCTGCAGGCGCTCGGGGCGCGGCGCCATCACGCTGTCCACGCCCACGAGCGTGACGCCGCGCAGGATGAAGGGCGCGACCGTGGCCGGGAAATCCATGCCGGAAGCGAGGCCGCACGCCGTGACCACGCCGCGGTAGCGCATGGCCGCGCAGACGTTGGCCAGCACATGGCCGCCCGCCACATCGACGGCGCCGGCCCACTGCTCCCTGGCGAGCGGCTTGCCCGGCGCACTCAGGGACGCGCGCTCGACGATGTGCCGTGCGCCAAGCTTCTGCAAATACCCGGCCTGCTCGGGGCGACCCGTGACCGCGCTGACCTCATAGCCGAGCTTGGCCAGCACCGCGACGGCCACGCTGCCCACGCCGCCCGCCGCGCCCGTGACCACCACCGGCCCCGAGGCCGGCGTGAGGCCCTGGCGCTCCAGCGCCAGCACGCACAGCATGGCCGTGTAGCCCGCCGTGCCTATGCCCATGGCCTGACTGAGCGTGAACGGCGACTGCAAGGGCACGAGCCAGTCGCCCTTGACGCGCGCGAACTCCGCCAGCCCGCCCCAGTGCTTCTCGCCCACGCCCCAGCCGTTGAGCACGACCGAATCGCCCGGCTTGTAGTCGGGGTGCGAGGACGATTCAACGACGCCCGCGAAGTCGATGCCCGGCACCATGGGAAACTGCCGCACCACGGGCGAGGCGCCGGTGATCGCGAGCGCGTCCTTGTAGTTCAGCGTGGAATACGCCACGCGCACCGTCACATCGCCTTCGGGCAGCTGCTCCTTGTCGATGCCGCGCAACTGCGCGCTGTAATGGCCGTCTTCCTTGTTGATCCAGATGCCCTGAAACATCGTCCTTGCTCCTTGCTTCCTTGCTTCTTCGCTCGCCCGCACCGGCGGGCAAGCGGGTGCGAAGAGCTTACACCGATGCCAGGGCTTCGGCCTGCGCCGCCACCGGCGCGTTCTTGCGGCGCGAGAGCACCGCCTGCGCCAGGGTCTCCAGGCAGGCCAGCGAATCGTCCCAGCCCAGGCAGGCATCGGTGATGCTCTGGCCGTAGACGAGCTGGCGCGGATCGTCCTTGCCCGGCGTGAACTTCTGCGCGCCCGGCACCAGCGCGCTCTCGATCATCACGCCGAAGACGCTCTGCGAGCCGCCGGCCACCTGCGCGGCGATGTCACCCACCACCTCCACCTGGCGCTCATGCTGCTTGCGGCTGTTGGCGTGGCTCGCGTCGATCATGAGCGAGGGCGTGAGGCCCGCGGCCTTGAGCGATTCGCACGCCGCGGCCACGCTGGCCGCGTCGTAATTGGGCTCCTTGCCACCGCGCAGGATCACGTGGCAATCCTGGTTGCCGCTGGTGTGCACGATGGCCACCTGCCCGTTCTTGTGCACCGAGAGGAAGTGGTGGCCACGGCTGGCGGACTGGATCGCGTCGGTGGCGATGCGCACGTTGCCGTCGGTGCCGTTCTTGAAGCCCATGGGCGCCGACATGCCCGAGGCCAGCTCGCGGTGCACCTGGCTCTCGGTGGTGCGCGCGCCGATCGCGCCCCAGCTGATGAGGTCGCCGATGTACTGCGGGCTGATGGTGTCCAGCAATTCGCTGGCCGCGGGCACGCCCAGGCGGTTGATGTCGATGAGCAGTTCGCGCGCGATGCGCAGGCCCTCGTCTATGCGGTAGCTGCCGTCGAGGTAGGGGTCATTGATCAGCCCCTTCCAGCCGACGGTGGTGCGGGGCTTTTCGAAATACACGCGCATCACGATTTCGAGCTGATCGCGGTACTTGGCGCGCACGGCCTGGAGTTTGCGCGCGTATTCAATGGCCGCATCGGGGTTGTGAATGGAGCACGGCCCGACGATCACCAGCAGCCGGTCGTCCTCGCCGCGCATGATGCGGTGGATGCGCCGGCGCGTGTCCGCGATCAGGGTTTCGACCGGGGTGGCCCGGATCGGAAAAAAGCGGATCAGGTGTTCGGGAGGGGGCAGCACGGTAATTTCCTGGATGCGTTGGTCGTCGGTGGCGCTCGTCGTGGGCGTGCCGTACTGCCAGGTATCGTTCTTGCTGCTCGGGGGGGTCATGACGGTCTTCCTTGGGTAAGTTGATTGAAAGCCAAAAAAAAAACCGCCGGGCGTTTGTCGCTGCGGCGGTTTTCTTGAAGAGAAGGGACTTGATGCGTGCGCGCGTACCTCTCAACCGCCTGCGGTCGAGTACCAAAAGTAAAAGTAAAACGCGTGGTGCGTAGCCATGCGTTCAATGTAGCACGATGATTTGCCGCACTGCAACACGCGGCGTTGTCTGCGCGCCACAGGTCTCACGCCGTACCGCCGACGGTCAGCGCATCGATGCGCAGGGTGGGCATGCCCACCCCCACGGGCACGCTCTGGCCTTCCTTGCCGCAGGTGCCCACGCCACTGTCCAGTTGCAGGTCGTTGCCGATCATGCGGATTTTCTTGAGCGCATCGGGGCCGCTGCCCACCAGCGTCGCGCCCTTGACGGGGTAGAGCGGCTTGCCGTTTTCCACCCACCAGGCCTGGCTGGCGGAAAACACGAACTTGCCGCTGGTGATGTCCACCTGCCCGCCGCCGAAGTTGGTCGCGTACAGACCCTTCCTGATGCTGGCGACGATCTCCCCCGGGTCCTTGTCGCCCGCGAGCATGTAGGTGTTGGTCATGCGCGGCATGGGCGCGTAGGCATAGCTCTCGCGCCGGCCGTTGCCGGTGCGCGGCACACCCATGAGGCGGGCGTTGAGCGCATCCTGCATGTAGCCCTTGAGAATTCCGTCCTCGATCAGCACATTGCGCTGCGTCGCATGGCCTTCGTCATCGACGTTGAGCGAGCCCCGGCGGTCGGGCATCGTGCCGTCGTCCAGCACCGTCACGCCCCGGGCGGCCACACGCTCGCCGATGCGGCCGGTGAAGGCGCTCGAACCCTTGCGGTTGAAGTCGCCCTCCAGCCCGTGGCCCACGGCCTCGTGCAGCAGCACGCCGGGCCAGCCATGGCCGAGCACCACCGTCATCTCGCCCGCGGGCGCGGGTCGAGACTCCAGATTGACGAGCGCCGCGTCGACCGCCTCGTTCACATACTGCGTGATCTGCTCATCGCTGAACCACGCCAGGCCAAAGCGCCCGCCACCGCCGGCCGAGCCGATCTCGCGCCGCCCCTTGTGCTCGGCGATCACGCTGATCGACAGGCGCACCAGCGGGCGCACATCGGCCGCCAGCGTGCCATCGGCGCGGGCGATGAGCACCACGTCGTACTCGCTGGCCAGGCCCGCCATCACCTGGGCGACGCGCGGGTCCCTGGCGCGCGCGGCGCGCTCGGCACGTTCGAGCAGCTGTACCTTCTCGGTGCTGCCCAGCGTGGTGATCGGATCGAGCACCGGATACAGCGCGCGGCTCCTGGCCACCTTGCGCGGCGCCACCTTGGCGCGCCCCGCCCTGCCGGCGCTGGAGATCGAGCGCACGGCGCGGGCCGCGTCGAGCAGCGAGGCCTCTGAAATATCGTCGGAATAGGCGAACGCGGTCTTCTCGCCGCTCACGGCACGCACGCCCACGCCCTGGTCGATGGAGAACGAGCCCGTCTTGACGATGCCCTCCTCCAGGCTCCAGCCCTCGCTGCGTGTGTACTGGAAATACAGATCGGCGTCATCGACGCGGTGCGCGCGGATTTCCGCCAAGGCCCGCGTGAGGTGGCTCTCGTCGAGGCCGAAGGGTTCGAGCAGCAGCGCGCGGGCGGTTGCCAGGCGCTCTATCGTGGGTTCGCGTGAGATCATGCCTGCCATTGTCCTACACGGCTATAGAGGCAGCGGCAGCCCCTCGGGTTCCTGGCGCTGCGCCTTGGCGATCGACAGCAGGATGCCCAGCGCCAGGCCCAGCGTGGCGGCGGCCGTGCCGCCATAGCTCACGAAGGGCAAGGGCACGCCCACCACGGGCAGCAGGCCGCTGACCATGGCCATGTTGACGAAGGCATAGGCAAAGAAAATCATCGCCACGGCCCCCGCCACGAGGCGCGAGAACAGGG
>JGI26529J51215_1001348_pt1 | contig 11832 bp, 9 predicted proteins | sample ThiBiot_500_biof_FD_51215 | JGI IMG/M metagenome (IMG submission 51215)
CCACCATGGCGGTTACGGTAGTCTTGCCGTTGGATCCGGTAATGCCGATAATTCCGGGTCTTGCGGCGTCCTCCTGTTGCATGGTCTGCAAGGCCAATGCAAAAAGCTCCATGTCGCCTACGACTGGAACGCCATTCGCAACAGCCCGCCTGACCAGCGGTTCGGACAGAGGCACTCCGGGGCTGATGCCGATAAGATCGACGCCCGAAAATGCCCCGGCATCGAATCCGCCTTCATATATCCTGGCCTCAGGCAAACTCTGCCTGAACTCCGCAAGGCGCGGCGGAGCCAGACGGGTGTCGGCTGCACGTACCGTCGCTTTGCAGCGTGATAGCCACTTGGCCATCGACAAGCCGGTTTCCCCGATTCCGAGCACCAGCACGATTTTTCCCCGCAGATCCATTACCTGGCGTTACCTCAACTTCAACGACGACAAGCCGAACAGCACCAGCATCATGGTGATGATCCAGAAACGCACCACCACTTGGTTTTCTTTCCAGCCCTTCAGTTCATAGTGATGATGGAGGGGAGCCATTCGAAAGATGCGTTTGCCGACAAGCTTGAACGATGCTACCTGCAGCATGACCGAAAGAGTTTCGACCACGAATACGCCACCCATGATGAGTAGCACGATCTCCTGGCGTATGATGACCGTCACGATACCGAGCGCGGCACCGAGCGCGAGTGCGCCGACATCTCCCATGAAAACTTCCGCGGGATAAGCGTTGAACCAGAGAAAGGCAAGTCCCGCACCTGCCAGTGCGCCGCAGAATACCGCCAGCTCTCCAGCTTGAGGTATATGCGGAATGCCAAGGTATTTGGCGAAAACCGCATGGCCGGCGACATACGCGAATATCGCGAGGGCACTGCTGATCATGACGGTAGGCATGATGGCGAGGCCATCCAGGCCATCGGTGAGGTTTACGGCATTACTGGTTCCCACGATGACAAAGTAGGCGAGTGCCACAAACCCGACCAGCCCCAGGGGTATGGCGACCTGCTTGAAAAATGGCACGATCATGGTGGTCTGCGCGGGCAACTCGGCGGTCAGGACGAGGTACAGTGCAGCGAACAGGGCTATCAACGATTGCCAGAAGAGCTTCGCCCTGGCGGAAAGTCCCTTGGGGTTGCGATAGACTACCTTGCGGTAGTCATCCGTCCAGCCGATCACGCCGAACCCCATTGTCGTTATCAGCACTACCCATATGTACCGATTGCTCAGATCCGCCCACAGAAGCGTGGTAATGGCGATCGATACCAGTATCAGCGCGCCGCCCATGGTAGGCGTGCCCGCTTTGATGAGATGCGTCTGGGGACCGTCGTCCCGTACCGACTGTCCGATCTTGTAAGCGGTAAGCTTCCTTATCATCGCTGGCCCGACGATGAAAGAAATCGCCAGAGACGTCAGCGCCGCCAGAACGGTCCGCAACGTGATATAGTTGAACACATTGAAAACACGTATGTCTTTGCTAAGCCACTGGGCAAGTTCTAGCAGCATGTCAGCCCCGCCTGGAGGAGATTCTGGTTCCTGCCGAGCTGCAGGAGCAGGGAGGTAAGGCGGCACCGCTCGCCCACGAAATTCATAATCGATAAATCCACAATTTACAAAATTTGCAATCCGCCGATCACTGTTCAAAACGGGCTGCGACCCGTTCCATCCGCATGAACCGTGATCCCTTTATCAGCACGGTCGTATCGGGCGTCAACTCGCTTTCCACCTCCGCCAGCAACCCCTCGATTTCATCGAAGTGTTTCGCCCCCGGTCCGAACTGGTCCACGGCATATGCGCTGAATTCGCCCAGGGCGAACAACTTGTCGATACCCGAGAACCGTGCCTCGGCACCAATGCGGGCATGCGCATCTCTCGCGCTGTCGCCCAGCTCGCCCATGTCCCCAAGCACCATGATCTTTTTTCCATCAGCCTTTGCCAGAACGGCCAATCCCGCCTTCACCGATTCCGGGTTCGCGTTGTAGCTGTCATCTATCAGGATCGATCCATGCAAGCCGTGCTTTCTCTGCATGCGTCCCTTCACCCCGCGGAACTGGCTCAATCCCGCAGCTATGGCTTTCCCTTCGATACCCATCGCTACCGCTGCTGCTGCCGCCGCCAGCGCGTTGCATATGTTGTGCACTCCCGGCACCTGCAACTCAACCTCCTCCGTGCATGCCGGCAGCAGCAGACTCATTCTGCTGCCTGGAGAATCGAGCGGGGAGTGGTGCGGATCAAGCGGATCGAGTTGGTAGCGGGCGCTTACCGCTGGCTTTCCACCCAACCCGAATTCGAGTATCTTTCTGCTCTTTCCGTCCCTTTCACCTCCTTTGGCTCTGCCCCCCCTGGCGCCCTCATCCATCCCTGCGGCCAATTTGCGCCACAGCGGCGCATAGGAGTCATCCGCGTTGATGACTGCGATACCCTGCTCGTCAAGCCCTTCAAAAATTTCACCTTTGGCATAAGCAACCGCTTCCACTGAACCGAGGTCGCGAGTATGTGCCATGCCCGCATTGGTAATCACCGCCACGCTCGGCCTTGTCAGCCGGCTCAAGTAGGCAATTTCTCCAGAATGATTCATACCCATTTCGATTACAGCGTACACATGCTGCTCGCGCATCCGCAAAAGCGTCAGGGGGACACCGATGTCATTATTGAGGTTGCCCTCGGTAAACAGCACTCGCTCGGGACCAGGTGTGCGTTGTCCGCGCTGCGCCGCCTGTTGCAGAATGGACGCAAGCATTTCCTTGACCGTCGTCTTGCCATTGCTGCCGGTAACCGCCACCACCGGAATGGCAAAGCGATCACGCCAGTACTTCGCCAACTGCCCCAGCGCAAGGCGAGGATCCTTCACCAGGATCAGGGGAATGCCGGCGCCCTTGCTGGCCGCGCAATCCTGTCGAACCAGGGCGGCGGAAGCGCCCTTTTGCTGTACTTCCGGCAGATAATCATGGCCATCGAATTTTTCGCCTGTCAGGGCCACGAACAGATTACCCCGGCCGATCGTCCGGCTATCGGTACTCACGGCGGTGAAGGAAACATCCTGGCCGCTCGATTCCGCATGCAGGGCATGAGCCGCTTGCCGCACCGTCATCATATTTTTGACGCCCCCCCGGCGCGGGGCTCCGCCAAGGCTCGCTGCGCAACCTCGGCATCGCTGAACGGATATTTCTTCCCGTTAATCTCCTGATATGATTCATGGCCCTTCCCGGCAATGAGCACCACATCACCCTTTTTTGCGCCTCGAATCGCGCGCGAGATGGCTAGCGCCCGGTCCTCCTCGACATGATGGTTTGAACCGGCACCCGCCAGGATCTGGTCGATAATGGTTCGCGCGTTCTCGCTTCGCGGATTATCGTTCGTAACGATGACCTCATCGGCCAGCTTCGTTGCCAGCGCGCCCAGCAAAGGACGCTTGCCTTGGTCACGTTCTCCCCCACATCCAAATACACAAATCAATTTTTCATCGCGAAATTCTGCTGCCGGATACAGCCTTATAGTCGTTCCTGCATTCCCCTGAGTGCCGGGATGAAGAATTTTCCGTAGCGCCAGCAACACTTTTTCCAGGGCATCAGGAGTATGGGCATAGTCCACAACTACGAGGGGCTGTTCCCCGCCGCCCATCCACTGCATTCTTCCCGCCACGGGCGAGACATGCTGCAATGCGCAAGCCGCATCCTCCAGTTCGAAACCGCCTGCAAGCATTACAGCCAGGACCCCAAGCAAATTCGAAGCGTTGAAGTCTCCTACCAGATCAGTCTTGAAAGCAAAATGCGCTCCTTCAAACTCGATGCCGAATTCCAGCCCCCGAGGAGTGGACTTGAGATTCCGTCCGAGAAGAACCGGGAATTCATCGGTATCACGAAGCTGAACCAGCGATTCACCGAATCCATAGCCAAGTATCCGCGCAGCCGACCCCTTGAGCTGCCGTGCAAGGCCGATGCCAAATGGATCATCGAGATTGAGGATGGCCCACTTCAGCCCGGGCCAGCGGAACAGGCGTGCTTTAGCGGCAGCATAGCGCTCCATGTCGCCGTGATAATCCAGATGGTCCCGCGACAGATTGGTAAGCAGCGCGACCGCGAAGGCGGCGCCGCCGACACGCTGCTGGACGAGCCCATGGGATGAAACCTCCATGGCAACGCATTGTGCGCCATGGTCCAAAAGCTCCGCCATCTTGCGTTGCAGGAGCACCGCATCCGGAGTGGTATTGGGGATCTGTTCAAGCTTATCCAGGAATCCGGTTCCCAGCGTGCCTATGATGCCAGTCTTTTTTCCCAGTTCAGTCAGAGCCTGGGCAATCCAGTGGCTGCACGAAGTCTTGCCATTCGTTCCTGTGATACCGATCAGCCACAATTTCGCGGAGGGATGACCATATACATGGTCTGCGATGATGCCGGCATTGGATCGCAAGCCGGCGACGGGCAAATTTGGGACATTCCATGACGGATTCCATGTAAAGCCCTCGTGCTCCCACAGCACCGCGTTCGCTCCTCCAGCGATAGCCTGGGGTATGAAATCCCGTCCATCGGATCTGCATCCGGGGTAGGCTACAAACGTGTCTCCGGTCCCTACCATGCGGCTGTCCGTAACAAGGCTTGCAATTTCAACTTCCAGCCTGTCCAGAACACGCGGATCGAACCTTTCCGGCACCGCCGCATCTCTCTTTTCGTCCACTGCCGATCTGTAACTCACACATCACCCTTCGGCTGGAGCTTCGGCTGGAGCAATGGCGTGGATGACATAACGTTATTCGGTGGAGCGTCGTGCGGTATGTTCGCCATGCGCAAAGCTTCCGCCATGACCCGGCTGAACACTGGCGCGGCTACCGCGCCGCCGTAATATTGGCCGCCAGATGGCTCGTCCAGCATCACCGCAACGACATATTGTGGATTGGAAACCGGAGCGTAGCCGACAAAGGTGGAAAGATAGCGTTTTTTTGCATAACCCCTGCCGTCGGGTTTATGAGCAGTGCCAGTCTTGCCAGCCACGCGATAGCCGCTGACCTGGGCTCGCGGCGCGGTACCTCCCGGTTTAGCCACTGTTTCGAGCATCCTACTCACGGCAAGTGCGGTATCCCTGGATAAAACCTGCTTGCCCGCGACAGGCTCATCGCGGCGCAGGAGTGAAACCGGCTTTAGCTCGCCCGCGGCGGAAAACAACGTATAGGCTCTCGCGAGTTGCAGCAGGCTCACCGCAATGCCATGACCATATGACATCGTCGCCTGCTCAATCGGCTTCCAGCTGCGATACGGACGGAGTTTTCCGCTCACCTCGCCGGGAAAACCAGAACCGGTAGGCGCACCGAATCCCGCATCGCTCAGCATTCCCCATAATGTCTGGGGCGACAATGACAGCGCGATTTTTGCGGAACCGACATTGCTGGATTTCTGTATGACTTGCGCCACGGTCAGCGCGTCTTCCTTATGCGCGTCGCGGATTACCCATCTGCCGACTGAAAATGGCTCCGGACCTGTCCGAAACACCGTCTCGGGCTTCACTTCGCCCGCTTCCAGCGCCGCGGCGACGGTAAACGGCTTCAATGTCGAACCGGGCTCGAACATATCCGTTACCGCTTTGTTGCGCGCGCTCCCTCCGCCCGCCCTGGTCCGGTTATTCGGGTTGTAGGTCGGAAGATTGACGAGCGCCACGACCTCGCTCGTTTTCGCGTTCAGGACGACGATTCCGCCTGCCTTGGCCTTGTGCGTCTCGATGGCCCGCTTCAATTCGCGATAAGCCAGGTACTGCACTTTGCTGTCGATGGACAACGCAATATTCTTGCCGGATCTGGGTGCGCGAACGCCTCCCATATCCTCGATGATGCGGCCTTTGCGATCCTTGATGACGCGGCGGCTGCCGGGACTGCCAGCAAGCTCATCCTGGAACGCCAGTTCGATACCTTCCTGCCCCTTATCGTCGATATCGGTAAAACCCACTATATGTGCCGTCAATTCCCCCGCCGGGTAAAATCTGCGGTATTCCCGCTTCAGAAACACACCCGTAATATTGAGCTCGACTACCTTTGCCGCGACCTCCGGCGACAAGTGACGCTTCAAATAGACGAAATCGCGCCGCGATCCATCCGGCCGCGAATCCAAGCGCTTTCGCAGATCCTCGATGTCCAGGCCGATGAGGCTCGCCAGTTCCTTTAATTGCTCTGGAGTCGCATTCAGGTCCTGGGGGCTCGAACATACGGATTCCACAGGTGTGCTGATCGCGAGCGGCTCGCCATGCCGGTCAGTGATCATCCCTCTGTACGCGCTCATTTCGAGTACGCGACTGTACCGCGACTCTCCTTTTTCCTGCAAAAAATCCTTGTTCATCCCCTGCAGATAAGCCGCGCGCGCGATAAGCCCGGCCATTCCCAGCATCAACAGCGCAGCCAGCAGGCGCGAGCGCACGGTTGGCAGCATGAGCCGCGGTTGATGGCCTCGTTTCATGGTTCTGATCGCTCCGCCGGTCTCACCACATCTGAAGCACCCGACCCGGCCGGTACGAGCACCCGCAAGTGGGAAGCGTCCGGCACCTGCATCAGAAGTTGCTCGATCGCGATTTTTTCAATTCGCGCATGTGTTGCCCACGTGCTCTGCTCCAGTCGTAATTGATCCCACTCCACCGCAAGCTGTCGCGCCAAGTCCTGCTCTTTCTCGAACTCCACAAAAAGTTTGCGCGCCTCATGCTGTGAAGTAACAACACTCAGCGCGCAGGCGACGAGAATCAATGTCAGCAGAATATTTACCCTCGTCACGTCATTCTCCGAGAAACAGCGGCGCTTCCCATGCCCCTTCAAAACAGGTCAATTCGTTCCGCTACGCGCATCACCGCGCTTCGAGCCCTGGGATTGGCCGCTATTTCGGCCTCGTCCGGGCGGATTGCTCTGCCTATCAAATGCAATGTGGGGCGACTCAAAAGCCGCACTTCCTGCAAACGTAATGGCAACTTCCTCGGAAGGACATCGCACTTGGCCGATGCGCGCATGAAGCGCTTCACTATCCGGTCTTCCAGGGAATGAAAGCTGATAGTCACTAACCTCCCCCCCGCATTCAATATTTCCACGCATTGCGGCAGTGCCAGTGAGAGCTTCTCGAGTTCCTGGTTGAGATAAAGCCGTATAGCCTGAAAAGTTCGCGTTGCTGGATTCTGCTTTTTCTCCCGCTTATGCGCCGGTATGACGGCAGCCACAATCGATGCGAGCTGATGTGTTGTGATGAGTGGCTGCCTCGCCCTAGCCTCAGCAATCGCTCTTGCAATCTGTTTAGCAAACCGTTCTTCGCCATAATTTTTTATCACCTCCTCCAACTGTGTCTCCGGAACCGCTTTCAGCCACTCTGACGCCGGAACCCCTTCATCGGGATTCATTCGCATGTCGAGCGGCCCGTCAACCTGGAAACTGAAACCCCGGCACGCTTCTTCAAGCTGCGGCGAGGACACTCCCAGATCCAGCAAGACCCCGTCCACTCGATCCACACCTAACTGGCACAACATCTCCTTTATTCGGGAAAAGCTGGCATGGACGATATGAAACCGCCTGTCTTCGATCGCTTTCCCCGCTGCTACCGCAGCCGGATCCCTGTCAAACGCCACCAGTCTTCCGTTATTTCCCAGTTGGCTCAATATCAAGCGGCTGTGGCCGCCACGGCCAAAAGTACCATCCACATAGACTCCACCCGGCTTTATCGCCAGGGCTTCCACTGCCTGGTCCAGTAAAACCGTCGTGTGCGTAGACACGTGAGGCACCGGATCACAAGGAAAACCCGTGGAGTTCCGGCGGCATCCCGTCCTTGAAAACCAAAGCGCTTTCTATTTGCAAGCCCCACTTGCCGCTGTCCCACAATTCAAATTTCGTACCCTGCCCCACCAGCATCACGTCTTTAACCAGACCGGCAAACTGGCGTAGCGTTGGCGGCACCAGAATGCGGCCGGCCCCATCCATTTCGACATCATTGGCATTCCCGACGAGAAGACGCTGCAAACTGCGGGTTTGAGGATTAAAACTCGAAAGACTGTTGAGCCTTTGCTCGATTGGCTCCCAGGCAGTCTGGGGGTAGATCAGCAAACATCCGGAAGGGTCTGCGGTAATGACCAGTTGGCCCGCGCAGGAAGATAACAGTTCATCGCGGTATTTCGCTGGCACGGCGAGTCTACCTTTATTGTCGAGACTGATTGATGTGCCACCACGAAACATTGCATCCCCTTCTTAGTAAGCCACGCAAACTTCCTCCATTTTTTCCCACTTTTATCCACTGTAATTAAAAAAACCCCCAAAGTCAAGAAAGAATAAGGTTTTTGGATTACGCTACAAAGACTTAAACGGGACCAAAATCGGGGAACGATCAGCAAAAAAAGGGTGGTAAAAAAAGAAGAAGCGAGAGGCACAGATCTCCATTTGCTGCCGTCGGACATCTGCATCGCTGCTTGGAGAGTCAGGGGACAAACAGGAGTGGGCGGGAACGTATGGAACGTATTGTGATTAGGGATACGGGGCGTTATTACGAAGCGCAGGAAGAGGATATCGTTCTGCCGCGTGGAGCGGCTACCGCCGCTCAGCTGATACGACATCGGGCACGCCCTTGATCAATCCCAGAATGCGGCGCAATTGCGGGATATCGGAAATGGCGATGGTAAACTGCAGTATCGCCGTAGCATCCCGGCTCTGGGTTCGCGTGGCGATTACGTTAACTTTTTCGCGAGACAAAACCTGAGCGATGTCACCAAGCAGCCCGTGGCGATCCAGCGCCTTGATGCTGATATCGACCGGATAGGATATGCCCTTTTCGGCATTCCATTGCGCCGTTACGAGCCGATCCCCACTTTTCTCGACCAACCGTGCCAGACTGGCGCACTCTCGCCGATGTATGGTGATGCCGCGCCCTCGGGTGACGAAACCAGCGATTGGATCAGGCGGCACCGGCTTGCAGCACTTTGCCAGCAAGGTGAGCAGCTTGTCCACCCCGACAATGAGCACGCCACCAGATGGCTGACGAACGCTTCCCGCAGTTACGGGTTTCGGAACTTCGACAGTTGGCGCAACCGTTTCCGGTGCTGTCCTTAGTGCCTCTTCCAGTTGCCTGCTATTGACCTCCCCTCGGGCCAACGCGGCGAAAAAAGTCTCGATCTTGGTGAACTTGAACCGTGCCGCCAATTTATCCAGTGCCAGCGACATCATTCCATGCCGCTGCAATTCCTTCTCGGCTATTGCTCGCCCTTGTGCCACGAAATCGCGTTCGCGGGAACTGAACCACTGCCTGACCTTCTGGCGGGCTCGCTGAGTTCTCAGATATCCCAGCAAGGGATTGAGCCAGTCCCGGCTCGGGCCACCTTGTTTCGCCGCGATTATTTCCACCCGTTTCGCGTTCTGGAGGGAGTAATCAAGCGGCACCATGACACCATCAACCTTTGCGCCTCGGCAGCGATGACCGAGATCCGTATGCAGTTGATAGGCAAAATCCACCGGTGTGGCGCCCTTGGGCAACGCGATGATCTTTCCTTTGGGGGTCAGCACATAAATCGTGTCCTGGAATAATGCTGTCCTGAAGTGCTCGGCGAGTTCACCGGCATCATCGACGTCATTTTTCCATTCCAGTATCTGCCTCAGCCAGGCGATCTTTTCTTCATAAGGCGCATCGCGCTTGGCCCCTTCCTTGTATCGCCAGTGCGCCGCCACACCCATCTCTGAATGCCGGTGCATTTCATGGGTACGAATCTGCACCTCAACCACCTTGTCTTCCGGACCGGTTACCGCCGTGTGCAACGAGCGGTAGTCGTTTCCTTTCGGCTTGGCGATATAGTCGTCAAACTCCCTGGGAACAGGAATCCACAGGTTATGAACCACTCCCAGGGCGGCATAACAGTCCTTTACATCGTTCACAAGAATCCGGACCGCACGCGCGTCATGAATCTCGCCGAAATCCACTCCCTTGCGCTTCATTTTTTTGTGAATACTGTATATATGTTTGGGACGTCCTGTTACTTCGGCCGAAATACCAGCCTGCCGCAACTCGTGCCGCAGCTTTTCCACCAGCAGAGCAATATAGCGTTCGCGATTGACCCGGGTATCCTCAAGCAGACCGGCTATTTGCCTGTACTTTTCGGGCTCGAGCACGCGAAACGACAGATCTTCCAGTTCCCACTTTATTTGCCACAACCCCAGGCGACTCGCCAGCGGAGCAAAAATATCCAGCGTTTCGTGCGCGACCATCGAACGCCCGGAGATATCATGCGTTGCGACATACCGGATTGTCTGCAACCGATCCGCCAATGCGAGGATGACCACGCGGATATCTTCCGCCATTGCCAGCAGCATCTTGCGTAGAGCCTCGACTTGCCCGCTCTGATCCGCTGCATTGACGGCATTTCCTTTTCCAAGGGATCGAATGCGGCTCATGCGGAACACCCCTTCCACCAGGTGAGCCACGACCGCTCCAAATGCGGCAAGCAACTCGTCCTCGTACCGGTCGAGGGTGCGTGGAACATCATGAAGCACGCCGGCTACCAGAGTATCGGAATCCACCCGCAACCGTGCAAGAATGCCTACTGTTCCTGTTATATGCTCGCCGAGTGGTTCGCCGGTGGGGAGAAATTTGCCTGCGTAAAGCGGCTGTGAAAACGCCAGTGCAGGCCGCACGGCTTCAAATTCGCCCGGGGAAAGGATTGATGCCATGTTATCCGGCCAGGAAGAATCATTTGGCTCGCCAGCGTCAATGGGCAATATTCTGGAAGATGAAATCATCCTAAATCCGGTAGTTGGACAGGGTGGAGTGTGCGGTTTTTGGAGTCCAGGGCAAGGCGCAACGGCCATTCCATTCCAAGGAACTGCAACGCAGCCATGTGCCGCAAATATCGCACAACCCGCCCTGTAGCGAACTCTCCACGCAGGTGAACGTCGAATACCACGGCAAGTCTTTGTGGATCATGGCTCCAAACTGGAAATGAGCGGTTAACTGCCGGATTCAGGATCAAGAAAATATAGCGCGCAAATTTGTTAACCTGCCGTCCATTGCCACAAGTTTACACCGTACTCGCCTCGTGCCAGTAGCGGCGTTGAAGGATGCGCGAGGTTTCGACCATCATGCCGTTGTCCCCGAAACGCAGCATCACGGCGCCATCCATATCGCTGCGCAACAGCGTGCTGCCCAGCGTGCGATAACGTTCCAATACCCCGGCCTCAGGATGGCCGAAACGGTTCCGGTAACCTACGCTGAAAATCACGAGCCGGGGGTCGACCTGGCGCACAAACTCTTCAGTCGAGGAGGTCCTGCTGCCATGGTGAGGCGCCAGCAGTACAGTGGAGCCGAGAAGAGCAGAATGATGCTTGAGCAATTCATATTCCGTTTTTCTTTCGATGTCGGCCGGCAGTAGAACACTGCCGTAAGCCGTCGTGATTTTCAGCACGCAGCTCAACCCGTTCGGTTTGATTCCAGGCCTGCCATAGCTCGGACCGGACGGATGCAGGACGTCGAAGCGGACGCCGTCCCAGGACCATGATTGCCCCTCCATACACCTTTCCTTCTCTTCCGCTGCAAGCTGTATCGGATGCCCGGTATCGAGGGAGGAGATCAATCGCTTTACCGGCACCGCTTCCAGCACCGACAGAGCCCCGCCGCTGTGATCGCTATCCGAATGCGAGACGATCATGGTGTCGAGTTGCTGAATACCTTCGGCACGCAGAAAAGGGACAATTATGCGGCTCCCGCTATCCGCCTCGGAATTGAAACCGGGACCGGTATCATAAAGCAGCGTATGATTTTTGGTGCGCGCGACAACTGCCAATCCCTGGCCGACATCCAGCACGGTAAGCCATAGTTCTCCGGATTTCGGCCTCGCGGGAAGCACGAAAAAGATCG
>JGI26529J51215_1001353_pt1 | contig 11785 bp, 12 predicted proteins | sample ThiBiot_500_biof_FD_51215 | JGI IMG/M metagenome (IMG submission 51215)
ACGCTCATCAGGTCCAGCCGCCGCAGCAGCGGCACGATCCACACCGCCACGAACATCAGCCCCAGCACCGCCACCAGGTTGTTGGTCAGGTACTGCCAGTTGGTCTCGTAGGCCTTGGCCGGGATGGCGATGAAGCTGATCGAGCTGGTGTTGGTGGCATACAGGCTGATGCCGGCGGCCCAGAACGGGATGCTGCGGCCGCCGACGAAGAACTCCGATTCCGACGCGGTCTGGTCCTTCAGGTAGAAGTACACGCCGATGCCGATCATGCCGGCCAGGTAGATGACGATCACGCTCCAGTCCAGCCACCCGAGCAGGTGCTTGCCGCCCTGCACCTCGGCGTAGTGCATGCCACCATCGGCGCCGGCCCAGGCCAGGCCGTTGCCGCGCGCGGCGATCGCCAGCGGCGCCGCGTCGGCCGGCATGGCCGGTGCGTCGAGCGTGGCCCAGGCACTGGTGATGGTGTGGAAGGTGCGCAGGCCGATGCCGTTGGCATCGCGCACCAGCATCAGCAGGTGCGCCTGGCCGAGCGCGCGCAGCGAGCCGGGCAGGATGTGACCCGCCGGTGCCGGCGCTTCCTGCCAGCCGTTGTCCGCGGTCCAGCGCCACAGCGCGTCGCCGGTGGCATCGCCGACGACCGCGTACAGGCCACCCTTCTGGCCCTGCAGCGCCACCAGGCGCCCGGCGGCAGGCCACGCCGGCTGCGCCTGCCAGCCGCCCCCCTCGACCGCCAGCGCGTGCCGATACAGGTGCATCGAACCGTCGGCACCGGTACCGGCCACGTACAGCACGTCCCCGAGCGCGGTGACCTGCGCCTGGCGCAGCGTCGCCGGCAGCGCCAGCGTGCGCCCCAGCGACAGCGTATTGCCCTGCAGGCGGGCGCTCTGCAGGCGGTCGCTACTGTCGCTGTCGCCGCCGCGCAGCAACCAGGCCTGGCCACCGGCGTTGACCGCCATGCGGATGTCGGCGCCGGCCCCGGCCGGCGCCAGCGCCAGCGGCTGCCAGGTCTTGCCGTCGCTGGCCAGTGCCCAGGCTCCATCGACGGACAGCGCCAGGTCACGCCCATCGACCACCAGCAGCCGTGGCTGGGTGGTCTCCGCCGGCAATGGCGCCAGCGTGCCGGACGCGACGCTGGTCAGGTTGTCCGCCGCCGCGGTTCCGCCCAGCGCCAGCAGCGTCGCTACAGTGAACAGGCGCAACCCGCGCAGCAGGCGTCGGGACAGGGAGGAAGCGTGCGCTACTGCGGGTATCGGCATCGATGTGGCTCGGCAGGGCATGGGAATCAGGACGCGGCGGGCGCGCGGCGGGCGGCGCCGGCCAGCAGTGCTTCGGCGCGACGCAGGAAAGGCAGGTCGATCATGCGTCCCTCGAACAGGAACGCGCCGCGTCCCTGGGCAGCGGCATCCGCGGCGGCAGCGACGATACGGCAAGCCTCGTCGAGCGCCGCATCGGACGCGCCGAATACCTCGTTGGCCAGTCCGACCTGGCGCGGGTGGATGCAGCTCTTGCCGATGAAGCCCAGCGTGTGGGCCAGCCTGGCCTCGGCGCGGAAGCCATCGTCGTCGCCGACATCGGGGAAGGCACCATCGCAGGCGAACACGCCCGCTTCGGCAGCCGCCATGCGCAGCGCGAACAGGGTGGCGTGGACATTGGCGGCGGTGCGGGCGATGCCGTGCGGCGCGAACAGATCGCCCAACCCGAGCTGCAGCCCGGCCACGCGCGGATGCGCGGCGGCCAGCGCGGGGGCCATGCGCAAGCCGCATGGCGTTTCGATATTGAGCAGCAGGCCGATGGGGCGGGTGACGCCGTTGGCGGCCTCCGCGCGCTCCAGCGACGCGACCGCCGCGTGCACCTGCGTCACCGTTTCGACCTTGGGGAGGTTGAGCAGCCACACCGACTGCAGCGCCACCGCTGCAACGTCGGCAGCGAAATGGGGCGTGTCGGTACCGTTGCTGCGCACGATCAGCAGGCGGCCGCTGTCCGCGACCCCTGGCCGGGAGAGGAAGCCGGCGACCTGCGCACGTGCGGCAGCCTTGCCCGCCTCGGGGACCGAGTCCTCCAGGTCGAATGACAGGACATCGGCCGCGCCGGCCATCGCCTTGTCGAACAGTTCCGGGCGTGCGCCGGGCACGAACAGCTTGCTACGCATGGTTTCCCCTCATCCTGCGGGGCAGTCTGCGCGATTCGGAACGCTGAAAAATGTGTATCCCCGGACATTCACGCGATAGCGTTTGTTTGCATTGCCGCCCCGCCCCGGTGGCCCGGCGCGGCGCCAGAGCGTGGAATCGCAACGGAAATCGCTGCGCGGAACCCCACCCTGCCCAACGCCCGCCAGCCATGTCAGGAACCATGACCGCTCTGCCCTGTCGCGGACGCGGCCGGCACGGGCAAAACCGGGCTGGCGCCCCGTGCCCCAGACACACCCGCGGGAGCCCGCCCCCCCTGTTCGCAGGCCTGGGACCTGCCCCGACGCGGTGCTGCCGGCGCCCCGGTCAACAAGGCGCAGGGAAAACATACCGGCGCGCCCGCCCGGCTTCGGCGGCGGGCAGAAGCGGGCGACCACTGGCACCGTCGACGGCGGTCACTGCAAACCCGCATGGGCTCGCCAACCAGGAGACGGGGCATCGGCAAGGACGCCCGCACGCCATGCAGGCTGCGGGCTGTGCACGCCCCGGTCACCACCGGGATCCGGCCGGGCGGCACGCGCCTCCCAGGCCGCCTGCCCACTGCCTACCACCACTCCTCGGCCCCCGGCACCCCGGCGACCGCCACGTACACTGACGAACAACGAGCAAAGAAAAACCCCTGGTTTCCCAGGGGTTTCGTGACTTCCCGGGAAATCCCGGCATCTCAATATGGTGGGGTGGGCACACCCAAACAAGCATAAAAATCCATTGTTTTTAAATGGATTTCTTCCAAATCTTCCATTACGTACCCGCAAAAATACCCGCAACCGATGTCGCTTCTCTCCAGAATGACCTTGTTCGCTACCATCGGCACGTACCCACGAGCCAGCCGGACTTCGTTACCCTCAGCCATCTCGGCCACCTCAACAAGCGGGATTCATCTAGTCACTTGGTACCAACTGCCGCGGTACAGGACGATGAGTCGGTGTCCGCAGGTAGATTCGCCGCAGCTCCGCCTGCCGCTCGCGCATGCGCGATGGATTGCGAAACCCTGAGGGCTACGAACCAAGTCATCCGAACTGAGGTCCTATCGCGTTACGCGTAACTGACCGTCAAGCCGGCTTATGGAGGTCCCGAGCTGTTCGGCGATAGCAACAACCACCTCACAGGACCTCATGTCGGTCAACGATCGATCTTCGCTACTTCTTCGGAGTCCGGGGCAGCCAGCAGGGTCTCCACATCCGCTCCAAGCCTGTCAGCGAGCTTGCACAACACCAGCAACGATGGGTTCCCGACTGACCTTTCGATTTGACTGATGTAAGTGCGGTCAATTCCCGCCTCAAGAGCCAACCGTTCCTGGGAGAGCCCCTCGGCAAGACGCAACCCGCGGATATTGCCCGCAAGTTCTCGCCTGACTACTTCAAAGGGCCGCCTCATGAAGATAGGCTGCCGCTTGACGAGACCCTTAATCCACGGAATATATTCATCAGATCGTAGAGCCACGACTGGGGGAAGCCATGGACAACAACAACCTTTCCAAGCGGCATCTCGCCGGCTTGGCTGCACTCTGCGTCGCCACATTGACCGGGGCCAAATGGCAAAACCCTTCAATCGCCGACCCGACTCAACGAGAGCGCCAGTTGACCATTGACGATGCCTACTGCAACCGGGTCGCCGTCGGTGCAGCTCCCATGCCCTCGGTGAACATGCCGCAGCCTCAGAGACAAGGCGCCTATATTTCGGGCAGTTCGACCACCTATGGTCCAAACGGCGGAGCCTATCGCAGTACTTTTTCAGGCACGGCTACCCCAACCCAAAATGTTGGCGAGGCGTTTGCAGGCGGCTTTGCTCAAGGAGCGGCAGTTGGAGCACTACTTGCCACCCGACGCCAACAGAAGACCATCCATAAAGGTTGCATGGCCGAGCTGGGGTGGTCGAAGTCGGCTCCCTCATCCCAAGCGGTGGCACAGCCACAGCAGACTCAGGCTGGAGTCACCAGGCACACTCCCCCAAATCAACAAACGACATGGGAAAGAGTCTCGACATCCAGTGATGGTGGACAAATTTTCATCAATCCGGAGTCCGTCAGCAAGCAGGGCTCTGATGTTACCGCCTGGCTAAAAATCCAGTTTCCCCAAGCCCTTGGTCCTGGACCTGGGGCGATGGTTGATGAAGTGCAAGAACTAACGACTTTCCATTGTCTGTCCCGCCAGACCTCCCTGATAAGGTTAGTGCCGTTCTACCAAGGCAGGCCGCTCTTTGAGGACGAGCGGAGCGGCCCTGACGTGAAGCGAGATAGCTTTTCGGCTGATTCGCTCTATGCGCCCGCCTACGATGCGCTATGCAGACTTTAAAGGCAGAGATTCTCCAGAAGCCAATCCGCCGTTGACGTGTATGGGTTCGCTGGTTGGGCTGCCGGAGTGACCGGTAGCAATAGGCAGCGCGCTCACCCCTACATGGCAACTGTATCTGTGTAGCTGTGATGACTACCGTGAGCGCCACAAATTTGCCCTGACGGTAGTTATTTCGGCTACCGTGACGACCAAGGATGGTGATTTTTTCGCCACCACTGTAGCTGTGGCAACTACCGTCGGTAGTCATTTCAACTACCGTCTTTTTTGGGCATTCAAGTCCGTATGGAGAAAGTCCGCATGCTTTGCCTCCAGGCCGGCGTCCGGTTGCCATCGCATGTACGCCTTGGATGGTTTTGCGCCCAAGGCGGCCCCCGCTTCGTTCTCCAATCGGTAGCTGGTGGCGTGTCGGGTCTTATACGTGAAGCCGCCGGGAGTCTCGACCGTGATCCACCCGCGTTCAATCAGTGCGGCGAACGCAGCTTGCGCGCGCCGCTGCCCCACCCCAATTCGCTTCATCGCTTCCCGGAGGCTCAGGAAAACTACGTTCCCAGTCGAAGGCCGATAGAGCGCGCGAAGCTCAACCAACAGTGCGCGTGCATCGGGGTCCAAAGTGCGGTAGGCGGGGCAAGTGAGTTCGTACATATATAGCCGCACATGTGGCTCCTTCCCGATGCCGGCACGCCCTTTGGCCCTAAGCCCTTGCCGTGTCACAGCCCGGACCCTCCCCCAAGCAGTACTCCGCGACACGCGAGTACCCGCGTCGGGTCGGAACCTTGACCTCGACAGAGATGATGGGCCAGCCCATGCGACGAAGTGCATGCACGTCAGCCGCGAGACGGGCCGTCCCGAACTCGATCCACGCTTCCTTACTGGTCAGAGTCCTGCCCGCCTGCAGCGCTGCCAGAATATTGGCACGCGCCGTACCGACTGCAGGACGTCGGGAGCGGGATTTCGACGAACTATCAAGCTCAACATCGAACACCTGAGCTTGCGCATTCTGGACGGCGCTCATACGCCTGTGTCCTTCATGCCGCCCACCCCCGAAATGAACCTCTCCAGGTCGGCACGACGGTAGCGGACGGCCCGCTTGCCGAACTTTTCGTAGCGTGGGCCGATGCCCTTGGCCCTCCAGTTCGCGAGAGTGTTTACGGCGATTCGGTACTCAGCGGCGACCTCTTTGGGGGTCAGGATGTCGCCCATTGCGGGCGGGGATGCGTTCTGCATAGGTATCTCATCAATCCCGTGTGACGTACGGGGTTGATGAGGGATTCTGGGCATAGCTGCGGCGCAGTCACGCACTCCGCGCTAATACGCCTAATCTCGCGCTATTCCGCACCGGCAGACTCATTCTTCCGCCTATACGTAAGCGCATCACGTATCTGCTTTTGCATCAGTTGCCGCTCGCACCCCTCCTCTGTGAGGTACAACAGGGTCTTCCCATCATCGTCAATGGTCAGCCCATGCGCTCTGGCTTTGGTAGCATCCCAACTGCGCAGATGATTCATGACCTGCAACGCTTTCGTGGTACTAGCGGCGCACCCCATTTCCCCCAAGGCGAGAGCAACTAAGTGGCCCGGCGGGCGCACTCGCCGCTGAGGCAGCTTGACATCTGGTGGGGGCATCACATCCTTGATTCGTCCGAGCGCCTCGGCTGCGAGCCTTATGCTTCTTCCCTCCTCCCTCTGCTCCCTCTCATCCGCCTCCTCAGCCGGCTCCGGCTGGGCGCCCTCAACAATGGCTAGGGCGTGATCTACGTCGGGCTGCATCAATGCCTCCGTCAACCAATCCGGGGCACGAGCGCAGCGGCCATCATCACGCTGCACCCACTCCAGCGCCTGGGCTGGGGAACAAGGAAAATCCAACTGGGCTTGCCGAATATTCTCCCGCACATAGATGGCGATTTCGGGGGCATCTACGCCCAACATCCGCCCCATCTCTCGCACGAATGCGTCCTCATCTTCCTTCCATCGGACCCCTGTGCTGGTAACGACGTAATCCTCGCTCGGTCTGAGAGTAGATCCCGCCGTGTACGTATCCCTCAGCACCTCGCGGAATAGCTCGCGGAACAGGAGGTGATCGATAAGCGGCAGAGTTTGCCACGACTTTTTCACTACGCGCCCTCGCTCCCCTGCTGAAAGTCACACCAAGCCGGCAGGGTGTCCGGCTTTTCGCCGCATCTGGCTAGGTGCAACACGATCCCGAAAGGTCAACAATTCTCAACAATTCACCGTGGACCGCGCGGTCATGAAGCTCCGCCCCGAGTCTTGGCATCTGCTCTACTTCCAGGTCAACATCAGCCCTCGCATATGCCTGACTGGGCCGGTGCACGGGCCCGTAGCCGCAAAATTGGCGTACTCCGTTGGCAGCGGAGCCCAAGTCGTCCGCCAAGTGCCGGACTTTCGTAGCTAGGGGTGCCGCCCTGGCCGCCTCTCAATCCGATCAGCCGGCCTTGCTGCGCAACGGCACCACATTCGCCCCCGTGCGCAGGCCGTCTAGGTAGTCCGCCCATGCCTGCATCATCTTCCGGCGTTCCGCCAGGTACTGCGCTTGGTTGTAGGTGCCACGAATTTTGTTTCCGTCCCTGTGTGACAGCTGGCGCTCGATGGCGTCCGGGTTCCAGCCCATTTCATTCAGCCGAGTTGATGCCATGTGCCGGAAGCCGTGCGGGGTCATCTGTTCGTTGCCATAGCCGAGCCGCCGGAGTGCCTGCCGCACTGTGTTCTCCGACATGGGGCGCTTGCTCGAAACCTTCCCGGCGAACACGTACGAGCTACGTCCTGTCAGTGAGTGCAGGTCGCGCAGTATGGCGACGGCTTGGGACGGCAGAGGTACGACATGTGCGGGGGTGCGCGGATTCTCCTTTTCGGCCCGGCTCAACTTCTGCTTGGCGGCCGGAATGCGCCATTCGCCGGCGTCCAAGTCCAACTCGATCCATTCCATCTGCCGAATTTCACCGGGCCGCTGGAAGAGGATCGGCGACAGCCTGAGCGCGGCCAGCGTGACGGGGTCGCCGGTGTAGTCGTCCATTGCCCGCAGTAGGTCGGCAATCTGGCCGGTGTCGGTTATGGAGGCGAAGTGCCGCTTGGTGGCCTTAGGCAGCGCGCCGCGCAGGTCGTGGGCAGGGTCGCGCTTGGCGATACCCGCGGCGATGGCGTAGCGGAACACGGCCGACAGCTCCGAGCGGATGCGGTCGGCGCTCTCCAGCTTGCCGGCCTTGACCAGCCGTTGCAGGCAGGCCAGCAGCTCGGGGGCTTCGATCTCGGCCACTGGCCGCGCCCCGACATAGGGGAAAACGTGCGTCTCCATCCATGCCTTGCAGCGGTCCGACGTGCCCTTGGTGCGCTGGCCGGCCTTCATCTCCTGGTACGCGCGCGTCACCACCTCCAGGCTGTTTGCCGCCCGTTCGGCCCCAGCCGCCTTTTCGGCCTTCCGCTGCGCGCCGGGGTCGATGCCCTGGGCGACCAGCGCGCGGGCTTCCTCGCGCCGCTGGCGGGCCTGAGCCAGCTTCACCTCGGGGTAGATACCGAGCCCCAGCATGTTCTCCGTCCCGACGACGGGCCGCCTGTAGCGCCAGCGCCACAGCTTGGAGCCGTCCGGGTTCACCAACAGGAACATGCCGCCGCCGTCGGGCAGCTTGTACGGCTTGGGACCGGGCTTGGCGTTGGCGACTTCGGAGGGGGACAGCGGCTTGGCGGTCAACCTGGGCATGGGGGCGGGCATCCGGTTTGCGGGTACGGCCCCTTGCGGGTAGCCGCGTACCCGCACTTGTACCCGCAAACTTGTGTGATTTCCAGAGACACCGCGGTACGTCACGGGAGAATCAGGCAACAAAAAACCCCGATTTCTCGGGGCTTTAAGTAACTACCGGGAGGTCCCGGTCAGTTGGATTGGTGGAGGTGGGCGGAATTGAACCGCCGTCCGAAGGCACTCCATCCCCGGCACTACATGCTTAGCTCGCCGTTGTATCTCGCCCCGGAACAGCACGGCGCGCAAAGCGCATCCCGGAACCAGCCCGCTTTATCTAGCTTGGGGCTGACGGGCAGCCACCCCATGCGATTCCGTGATGATGACCCTACGCAGCGAGCACGGACACAAGCTGTTTCGGGGCTTAGGCCTTAAGCGGCCAGAGCGTAGTTGTCGTCGTTGGCAACTATGAGTTGTGCAGCTGGATTTACGAGGAAAGCTACCCCCTCGGCATGCGCCAAGCGACTTCACAACCCCCGTCGAAACCAGTGCACCCCCGATTTCTTCAAGAATTCTTCCGTCCTGATCGCCCGGATCCACGATGCGGTCCGGTCGATGCTCGACAGTAGCCATGGTACGCGATGCGGCGTGATGCGTCACCTGCACGCGACCGGGCGGACATCTTGCAGTCATGCGCCCTGCCCGCCCAATCCAGGGGCGCGGCACGAACAGACCCCCTGAAACGAAAAACGTCCGCAAACCTTGGGTTTGCAGACGTTTTTCAACTGGCGGAGTGAGAGGCCGATTCGGCCTTCCCTAGCATTCTCTGCGAGGCTCAAAACCCAGCAGTATCAAGGCCTGCGACTCCGCACCCTTATCCTGCCTTCTCATACAATCCCGGCCCGAAACATGGGGCAGATGATGGGGCAGATTCGATGGCTCGACCGATCCACCGCCTGAGTGCCCGGGCGGTTCAGACCCTGACCAAGCAAGGCTACCACGCGGACGGCGGCGGCCTGTACCTGCTCATCGGCCCCACCGGGGCAAAGTCTTGGGTGTTGCGCTACCAGCGCGCAGGCAGGCGTCGCGAGATGGGGCTGGGATCAGCGGCCGTCGTGTCGCTGGCAGAAGCCAGGCAGGCCGCCGTGGCCCAGCGCAAGCTGCTGGTGACCGGAGACGACCCCATCGCTACCCGGCGGGCCGCCAAGTCCGCCGGCGCGACGTTTAGCGAGGCGGCGGATGCCTACATCGCCGCGCACCGTTCCGGCTGGAAGAACGAAGCCCAGGCTGAACAGTGGATCCAGTCCCTGAGGGACTACGGCCCGGCCCGAGCCACGCCAGTGGCCGAGGTCGTCACCCAGACGGTGATGGCCTGCCTGCGCCCGATCTGGGAGAAGAAGACGGTCACGGCCACCCGCGTTCGCGGCCGCATCGAGCGGGTTCTGGACTGGGCCAAGGTCCATGGCATGCGGGAAGGCGAGAACCCGGCCAGGTGGCGGGGCCACCTGCAGAACCTCCTGCCCAAGCCGTCCAAGGTCACCAAGGGGCGGCACCACGCGGCCATGCCCTATACCGAGGTGCCGGCATTCATGGCCACGCTCGCCGAGCGGGACGCCAGATCCAGGCGCGCGCTCCGCTTCACCATCCTCACCGCCGCCCGAACTGAGGAAGTGGTCGGGGCGCAGTGGTCTGAGTTCGACCTGGACTCCGCGGTCTGGACGATCCCTGCAGGCCGGATGAAGGGCGGTCGGGAACACTCGGTGCCGCTGACATCGGCCGCGTTGGCGATCCTGAAGCCACTGAGCCGGAAGGAGCCGCCCTTCCGGCTGTCGGAGAACGCCATGCTGTACCTGGTCCAGAAGCCGGCACCGAAGGGCTTGGGGCTCCCCTTCACCGTCCACGGTTTCCGTTCCACCTTCCGCGACTGGGCGGCCGAGACGACCGAGACGCCGAACGAAGTGGTCGAGATGGCTCTGGCCCATGCGATCCGGAACAAGGCCGAGGCTGCCTATCGGCGCGGCGCACTTCTAGACCGGCGGCGCGTCCTGATGGAAGCATGGGCCACGTTCTGCGGCTACTAACGCCGGTGCCGCTCCTGCACCATCTGCAGGAAATCGGTGCACCCAGCGACCTAGATACTGTGCTACGAGAACCACCTTGCCAGTGTTTCCTTGGCCTTAGTTACATGCACATCTTTGATGTTGGCCGCGGTGGCGGCGAGTGCGGCAGCCAGAACAGCGACATCGTCGCTATACCCGGCGACAGGCGTAATATCTGGGATCACATCCAAAGGAAGGATGAAATACCCAAGCGCAGAATAGATGACGGCCTTGGCCCAAGCGGGAGTTTCCGGATCTTGAGCGGCGTAATACATCTTCAAAGCGGGCTCCATCGCAGACTTGCCTGCGCTCTTGGCATGGCTCTTCGCCTTACCCCAAAAGCTCGCATCTGAATAAGCTGATTGGTAATTATCTGAAGACATTGAAACCCCCTGTTGAAATAAACGGCATCGACCAGACTCAAAACTGACGACAGAGCCACGAAACGAATCCTATCCGATCAGCGATTGTCGCCGCCACAGCCCCCACTTGCCCATATGAGTTTGCCGGGATGCCACGCCTGCTTCTTGGTCGATGCGTCCATGGCCTGCAGCTTGGCAGGCGCCAATCGCACCAAGCGAGAAGCAAGCCCCCCCCCGCTGACTGGCGCCAACACCATCTGCGTAGCGCTTCGGCAAAAGCAGCGCTATGATCGGGCTTGCGCCAGAAATGAGTGGCGCAGTAACGCGGACACCAGCAAGGCGACCTTGCGTCTGCGAACGCTTGCCCGGGATACCCGGGCTGCCTCCTGCGGAGCCACGGCACGGGCTACCAGGACTCTTCACCTCAAGAGTCCGAACCCATGCCGACCAAAATATCGACACTCCGCGTATTAGCGTTCAATCGCCAGAATGGCAGTTGCTACTATTGCAAGCAGCCCATGTGGAATGGCGCCCATCTCAAGGCATTCGCTGCAATTGCTTCCATCGGTAAACGCCAAGCTAAGGAGCGACGGTGCACCGCTGAGCACCTACAGGCTAGGTGCGATGGCGGTTCGAATTCCAGAGGAAACATCGCGGCAGCATGTTGGTACTGCAATCAGCAACGCCACCGCCTTCCGGTTCCACCCGACTCCAAGGCGTATGCCGAATATGTCCAACGGGAAGTCTTGGCGGGCCGCTGGCGAACCGTCAGGCATGGTCATGCAACTTCATAGGGCAGCCCAGGGCGGCCGCCTTGGCATACAGGACACTTCCGAAGATGGATATCGCTGCCGTTTGCACCATAGATCTCGCCGCACTCTTGGCAGTGCATGACATAGACCGATTGACCATGATCCGTGCCAGGCAGGCCAGTGGCGCGGATGTTCTTCTGCTTGTTCCCGTTCGTGAACCCGATACTCGTAGTTCCCTTGCCCGGTCTGGCCATGCGCCCCCCCCATTGGATGGGTAGCTAGTGTAGGCGAACCGCTATCGGTCGGACCTAGCTGTGTAAACCCAGTACGTTGTTCAGCGGGATTCGGGAGATGGGCGGCTTGTAGCCTAGGCTGGCGTGGAGCCGGTGCCAGTTGTAGTGGTGCAGC
>JGI26529J51215_1001355_pt1 | contig 11777 bp, 14 predicted proteins | sample ThiBiot_500_biof_FD_51215 | JGI IMG/M metagenome (IMG submission 51215)
TATCAGTATTGAAAACAACTCCCGCAACAGCATTGAACATACTCTGGAAGGCGTTATTGATTTCATGAACAACCGGCATAAGGACATGTCTCCAAAATATAAAGTATTCAAAGAATTATTTGTGGTTTGTTGGGCCGGACATAAAAAAAAGGTCAAGGACATGACGTATCTTTCCCGTGTTGACATCGAACTCGTGAACGAACAGGTGAAGCTCTTTTATTCGGCATTGGATGAAGTTTCCATTGAATACGACAACCATACTTTTTCAATAACAGAATACCTGCCACTGGGACTAAACGATAAGACCAGTTATTATCCGTTAGAAAAACAAACCATTTCCTTTTATGACAACGGTTACTATAAAATCGAAACGCAATTTTTGTTTGAACCGCCACAATACAATAGAAAAATGCTTTTCCATATCTATAATTCCAACCAATCGCTGCTTGCCAAACTCGACAAAGGACTTACACTTTCTGAAAGAGAAAAAAAAGACCTGGAAAATCTTCCTTCAACATTCATGATTTGCTACCTCAACGGTTTTGAAGAGGCAAAACAAAAACTGATAGATGCAAAACCTTTGCTGAAAAGTTTCGAGAATCCGACTGTTTATGTCAACTTTAAGGAAGCAATGCGCATTTTGCGTAAGATGAAATATGATACATCACTTGATTGACATGGCCATCGAAAATTTAAAAGTCAGGTTGTCATTAAACTCAGGATGTGAATAGGCCCCATATCTATAATACACACCAAATCCAAGACCCAGATTGGCAATATTCATATAGTTGATTTTTAAAATATTATCTATCTGTAAACCTGTTTCTGTAAAAATCTTATCTTTTGTCTTGAAAGCAATTACCTGATGTGCGCTTTTATCTGACAGATTTCCCCAACCAAAATTATTATGCCAGGTCACACCCGGTTGAAACTTTCCTGATTTGAACAGCAACCCGCCAAAATTGTGTGAAAGAAACAAGTTCACATAGCTGTCTGATAAAAACTCATACGGACGCAGCGTTTGAAAGGTGTTTTTCATAATAATAGCCGATTTGCTATCATAACTTCCTTCACCTGTAAATAAAAGTCCATATGGCAACGGCTTGTCAATAAAACCGGCTTCTAAGCGATAGTCTGTCTGTCCGAAATTCTTTGTAAAAAAGGACTGCTGGACACTGGCTTCTATCCTATTATAATCAAAATCACTATCGATTAAGTTTTTGATTCCTTTAGTGTAGGCCAGATTAAAGACAGGATATTTTGTTCCCATAGAATATCGCTGGTTCATGCTATTTACAAATTTTTCCTTGTAAGCAAATCTTAGGTGGAATGTGAGGTCTGTTGTTGTATAATTGCGAAAATCCCGATTTCCATCGTTGAAAAGATATTCATACCTGGGTGTAGTTTTCGTATGATTGAAATCGACTTTGAATTTTAAATAGCGCAGCGTCCTGAAGCTAAAATTCAGATTATTTTGCCTGATCATGTCATATTGGTAACCAATATAATTTCTGAAATTATAAAGGCTGGGCTCATACGTATTCAAACAATAATTCCCTGTTTCCATCAGGTTTTGCTGGTATTTTGCTCCAACAACCATCTCGTTTTCTTTAGAAATCCTATATAATATTTCCCCTCCACATTTCCAGTCATGGTCCTCCATTCCATAACCGAAAAAGCCGCCCAAAGTCAAATCTTTGAAGAGCTTTTCATTGGTATAAAAACCGGTTCCCAGTCTTAATTTTTCGTATTTGTTGTAGCTAAACGTTTTTGACAAATCAATATCGATTGGACCGGCAGGAATTCGTCCTTGTGCAAATTTCTCCATAAATGTCAAAAAGCCGTCAAAATTCGCTTTCTTTCCAATACTGTCAATGACTTTGTAGGTAGTCATTTCGGCATTGTTTAGTTTTTCGGCACGGGAATTATCCCAAAAAAGGCTGTCTTTTTTTGCAGCTTCAGAATCCATCCGGACAGCTTCTAATGAAAATTCTTTTTTATTCAGCGGTATATCGACTTCTACCTGGTCTATATAACTCTTACCATCCAGAATCATTCCGATAGTTTTGGTTGGAAATTCATTAAAAATCAAAGCATAGTTAAGCTGCTGCGGAAACCAGTATTTATTATCTATAAAAGCATACTGCTGTTGTATTCTGATATCAATTTTTCCTTTTTCGAAAGGTGATGCGATAACATTTTGTACTGCATATTTGTTGGTATTGATGTAAAGGAACCCTTTTAGTCCGTCAAAATTTTTATTGGCTTGAGGTCGGAATGACAAGATATATACCGTGTCTTTTTGTTGGTAGATTGTATCTTCAATGCGAAACTTATATTTCTTTAAACTACCCTTACTAATTGGATTCAGGTAATTAATATTGAACAGTCTGATGTTGTCTTTATAAAAAGAAAATGGCTGAAAATCGGTTGCCAGTGAAGCAAAGGTCGGATTTTCAAATCCCGAGACTTTGGTACCAATTACGACTTCTTCGCTAATATCGGGTTTTATGAATTTTCGGTTTGTTACAGATTCCATCATAAAAAGCCGGCTTCCCTTTAGTTTTTGCCGGATGAGCAAACTGTCTTTTTTATCAGGCGAATCCGATCTGTAATCATAAATTAGCTTGTTATAACACCGGTATTTAAAAGAATTGATGTTTTCCGGATTATTAAGTTCTTTATTGGCAATTACTTTCCTAATTATGGCATTGGCGGGATTCTCTCCTGATTCTATAACCACTTCGTTTAAATCAAATTTGGAACGGACCATAGCAATTACTATTTCGCTGTCCTTTTTTAAAACGGGAGTGGAAAAATTTTCATATCCCATATAACTGCAACTGACGCTGGAAATAGGCGAAGTGCTGTTATAGACAAAGGCACCTTCAATATCAGAAGACACACCTTGTCTATTATCTCCATTAATGACAACCGTAGCAAAGGCAAGAGGTTCTCTGGTTTCTGAATCAATAATTTTTCCTTTAATTGTGTTCTGTGCATACAAAACCGGCCCAATAAAGAATAAAAAGGCCAGTTGGGGGTAAATTTTTTGCATAGTAGTTTTTAAAAAGTCAGAATTTTAAATCAAATATTTTCTTTTTCAATCCTAATTAAACGCTAAATGTGAATTATTCTTTTATATAATCAATAGTTTTTTATGATATTTGAAAACAATACTTTATAGAATGAACAGAACTTTAATCATTGGAGATATCCATGGCGGATTAAAAGCCCTGCACCAGATTTTTAAAAGAGCCGACGTAACCACTAATGATACCTTGATTTTTCTTGGGGATTATGTTGACGGCTGGAGTGAATCTCCGGAGGTAATTGATTTTTTAATTGCTCTGAAAACCACACATAATTGCATTTTCTTAAGAGGAAACCATGACGACCTGCTATTGCAATGGTTGGAAGTAAAAAAGGACAACCCGCAATGGTTCAATCATGGCGGTCGCCTGACTATGGAAAAATATAGCATACTGTCTCAGGAAAAAAAACAGGCTCATATTGATTTTCTTAAAACTTTAGAAAATTACCATCTGGATGAACATAATCGTTTGTTTGTCCATGCCGGGTTTACCAACCTCAACGGAGTTACCTATGAATATTTTCCAAAAATGTTTTATTGGGAACGCACCTTGTGGGAAAATGCACTTTCACTTGACAGTTCTATTGAAAAAGACAGTCCTTTTTATCCGAAAAGATTCAATCTTTATACTGAAATTTTTATTGGACATACACCGGTAACCCGAATTGGAGAAACCGTTCCTGTGAATAAGGCAAACATCTGGAATGTTGATACAGGAGCTGCTTTTAAAGGTCCTTTGACCATTCTGGATATTCAAACAAAAGAATATTGGCAAAGCGATCCGGTTTACTTGTTATATCCCGAAGAAAGTGGCCGAAATTAATTTGTTTAAAAAATTATAAAATTCGAGTATATTTGCATAAAATTTTTAATCATGAAGAAAATTATAACAATTGGTTTGCTTTTAAGTGCTTTTCTTGGAAACGCACAGGCTTTTAGCGGAAAAGGCGACAAGAAGTTTCAGGTAGGTGCCAACTTTCAGGATCATGCAACAGGAATCATGGCTGCTTATGACTATGGAATTGGAGAAAACATGTCTATTGGTGGATACACCACATATCTGTTGGGCGTTGATGGCGACGGCTCTAAATTTGAAGACCGTTTCGATTTGAAAGCGCGTTTTAATGCAAACATCGGAAATGTGATGGGCTTGCCAGAAAATGTAGATATCTATCCGGGTCTGGATTTAGGCTTAAGAAATTTTGGTGCCCATTTAGGCGGACGTTATTTCTTCTCGCAAGGTTTCGGTTTATTTACGGAATTTAGCGTTCCAATTGCAAAATATAAAAGTGATGTGTTTGGATATGACCGCCTGAACAATCAGTTTGTTTTCCATATTGGCGCTTCGTTCAATCTATAATTATAAAATAAACAGCATATTCAAAATCCGGTTCCTAAAAAGAATCGGATTTTTTGTTTTCCTATTTCCGCAAAAAGAAAAAGTCCCGGTAATATCGGGACTTTTTTTATTCCGGTTGTAACGCGACAGTCACACTTTCGGAATAACGTGACATGCAGCTGCAGTAATCATAACCAAACCTGAAGCAAAAGATTGATAGTTTTCGCAGTTGCTGTCAAATATAGTTTCCGGGTTTCTATGCCGTTACAATGGAATCTTTTTCTATAGCAATTTCTATATAGATGCAAAACTTTTAAAAAGGTTGCCTGGATTATTTATTTTTTTTAGCAATGTTATAAATAGGTTAAAATCAGCCGGTTTGAAAGAAGCTATAAAACATTATTTGTAAATTAGGTATACAAACTCACCAAAAAAATGACACTTTCAGACCGATACAATTCCATTAGAAAACACACTGAACACCTCTGTAATGTACTGACTACAGAAGATTTTATACCGCAGCCTGCTGATTTTGTAAGTCCTCCAAAATGGCATCTGGCACATACTACATGGTTTTTTGAACAGTTCGTCTTAAACGAACATCTTCCGGATTATAAACTCTTCGATGACGATTTTAGCTTCTTATTCAACAGCTACTACAATTTTGTAGGCAAACGTGTTTTTAGAGCGGATAGGGGAAACATTACCCGTCCGGGCGTTCATGAAGTATTTGAATACCGTTCTTATGTAGATATGCATATGCAAATACTGTTACAGCTTAAATCGGAAGAGTTGAAAGACTTAATTGAGTTGGGATTGAATCATGAACAGCAACATCAGGAACTGCTTATTACCGACATTAAATATATTCTTGGAAATAATCCTATTTTCCCCCTATATGACGAAAATATTGATTGGGAAAAACAGGAAAATGAAGAAACCGGGTTTGTAAAGCTCGAAGAAGGTATTTATGAAATAGGATTTGAAGGGGAAGGATTTTCATTTGACAATGAACATGGAAGACATAAAGTATACCTGCATGATTTTGAAATTTCAAAATCGCTGGTGACCAATGCGGAATATCTGGAGTTCATTTCTAATGGCGGCTATACGAATTTTGATTACTGGCTGGATGAAGGCTGGTCCTGGGTTACCGAAAACAAAATTGAGGCACCCTTATACTGGCATAAGATTGATGGAGAATGGCACAATTACACTTTAGGCGGATTGGAAAAATTAAATCCAGAAGCTATCCTGACACACATCAGCTTTTATGAAGCTGCTGCTTTTGCAGCCTGGAAAAAAATGCGACTGCCAACCGAATTCGAATGGGAAGCTGCTGCCGACAAATTCAATTGGGGAAAGCGTTGGGAGTGGACAAACAGCGCTTACCTGCCCTATCCGAATTTTAAAAAACCCGAAGGCGCTATCGGAGAATATAACGGAAAATTCATGGTCAATCAGATGGTACTCCGTGGCGCTTCCTGTGCCACGCCGCCACAGCATGACCGAAAAACATACAGAAACTTTTTTCATGCCCATGAACGCTGGCAGTTCAACGGCATCCGTCTCGCAAAATAATTGCTTATGAATACTGCACAACCCATCCATTATACCGCTTTTGCGGAAGATGTCCTTGAAGGATTGACTTCAAAAAAGAAACACTTGTCCTCTAAATATTTTTATGATGATAACGGAAGTCAGATATTCCGGCAAATCATGAAAATGCCCGAGTACTATCCTACCAATTGCGAGTTGGAAATCCTGTCCTGGCAATCGGATACCATTTTGGACAAGATTGCTTTTAAGGGAAAATTCAATATTGTGGAGTTTGGTTCGGGTGACGGCACAAAAACAAAGCAATTATTAAAGACTTTCCTGAATAAAGATGCAGATTTCACCTATATGCCTATTGACATATCTGAAGAAGCCATATTAATTCTGGAAGAAGACCTGCTCTCTGCCTTGCCAAAACTCAAAATGGAATCGAAAATTGGCGATTATTTTGATGTGCTTGAAGATATAGCAAAAGATGACACTCCAAACCTGTTTCTTTTTCTGGGCGGCAATATTGGTAATTATAAAAAGGAAGATGTATTTGATTTACTTCAAAAATTTTCGTCCGGAATGAAAAAGGGTGATAAATTATTGCTAGGTATTGATTTGCAAAAAGACCCCAGAGTTATACAGGCTGCCTATGACGACCCGCATGGAATTACCAAAGCATTCAATATGAACCTGCTTCATAGAATTAACAAGGAACTCGATGCAGATATTGCCATAGATCAATTTGATTTTTACTGCCACTATAATCCTGAAAATGGCGAAGTCAATAGTTATCTGTACAGCTTAATCCAACAGCAATTTTACAGTCGGGTACTAAACACATCGTTTAGTTTTGAAAAAAACGAAACCATTTGGACAGAACTTTCTAAAAAATACAGTTTTGCAGAAATTGAGGATTTGGCAAATCAGTTGAATTTTAAGGTTGTTGAAAATTTTTTAGATGGCAAACAGTATTTTACGGATAGTTTGTGGGAGAAATAGGGGCAAAATACCCCTCAAAAATTAAAGGGCAGAAATTATTACTCTTTGAATAAAATCATTGGTATTAATAAAGGCAATCTTTTTTCGAAAAACCTCATTATCAATAGCTTCACGTAATTTCCTAAAACATTCGTCAGCAAAAGAATTAGTTACAACCTCTACACCTTCAAAATCAAGAAAAACCTTATCATTTGAATGAACTTTGTCAATTATAATAAACGGATTTTTTCACCCCAAATCTCTTGTTCCTAGACTTGAAGCAATATCTTTAAACAAGACAGTATTTTCCATATTTAAGTGTAGATTATTTTTTTCCATATTGCAAAATTAGCGCTAAAATATTTATAAGTTCTTAGAACAGCATTAAAATTATGTTATTTTATCTTGATTGAAGAACATATCTTCAAATATCTGTGCTTTATAATCATAATTTTTACTTGTAAATTCTGTATAGTCGACATCTATGTTTGTATTAATTCTAATATACACATAAGTTCCTTGCCAACCATCTATTTCTTTTAATATAGTATTTTTTTCAGTAACATTAAGTTTTTTATTTCCTGAGATTACACTTAACCAACCTTTATTCAATTTTACAAAAGTAGATGTAGCATAGGTAACTATACCATTTTTACGGAAAGTGATTTATAAGTAATAAAAAAGCCCCATACATGGGGCTTAGATTTATTTTTTGATGTCAAGCTCTCTAAAATATGTTGAAATGTCAATCTCGTTAAGATAAACTGAACAACGAATAATATTTTCACCCTTATTGTTTTTTTCTATACCAAGGGCTCTTTTTAACTCAACAAATTTATCCTTCAATAGACTCTCTAGTTTTTTCTTTACATATGTTTGATATATAGGGTCGGTTGGGACAGAGTATCCATGTATTCTGACCAATTGTCCTCTCTCTTCCCCATATTTCCAACTAGGAACTTTGATAGTGCTTCCGTCTATAATTTCTATTACGTGAAATAAAGCCATCTTTAAATATTTTCTGGTTTTTCAACCCTTTGAATTGGTCTTTCTTTTTCAATTGCCAACTGTTCTTTTATTTCTATAACAGTCCATGCAATAATTTTTAAGCATACAACACCTATTGTTGAGAGTACTAAACTAGTAATAAATAGGGACATTTCAATTAAAAGATTGTAATCTGCTCCACCCCAGCAATACTCTTCTGCTGCGATGTATAAAGCTACAAAAATTAATGACGAAAATAAAATAGGAAAGATTCTGCTTATTTGTCTTTTAGGAGATAATATATTTTCTTGACGTTTTAAAGTTTTTGCTCTATTTTTATATAAAACTTCACTCTCTTTCATTAATTTTTGTATTTCAGCCCCTTCAGCCTGAACTTGGCTTTTAACTAACTCATTAATCTGTTGCAATTCAATATCAGCTTTTCTTTTTATATGAGAAGAAGCTTCGCTAAACATAGATAATAAATGTATGATTAATGGTGCAATAAAAGAGATTATTGCTATGATTAACTTTGTGTATATTTCTATTATATTTTCCAAAACATTTAGAAATTAATACCAAACATACATTTTTAAGTTTAATTTTCAAATTATTTTTTAGGAAAATTCTTCATTTTCAGAAGAGCCTTATTGAATTCTGACAGGGGTTCTTTTTTCCGTCCTTTTTCTATACCTTCCAATGTGGCTGCTTTTTTGTAGCTCTCACCGAAAGGCAAGGTTATTCCTTCCACGTCTGACAGGTCTTCTTTTAGGAATACTGCCACGCTCTCCACATCGAAATACCAGTCGTTATTAAACGACACCTTCAGTATTGCTTCTTCTTTTAATAGTTCTTCTTTTTTTAGCTTGAGCATAAGTCCTTATACTTTATTCTTACATTGGAATTCAAAAGTAAGTAATTAAATCTTTCTCCTGACTGCATTTTACGGGTATTATATCTAAACACAAATTCATCAAGGTAAAAATGTAATTTTGCACGTGAGACAGAATTGTACATATCTCTTAAGCTGTTCTTCATTATCTTCCACGCCCCTTCGATATTATTGGTATGGATTTCTTTTCCAAAATCGTGTTTATATCCTTTGTCGGAATGCTTGATGCTATAATGGTTTACGTGGCTGTTAATGCCATCATATCCCATCCAATCATCCGTAATTAATGTACTGCCTTTGGCAACGAACCTCTTTATTATAGGTTGGATAGTTTCTCGCTTTGTATCTTTTACTACCACAGCAGTCATTTTGCCTCCTCTTTCAATAAGACCTAAAATAGGTGTTTTGTCTTTAAAGCTACGTCCTTGACTATTTTTCACCTTCTTATCAGCGTGTCTGTTTTTATTCTTGCCTCCATAAAAAGATTCGTCAGCCTCGACAATACCTTCTAAATCATTATTGTTTTCAATGCCAAGAGCAGTCCTGATTTTCATCAGCATCAGCCAAGCAGATTTCTGAGATATTCCTCCTAGGTCTCTAGCAAGCTGGGCAGAAGAGATGCCTTTTTTATGGGAAATAACCAAAAAAATTGCACAAAACCACTTCACAAGTGGAATATGAGTGCCATGAAACATAGTGCCGTTCAGCACAGTGAATTTCTTTTTGGTCACGCCACATATATATTGGTTGCCGTTCTTGCTTCTGTACACTTTCGCTTGTGGGGCAAAAGGAGATACAGGAACGCCTTCCCAATACAATTCTTCTAAGTGAGCAATACATTTCTCTTCTGTCGAGAATTCCTGCATTACTTCTATCAACGAGTTAAAGTCCTTATTAAACATCGCTTCCTTTTTTAGTTCTTTCAAATTTAGAACTTTTTTACACCAAATCATTATATTTAGTGTTAAAGTATTCTTATAAGAAGCGATTGAACTACAAAATTACGGCTCCTTTTTTACATTTCCATAATCCTTAAATTTCTATATATTTGTTACATAAAATATTAGTTAGCGTTAGCTATTACTCTGTCATTTAGGAAATCTGGTAAATTTCAAACACGTAACAGGTAATAATTATACGCTCATGCTTAGGCGTGGGTGTACTTATTCCATTACGTAAGGTTTACCAGAGCCTCTAAAGGTGGGATATAGTTACAAACCCACGCTTTTTTGTTTCATAACCTCTGCTTCGGGTTTGAGTGGAATTAAATAATTTCACTTATGAAAAAAATTCTCCTATTTATCCTCTTATTTTATACCTTAGCAGGTGTATCACAGACCCTTACAAAGAAATACAACAGCGTAAACAACAGGTATGAGTATTTTGACAGTCGTGGTAACATGGTCGGTTATCAATTTTATGACAATCTGGACAAGTCTTGGAAATATTACGAAGTTCCACAGAAACAGCAGAGTACATATGTCCAGCCTATCAATCACAACCGAGTAAATCAGGCTCTGGCTACAAAGCAAGGCAGATATGATGCAAATGTGCAAAAAATCCAAAATGCCATAGAAGACATAGCCGATAAAATCATGAGCCTAGAAATAAATGAGAGTGCCAAAGAACGAATATCAGAAAGGTTTGACATAATACTAAACAATCTGAACGCCTCTAAGTACAATTATTCAAACACGACAACAACAAATAACGTCATCAATTGGATGTATAATGAGATAAACAAAGCAATCAAGCAAGAAACCGAATAAATTATGAAAAATAGCTGGCTAAAATATTTAGACGAAATCTTAAAAGAGCTTTTAGAAACTACGGGAGATTACGTGAATGAAGACATAATTGCGCCTAAAGTTACCTTTAAGAAACATAAAACACCTATTGGTGATTTTATTACCACGTATGAAGGCATTCCAGAAGATAAAGAACGTGTTATATTTCGTTTAGCAATGAGGCATTTGGAAAAACAAGATTTAATCATAATGCAAGCAATAGATAAAAATTCTCCTGACTATATGATTACATTTGAAGGGCTTGTGGTATTAAAAAATGGTGGACTTTTAAAGCAACGAAATAATGAAAAAATTAAGGACTTTCTTCAAAAAATATTTTGGGTAATAGCATTATTGGCTTTTGTGGTAAACACAGTATTTTTAATACTGAACTATAATGTTAACGTGAAAAAAACTTATGAATCAAATACACAATCAGTTCAATCAGCAGAAAAATAAAAATTCCTGCTAGTATTATTTGAGCCATAATCCACAACACTTCAAGAGTAAATATGGTTTCCATAATTTCAAAGTATTAAAAAAGCCACTCCAATTACGGGTGGCTTTTGTTGTTAATAAAAATTGTTAAATTTACTTTTTAAAACGTTATATATGAGTTGGGAAGTAATAGGTGTGATTGCAAGTGTTATAGCATTATTAGTTGCTATTCAAACATATCATAGGCAGTTTAACGTACCACCTCCCGTTTTTCCTGAGCCTGAGCCAATAACTGAAAAAGAAAATCTCAAAGCTCATTTCAAAATGAACCAAAGAATATCTTTAGAAATACAGCAATTACTTCAAAACCAGATTGATTTAGGCAATGGAGATAATTTGATATTTGGAACATACACTATTACAAAATATTATGAGTTTATCAAATCCGAGTATGAAGATAATCTGAATGACAGGCTCTATGAAAATTTCGATACACTACCAGCTAATAAATATCACATTGATAGCATGTTGAAATCTTTACAAACACAGTTTCAGAACCTTCAAGTTGTAAAAAATTATCTCAAATTACTTTAGGTGCAAACTATTAAAATAACTTTACCGTAAAAATGGTATAGTTACCGTAGCATATAAACCATGACCTTGTCCCTTCCCATTCGTAACTCCTTCTTCAATACATTTCAACATGGCTTCCTC